>OBEQ010821070.1_pt1 | contig 22377 bp, 24 predicted proteins | sample 1670901 | NCBI WGS metagenome assembly OBEQ01 (sample SAMEA104232315, study PRJEB22302) | groundwater metagenome | biome: forest; feature: aquifer; material: groundwater | place: USA | collected 2011-08-07 | depth 5.4 m
CCAAGCTGTCTAGAGATTTCCCGTAAGCTTGTTTTGGAAGCCAAGAGGAAAGCGATTTGGTCTCTTTCAGAGGCCCGTATCTTTTTGCTTCTTTTCATATCCGATCATTTTAGGTGATCGGATTCGTTTTAGAACTTACTACGGCGCAACCTAGCCCCATTTGAAGATTGAGAACCAGAGCGAGACGGCGATTGCCGCCGCCAAGCCGACGGCGGTTTTCCTGAGGAGGTCGTCAGATCTTTTCTCGACTTCGGTAAGGGAGCGACCGACGGCGACGTAACCTTTCTGTTTGCCATCAAAGTACTTGACAACCAGGGCGGAACGTATCCCTGGCCTAGGTTGGTAGGTAACCCGATCATCGGGATTATTTTTGGCAAAGTCAAAGACTCCTTTCGGAGGGATTGGCGTCTTACCGTCGAGAAGAGCATTACTTGAAATTACTCTCAATTTATCGTCTAAAACGATCACGAACGGGGCAAGACTCTGGGCGAGATCAACTTTTTTCTGGTCAAAAATGGGTTGGTTCCCAGCGGCGGCATCACGGGCGAGGTCATAGGCCAGTTGGACTTGGGGGTCATTGGCTCCCTGACGGAGGCTCTGCTGGGCCAGGATATACATCGCACCAAAGACGACGAACATAATAATAACGGTCGGGAAAAACTTTTTGATCATCTAGCACTAGTTTACCTTTTCAAATCAAGCCTTTCCAGTGAGATTGCCGATGTGGGCCCCTTGCGAGGCCCACACCAGGTGGTTAGCAGGACGCGGTGTCAGCGACCCGCCCATTCCTCACCGTCCGGAGATTGCCGCCGTCAATGTGCGAGAAATAGATCTCGCGGCGGGATGGCGTCCAGACGATCTGAACTAGATAGACTCCCGGAGAGCACCCGATGTGCTTCTGCGCCAATTTGTAGTCCGATGCATTTACCCCCTTGCTGAGGACAAAGCCGTAAGAGCTGTAGCGTTCGCGGAAAAAACGCGTGAGTAATTCATGCACTCGCTCTTCGGTTTTGAAGGCGATGCCCTTGGTGTCCTCGACGAGCGTGGCGAGCAAGGTTTCCGCCTCGCCGCAAAGGGCTTCGAGAGTTGCCTCGTCGGGTCCCTGTTCATCGAGAAGCATCTGAATGAATTCCTTATATGTTCCGTCGGACATGGCGATATCTCCTTTCGGCCATGAATAGTTGATTCAAGGTGCGACGGAAATTCTAGCTTAAATCGAAACAGTAGTCAATATTATGGGGTAGGTATGTTATAATGGCCCCATGTTCTACGTTATGTGCCCGATCAGCCGCAAAGCTAACACCCTTTATCAGGGCGATCTTTTCGGTTCTTCGGAGGCAAGGTAACGTTTTCTGTTCCAGCCTCCGCGAGGAGGCTATTCTTTTTCCCCTTTCGGAGTCTGAACCGGTCAAATGAAGCTATCTCATGAGTAGTTTCGTCTGGCCGGTACCTTACCAACCTTATGTTCACAGGAGGTGAACTGTGTACGGGCAAACGATGCAGGTTGACTATAAAGGTTTGACCTTAATCATGCGGGCGATCAGAGAGGAGGATATTTTAGAATTAGTGAAGTATTTCTCCTCGATGTCTTTGCATTTGTACACCAAAGGCTTGTTCGCCCAGACACCCAAGAACGAGTTTGAATGGGACGAGAAAAACCGCAAGGACCCTGAGAGCTGTACTTGGGCAATCGAGCCAAAAGACCTTGGCCGGGCGATCGGGATAACTTCGCTGCACCGGATCAATGCTTATGATAATTCCTGCTCCAGTGGCATTATCATCTGGGATCCGGAGTGGTGGGGTCAGGGTGTTGCTGGTGTCGCCCACATCGGCCGAACTTACTGGGCGGCGTACGAACACAATCGTTGGACCATCAATAGTACGGTCCGCACGGAGAACGTTGCCTCGCGACGAGCTCTGGAACGAGTCGGCTATACCGTTTGGGGTACCGAACCACTGACGACCATCCGCAGGAATAAGCGGCTTGCCGCCCATCACCTGAAGTGGATACATCCGGAGATGGCCGACATGCTTTTTGCCGGCCAAGTTCCGGAAATGTATCAACCTGGACTGGAGAGAGCGCGGGTTACGTTGGCGTTAGCGTCCTCAGTGGTCACTTTTCCGTAGGGGAAATTGCCGGGTGTCATGAGCGCCCGGCTTTATTTTAGTTTTCGACGCGAGGGACAAAACCCATAGGCCCACGTTCTTCGACGTGCATCTCTACTCCTTTGGGAGTACGGTAGCAGGTGACCCTGATATTCCGGCTTGTTTCGGCTTCTTTGAGACTGTTTTCCAGTCCGTTCAGTAGACCTTCAATATTGGAAAAGGAATTGTGACAGTGATCTGATTGTTCCTGAAGCACCTGTCGATAACGATGGAGCGAGATCTCTGTGCTGTTTTCTGGTGGTTGATGTCCAGCAACAGGTTCGAGCTGAAATCCCAGCTTTCTTTTGGGCTCAGTCATCATTAGGACCGAACCGTCTTCATGTTCGTAAAAGTAGAGACTCAACTCAGGCTCCTTAAGAGCGAAATCGAGACGGCCCAGGAGTTCGTCAAAAAAATGAATGCGACGGGTGAAGCCCCAGCCCTCTTCCTGAAGATAGCGACGGTACGCGCCTGGAGTCATCTCGACTCTCTCAGGGGCGTTTACTTCGTCCGGACGTTCTACACCCTGGTTCGCCATAAACGGTATCTTACTACTTGAAAGAAATATGGGATCGCTGTGGGCTGAAGCTGTATAATTTCAGTTTAGTAAGCGGGTGTAGTTCACCGGTAGAATGCCACCTTCCCAAGGTGGAGAAGTGGGTCCAATTCCCATCACCCGCTCCGAGTTACCTGGCAACGTTGAAGTACTTGGCAAAGTCTTTCTTTGCAGCTGCTTCACCCTGCTCTTCGGTAATCCTCATGTAGAGAATCTGTAGACCGGCATTGACCGCCTCAAGAAGAGATGGATAGAGGGCGTCATGCCCGTCTTCACCATTGAGACTTTGCATACCAACTTCGACTCTGAAACCTTGAGGTCCTTGAACGACGTCTTCTTCCGGAATTTCATCGGTGTCAAGATGCCTATTATCAGGCCCAAACATTTTACTGCCGGGGACATAGCGACCAGTTTCAAATTCGATTCTAACGGAGATATCCTGTTCCAAACAGAGAGTTACTAGTTTCCCGAAACGAACAAGTTCACCCGGTGTTACTTCGCGACTAACTGGTTTGGAAGCTTTATATTCAGGACTCTTTTGGTGTCTTTCGTCCATAGAAATTATTTTCTGATAACTAATTGGTAGTGTACTCCCTTTCGTCAAGACTTTGATTGACCGGTTTTGATATGATGAGGATATGGCAGGACAGAGGTTTTCAACAAGGAAAAAGGGTGGGGGGTCAGGGCTGGTGTGGGGAATTCTGGCGATTGTATTGGTAGTGGTTATGTTTAAGTGGGGCTTGCCTTGGTTCATCAATGTTTTGGCGGGACCATCCGGACCGAAGGCTAGTAATGTTAATCCGGGAGAGGATGTTGTCCCCCCGCAGATACCGATTCTTTCACCATTGCCGGAGGCAACCAACTCGGCAAGTATTAAGGTAGATGGATACACTGAAGCGAATGTCGAAGTGGACGCTTTTTTAAATGACCAACAAATAGCCAACACTAACAGTGATGACAGAGGGGCTTTCAAACTGGAGTTCAAACTAAGTGATGGCGTCAATAGAATCCAGGTAAAGGCCAAAGATAAGGCGGGCAACACGAGCCAGTCCGTCGTAAAAAATGTGAACTTTGACAAGAAGGTGGTGGACGTCACGATCGATTCTCCTAAAGACGGATCAGAGATCTTTGGCCAGAACAATCAGAACGTGACCTTTTCAGGAAAAACAACCAAACCTGACGCCACGGTGACGGTCAATGGGAACTACGCCAGATTGGATGCAGACGGGAACTTCAGCCTGATCGTCCGCCTCAGCCAAGGAGATAATAATGTCTCAGTGAAGGCAACCGATAGGGCTGGGAATACAGTTGAGAAGATCGTGAAAGTCAAACTGACTTTCTAGGAGGAAGGTTCACGATAAGGAAGAAAAGGACCAGAATCGGTGAGTAAAAGAAGCTATTGTTGAAGAAGGAATGGACGACTATTGCCAATAGACAGGCTCTGGATAAAGGGTTGGCGGCAGTTTGCCAAGCCTTTTTCAAAAAACTGAGGAAGGTGGCAAAGCCGAGGAGGCCGGTGGTGGCTAAGACAAAAATAAAACTATTATCGACGCCGCTACTGAGGTTAGGAATATCGGTTTTCGAAATAGACTTCAGTGAGTTGAAACCAACGCCAAGGATTGGGTTCTTGAGAAATAAGTCAAATGCCTTTTTTTGGTTATCGAGTCGACTAACAATTGAAAAGGTCCGCCAGAGATTAACGCCCTCTCCAAATGGTTTGGGAACAAAATACAGCGTAACTCCGAGGACGAGAAGGAGAAATAAGAGTTTAAATTTTTTTTGAGTGAAACCTAGGTAAAGCAGACTGATGGCGAGGGCCAAGAAAGAGGCGCGTGAAAAGGTCAAGACCAAGGCAAGTAAAGGCAGGAGGAAAAATAACTTGGGGGCGAGGATGGTCATGACAACTAAGACAAGGCCGGTGAAGTTCGGGTCAAGAAAAGTGCCGATCAGACGAAAATAGTGGTCGTCGAAGCCGAGATATTTAAGGAAACGAACATCGGGAAGAAAAAGGTATTGAAGAAAGCCGATGGAAAGAAAAATGGCGGAAGATAAAAGAAGATAGCGAAGGTATTTCCTAATCCCCTCTTTGCGAAAGGCAAAATAGAAGGAGGTGTAGCAAACAAAACGGAAAAGGTAGAGGAAGGAAGAAATGATTTCGTTCTGAGAGAGTCTCGGAAGAGCAAAAATGAGTGACAAAGCTGCGGTCAAGGTGAAGAGGGCGAGCGGCTTGAAGAGAGGATCTTTGAGTGCTTCTTGTCTGGTGGTGGGAACGAAAACGGAAAGAAAAACAAATAGGGCGACCAGATCGAGAAGTTGCAGGCGGATCGATGAGCCGAATGGGGTTAACTGAAGTAGCTGACCAAACGGCCAGATCAGAATAGAAATAATCAGTAACGGATTGGTCATGGGAAATAGAAAAATGATTGGGCGACCAGCTGTTTTGGAAGCGCCGAGAGAATCGGGTCTTGATAATAGCCACAGAGATAATAACAGGTAACGCTAATGATCGTGGGCTTAGCGTAATTTATTTTCTCGATCGGTTGGGCAGTGATTGGGTTGGCGTCTTGGATCCTGGTAAATTTACCCAAGTAGAGCATGGGGTCGACGTTGCCGAAATACGCCAGCTGATAGTCGGAGACGCCTCGACTAATAAGTTCCTGGCGCAACCAGAGGAGTCCCTGTCCCCAGTCGTAGTCAGAATCGGTAAAAGTCTGGTAAGGTTTGCTAGACAGTTCGTTGGTGTAGGTAATCGTTTGAGGAAGGGCGTTCCGAAACGAGGTTATCTGCCAAATAATTAGCATCGTGAAAACCATCCAGTTTAAGATCGATTTGGGAATAACCTGGGAAGCCATGAGGATAAGAATGATCTCGGCAGGAAGAAGGTGGCGCATACCGAAGTTAAGGGACTTGAAGATACTGGTGAAGACCACAATCAAGAAAATCAATAGATAAGCCCCAGTATTTTTCCCTTTTCGAAGTGACCAGATGGCAAAAATCAGAATTGGAAGCGTAGTTTTCAACAAGAGAACTGACAAAGATTTAGTTAGGGGTGCGTGAGTAAAAAGTTTACCGTTGAAGAAGATTGGTTGGCCCCGCCAGGCAAAGAGAATGTTCTCTTTGATTGCGCGGATGTATCCACCAAGAGGAAGCTTAAGATCAAGACGATGAGAAACGATTTGAAAACGGAAGCCATAGGTCGCCCAGATAAAGATAAAGGTTACCAAGAGTAAGTAACCAAACCGGTTTTTTCCGAGACTGGGTAATTCAATTAATAGAAGTGGAAGGAGCAAGGCCAAGGTGGCGACCTTTAAGGCCACGGCGAAGGCGACAAAAAGGACTAAGAGAGAGAATTGACGATGGTTTTTCCAGCTTTCTTTTAAAATCAGCAGCGCTGCAATAATGGAAACAATGGCAGAGATCGCATCAGTGGTGAAGTAGTGGCTGTGGGCAATTAAACTCGGCTCATAGACAAATAGAACGCTGGCCAAGAGACCGGAAAACAGAGATTTAGAAAAGATTGGCCAAAGCAAAAAACAAAAGGCAATCCCGGTCAAAATAATAACGACAGCTCGATATGGAAACATAGTGGTTGATGCACCAGTGACTGACTCGATTTGTTTTCCGAAAGTAAAGACGACGCGGCGAAAAAGAGGTGGCTCAATCGGGTCGAAGTTGTAGTCCCCTTTTGAATAAAGAAGGCCGGCTTTCAGGTGGACTGGTTCGTCAAAGGTAGGCGACTCGACGCGCGCCAAATAAAAGCCTAAGAAAATCCACAAGAAAAGAAAAAGAAAGATAAATAGATGGCGGTATTTCATAGTTTAAATATTTGAATTCCGATCGGGTTGATATGAATTAGATCGCCTTCAACATCGTGGGCCGGGGTATTTTTGGTCACGAGATAATCATAATGCTTGTTGTTATCGACGAAGCTATCGTGATCAAAATTATAGGGAAAGTAAAAAAGATTATGGAGGTTAGTGATCGCATAACTGGCATTTGGCGATAAATTGTTTTTGACATAGTCGTCTGCGTCGATGAAAGTGTCGGGAAGACGGTAACTCTGACTGGCAAGAAAATGATTTAATGTTTGTTTCCCCGTAAGGTATGGCCAGTATTTGGCGAAGGCCGAAAGTCTTAACCCGAAAATTAAGAAGGCGGAGGTAGTAAACAGCGCAACGGGCCACAAGGCGATATTTCGTTTTAAACGGGAAAGGAAATATGTGGAGGCAATGACCAAGGCGGGAAAATAAGGTAAGAAATAGCGGGTCGAGGGCGGAGGCGTGAGTTCAAGCAGAAAGGTACCCAAAATGCCAAAAAGAGACATTTTGCGGATGACTTTGTTTGATGAAAGTAAACACGGAAGCGCGAGGAGATAGATGATGCCCGCCACCGGGGACAGAAAATCTTCCATTGGCCGGGTCAGAAAAATAGGGGCCGTGATGAAACGATAAAGAATCGAGAGAGGGGCGAAGAAAGTCGGACTAACCTGGGCGAGTTGGGTTTGAGTCATGAATTTTTCGAGTAAAGGGTGGAGCGGGTTGCCGGTAAAGTGATAGGCGATCAAAAACCAAGGCGAGGCGACCAAGAGCGCAATCGGAACTATCAAGGGCGTGAAAATGAGCGTGAGTAGAAGCAGAGTTCCGAGGGCATGCCATTTAACCCCGATGGCGAGGCCCAGGAAAATTCCGGCAGAAACGACTCGCTTTAGGGTAAGTTTTTCGGCAGCAAGGAAATAAAGGCCGAGAAGTTCGAATAGGGTTCTGACCAAATCGACATAGGCACTACTACTTTGCCAACTAACTAGCCAGGTGCCATAGAAAAGGTTAACCGCGACAAGAGAGAGGAGTTTGTCATGGGTGAACTTTTGGGCTAAGCGATAAATCAGGTAACTGGTAGCTAGTCCCGAAAAAAATTGAACGAACTTGGGACCGATGTAACCAAATAGAGCCAGTAACGGGAGACCGATAAGTTCAGCCAACCGAGGCATAGCCGAGTAATAGTAGAGGCCACCTGGAAAATACCACTGGTGCTTGAGAAGAAATAATTTGCTTAGGGTGAGGTGGTACCAGAGGGCGTCAAAACCAAGTTCTGGCATAAACACGCCAAGAAGATTGATAAGCACTAGTGAGATAAAAACAATAATGTTGAGACGGACTAAATTTTTCGCCATTGAAAGACGCGGACCGTTAATGATTGAACACCCATTAAATAAGCTTGAAATAAGCCGAGAAGTCCGTCAAGAAAACCAAGTTTCAGAAAATAGTTGGCGAGAAATTTTCCTTTTGGATTCAGTAAGCAGCGCCAATAGGTGAAGGGCTTGTTTTCTTTAGTCAGTTCCTTGGCGTCGATCGGTCCGTAGAATGCCATGCGGTCAACGAATGTGGAAACCAAATCCCCTCTTTCATGAATTAAACTATTGTTAAGGACGCCAACTTTACCTTTTATTTGCCAAATCTCATGAACAGGGCGGTCGAACTTGCCGGAGGACCTTCGGCCGAGTCTTACGATTTTGATGTTACCGGTTTCCCCATGATGAAGAACCTGGTCGTGGTAGCGGTCAATGCGTTTTAGGTAGTAGCCAGAAATGTTTTCATCACGAGAGGCTTGTTTGATCTCATCAGCCAGTTCCTTAGAGACGGTTTCATCGTCGTCGACAAAAAGAACCCAATCGTTTTTAGCTCGAGATAGACCCAGATTTCTTTGGTCAGAAAAATTGCTGTTTAATTTGTTAAAGATGATTTTGGTATTGCCTATCTGTTTTTCCTTGCCTGTCCCATCACGAACGAGAAGGACTTCGTCGGCGAAGTCGACTGAATTGGCAGTTGGCGTGATGTCTTTTGGCTCTTTGTTCGTTAGAATAACTGCAGTCAGTCCCATTTAAGCCTATTGTACTAGGTATGACTCAGGATGCCTTCGTGGTTAGATAGAGATTGTAAGCAAAGGCGAAGGGCCAGGCGAGAGGTGAAAGGTATTTCATGAAAAAACGGCGATGACTGGTAGCAAGAATTTTAATTTTTTGCTTGCCTAGTTTATTGCTGCTGGCACTAAGTTCATGGTAGATTTCGGTTTCCGGACAGACCGAAAGGGAAAAGCCGGCCTTTTTCGCGCGGAGACAAAAGTCAACGTCCTCGTAATAAAGAAAATAATGGTCATCGAGCAAACCGGTGGTGATGAAAACTTCGGCCTTCACTAACATACAAGTCCCCGAAAGATAATCGGGTGAGGGAATTGTTTCTGGAACCTCAAGTTGGTCATATTCATGATGGGTGTTTCTGCCTTTTAGTTGGTCGATGGCTCCGCCGTAATCGACAATGGTCGCGCTGTCTCTTTGAAATTTAATCACCGGTCCGACGAGGTTGGTGCCAGTACTAATAAGTTTGTCGAGCATCGAACCGTCGATGATCAGGGTATCGTTATTCAACAGCAGAACGTATGGATAACCTTCTTTCAGAGCTTCTTTAATGCCAAGATTATTACCGCCGGCGAAACCCAAATTTTTCTTTGACTCGACGAGATTTATTTCCGGGTAGTTGAGGCGAATTTGATCGACGGAGTTATCGGTGGACCCGTTATCCACAACGATAGTGTCGAAAAGAGTTTCCCCCTCCAACAATAGTTTTAAGGAATTTAGGCAACGAATGGTTGCCACCGGATTGTTGTAATTAAGAACGATGATGGCGACGGTCCCTGTTTTTGACATCTTCGAATAATTTAACCAGATGAAAACAGTTTCCGCTCATAGGAATGAAAACGATCGAAAAAGACAAAGAGAAAGATTGGAACCGTGATCACACTGCTAATAGACAGGGCGTAGGCGGCGCCGGTGATTCCAAGCTGGAGATGAAAGAATACCAGCAGCCCGAGATCGAGTAAGACGGTTAAAAAGGCAAAGAACGAGGTGGTGCCGGGGAAGTTCATACTCTCAAGAACGACGCTTGGCATGGGGGTCATGGCAGTAAAGAAGAGCTGAAGTGAAAGGATTTTGAGCAATGGGTAAATGTGGCTGACTAAGTCTGGGTTACCTAACCAGAGTGTTAAAAGAGTCTTGCCAAACAAGAAAATGGCGGCGATACCGAACAGACTGCTTGCAGTAACCACGACTTGAAGATAGGTTATCAACTTCTTGAGTTTAGGGAATGATTCTTTTGTCAAGAGACTAGTCGATAATGGAAAAAGCGATAGGGTCAGCATCGAGATACCGCCGGCGGCCTTAATGACTAGAGACTGAGGAATAGAGAAATAGGTGACTGCCTGAAGCCCACCAAAAGCGGCGATAACGAAGTTAAGGCCGTTGCCCTCGACAGATCCCATGACTTTTCCGACAAAATTCTTTAGGCCGAAGCCGATGATCTCCCTAAAGGCGCCAGGAGAGAACTTGGGGAAATTTAGTTTTTTGAACTGGGTGTTGGCGTAGAAAAATAGTATGGCTGCGGTGGCCGAGACGCCAAATAACTGGGTGATAAAAATTAGGAGAAGATCGGGTTTGATGATGGCGATAAAGGCGGTGACGAGAGTGTTGGCAGTTCCAGAAATAAAAGCGTTTAGGCTATAAATATCGAAGCGATGTTTGGCTTGAGGTAGAGTTAGAAGATGAGAGTTGATGTGATTCACCAAGACCGTTAAGGCGACCACGAGCATAATGAGTAGTTTTTGGGAACTCAGAATGCTAGAGGTTGATGAGATTCGGAAAATATAGAGATAGAAGATCGCAACGACGGCAAAAAAGAGGGCAAGTCCGACGGCAAAAAAGACGTAGAAGGAGGTTTGCCAGACTTTGGTTTTCTTTTCTTCGCTGACATCTGGGAGCGCCAGGTACCTAATGACTGCGAGACTCAGGCCAAAATCGAGGACCGAAAGGATGGGCGTGATCGAGGTGATAATGGTATAAAGACCAAAGGAAGTTATCCCTAAGGTATGAACCAGAATCGGAATGCTGATGATAGCAGCGACAGCTAAGTAGACATAGCTGATGACATTCAGCGAGGTATTCTTGATAAAGGTGCTTTTTATTCCCATATGACTTTTTGGTAGAGAGCGTCGATTTTCTTGGCCATTTTTTGGGCATCGTAGCGGTCTTTTGACCGTGTAATGGATTTTTCGCGAAGGATCGCTCTTGAGGACTCGCTGTCGATCAGCCTCTCCAGTTTTGATTGTAAATCATTTGTATCGTCCGGTTTGGCATAAACGGCTGCTTCGCCACAGACTTCACCGATGGCTCCGGTTTTGGTTGTAATGACTGGTAGTCCACAAGCCATGGCTTCGACTAGGGCCATGCCGTATTGCTCTTGCCAGTATGGCGTGGTCTTGCTTGGGAGACAGAAAATGTCGGCTTGCTGGTACTCCTCGTGAACTTGGCGGTAGGGGATTTGTTTAATAATAATTCCTGGTTGAGTGGATAAATAATTTTTTAATGGACCATCCCCTATTAAAGTCATGTGAAGGTTCGGAAATTTCCCTCTTAGTTTGGCAAAGGCTTTAGCGAGTTCCTCTATCCCCTTCTCCGGTACCAGTCGGCCGACGCAAAGAATATTGGTAACTTTGTCATTAAACTTGCCTGGTTTAAATCGCTTGAGGTCTACACCCATAGGGATGACGGTAATTTTCTTGGCATCGACGCCTTCTTCAAGTAAGGCTTTTCTCGCTAGTTCGGTGACGGCAATGAAGTGGTCGACGCCGATGTAGGCTTGTTGCTTAAACCATTTCCGGCCCCAGATACCTTCATTATTGAAGGGAATAATTTCCCAGACGGTACTTATGACTTTTTTGACATAGCCTTTTTTCTTGGCGTTGATCGCCTGAATCGTGTAGTGATAGTAGGTTTCGGCGACATGAGCGATATCGACCCCCTTCAGTAATTGTTCGAGACCAAGTAAGTAGTGGGCGTCGACGGATAGCCGATTGAGGATAGGGTATTTGAATGGAATGTTGGGCAGATCGGTGACAGCGTAGGTTTTGGTGAGTGGAATTTGGACGTCTTCGGAAATGGGGTGCATGGAAGAGATGGCACGGAAATCATATTTCTTCGCGAGTGGATAAAGATTTTGGAGTTCAAAAGGGTTTAGAAATGCACCACGAATGATGGAAATTCTGTTCATCTTATTTTCCGCCAAAGTCTTGAAATAACCTTGTCGATAATAAATATTGGTTGAGCAATTGCATTTGTAGTAACCCAAGTTTTTTAGGTACAATACTTCTTGGTTGATTTTATACTTATTATCACAGCTGGTTCCTAATTATTGAATTTGGACAGTAGGTGTTCGACACGAGTATATTCTCGGTTCACTGTATGGGTAATTTCTAAACTTTTTTTAGTTATTTAAAAGCCGTTGTCATTCCATATGTATAATCGGAAGCATGAATATTTGGGGTTACGTCAATAAATATACCTTCGACTCCCCGGAAAATCAGATAAAGCTTTTGTTGAAGAAAGTAAAGAAACTCACAAAAAGAGCAGACCTGAGGATTCTGGACGCAGGAGGTGGCCTTGAAGATAGAGGAAAGTTACTAGAGAAATTGGGTAAAAGGACACTTTTTGATATAAAACCGGGTGATAATGTCAATGTTATTGGAGATATTCATAAATTACCTTTTCCAAGTAAGAGTTTTGACCTAATAACCCTTTTTATGGTCATGGAACACCTGTATGATCCTCTACGAGCCATTAAGGAGTGTCAGAGGGTTCTCCGAAAAAATGGCATTCTGGTTGCTACTACGGTCCAGTACTGGCATACCCACGGACATCCGAATGATTATTATCGTTATACCAAGGATGGATTAATGTATGTCTTTAATAATGCGAACCTTCCAATCAAATCAATTTGGTCCATTGGTGGCCCGTTTTTAGTCATCTATCATGCAATCGAGTTAAATCTTCCTAGTCAGGCTCGTAAATTATTTTTTCTTTCTTGTCCAATATTTAATTATTTGGATAAAAAATTCTTTAATCATCAGGACAAACGCAAAAACTTTGATTCAGTCGGCTGGTCACTTTTGGCTCAAAAATAGCGGCGACAATAAATCTACTCTATCTTGTTTCACCGTCCTTTCTTCTGCTGAGGGAGTGACATCAAAACGGTTCATAAAATTCTCCTGGTACTTCGTGAAGGACGTATATACTTTTTTTCTTTAAACAATCTAACGCACATGGGGATTTTGTGAAGGCGTCATGGGGCCGTTCTTAGTTTTGGCGTAACCAACAATTTTTCAAATCAAAATTCTGTTGAGGGCAACCATGAAGAGATTATTTTAAAAACGAATGGCTTAGAAAAAATATTCGAAGAACTAGGACTTAATAAAAGCAAAATCGTTGCAGATACTTCTACTGATTCCCGCAAATGAGGCCAAGTTGTTGGCGGCATCTCAATATGATGCGGCGATGGAAATGATCTTGGGCGCAAGACAGTTACTGTTTACCGCAATTGGGGTAAGGTAACTTAACTGCCAGGATAGAGGAAATTTATACCATCGACTCCGGAAGGGATATTATCGGTGACTTCAATTTGGCCGAAGGCCAGTGGTCCCTTGAGCGATTCGTCGACAGTGATAATTGGCATGATCTGGTCGGGATGCTTCAAAAGTTCGGGGCGAATATGTTCCGGGTCGACGAAAGCGAACTGGTAGGCATTGGTGCGGCAGCCGAGCGAGAGCATTTCGATATCGGCAAAGTAGAGTAGATTGGTTTTGGCGTATCTTTTCAAGGCTGAGTCATGGCTTTTTTCAATCAAAAAGACGGCGGTTTCGATCCCAGTCCTGGCAAGAGCGGCTTGAAATTCGCGGGTGGGCATATTCATGGCTGAGGCTAACTCCTCAACCTGGCCAAGCATACCGTGAACGAGATTGAAGGCGATCTGGGCCATAGGGAGCGAATCGACGGCTAACTCACGGCATTGAGTGAGGGTGTCAAGGCCGTTGGCGCCAGCAAACCCGAGTTGACGTAAGTACGAGCCGAGGAATTCTCTAACTCCAGGGAGAATGTCGTGCGTCAATTTTGCCCGACTTAGGATTTCTTCGGCAATAGGTGCGGGAACGGTATTCAGGAAGGGGAGAAGTTCGGTCATCTGGGCGATCTCCTCCATGCGGATCCCCGGCTGACCGATAAGATAGGCGGCGGCTTCGGCCATGGCGGCATCGGCTGTTCGGGGGTCTCTTAGTTTACGATCAAGCTCAGGATTGAGTGACATTTAGGAGCATTATATACTTATAGGCTGAATTGTCAAAAAGGCTGGTTTTTATTGGGAAAGCCAGGCTTCGGCCTCGGCACGGGTGTCAAAAATATGCACTTTATCTTCGACGTTGGCTGTTCTGACGACTTCGTCGAAAACTTTTCGAGAGGCCTCATTGGCGCCAAAGCCGGCTGCTTTGCGAAATGAAATACTTTTGGCGATGGCCTTCGCGAGTGTCGCAGCCAGTTCTTCAGTATTGGTGGAATTGGTGTAGTCGAGCAGGATCTTAGTGTCATAGCCTTCATCACCGAGAACCGTCCCGTACTCAACTATCTTCGGCGCAATGTTGTTCAGGTCGTCGTAGGAGATGTCACCCAAGAAGTGGATTTCGATGATATTGTTCGGATTGATAAAAACGGTGTGTTGCATCTTGCATTAGTGTGGTGGCGGTTAATTTAGATGTCAAGAAGATATTGGTTTTTCTTCAGCCATCTGACATGATCTTTATATTCTGGATCAATGCTTCTAACCAAGTCCCAAAAGCTTTTTCGATGGTGATGATGAACCAGATGGCAGACTTCGTGGATAACGACGTAGTCGACGACTTTGTGAGGCGCCATGATCAGTTTGCGATTGAAGTTGAGGTTGTTTTTGTGGGAACAGCTGCCCCAGATACTGGAAACTTTCTTGAGGACGATGCGGTTGTATGACACATTTAGTAATTTGGTGAAGTGGTTCACTTTTTCGGTGATGATTCGCTTGCCATTATCGAGATACCAGCGAAGCATGGCTTCTTTGAGATCTTTTTTTTGCTGAAGCTGGGTGTGGTGAGCGGGGACTTTCGCCTCGAAGCGGTTGTACAGGAAAGAAAGACGGGCGGTGGCAACGCCGGTGGCGGGAATGACAGCCAGAGGATATTCTTCGCCGAAGTAGAGATGTTTTTCGCCGTCAACGAAGCGTTTCTTGGGTACTTTGTGGACGCCACCAAGACGATTGATGGTTTTGATGATCCAGTCAGCTTTCTCCCCGACCATCGCTTCAATTGCCGAAAGTGAGACCCAGGGCGGAACGCTAACAATGACACCCTTTTCCTGGGTGATGGAAATTGACGACGAAAAACGTCTTCTGGCACTTCTAACAACTTTGTATTTGATCTCTGGCACTGGGGAAGATTATATACATTTGGGGTGGACCCGAAAGGTCTCGAACCTTTGACCTCAGCAATGTGAATGCTGCGCTCTAACCAACTGAGCTACGGGTCCAAATGCCGTTTTCCAGCTTGAATTATTATATCAGTAGCCTTAAGCTTAAGGTTGTGGCACGAATTGTAAAGAGGGTTTTTTCATTGCTTTATGAGATGGTTGAGGTGTTTGTCGTTTCTGCGTCTATCTTTGTAGTGGTTTATCTGTTTCTAATGCAGCCGCACCAGGTGAAAGGCAGCTCGATGTTTCCCACTTTTAAAGACGGCGAGTATGTCCTGACCGATAAAGTAACTTATCGGACCAGGAAACCAATGTATGGTGACGTGATCGTATTCAAGGCGCCAATCAATGAAAACTTTGATTTCATTAAGAGGGTAATCGGAGTCCCAGGCGATCGGGTGATGGTTTCCGGAGGAAAAATTTTAATTAATGGGAACCCGTTGCCCGAGACTTATCTGCCGCCCGAATACACAACTGCTCCAGGTCAGTTCTTGGCACGGGGCGCGGAGTACGTCGTGCCAGAAGGATCGGTATTTGCAATGGGAGATAATCGTGATCACTCGTCTGACAGTCGAGATTGGGGACCCGTCCCCGACCAGAATATTATCGGAAGAGCATTTTTCCGCTATTGGCCAGCCAATAAAATGGGTTTGATCGTCAATCCTATTTCGGGAAAATAATTTAGTAGTCCTCGAATTCGTCTTTGGGACCGTCGATGGGAAGGATCGGTTCAAAAGGATTGGCGAAGGCGGCGGCGACAGTGGGGGTAGCTTCTACTTCGGAAGCCACAACTGTTTTTTTGCTGGTGACGGCGGAGATATATTCTGTAGTCGTCAGAGCGGCAACGATCTTCTTAAGCTGTTCGTCGGTTTCCTCGGGGGTGCCTTTGAGGGCAATACTAATGGCGGTTTCAATACGAGAGCGGCGCATCTTCACCTTGGCGTTTTTACCGATGGAAGCCTGGATTTGGGTGGAAAGCTGATCGATCAGGTCATTGATGGACTTGCTGGCCATGTCATCGTTGCTGATCTTAACTTTGCCGCCCATTTGCTTTTTGAAGCGACGGGCGAGTTCCTCGGCGCGACGGACGGAGCCACCCTCACGAAGAATAATCTTGTAGGCCTCGATCATGGCTTGGGTATCGGGAATACCAGAAAGGGCGCGAGCGTGGCCTTCAGAGATAACACCGGAGATCAGACCGTCTTTGAGGGCGTCGGGGAGTTCGAGAAGGCGAAGGGAGTTGCTGACGAAGGATGGGCTTTTGCCGGTTCTGGTCGCAATATCAAGATTAGTGAGGCCGAATTCGTGCATCAGACGCTCAAAGGAATTGGCCCGATCGACCGGATTGAGGTCGGAGCGCTGGACGTTCTCGACGATCGCCATCTCCAACATCCCCTGCGGTGAGGTTTGGATGATCTTGACGGGAACATGGGTTAGGCCGGCTAAACGAGAAGCGCGCCAACGGCGCTCACCAGCAATGATCTGAAAGCCAGCTGGGGTTTGGGCAATAACGAGAGGCTGGATGATGCCATGGGTTTTGATCGAGTCAACTAACTCCGCAAGGGACTCGGGAGTAATAACACCACGGGGTTGTAAGGGATTGGGCTGCAACTGATCAATTGGAAGTTGTTCAATTACGTCTGCCATTTACTTTAAGGGCAAGACATCGATGTAATTAGTGCCTTCTTTGATTTTGAACTCGACTTTTCCGTCGGTCATGGCAAATAGAGTAAAGTCTCGGCCTTTCTCGACATTCTTACCAGCGTGAAAGTTGGCGCCTCTCTGACGGACGATAATCTGTCCTGCTTTGATGGTCTGACCGCCATAGATCTTCACACCGAGGCGTTTGCCGGCGCGTTGGCTGTGTTGTCTGGTAGCTCCACCTGATTTAACGTGTGCCATATTTAATTATTTCTTTTCCAGGATTACGATTTCCCGTATCACTTTAGCCTCCGGCCTGCTATAAGTCAAGCCGCGAGTGAGGATATTGTAATCTAAGAGCTGTTTATCGTCAATAATTAAGCTGGTCTTGAATTCACGTCCGGCGTACTCGAAAATCGGAAAAATCATACAGATCCGGGCGCCGGTTTTGAGAAATTTGTTCCAGTCCTTGAGGCAGCCTAGATAAAGTTTTCCTAAGCCCTTGGCTAGGTCAGGGAGACGGTCTTCCCTGGTGCCAGGACGGCCCATGTAGGGCTCGGTGGCAATAAAGTCAATAGTTTGATCGATATGTTCGGAGAGTTTGGTGGCGTCATAGTTCATCAACTTGGCCGAAAGATTGAAGAAATCTAGGTTCCGGCGGGCACCGTTCAGCTGATCCGGATCCAGGTCGTTTCCAAGTAGCCTTAACTTCATGAGTCCCCCCTCAAGTAGTACAGTGCCTGATCCACAAAAGGGATCGAGGAGGGTTTTCCCCTCTGGATCGTTGGTACCCAAAGCAAGATTGACAAGAATACGAGCAATTTTGGGTGGCAGCAAGCCTTTGTGACTATCGGAAAAGGGCTTGAGGCGGTCCCGCTTGTACCATTCTTTGGCTGAGTGGCGCCAAACTAGCTTGCCGGCGGTATCGTGCACCTCGACCAGACCACCGAGACGGTTACTCAGGTAGTTCATTTGGGAAAAACCACCGGCAAGACTGGCTTTGTACTGGTGCTCCCCAACCTTCTCTGGTTTTTGGCCCAGGACGGTCGAAAGCTCTATCAGAGCCAACTCCTCAGAAAATCCGAGCGTGAATAAAAAATCCATTATTTTAAGTTGACGCCGGTGACGGTCAGGTGGCTTTGGGTTTGGCGGTGACCGGTAGAACGGCGGTAGCGAGACTTGGCTTTGTATTTCCTAATCTCCACCTTCTCACCCTTATCCTCTTTTTCGAACTTAAGACTGACGGAGGCGCTTTCAATATAGGGGGTACCAACTTTGGTTTCAACACCATCGTGAGTCAGGAGAACTTCTTTGATAGTGAGAGTGTCGCCGGCTTTGGCTTCGAGCTTATCGGCAATGATCTTGTCGCCTTCTTTGACAAGATATTGCTTACCTGAGAGCTCGATGACGGCGAGGGCGCTGGTAAATTCTTTCTTTTTGGTAGCCATTTAGGTTATTGGAGATAACAGGCTTAGATTATAGCTGGTGAGTGGGTATTAATTCAAGTAGCCTTAGGCTCATTCCCAAAAGGGCCGCAAAACTAATGAGGGAACTGCCACCGTAAGAAAAGAGCGGGAGGGTAATGCCAGTAACCGGCATAATACCAAGATTCATACCAATGTTAACGACCGATTGGAACATAAATATGGAGAGGATTCCGAGAGCAAGAAGACGATTTTCTTTGTCTTTGAGGTGATTACTGATCTCAAATAGACGATAAAGGAGATAAAAATAGGCTAACAGGACCAAACTGACACCCAGGAGGCCGAACTCTTCGGCAAAAGAGGCAAAAATGAAGTCAGTGTGACGCTCTGGTAGAAAGTTAAGGTGCGACTGGGTGCCCAAACTGACCCCTTTGCCAATCAAACCGCCCGAACCGATGGCAATAACGGACTGGATGGCGTTGTAACCCCTTCCCTTGGGGTCGTGGTAGGGGTTCAGAAATGACTCGATGCGATTTAATTGGTAGTCTTTAAGAAGATAGGGCGCCAAGGGGATAAGGGCCAAGACTAATACTGAAATAACGGCGACCCAGCGAAGATTGATTTTGGCAAAAAGCCCCATAAAGCCAGCCAAGACAAGCAGAACCAGGGCGCTACCGAGGTCTGGTTGCGACTTCACCAGGAGGACTGGGATCAGGGATAGGGCTATGTAAGTGAGGAGGTTTTTTATTTTGTTAAGTGGATGTTTGGCCAAGAAACCGGCGTAGGCGAGAGCCAGTAGAGGCTTCACTATTTCCGAAGTTTGAAGCTGGTAAGCGCCAATGCCGATCCAGCGGGTGGCACCTCTAATTGATTGACCTAGGAACAAAGTGATCACCAAAAGAAAAATGGAGAAAATGTAGATGAAAGTGGAAAGACTGAAGGCGATACTGAAATCGAGTTTGTAGAAAATCAGAGCAACGAAGACTCCAATCACCAAAAAGCTTAGTTGAACCCAAAAAAGGTTTGGGACAGTACTCCAGATAGTAGTTAAGCCAAAGCACAGAAGAAGCCCGACGGAAATCAGGAGACCAGATTTGTTACCCACCTCTTTTTACGATAATTGTTTCTCCTTTGGTGATTTGATTGACTAAAGTCTGCTGTTTGATTTCTTTCTCAAACTCAATAGGCCAGTCGGGCAGGGTGACATCAACCACTTCGTCAAGTCGACAGCCGGCCAATTTTCTCGCCTCCTGAATAGAGCGGATAATTTCGCGAGTCCGACCTTTCTTAATCAGGTGGTCTGTCAGTTTGGTATCAAAATCGACCGAAAGAACATCCCCTTTGACAAACTTGACCGATTCAACATTGAGTTCGTCTTTAATTAATTGAATTAACTCTTCGTCGGCGGCGATATCTTCAGAACCACCCTTGATAGTTAGGGTTGCCAATGGCTGTTTGACCGCAAGGTTGTTTGTTTTCCGAAAAGCGTGACCTATCTCAGTGATCTTTCTGACCTGCTCCATGTGTGTTAGTAGTTCGTGGTCGATGACTTCGGGAGTACTAACCTCCGGCCAGTCGGTGAGGTGGACAGACTCGTTACTGGTAAGGTGACGATAAATGTATTCTGAGATAAAAGGTGTAATTGGGGCCATCGCTTGCATCAGAATCTCAAAAATAGTCCTCATAGTAGTGTAGGCAACCTCCCGATCGTCTTTATCGAGAGCGGTTGGGCCGACGCGGTCACGAGATCTCCTTATGTACCAAGTCGAGAGATCACTGATGAATGGTTTGATTGCCGCGACAGCTTTGGGTAGATGATAGGCACCTAATTGTTGGTCGATCTCCAAGACAGTTTCGTTCAGTCGGGAAAGAATCCAGAGATCGAGTTTGGTCGGGACGTGATCTAGTTCCACCTTCGGTTCCCAGTTGTCGAGAGCGGCGTAGTTGACAAAGAATTTGTAGGAGTTCCAAAGCATCATTAAGGTCGTCTTTAGTTGCTCCTGCCAGTCAGTTTCGGAGATAGCAATGTCTTGTCCGATCATGATTGGACTGCCCATTAGGTAAAGTCGGAGAGAGTCGGCGCCATACTTGACAAGGTAATCTTTCGGGTCTGGGTAGTTACCGAAGTTCTTACTCATTTTCCGACCGTCGTTGCCCATAATGACTCCTTGGACAATAACGTTCTTAAATGAATGGGATTGGAAAAGGGCGTTGCTGATGACATGCATGACATAGAACCAGGCGCGGAGTTGGCCGGTGTACTCGGTGATGAAGTCGCCGGGAAAATTAGCTAGAAATTCTTTTTCGTTTTCAAAAGGATAGTGCCGTTCAGCATAAGGCATGCTGGCGGCTTCGACCCAACTATCAAGAACTTCGGGAACACGATGGGCGGTGCCTTCACAACGGGAGCATTTGATGGTGACCTCGTCGATGTCTGGGCGATGAAGTTCGGTCACTTTTCGGCCCGACCAGTCTTCGAGTTCTTTGATCGAGCTTGGAATATACATCTCGCCGCATTTGCATTCCCAAACAGGAATGGGGGCGCCCCAGTAACGAGACCGGCTGATACACCAGTCGGGGGCAGAGTCGATACCGAGTTCAAAGCGTCCGTGCTTAAAGTGTTCCGGGACCCAGTTAATGTCCTTATTCGTCGCTTTCATTTGTTTTTTGAGCGATTGGACGTCGAGATACCAGGCTTTTTGGGCTTTATAGAGTAGCGGGGTTTCGCAACGGTGACAATGTGGATAACTATGAATAATCGTGCCTAATTTGAAAATCAATCCCCTCCCCTGAAGATCGGCAAGAATCAGCTTATCGGCGGATTTGAAGAATTTATTTTCGGCAACGGTGATCTTTGGATCGAGTTTGCCCTCGTCGTCGACTGACTCGGCCATGGTCAAGCCGTGTTCTTTACCGAGGGCGGTGTCGTCCTCACCAAAACCAGGGGCGATATGGACGATGCCGGTGCCATTGGCCATCGAGACGAAGTCGGCGGCGTAGACGTGATAATCTTTGGTGTTTCCGTGGTAATAAGTGTAGAGTGGTTCATATTCCAGACCGACGAGTTCGCTACCGGGAAATTCTTTTTCGACTTTGGCCCCCGTTTCGAAAGTGGCCTGTAGACGAGACTTGGCAAGGATCAGACTTTCACCATTTGAGTTAACCTGGACATATGTTTCTTTGGGTGAAACGCCAAGAGCAAAGTTGCTGGGAAGGGTCCAGGGTGTGGTGGTCCAGGCAAGTAAATGGCGATTTTCGCATTTGACTTTGAACTTGACCGAAACCGAGGGGTCAGAGATATCTTTGTAAGAGTTGTCCATCGCTACTTCAAAATTAGAAATCGGAGTGGAGCAGCGGGGACAGAACAGAGAAACTCGTTTGCCCTTGTAGATCAGGCGCTTGTCGTAAAGCTTGTGAAAGACCCACATGACCGACTCCATGTAGTTGGTGTCCATGGTTTTGTAAGAGTTCTTGAAATCGACCCAACGGCCAATGTGCTCGACATACCATTCCCAGTCGGCACTAACCTGACTAACATAGTCCTTACAAGCAGCGATGAATTTGTCGACGCCAAGGGACTCAATCTCCTTCTTACTATTAATCCCTAATTTCTTTTCGACTTTGTTTTCAGCGGGCAAACCATGGCAGTCCCAACCCCAGACGCGACGGACGCGCTTTCCCTTCATGGTTTGGTAGCGGGGAATGACGTCCTTAACGATACTACCCAGGAGATGCCCGTAGTGAGGCAAGCCGGTGATGAAAGGGGGGCCGTCGTAAAAACTATAGGAATCTTTTTCCGGTCGCATTTCGACGGATTTCTCGAAGGTTAGGTTTTTTTTCCAATAGCTCAAAACCTCTTCCTCAACTTGGCTGGGGACATAGTTGCCCTCGAGTGGTGTTAGTTTGTGTTTGGCCATTTTATTTATTGTAACCCCTTTAAAACCAAAAAATCCTCGCACAAACGAGGATTAGAGACCCTTTCGGGGCGGTACCATCTAATCTGACTTAATTGCAGCTTTTTCGGGCTTACCCGCCCCGATTGCAACCTCGGGGAGCTCGCCCGATGATATTCGGACTCAAACGCTTTAAGTGAATTGTATCAAATCGGCGAATTCTAATCTGAATCCGACCACCCTGCTAATTAGTAATTGATTTTAACTCTCTTTTAAAGGCTTCGCTTGGGGTTTCATACTTTAAACATTTAAGGGGACGGTTGTTGATCTCTCCGGTGATGGAATCCAGCTCCA
>OBEQ010737345.1_pt1 | contig 22366 bp, 24 predicted proteins | sample 1670901 | NCBI WGS metagenome assembly OBEQ01 (sample SAMEA104232315, study PRJEB22302) | groundwater metagenome | biome: forest; feature: aquifer; material: groundwater | place: USA | collected 2011-08-07 | depth 5.4 m
CACGAGCATGTCAAGCCTGGGTAAGATTCCTCGTTTACTATCGAATTGAACCACATGCTCCCCCGCTGGTGCGGGCTTCCCCGTATTCCTTTGAGTTTCGGTCTTGCGACTGTACTTCCCAGGCGGGGTGCTTGACGCGTAAGCTTTGCCTCAGAGAGGGTCGATACTCCCCAAAGTTAGCACCCAACGTTTACAGCGTGGACTAACCGGGTATCTAATCCGGGTTGCGCCCCACGCTTTCACCCAATCAGCGTCAGTAATGTCCCAGTGAGCTGCCTTCGCCTTTGGCGTTCCATACGATATCAATGGATTTCACCCCTCCACCGTGTGTTCCGCTCCCCCCTGACATACTCGAGACGCGCCGTATCACCGCTCGACCGACCAGTTGGGCTGGTTGGCTTTCAGCGGTGACGCACGCGTCCGCCTGTGGGTCCTTTACGCCCAGTAAATCCGGGTAACGTTCGAGGCCTTCGTCTTACCGCGACTGCTGGCCGTGTATCAATAGCACTGAGCTACTGATTTGGACTATATCACTACCCCGTGCTCTTTGCAGAGCCGTTGGGTAACCGGCGTTTTATAGGCGCAAAATTAACGCCTATTTCTCCCCTCCTGGGGATAAGTCTCTGAGGGGTCACTATTATTGATGGGGGCTCATGCTTCGCCCCACCAGCTACTAATGCTGATGGGAGCTTGTATCGGAACGAAGACACAACGTAAGGCTCAATGAGCTTCACGAAACGTTCTCGTCCCGCTGCACCGATATAGAGTCGATAGTATCGCTTCCCTCGCATCAACGAACTATGCACCGCCGTCGTGACACCGAAATTCTCGGCGAGGACGTGGCAGAGTTGTTCGTTTTCAGACCGATTGAAGCAATTCGTAACAAGATACAAGCTGCAGTGATCACCAATCCGTTGATCGCTCGTACCGTCTTCCATGAACCAGACGGCGAGCGTAATCGGATCAGTGAGGTACCGCCCGATCTCCTCCGGCACAACTTTCCGTCCATTCTGATAGAAAGTTTGTCGGAGTTCAGTTAATTCGGGCAGGTAGCGTGTGTATAACCGCCACTGGTGGTTATCGTGCCGCAGGTACGGTGACCGATAGCAGAGCTCACCGAGTTCTCGGTAGAGCCACTGCAGGTAGTCGCCGTGAGCCTCCTGTTGTCGTACCTCGAGACTAGTTCCACGGTAACCGTTCCAGTGGAGGTAGCCATCACCGAGGATACTACCAATCACGAGGCTCCGTTGGTATCCAGTCATCGCTCCATTGTAATAGGACTTCCCTGCTGATTGCCCTGTGTGGGTATCCCAGCATATAAGCCGGTTGTATCCCGCAGAGGATTACGGGATGCCCGAGCTCTCACTCGAGCGCACCCTTACCTTCCAGTAAGGGGTCGCACCATTTTCAGTACGAAGTTAGTCGCCTCTTATTCCTAGGGTACTGTCAGCTGCATCCCGAAGGGTGCAGTTTCCTTCCCCATAAAAGTCGTTTACACCCCGAAGGGCTTCTTCCGACACGTGGCGTCGCTGGGTCAGGCTTTCGCCCATTGCCCAAGATTCTCGGCTGCTGCCCCCCGTAGGGGTATGGTCCGTGTCGCAGTACCATTGGCGGGGAACACCCTCTCAGGCCCCCTATCGGTCATAGCCTTGGTGAGCCGTTACCTCACCAACAAGCTGATCGTCCGCGCCCCGCTCCCCTTCCTCCGTAAATTTAGTCACCACGACTTGCGTCGTGATGACCCATCGATGTTTACCCTACCTTTCGATAGGCTATCACCGGGATGGGGGTGCGTTTGACACGTGTTACTGCCCCGTTCGCCACTAACGTCCCATCAAAGCCAGAGGCTTTGGTGGGACATCCGTTCGACTTGCATGCCTAATCCACGCCACCAACGTTCACCCTGAGCCAGGATCAAACTCTCGGAAAGAAATTTGCCCGTTTTTTTGTGGGGTCTTCACTGGTCAACCGAGATCAACCATTGATACCCCGAACAGCTAAGGATCCGTATACCTCGTAGGGTCGTCTCCGACGACTAGTACGAGATGTCTTACTTATTTGAAATGCACATTCAGACAGCAAAACATCACTCCTCCCCTAGACAGGGGAAGCAGCGACAGACCAGATTGACGAGGTCATTATACCAGAAGGCAGTTAAGCCAGTGTCAAGGGGTAAAAAAATTGCCGGAAGGAACTAGGGGGTTGTCACGCTTACCCCAAAGTTCCTCCCGGTCGCTACCCTTCTGAAGGCAGGTCTCAGGCACCAACTACTTCTTTTTCGCTGCCGGCTTCCTGCGGAAGCTGCCCGTCCTTTTACCCTGGACGGAGAGGACTACCTCTTGCCGTTGTGGTAATGCTTGAGGCCACGTTGGTGGTTTCGTTCGTCGAAGAGCCACCGCCTCCTAACCGCGTTTAGCTGCGGCAGGGCTTCCAGGCGCTGATCACACAGCATCTTAGATGCCAACACAACGCCTAAGGTTAAGCTGTGCATTTATCACCTCCTCTTGCTTGCTGTGTCAGATTTTACTCTAATTTCGAATGAAAATTCAAGTAAAATGTGGAAATAGCGGGGTGTAGTATACCGGCAGTACGCACGATTCGGGTTCGTGAAGACTGGGTTCGATTCCCAGCACCCCGACAATTAAATTTGAAAATAAAAAGGGGCGTGACCTCGACTCTTGGTCACGCCCCCGACGATCACATTAGACGGGCTGTCCGGAAAATGATCTTCCGTAATTCCTCGACGACGCCGTCGCCGTCAAGACGGAAGACTTCCCCCGGCACCGAGATCAACTCCCGAGCGAGTTTGATTAGGCCATCAGCGCTCTTATCGGAATCGCCGACGGCCAGATATTGTGTTCCTCGGGATCTCGGTGTCCAACCTTGCTGTTGTAACCCGCTGGCCAAAGCCCGTTGGATCACGTTCTGATCAACGTCCCCTGGAACCAGCATCACCACAATCTTTACGTCTTTGGTCTCCATCAAGATCCCTCCTTTTTGATGGAATTGCTGGTACGCCGAGTGGTATGAAATGGGATGAGATGAAAGTGTCTCGGCGTACCAGCGGTGCTTACGCGAGTCGGGCGTAAGCGCGAGATTTAAAATAGCCAAAGGTAATTATACCCCAAACGGCTAATCCCGCGGCGGTTCAAAAAAGAACGGCACCGACCCTTTTTGGGTAAGTGCCGCACCGACGTATCGCTACCAGCTCCCTTATCGCTCTTCCGGATACGCGGTCTCCTCGTCGTCTACCGAGCCGAACGAGAACCCGTACCCAAGGATAATGCAGAGGGCCGCACTTAACCAGTACGCAGCTCTGGATAGGAATCTCATTATCGTTTCTCCTCCTCAGGCTCGTTTCGGTTTGAAAACTTCTAAAAGAAGCAGGGCGATTACCGCCGCCGCTACGGACAGCCAGCTCAGGCGATTATCAAACCGCTCCAGCCAGATTTGAAAATCGAGCAGATGGTCAATCAGCCAATTGGCAACATCAGCGGTCGTCACCGCGACCACCTCCTGTAAAAATTATCTTTGCTTTGTCTATTATAAGCGTCTAGCCGAAAGTGAAGGTGTAGATAAAAAGTGGTCGGTTCAAGAAAAGATGAGCTTTCTCAGTATTGCCAGAATTGCTTTAAGGGCTAATGGTTCGGTGTCACCGAGCTTCCGAACGAGCCGCTTCGCATCAATCGCCCGGAGCTGAAAGGTGAGCGTCACCGAGGTTAGCGTCAGTCCGTTTCGTTTCGATGGCTCAATCTGAGTAACATAGGGGAAACGGAGTGCCCGTAGATTCGAAGTAATGGGAATGACGAGCACGGTCCCTGCGGTCGGCGGAGCGATAACGATTGCTGGTCGCAGCCCTGCCTGTTCGTGACCATCCGCACCGAATAGATCAACCAGCTAGACCTCTCCTCTTTTCATACCCGCTTCTCAAAACGAACAAAGGCCTCATCGCTCAGGCGATCCCAAGCCATCAGTTCTTCCTGGAGGCTGACGTATCCTCTCACCTGTTCGAGGTAGAGGGTGAGCGCTCGCTTCCACAGCTCCTCCTCCCTCACCCCCAACAGCTTTGAGGTTGTTTTTAATTTTTGATCAATCGTTTTCGATAATTTCATCTTCATAATAGTAAACATTATAGCAAATGCCATCAGTTTCGCTAGGCTCCGCCACCTTACAATCCACTATCTTATCTTACGATCGTAGGATAAGATAGTGAAAAGGTATTAAAAAAATAGCCAAAAAGAAAAGGCCCAGGTGCTTCATCGCACACTGGGCTTGTTCGCAGCGTATCCTACTGGGTAAGAATCCCGTCAGGATACGCTGCCGTGGTCTGTGGGCCATGTGGCTCATGGGCGTTGCGTACGCCCTGCGCCGTCCTCTCCCGCGCGCACCTTGCGGTGACGCGATCTAACTCGAGGGCCGCGATGGCCTCCGTTGCCGCGGCTCTGCCGACCGCGACAATGTTGGTGTAGCCGGCGCCACCACCCGCCGTCATCCCGACGGCGATCGGGAAGAATAACCCCCCGATCTCAAGCACGACGGCGCGGGCTTCGCTGAACCCGCGGATGTCGATCCCGACATCCGTCAAAGCCGCCCGAATGGCGGCCTTGGTCAACTCCTCGACTCCGTATCCTTCCCCGACCGCGTTGATGACTATCACTCTATTCTCCAACGGCGATACATTCCTGCGAACATAGCACCAGGCGTTGATTTCTTGTCGCCTTCCCAAGAATTTTTGCCCTGATTGTAGCGAACAATTTAAGTATACCAGATAAATTTATAATGTCAATACTTAAAATAATGGCTTAAAAAGGGCCTAATTTTGTGCGAGCTAGTCTACCCAAAGGTAAGGGTGTATAAGCGAAGGCCGGGCTGGTCAATGATGAGCTCGAGCGTGTGCTCGCCAACGGCGGCGTCATTGATGAGGGTATAGAGCTGATCGGCCTGAATGGTGATGGTTTTTACGGCTACGCCATCTTGCTTGACCGTAACCTGCACGGGCTTATCAGCGCTGGCGACGACGTAGACGTTCTTGGCCCGGTAGCGAAAGACAACCTGGGCCGAGGCGGTCTGACTCTCGGCAAACTCGTCGACAAAATTCCAGCCACCGCCGAGATAGAGCGCGTTTAGTTTTGCTTCGGCTGGTACGGTCAAAGTCTGCGCGCCAACGCGTCCTTGTTCGCCGTTGCCGAGATACTGATTGCGACTGGCGCCGAAGTAAATTTCGGGACTGCCAACGCCGGCGCTCGGACCAGCGACACCTGGCTGAACCAGACCACCTGAAACCTGAGCCGATTGATTGAGCGCTACTACTCGTTCGCGCAGGAGTTCCTGAATTTTTTGCTCCGTCAGGTCGTAGCCGCCCTCGCCGATGTGATCGTAGACGATAAAACCGTCAATATCGATCAGGTACTTATGTGGCCAGAAACGATTGCCATAGGCCTGCCAGGTGGCATAGTCATTGTCCTGGACGACGGGATAGCGAATACCAAATTTTTTTAACGCGGCGGCAACGTTCGTCCGATCGTGTTCAAATTCAAACTCTGGTGTGTGGACACCAACAATAGTTAAGCCGGTGTCGCGATACTTCTTATCCCAGGCGGTCAGGTACGGCAGCGTTCGCTGGCAATTAATGCAGCTATAGGTCCAAAAATCAACAAGAATGACTCGCTTCCCGACTAAGCTTGCCAGCGTAAACGGTTCAGCGTTAAGGAATCCGCTTGGATTGACCAGTTCTTTCACTCGCTCGTAGCGACCGCGCTTAGCCGCGATCGCCGTCGACCGATCAATTGGAGTCACAACAACTTTTTGCGCTGGCTTAGGTGTGGTCTTCGCGGGAACGGATTTAATTGGCTGGGGTGAGGTTGTTGTGACCGTAGCATTACTAGGCGCAGCCGACGGCGGCGCGACGGTTGTGGTCGCCTCAGGAATATCAGCACTGCCCGGCACAATCGTCGCTGGCCTTTGTGCTTCGAGGTAAATAATAGAAACAATAACTACGACGAGTACGCCGACGAGAACAAGGGGCTTCATTAACGAAGGAGAAACCGATTGAGCAGTTCAAAATTAGCGACTCGACTAAGGCTCTGAGTGAAAACGAGAACACCAAGAACGATTAGCACAAAACCAAAGGCGACAGTCACGAGATGGAAATGACGATTATGACGAGCAATCCACTGCTCCGCCTGAGCGGTGAAGGAACCAACGACCAGGAATGGTAAGCCAAGGCCAAGCGTATACGCCAGCAGCAACGGGAAGGCGGCGCCACCCTGAGTCGCGGCTAGGGCCAGGACGCTTCCCAATACTGCGCCAACGCAGGGCGTCCAGCCAGCAGCGAAGGCGGCGCCAAAAAGAAAGGCCGTCAGATAGGGTGAGCGAAGGCCGGTTGGTACGCGCAGCTGTCGGTTTCGCTCGAGGGCTGGAATTTTCAGTAAGCCACTGAGATAGAGACCGAAAATGATGACAATCGTTCCGCCGATTCGCGCCAACCAGGTCTGGGCACCATAAGCCACGCGCGCCAAAATCGTATTAAGTAAGACACCGAGTAGAGAAAAAATAATTGAAAAACCGAGGACGAAAAACAGGCTACAGAGAAAAATCGTTCGGCGTTTGTTTGTTCCTGTGTCAGTAGTGGTCCCAGCCAGGTAGGCGAGGAAGCCGGGGATGATGGGCAGGACGCAGGGCGACAGGAAAGAAACGAGTCCAGCAATAAAAGCCACCGGTACGGTGATACTGGTCATCTTTATTATTATACGAGCCCTTCCTTTTGCAAATCAGTCATAATCTCCTCCGGAATTGGGTTACGCTGCGGCGCCACGCCCGGATAGCGCCAGGCCGAGATGATATGAAGAGTGCGGCCGCGCTTCTGCGCCATCACCCAGATTTCCTGTGTCCAGGTTTCCTTGCCGTCGCGGCGCTTGGTCGAGGGCGGCTGCATCACCGCAAAGGTTTTATCCGCCACCCCCTCTTCGATTCGCCGCGGATTCCGCAGCACTCGCCTGACCCGACTCTCCGACAGGCCATAGAAACCCATCTTCGCCTTGGCGTGCATCGTCCAGTGCAACTTACCGGCGGGTAAATAGACCATCACCATCAATTGTAGCGTGCTTGTTTTCTCGAGGCTCCGCTCGTACCGTTCCCTCGCTCGCGCCTCCGGGCTGAGACGAATTCGCTCATTCACAACGAAACCAGGCGGCCCTGCGCACGCTCTGCTGCGGGGGCACCCCGCCTGTTTTCTGTTCACGAGCTGAATTCGTAGCTCAGCCCTCCGCCGCAATTCGCTCAGGAAGGTAGTCGCTACGCTCAAAGACTAAACTCGTACGGCCTCCGAGACGTGGCTTCGGGGATATATCCGCTCCACCAGCATCAACCCACTATCTTTATTTGCGATCGTAGGATAAGATAGTGAAATTGGGAAGAAAAAATAGCCAAAAAGAAAAGGCCCAGGTGCTTTCGCAATACCCTGGGCTCGATTGTTTGGGAGGTGACGGTGAAAACAATCTCACATCATTCCTCCCGACAGGTCGAATGCGTGGAGACCGACTCTCTGCGATTCGACATAGCATTTTGGGCAGGCAGATGCCAATCGGTTCCGGCCTCGAATGGTCGTGAACATTGAGGACATCGTAAGGTCGGTTCGTTCGAGACACAGTCATGGCAAATGAATACCGTATTGTCATCGTAAACCCACAGAACGATGCCCTGACGGTTTGCACGGCCGCACTTCCAGCATTTTATCATTTTTTTACCAACGGACACAGTGCCCGTAACCCACAACCTGCCTACCCTTGCGGACAGTTCAGGATTTTTAGAGTGGTGCTCCTGCCCCGGAGCTCGGTTACCTTTTGTTTCTGATTGTAGCGAGCAAATTGAGTATACCAGATAAATTTTAAATGTCAATAGTACCGAAAAACCCTTAAAATTGGCTCACAAAAACGCCTCGCCCTTCCCTGAAGTCATGAGAGAATCAACTAAAAGCTATCCTAAAAAATTTTAACGTGTCGCATCAATTCTTCAATACTTACCTTAGCTTGACTTAGAATCGAACGAAGCGTCGTTCGGGCGACAGCTCGACCGGCATGAACGGCAACCGAAACGCTCCGTTTCAGCTCGGAGTGTTCAAACCGAAAGTGACTGCCGCGACTACGGACAAGTTTGTAACCCATCCGAACAAGCGCATTGATAACTTGGCGGCCCTTCAGTAACGGCAGTGGCGACATCAGAACTACCTGACCGAAGCAACTGTCGGGCGCCTCGTCAAGTGCCTGGTTGTCCCTTGGGCTCTTTCCTTTTCCATTCGCTCGAGCGCAATGCACTCACAATGAAATTCAAGACCGCTTTTGGCTATTCTTTTTGCCTCGGCCAGTGTGTCACCCGCCCCAACAAAACCAGGCGCCTGTGGCGATACAATCGTATAGCCCCGATCAGGTTTATTTGGAATAAAGTGACAAAGAAACTGCCCGAAAGTTGTTGAGATGATGATTTTCTTTATTCTTTGTATTGTCATCGTGTCTGGCTATTATATCACCGTCAGTATCTTTACCTCACCACCAACTCAATCACCCGATCCACCGGCTCGGGTGAAGTGACAAATTTCGGGGTCTTGGTTCGATCAATTGATGGCAGGGCCGTCACGCCAAGCACATTGATACCATGCGCCCAGATAACAATTAAATTCAGGTGGGTGTTTTTATTCCAAAATGTTCGCGGTTCAACCGTCGGAAAGACAAAGGCCATCCCATCAAAACCAGGTAAACTGGTTCGATTCATCAACCCTAATTCCCATTCGCCTGACTTATCGGCCACGAGCAAATGGTACTGCTGACCATTCAGGTTCATGTCGGTTGTTTTAGGGGCTACCGGGGCTATTTGTCCTGCCGAAGGGGCTGGTGACTGCCTCGAAGGTGGTGTCAGTGCCGTCAGCGGTGCCTCGCTCTGGCTGGTATGGGGTGGAGCTGCTGGCACCGGGGTAACGCTAACTTTCACTGGTTCGGCTCGGCTCACCACAAGTGGCCCGGTTTTTAACCCTGCCCCGCCGCCACTGGTCGAGGACGGCGTTGTTCGAGTCAAAAAAATGGAGCCAAGGATAATTGCTACTACGCCAAGCACGACGGCAACGATTCTATTCATTCCAACTCAAAGGTAATCGTAACATTCACCTGCTCCTCCTGTGAACCTGGCTCAATCGGGCTGGGAGCAGCAGTCATGGCTCCCATGCTCATCATCCGCATCGGCACCGGCGGCTGAATCGAATTGCTTCCCTCGTTGTAGCTAAGGACACGCCCGATCTTCACGCCAAGTCCAGTCGCAATTTGCTCCGCCTGGGTTCGGGCGACGGTGATTGCCTTTGTCCGAGCCTCAGCCAACAGCTGCTCTGGTTTATCAATGATGAAATTAATGCCGTTAATCCGATTCACCCCCTTACTGGTCAGCGCACCCATAATGCCGCCCGCCTTGGTCAGATCGCGGACCTTGATCGTCAATCCCTGAGTCAACATGTAACCATTGAGCTGTGGCTTCCGATTTGGTGGATAGAAATAGCTGGGCGAGAGATTGTAGTCAGTCGTCTGAATATCAGCCGCAGCAACTCCCTGTCCCTTCAGAAAGTCGACGACGGTTCGAATGCGATCATCATTGGTACGCTGAATGACCTCGGTGGTTTTCCCCTCAGTTTCGATCGCGGCCTGGATAACGCCGACATTTGGTTTGGCTTCAACCTTACCCTCACCACTGACGACCAGTGTTCGCGGGCTGGTTGTCTGGATCCGTAGCTCTGGCGTCCGTCCGAGCCAACGTAATGACGAGGCGGTCACGACAACCAGGGCGACGATCGCCACGACCACGAGAGCCGAGGTCAACTTTGTATTCATGGTCACCCCATTATAATGGAACGGATGAAACCAACCTGGATTACTGAAACGCTGAGTCTAATCGGTCAGTCGGTTGAGCTGTCTGGCTGGGTCGATAACGTTAGAGACCACGGCAAGGTCTTCTTTCTCGACCTCCGCGATCGAAGCGGGATTATCCAGTGTGTTATTACTCAGGCCCACCAGAATTTTGAAACGGCAAAAACCATTCGCCCTGAATCAGTTATTCGGCTCCGCGGTACCATCCAAGCTCGACCAGAAAAACTCATCAACCCAAACCTCGCCACCGGTACGATTGAATTAGCGATTGAAGAAATAACAATTTTAGCGCTGGCTGAAACGCCACCGATCCCGCTCAACACTGATGGTTATGAGATTAATGAAGAGACGCGCCTGCACTATCGTTACCTCGATTTGCGTCGCCAACGCCTACAGCAGAATTTGATCCAACGCGCCAAAGTCACACACTTCATCCGCAGCTGGCTCAGTCAGCGAAACTTTATCGAGATCGAAACGCCGATCCTGACCAAGTCGACGCCCGGAGGAGCGCGTGACTACCTCGTGCCCAGCCGTCAGCAACCCGGCAACTTCTACGCCCTGCCCCAATCACCGCAGCAGTACAAACAGCTTTTAATGGTGGCGGGGATGGAGTATTATTTCCAAATCACACGCTGTTTTCGCGACGAGGATCCTCGCGGCGATCGCCAACCCGAGTTCACTCAGCTCGACCTCGAGCTAAGTTTCGTTGATCAGGAAGATATCCTAGCGCTGACTGAGGATATTTTCCTCACCTTAGTTCGCACTCTCTATCCCCAAAAGAAACTGACGCTGACCGCTGACGGCCGCATTCCGCGCATGACTTATCGTGAGGCGATGGAAAAATATCAGAGCGACAAGCCGGATGTCCGCCAAAATCGTGATGACCCGGATGAGCTGGCTTTTCTGTTTGTGGTCGACTTCCCTGCTTTCGAGTGGAAAGAGGCGGACCCTTCGGCAAGCTCAGGGCAAGGCAAAGGCCGCTGGGATGCCGTTCATCATCCCTTTACCGCGCCGCAAGTTAAGGACGTTGATGACTTCTGGCAAAAATTTAAATCTGCTCCAGCCGAGATGCTCGCCCAGCAGTACGATTTCGTCTGTAATGGCTACGAGATTGGCGGTGGCTCGATTCGTATTCATGACCCCAAATTACTGGCAGCTGTGTTTCAAGCCATGGGACACTCAGCCGAAGCGGTGCAGGAAAAATTTGGTCATTTATTGGAGGCCTTTACCTATGGCGTCCCGCCGCATGGTGGCATTGCGCCGGGCCTCGATCGCTTGATGATGGTTTTGCAGAATGAACCGAACATCCGCGAGGTCATCGCCTTCCCTAAAACGAGCGAAGGCCGCGATCCGATGATGGGTGCACCGAGCGAGGTTGATCCGCAGCAGCTCCGCGATCTTGGTTTGAAGATAGAGAAGAATGACGAATAACAATCGGGAGATTGAAGTGCGCTTCCTCGAAATCGACGAGGCGGCCCTAAAAGATAAGCTCCGTTCACTTGGTGCGGTTGATCACCAGGAAGACTTTCTGCGCGAAATGATCTTCTACGACCAGGCGCTTCATTGGCAGACGGCTGAACGAAAATTTGTTCGGATTCGTCAAACCCAAAAAGGTACCTTCGTTACTTTTAAACACAACGAGGAGGACTCGGCGACTGGGACAAAAGAGATTGAATTTAAGGTTGATAGTAGCGAAACAGAAAAAGTCAAAAACTTCTTGGAAGAAATCGGTTTGGTGATGTTCCGCGAGCAAGAGAAGAAGCGTCATTCATTTGATTTGCAGGGCGTGCTCGTCGAGCTCGATACCTGGCCGGAGATCCCAACCTACGTTGAGCTCGAGGGACCATCGGAAGAGGCACTCAAGCAAACCGCCGCCGCGCTCGGCCTCGACTGGGCAAATGTTGTTTTCGATCCGCCGCGTTATCTAATCGAACAGCGCTACCATATCCCCGTCTCCGACTATCGCTTCTTCACCTTCAAAAAAATTGGCAATTGAATAGCGGGTAATCCACGACGTGGATTACCCGCTGGAGCGAGAGGCAGGACTCGAACCTGCGACGAGCACCCGGAAAGCGCTTGCTCTATCCAACTGAGCTACTCCCGCGACCTGAAGCGAACCGAGAAGATTATACGCCACTACCGTTTGTATCAAACGGCGTTCTTTATATTACTGTGCTGATGGGCGAGCTTCAGGAGCTCGACCAGAGCGACGTTGAGGAGGATTGCCATCGCTGCCAAGACCCAATCGGCGGCGGCCAGCGGCGCCAGTCCGAGAACCGCTCGCGGAAACGAGCTATTGAGAATACCGATCAGGGCGAGTGCCATACCAAGCACCGGCAGTAACGCCGGCAGATGGCGCCGATCGAAGACGGTCGCTAGTCCACCCGGAAAAGTAAAGAAGAGAAGCGAAAGCGTAATTGCGTCGAGATAGAAGAAAACGAACATCAGCGTTCGCCACGATTCGACACCAGCCAGCGAGAGCGTCTGGAAGGAGAAGAGGGTGAAGAGCGCCACCACCCCAGCAAAGGCAGCCAGGGCGGTCGTCAGGAACCGCGAGAAGGATTGATCAAAGATACGACGCTTCCGGAACGCGGTCGGGATAAGAATGAAGCCGAGCGAGAGGAAAGTGTCTTCAAAAAGGTTGACGGTCAGAATTTGAGCGGTCGTCAGTGGATAGGGCAAGCCAACGCTCACGGTCACGGCAAAGGTGGCGAGCATATCAAGCGCCATGAAGAGGAGAAAGCCGATTATTTTTTGAATCGCGCCGATTAGCCGCTGCCCCTCCTGCAGCGCCGCCAGGAGCGAGTGGAGATCATTATTGAGCAGGACCATATCAGCCGCCTCCTTGGTTGCCTCGGCTCCGGCCCCGAGCGCAACGCCAACATCAGCCTGCTTCAGCGAGGGAATATCATTGACGCCATCACCGATCATCCCAACCACCTGCCCTTGACCCTGGAAAAAAGTCACGAGCGCGCGTTTATGCTGCGGCGTCACCCGAGAATAGACGCGGTACTGCGATGGATCAGCCGGCAGGTTTTGCTGTTCACCGAGATCATAGACTTCGCTCGCTTTCGTAATCAGACCAGCCTCGATGGCGACTTTAGCCGCCACGGCCCGGTGATCGCCGGTGATGAGATAGGTGGTTACGCCTTCGGTTCCAAGCGTGCTCAGCACCTCATTGACGTCCGGCCGAATTGGATCACGAAAGACGATCAAGGCGAACAGCGGAATGGATTCCTTTGGATCAATCTTCTTCGTCTTCACCGATTTATAGCCGAGGGCAATCACATAGAGACCATCCTCAGCGAAACGATGAACCGACTGCGCGATGAAATTCTTATCTTCCTGGCTCAGCCACTCCATCACGCCATTCTGCCAAACATGATCGGCCTGAGCAATCACCGGCTCCGGCGCGCCAACCGTCACGAGCAAGTGACCAGCTGGGTCGTCCGAATCACGGAGGAGATGACGCGAAACTTTGTCAAAAGGATTAAATGGCACCGTGTCCTGAACCGGGTAGCGTCGTCGGAGCTCGGCTGGGTCACGACCGAGTTCACCGAGAAAACGCAGTAAGGCCTGACCGAGTAATCGCTGGGGCGGAAAAGCGAGGGCCGCCAGCTCGACCGCCAAACAATGCTTCGGCAAATCCTCCTGAACTAGTCGCGGCTTCTCCGCCTCCCAGTGTTCAGGGTGAAGCAGCTCATCCTCCACCAACACGCCCGCCAATGTGACCTCGCCCTGCGTAATCGTTCCAGTTTTATCGAGCAGAATAGTATCGAGTCGAGCAAAGGTATCAACCGCTGACAGATTTCGGATCAGCACATTCCGCCGGAGTAATCGCTGAGCGCCGAGCAGGAGCGTCAGCGTCAATGCGATTGGAATCCCTTCGGGAATCGAGCCAACCGTCAGAGCGATCATCGTTGGTAATAGCGTCAGCTGAGAGTCAGCGCGGAGGCTACCGATAATCGCCAGCGTCGCCACGGCGCCAAGGATGACCAGCGCAATTCGCTGTGACAAAACCTTAATCTCTCGCTGAAGCGGTGACGGTGTCTCCGCTTTTCGGATTTCTTCGCTCAGGCGACCAAGCTCGGTTCGAGCCCCAACCGCCACAACCAAACCGAAACCCTCGCCCTCAACGACGGTGGTACCACGGAAACCAAGATTGACTCGATCGCCAAGCGCAGTCGTATCGGACAACGGTTCAATTCCCTTCTCGACTGGTTTTGATTCGCCGGTTAGAATCGCCTCGCTGACGGTGAGACTAAACGTCTGAAAAAAACGAAGATCAGCTGGAACGATATCGCCGTAAGAAACCTTTACCACGTCACCAACCACCAACTGCCGCGCCGGAATCGATTGCCAGGTTTCATCACGAAGAACATAGGCATTGACTTCGAGGAAACGCTGAAGTGAACGGAGGATTCGCTCGGCATGATGCTCCTGGATCAGAGTGACGACGAGCTCAAAAACTATCACCGTCACAACCAACCAAAAATCGAGCATGTCAGCAATGATCAAGGACAGGACCGCCGCCAGACCAAGGAGCAAGATAAGCGGGTTTGTCAGCTGACGACCAAGGAGCCGGAAAAAATTCGTTCCCGCCAAGTGAATCTCGTTCGGTCCATTCCGCTCAAGACGATGTTGCGCTTCAATCTGACCAAGACCCTCGGTCGAACTGCCAAGATACGCACCAATCTCTTCGGTGGTTCGCGCCCACCAATGAGTGGCAATGTGTTTCTTAGTGGGAGCTTCCATCGCGGGCAAAATTCCATTATACTCACGGCAACATGACGATGCCGACCCGCGACGACGCTTTGCAGCTGGTCGAACGATACATCACTAACCCGAACCTCAAGAAGCACTTGGTAGCGGTTGAGGCGTTAATGCGTGCCCTCGCCCGAAAGTTTAGTCAGGACGAGGAGCTCTGGTCAATGGCTGGCCTCCTTCACGATCTTGACTGGGAGCTGACTAAGGACAACCCGACTCGCCACAGCCTGATGAGCGCCGAGATCCTGACTGAGGCTGGTTTTCCAGCCGAAATCGTTAACGCCGTTAAGATTCATAACTTCGTTCACAACATCGAGCCACAGACGATGCTCGAGAAAGCCCTCTACGCCACCGAAGAAATCACCGGCCTAATTGTGGCGACCGCCCTGGTAACGCCGAACAAAAAACTGAGTGAAGTGACGGTCGAAAAGGTGTTGAGTAAGTTCAAAGAAAAGTCTTTTGCCCGCGGCGTGAACCGCGATATCATTCTCAAATGCGAACCCTTCCTTGGTATCACGCTCGAAGAACTCGCCAAAATCGCCCTCGCGGCGATGCTGGAAATCAGCGACCAGCTGGGGTTATAATTACAGTTGTCTGGTGTCTCTCGCAGCAGAGGATGCGACCAAGAGGAGTGACCGAAGATGGGGTGATGTTGCCGCCCTCCTATTGAGTAAGGAGAGGGTCTAGTCGCGCGATACGGCGACTGTCAACGCCCTGTCAAACTGGGGGTCCTAACGGATCATGCCGAGAATTCTCCCACCGTCATTTCCACCTCAAGGTATACTCACCGCCTCTGCCCGACGAGACACCGGGCATTTTCTTTTGTGATAAAATTTCGCTATCGGGGGTTGTCTGGAGTCCTTTAAAAACTGTTGCGCGGTGCCGACATAGCTCGAACGCAGCCCAAAGTTCTCGAGTGGTATCGGGACTGGCCAATCGAAGATGTGCGATTAGTCAAGGCATGAACCTACCTACGGAGCAGGCTCCCGCAAGGTCGAGCTAGCACGATGCTGGTAGATGCCTGAGCGCAACAGGCTCACATCAAGGAACTCGGACACCCCCGTGTTCTTTTTTCTAAACTCAAAAGCCCCCGCCGTTCGACAAGGGCTTTTGCTTTCTAGATGTTTTTACTTCTCCACCAGCGTGAACTGTCCGTTTTTGACCACCAAGATTGATTCGCGCTTGGTCGTCAGTTTGCCCGGGGCGAGCGTGACCTGACCGGTCAGACCATTGAGCCGGTAGCCGATCAGCGCTTGCTGGACGGCTTGCGGCGTGATCGGTTGACCAGCCGCTTGAAGTTTCTGGGCAACTTCGGCAGCCAACTTGATCGCGTCGTAGCCAAGGCCAACGAAGGCGAGGTTGATGCCGTCGGTGGGACCGTATTTCTTTTCATACTTCGCTTTTATCTCTGGATTGTCGAGCCAAATCTGGGTCATATAGACACCCTCAGTATACTTTCCGAGATTCTTTAGGTCATCAGCGCTGACCGTATCGCCCGTCAGAAGTTTCCCGCGAAAACCCAGCTCGCGCGACTGGCGAATTATTGATGGCAGCGACTGGAGGAAAGTTGGGAAGTAGAGCGCCTCTGACTTCGCTTGCTTCACCTTGAGGATGATACCGCGAAGATCGGTTTCCTCGAGGTTGATTTTCTCGTGGAGATCAATCGTACCACCGAGCGCGCTGAAGCGCTTGGTGAAGGCATCGGAGATGATCGTCGACCACTCCTCTTTGGCTGAGACGACAGCGATGTGGCGCAGGCCGAGCTGTCGATAGGCAAATTCGGCCATTCGTTCGCCGTTCAGTTCAGTGCCGTAACCGACGGTGAAGACGTACTCACCGGCATTGGCGATCAGCTGGTCGCTATCCCAGAGTGTTACCCCCGGAACATGCTCTCGATTCAGGATTGGCGCCATAACGTTCGTTTCATTGACGGCGGTGTTGAAGATCAGAGCCGCCCGATCAACATTGATGAGTTTGCTCACCGCGCCGACGGCGGCGGTTCGATCGAGGCTCTTGTCGTCCTCATAGCTTACCTCGACGAGTGTATTCGGGTAATCGGCTCGGGCGAGCTCCATCCCCTGCTGCATGCCCTTGCCGACGAAGTCAAGACTGCCGGTCAAGGATAGAATTGCGCCGACCTTGAGCGGCTTGCCCTGAGCCGAGCCGAAGGGCTGCACCGTCGTCGACTGCGGCCGCGCGCTACCCTGCCAAATGACCACCCCAGCCACGATCGCGACGAGCGCGAGGCCGAGGAGGATTTGTGATTGCTTCGACATTGGATACTGGGCTCAAATGGTGCACACTGTGGCACAATCTGAACGTTACGTATCCTCATATTGACATAATTATTGAAATAGTTTAAATAATATATACCAATTTCTTCAGAAATGTTGAAACTTTATAAAAACGTGCTATACTGATAATTATGGCAACAAACGAAACGCTCAAATCGTTAGGGCTTTCCGACAAAGAAGCAAAAGTGTACCTCGCGGCGCTCGCCCTCGGCACTGCCCCGCTCGTCCAAATCGCCCGCAAAGCCGAAGTCAAGCTCTCGACGACGCACTTGACGATTGCGACCCTGCTTCAACGTCACTTGCTGGTCGCCGTACCGAAAGGTAAGAAAACTCTCTACCAAGCGGCCGACCCCCAGCTCTTCGGCCAGACACTCGATGAGCAGCGCCGCCATTTCCTCCAGGCCCTACCCGAACTCCAGGAACTTTACCTCGTAAATTTAAAACGGCCGCGGGTGCGCTTCTATGAAGGCAAGCCACAGCTAATAAAGCTCTACGAGGAAATGTTCCGAACGAAGGAACTTCGCGGAATGTTCTCCTACGACGGTCACCGACGAGTTTTCAGTGATCGCGAGATGCGTCACTTCTTTCGCATCCTTACCCGTCAGGATGGTATGATCTACGATCTGGTGAAGCCGAGCCGAGCCGCTCAGCACTATCTCAATTGGCCTTTCCGTCGCGGCGTCAGTCAGGTCAAACTCTTACCAAAAGGTATGGCAGTCGAAACCGACCTCCTCATTTCGAACGGCAAAGTCTCGCTCGTCTCGTTTGAAAATGTCCTCGGCGTCATCATCGAGGATCGCGCTATCGCTAACACGCTCGAGGCGACTCATCGGCTAATTTGGAATTGTTTACCGCCGGAAACTTATTAAATAGAAGTCCTCTATGATGGCAATGTTCGCGGCGGCTTCCGCTTGTAAATTTTGCTGCGGTGGTCTACTGTCGCAACTACGAGCACCCGCCGTGTTCGATTGATCACATAGGCAACGCGCCAATCACCGACACGAAGCTTGAAGTATCCGCTCCAGTCTCGGTGGAGTGGAATTGGTTGTGCGTTATCAAAATTTTTCGCGTGCTCATCGAGCTTTGCGATGATTTACGAGTTTACTACTTTCGATAATTGCTCAAGATCACGAAGCGCTGCCGGAAGAAACTCAACCGTCCATCCGTTCATTTAAGCCCCAACCGTCGTTTCACCTCTCCGAGTGGAATTGTTTTACCCTGCGCTAGTTCACGTCGCGAACGTTCGAGCTTATGCGTGAAGCTCTTTCGAAGTGGCAATTCATACTCAGGGTCGAAAAAAATTTCTCGGAGAGCTGCGTGCACTTCGGCGCGAACAAGCGCCCTGAGCTGTACCCGTGCCTTCATAGCAACCTTAACCATCATTATCGATTATATCAAAATTAGTCCCTGTAATTATTCATAAATCACCACCGGCGTGTCAACCTCGGTGAAGTCATAGATCGCCTGGGCGTCAGCCTTCTTTCGCTCGCGCGAACCAATGATAAGCGCGTTCGCGCTCGTCAAGCGGCGAGGCGCTAAGAAACGTTGACCTCGCAGCGGCCAGCTGATGAAACGAACGCCGTTATCGAGCGTTAATAGGTAATGAGCGCGAAGTCGACCGGCTGGCAGGGTGGCATCGCGGGTCTTGCGACTAATGTGATATAACCCGGTTGGAATACGATTCTTTGAACTAACGACCGGCCTGGCCGACAGCCCGTACTCGCCGCGAAGCTGACCATCTTCGTAAAGACGAATCTTGGCAGTACCGAGATTTAGCTCGACCTCCTTCCCGATTGCGCGATCTGGTGTCAGTTGGCAGACATTCGCAACGTGGCGCGAGGCGAGACGAGCACCATCAGCACAAATGTTCGGGATAACGAACGGAATGTGGGCACGTTCGGCCGCGTAGGTCAGGAGTTTATTAGTCTCGGCAAAACGATCAGCCGCACCGAGTACAATCACCGCCACCGGTTCGTCGCCAATTTTAAATACCCCGAGGTAAGTCTGCTGGATCTCTGGCAAAAAACCAATCTTGCCGCCGATGAACCAAGTCTGACCGGCATAGCCGTTGAAATTTTTGAGGTAGTGGGTGAAGCTGCCAGCTGGCGTCGGCCGAACCGAGCGCTGCCGACTCAGTTCGAGGATACCGGGGTAATGTTCGTTGAGCGCTTGGGCCAGTTTAAAAAGTGAACGAGCAGTCGAGTGATTGCGAGGCGAGAGCCCGGCCGGATCAACGAAAACTGTATTGGTGAGGTCAAGCTGCCGAGCTTTTTCATTCATCGCCGAGACAAACTGACCAGCTGGTTGAGTACTCGCCAGAGCGGCCGCAGCGTCATTGCTCGATTCGAGCAGCAGCGCCGCCAGCAGATCGTGGACGGTCCAGCGCTCATTGCGCCAGAGTCCACCGGCATCACCCTCGGTTGCGAGGATTCGATCGGTAATGATAATTTCCTCGGCTGACTTCAATCGCTCGGTCGCAACGATCGCAGTCATCAGCTTCGTCAGCGAAGCGATCGGGAGTTCGGCCTCGGCGTTTTGCTCGGCAATCACCTGCCCCGTTCGCAATTCAGCAACGAAGTAGGTCGTGGCATTAATCTTCGGTAATATTGGCTCCTGAGCGCGAGCAATTGACGCCACCAACATACTGGCAATAATCAAAACTGCCGTACACGGCAGTAAAAAAAATCCTTTTCGCATCGACAACACATTATACCTGGTGATGAACAGCAAAAGCCCCACACCATTTCGGCGTGGAGCTTTTGTGTCACTTCTGTGCCCTACTTCAACTCTACAATCTGACCCTGACGATAGGTATGCATTCGCTCGAGAATGCTACGGGTGATGCCATCGGGGGTAATCGTAATCTGCCCGGTCGCACCTTCGTAACTTTTAACACCAGTCCGAAGCGCTTGTCGGGTGCAGGCGATATCGTCCCCGCAAGATTGGAGCACCTGCGCCAGGACTCCGGTCGCATCGTAACCAATGGCCGTGAAGGCAACATTCTCTGGCTCCTTTCCAAACTTCGCCTGGTAAGCTTTGAGTAAGTCGCGATAGCGAGGATTTGCTTTCGAGCCTTGCCAGAAGGTGAAGCTGAGACCATCAACTTTGCCACCGGCATTCTTGCGGAAGTTCTCGCTCGCGACGGTGTCGATACCGGTGAACTTTATGTTCAGTCCCATTTCTCTCGCCTGCTTAACGATCCGACCAGTCTCTTCCCAACCGAGTAGCACGATCCGGTCATAGCCCGACAGTTTCGTTAAGATTGCACGAAAGTCGTTGGTATCGGCGTTGTAATTTTCCTCGCGCATCATCCCCTGGTAGTGGGATTTAAGCGCATTTCGAGTCAACAGAATAAAAGGATCGCGGATATTGCTAATAACGGCAACTTTAGTAACACGCTGCTGGTTGAGATAATCAGCGATCGCAAAGCCAATGCTCTCATCATAGATACCAATGGCGAAGGCATTCTGTCCCTGCTGCGCCAGTTCTTCGCTGGCATCGAGCGAGTCAATTAGTACTACCCCATCCTGCTCGGCTTGTTTTGCCAGAGCGAGGAATCCGCCATAGGTAACGGTCATGATATAGCGAACGTGCTTAACATCTTTGAGTTGTCGGTATTGGCTCAGAGTTTCTTTCGGGTCCATCTTATCGTCTTTGACAACAATTTGAACTTTCTGGCCCGACCCGGCATTGATCCGCTCGGCCGCGAGGATGATGCCGTCGAGGTTCGTCTTACCAATAATGGCGCTGTCGCCCGACAGCGGCAAAATAACACCGATTTTGATCGGGGCGGTAGTTAGTTTTCCCGGCTGCACCTGCAGGCGATAGCCAACGACCGCTACAATCACAATACCAACAATCGCGCTGACCGCGATCCATGTCTGACGTTGCATTAGGATGAAAGCCCGTGGCGGTACGCTTTGACACACCGCGGACGTTACCTCTCACGTTCACCGAAGGTGAAGGTGAGGGATCTAAAGGATCCATCCTAATATTGACAGAATATCTGTTAGGTTTCCATTATATATAGCCAATTATGTCAGGAGTATTGACAAAATTGATAAATACCTATATACTGAAGCTATGGATACTATTACGGCGCTCCAACAACTCGGCTTGTCGGAAAAAGAGGCGAAAATCTACCTGGCTGCCCTGTCGCTTGGCACCACTTCAATTGCAGAGCTGGCTCAGGCCGCCAACGTCAAACGCCCGACCGCTTATCTCGCAGTCGAGGCACTGACGAAACGAAATTTTCTCGTCGCCATTCCGCATGGTAACAAGACCCGCTATCAGCCGCAGGATCCGGCCGAGGTTACCAGCACGGCCGATGAGATTCGACGCTCACTACTTCAGGCCCTGCCGGAACTCCAGGCCCGTTACGTCAAAAGCTCAAAACGACCACGTGTCCGTTTCTATGAGGGCAAAGACAAACTGATTAAGGTTTATGATGAAATTTTTTGCTCGAGTGAGGTTTGGGCGATGTTTTCCTATAACGCCTCGAAGGATGTTCTCACCGACGAGGATGACGCCCATTTTCTCCGATTGATGATCCGCCATAACTGTATGGTCTACGATATTCTTGAAAATACACGTCGTGATCGAGAATTTGCTAAAAGTATTATTCGTGCTCGAGTCGGAAAACCGCGCTTTCTTCCAAAAAATACCAAGGTCAACGTCGATATTCTCGTCTACGGCAATAAAGTCGCGCTGGTCTCGTTCGAAAACGTCACCGCGACAGTGATTGAAGATCAAAGTATCGCCACTGCACAGAAAATCGCCCTCCAGCTCATCTGGAACTCCTTGCCCGCCGACTCGGCCTCCGTAGCCGAAGCTACTTCGGCGAAGGGGGCAGACTAGGCCTGACAGACGACGTCGCCGGCGTGGGTCTTACCCGCAACCTTGACCGCCACCTCGCCGCCCTTCCCGACGCTCTCAACCGGCTTGAGATCGACCTGGAGCGACTCAATCGTTTGACGAAAGCGCTCCTCGCCACCCTTGGCCTTAACCACAATCGCGTCGCCGACCTTGAGCGGCGCCGACAGCTTCACGACGGCAACACCAGCCTTGTCGTAGAAGTGCGTGACCTTTCCAATTTCGTTTTCCATGGGGCCGTATGTTTAAGAACGACCTTTCTTCTGTTGTCTTGAGGCGGTGACGATGTCCGGAAGTTTGAACCGACCTTCCTCCGAAAAACTCTTAGTTATGGCCGTATAGATAAAATTGTACGCGAGATGCGACGAATCTACAAAGAAAATCCTGCTTATTTCAAGGTTCCTACTTTTGCTCAAAAACAGTACTAATCACTTGCTCTACCTCTTTATCGGAGAGCTTTGGGTCTGCAAGACGAGTAGATGCACCGGTGGAGGCTATAAGAGTTGCACGACGAAGCTCCGCTAGGCGTCG
>OBEQ010108127.1_pt1 | contig 22353 bp, 22 predicted proteins | sample 1670901 | NCBI WGS metagenome assembly OBEQ01 (sample SAMEA104232315, study PRJEB22302) | groundwater metagenome | biome: forest; feature: aquifer; material: groundwater | place: USA | collected 2011-08-07 | depth 5.4 m
AAACTACCATGTGAGAGTATTATATATCACGCAAGAATCAAGGTCAAGAAGAAGAACGAAGAAGGTTCTTGATTTTACTTTATTATAGGTGTATACTTTCGCTTTTATGAGTAGGGTTGAACTTCTCGGAGAACTTCATGGTCTGTTGCCTTCTGTAGAACTCTATCCTACCGCGTTAAATGCAGAAGCCGTTTTAACCCATCATACCCTTCTAACAACCAATCATTATTTTTATGTGAGAAATCATGATAAAGAGTATCCGCGACTCAATCGTGAGACATACAAATTATCTGTCACCGGCGCGGTTAACAACCCTCTTGAGATCGATTACAAAGAGCTTTTTGGCCTTCCCCGTCATTCTAAAACCATGACTCTTGAATGTGCGGGAAATGGTCGCTTTCTTATCCCATATAGTAAAGATCGGATCAGAAGTAGTGAATGGTGGGGTACAAACGCCGTATCCACTGCCAGATGGTCTGGGGTCTTACTTAGTGATGTATTAGGCAATGCAGAATTGAGGGATGGAGCTTCTGTAATACGTCTTATTGGAGCAGATCAGGTCGAGGTAGACGGAATTAAACAGCCCTACGCTGGCCACATACCTGTCGACTTATTAAAAGAACGGGAGGTTATGCTAGCTTATGAGATGAATGGTTCCGAGCTTCCTGTCGAGCATGGATTTCCGCTGCGAGACGTTGTTCCTGGTTGGTATGCGATGCGCAACGTAAAATGGCTCACCAGGATCGAAGTTCTTACTGAAGATCAGGCAAGAGTCGTCAAGGATGAGGATATTGTTCAGGGAAAACGCTATTATATCATTGGGGAAGATGGTGAGATCACCGTCCTTACAGAGATGAAACCTAAATCTATTACTACTTCTGCTCTCTATGATGGTCGCAATCTGACTCTAAGAGGCTATGCTTGGAGCGGCGACTCGAGGGATATTAAAGGAGTCGAAATAAGCGCGGATCAAGGTGATACATGGCAACGGGCCAAGCTTGACCACACAGGAGGACCGTATGAATGGCGGTTATGGTCATTTGACGACATCGATGTTTCGGGTCAGAATACGTTTGAGATTTTTTCTCGAGCATTAGGTACCGATGGCAGAGGTTTTATTCCACTTCAACCTGAATTTACTGAACTTGATGCAGAGCATAATCCATTTGGATACATAAATAATGGATGGCGCTCCCATGGAGTGAAGATCACTGTCCTTAAAACTACATCTTGATTTCGACTTCGACGCCGGCAGGAAGCTCCAAATGTTGGAGAGAATCTATCGTCTGATTGGTAGGATTTACAATATCAAGGAGTCGTTTGTGAATAATAAGCCCAAAATGTTCGCGCGCATCTTTATCTGTAAACGGAGATTTATTTACCACATATATCTCGCGCTTTGTGGGAAGAGGAATCGGTCCAAGCACCGAAGCTCCTGTCTTAATTGCCGTGTCGACAATCTTCTGACACGTATCATCGATGAGACGGTGATCATATGATTTCAGTTTGAACCGAATGCGTCCTTTAGGCATAGTTTAAATGTGCGAAAACTAGAAAAACCCCCAGTCTTCTTTATTTTAAGATCTTCGTTACAACTCCTGCTCCGACGGTGTGACCACCTTCGCGGATCGCAAATTTGAGTCCCTCCTCCATTGCGACAGGATAAATGAGCTTTCCAGTGATCTTAATATTATCTCCTGGCATCACCATCTCTACTCCAGAAGGAAGGTTAGCTTCACCCGTCACGTCCGTGGTTCGGATGTAGAATTGTGGGCGATATCCGTTGAAAAACGGCGTGTGTCGCCCGCCTTCCTCTTTGGTGAGGACATAAATCTCTGCCTCAAACTCTGTATGAGGCGTAACAGTGCCGGGCTTTGCGATAACCTGCCCACGCTGAACGTCATCTTTCTCTATTCCTCGGAGAAGAAGCCCTACGTTATCACCTGCACGAGCTTCATCAAGCGATTTTCGAAACATCTCGATACCTGTAACGATTGTTTTTGAGGTCGCCTTGAGACCGACAAGCTCTATTTCTTCATTCACTTTAAGCACTCCTCGCTCTACACGACCGGTCACGACAGTGCCGCGACCTTGAATCGTAAACACATCCTCGACAGGCATCAAAAACGGCTTATCGATATCGCGGACAGGCTCTGGAACGTATTCATCGACCTTCTGCATAAGCTCCTCAATCGCTTTTTCTGCTTCAGCATCTCCTTGGGTTGCTTTCAGTGCGGATCCCTTGATGACAGGAATCTTGTCTCCAGGATATCCGTATTTCTTAAGAAGTTCGCGGACTTCCATCTCGACAAGCTCAAGAATCTCTTTGTCCTGTACCATATCAACTTTATTCAAAAAAACGACGATTGCAGGTACGTTTACCTGTCGCGCAAGAAGAATATGTTCTCGAGTCTGTGGCATTGGACCGTCAGGAGCTGACACAACGAGAATTGCACCGTCCATCTGGGCTGCACCTGTAATCATGTTCTTGATATAGTCTGCGTGACCTGGTGCATCAATGTGGGCATAATGTCGCTTCTCTGTCTCGTATTCTGAGTGGTGAATATTGATGGTTACTCCGCGAGCCTTTTCTTCTGGAGCCTTGTCAATTTCTTCGTATTTCATGGCTTTTGCAAGCCCCTTTTTCGACAGAACCAGATGAATTGCTGATGTAAGAGTAGTTTTACCATGATCAACGTGACCAATGGTACCAATATTCAAATGAGGTTTATTCCTCTGAAAAACACCTTCTGCCATATAAATTAATAAATAAAACTACCCCCGATTTAATCGGGGTGAAGTAATTATAAACAAAAGAAAAAAAATTGCAATACGAAAAGAGTTGCTTTTTTCTCTATTTATCAGATATCATAGTTGTAGAAATGAGAAAAGTCAAGACATTTTTTCATGTTTTTACAAATAGTTTCTTCCCTCAAACGCATTATTATCGTAACCTTCTTAAAACTCCGCTTTCTTTTTCATTGAAGTATTTTTTCGGTATCGTCTTTCTTGTCAATTTGCTTTTTTTTCTTTTTATTACGGTAATATTTAATAACTCACGGGCGGTGTTGGTGAGACGTTCCATGCAAGCGCTTCAGAATTTTCCTGCGGATCTGCATATCTCTATTAAGCATGGCATGTTGACGACAAACTATGATCGTCCGTATTTTCTTTGGGTTGGTGACGATGATCAAAAATTCTTGCTCGCCGTTATCGATGAGACTGCGACACAGGATAAAATTAAAGAATATCCAACAGAGGTGCTTTTTACAAAGCAAGCGATTGTGCTAAAACAAACAGATCAACCCACAATCTATCCATACGGAAATGCTTCTTTAGATCTCAGTAAAGCGTCGGTGAGTAGTTTTCTCTCAAAGGTGGAAAAACTTGTGCCGTTTCTGTTACTTCTGGCCATGGGAGTTATCTTTATCGCGATGCCGGTCTTCGAGTTTGCTGCTGGTCTGTTTTATCTTGTAATTGTGGCCTTTCTCTGTTTTCTAATCTTCAAACTGTATTCGAAGAAGCATACGTATGTAAAGACGTTTCAAGTGTCTCTTCATGCAGTGACCTTACCGATTCTTGTGAAGCATGGGTTGTTTATCTACGGATACAATGTGGACAAACTCTCACCGCTGTTTTCTCTTCTTGCGATTATCTTCATTCTCTGTGCCCTCTATGAAACCTATATAGATAGATAAACGGGTTGTGCTACAATTTCTCCGGTATGGACCTTGATGCTCCTATCAAACTCAATGCAGAACAAAAAGATGCGGTGCGGCATATCGAAGGACCGCTCCTTGTAGTTGCGGGTGCAGGTACGGGAAAAACCTCGGTCCTTGTAGAAAAAATAAAGTATATTATTGAGAAAAAGCTCGCCAGACCAGAAGAAATACTTGCCCTTACCTTTACAGAGAAGGCTGCTCGAGAGATGGAGGAACGCGTCGATAAAGCCCTTCCCTATGGCTACTTTCAGATGTGGATCTCTACGTTCCACTCATTTGCCGATCAGGTGCTGCGAGATGAAATTACACATATTGGTCTAAGCCCCGCATTCAAACTCATGACCGATGCCGAGAGCATCATCTTCTTGCGACAGAATCTTTTCCTTTTTAATATGAAATATTTCCGTCCGCTCACCAATCCAAACAAATTTCTTGATGCACTTCTTCAACATTTTTCTCGACTGAAAGATGAGAACATCAGCCCAGCAGAGTACCTGATCTGGATTCAGAAACAAAAGAGGAAGCTTCCAATTGAGGAATATGAGCGAACACTGGAGCTAGCTCGAGCATATGATCGGTATCAAAAGCTGAAACTCAAGGAGGAGTATTTTGATTTCTCCGACCTGATCTATTATCTCCTTCAACTTTTTAACAAACGCAGGAGCATCCTCAAGAACTATCAAAAAAAATTCAAATTTGTCCTCGTCGACGAGTTTCAAGACACAAATATTGCCCAGTATGAACTTATCAAACTCTTGAGCCCTCCTAGCAAGACGCCGTCAACCCCGAACTTAACGGTCGTCGGAGACGATTCACAGGCAATCTATAAGTTTCGTGGCGCCTCGGTCTCCAATATACTGACGTTTATGAGTGATTATCCAAAAGCTAAGCAAATAACGCTCCGCAAAAATTACCGTTCAGTGCAGTCGATTCTCGATGCGGCATATACCCTCATCAAACATAATGATCCGGACACGCTTGAGACGCAGCTGGGGATTTCGAAGAACTTGATCGCAATTAGACAAGATCAAACTGACTCGGTTAGGTTTTTTCTTGCCGACAATGTCCAACAGGAGGCCGATCATGTGGTGCGAGAAGTTCAAAAGCTCCATAAAGAAAAAAACTACTCATACGGAGATTTTGCTTTACTTGTCCGCGCGAACAATCATTCTGAACCGTTTATTCGCGCGTTAGCCCAGCGTGGAATCCCCTACCAGTTCTGGGGACCAGGTATGCTTTTCAGACAATCCGAGATAAAAGATTTGATAGCGTATCTCAGTTTTCTCTCAAATCTCGGTGACACAATGTCTCTCTATCGAGTGCTGTCGATGAATGCAATCGATCTTCCAACTAAAGAATTATTTCAACTACTTTCGTTTGCAAAAAAAACGAACCTCTCTTTGTTTGAAGCAATCGAGGTCATTTTGAGTTTTAAAGATAAGGAACTGTTTCAGGAGGAATTTTCAGTATATAAGGCCTTCTCACCGAACCTTTCGCAGAATGCACATAAGACGCTCAAAAAAATCTACAAAATGATCCAACGGCATCTCAAACTGGTTCGTCGTGAAAGCGCAGGCCAGATTCTTTACTATTTTCTGGAAGACACAGGTCTTCTTGAGTCGCTTATCAACTACAAAACGGAGTGGGAAGAACGACAGTCTCTCAACATCATGAAGTTTTTCAATAAACTGAAAAGCTACGAAACAGAACACGAAGATGCTTCGATCTTTGCAGTTGTCGATTTCATCAAGATGAGCATGGAGCTCGGTGAATCTCCCCTTGTCGTCGAGACCGACATCGAACTCTATGACGCGGTAAACATTTTGACGGTTCACTCGGCAAAAGGGTTGGAGTTCCCAATCGTGTTTTTGATTAATCTTGTCGATGGACGATTCCCCACCAGAGAGCGCCGAGAGACTATTCCGATTCCACAGGAACTCATCAAAGAAATCCTTCCCCAACAAGACGCCCATACGCTTGAGGAGAGGAGGCTTTTTTATGTTGGTGTAACTCGTACACAAGACAAGTTATTTTTGAGTGCATCAAAATTTTATGGAGAAGGGAAACGGGAACGAAAACTCTCTCCCTTTGTTCTGGAGATGCTGGGAGAACACGAGGTGAATAAACTGCTTTCTTTGAAAAAAGATGAAAAATCTCAGATGGATCTTTTTGATGAGTATAAAAAAAAAGCCTCTATCTCGGCCCAAGCTTCGGCGGGCAAGGAAAAAATATTAACAACGTTTTCTTTTACTCAACTCCAAACCTTTCAAACGTGTCAGTTGCAATATAAAATGAAGTATATTTTACACATTCCAGAGCCGCCGACTTCGGCCACTTCCTTCGGCTCAACCATCCATATTGCACTTGAGGCATTTTATCGCGAATTCAGACAGAATAAAAAAATTGGATTCCAGCGGTTATTACAGATTTATAGATCTAGTTGGATTCCTGTTGGTTATTCATCAAAATCTCATCAGGAAAGAATGAAGAAAGAAGGAGAGAAAATGCTTAAAGATTATTTCAAAAAATTTCATAATCCATCTGTGAAGATTCTAGATCTAGAGAAATTTTTTAAAATAAAGATACGGGATTTTTCAGTTGAAGGAAAAATTGATCGGCTCGATCGATTGGGAAAAGATGAGATAGAGATTATTGATTATAAAACAGGAAGAATGGATGATGAAGAAAAACTCAAAAAAAGTTTTCAACTTTCGATCTATTTTTTGGCGGCAACGGATAAACAGCTCTATGGAAAAAAGCCGGATGAGGTGACGCTTACGTTTTATTTTCTGCAAAAAGCTCAGAAATTCTCAATGAAAAAGGCAGATGAATCAATAGAAATGATCAATGACCGGATAGGAAAAATTGTACAAGAAATACGATCTATTGACTGGATACACGCAAAACTGAAAACCTGTAACCGCTGCCCCTACTGCTTCCTCTACAGCGACACGAAGGCGTAGACTTGCTGTATAATAGTTGCTATGACGGAGCGGATTGCAGGGTCACGATTTTTCCTTCGTCTTTTCGATATTATCGTGCCCGTCTTTACCTGGATTCTTATCACGCTTCCACTGTGGCTCTCACCGTTTCACCCGGCGGTTGTAGCCTACTTTATCATAGCCTTTGATCTCTACTTCTTTTATAAGTCATATACCACTGTTTATTATGCTGTTCTCTCGTATCAAACGATTCAGAAATATCAACGCTTTCCGTTTTATAAAAAAATAGCGAACCACAAGCGTGCATCCGAAGTTCAACATTTTGTGATTATTCCAAACTACTTGGAGCCATTATATAAGCTCGAGTCTACTCTTAATGCCTTGGCAAAAAATGATCTTCCTTTTCAGACAATTCATATCGTTCTTGCATTTGAAAAACGCGAAACTGATTCCTCAAAAAAAGCAGAAGAAGTGAGAAGGAAATTTATTAGTTCATTCAAAGACATTCTTGTCACACATCATGAACTCAAAGAAAATGAGGTCGAGGGGAAAGCGAGCAATCAAACGTATGCGTGCCAGGTCGTAGATCAATACGTCACTGAGCACAAAATGCGGCGCGAAAACGTCATTATTACCATTTGCGATGCTGATAGTCATCTTCCCAAAAATTATTTTTCTTATCTTACTCTTGAGTATCTCAAAGACAAAAATCATCTCTATCATTTCTATTGGGCCCCGGTGCTGCTTTATAACAATTTCTGGAAACTCCCGTTTTTTGTACGCATCCAAGCGACGCTGTCGTCTATTCTTCGTCTTGCGTTTTTGTCCCAAACGAAAAAACTTATTCAGATCTCAACCTATTCGACAAATCTCTGGCTTTTGAAAAAACTCAATTTCTGGGACGTAGATATTATTCCAGAAGATTGGCATATCTACTATCAAGCTTTTTTCATGTTTGGAGAGAAGATTCAGACAATCCCTTTATATACATTGGTCAATGGTGATGCGGTCTATTCTGGTGGTATTGTAAAAACACTGGTGAACCGATACGAACAGGAGAAACGATGGGCGTGGGGCGCAACCGATATAGGATATGTGCTCAAAAATTTCTTTTCGTCCTCACATATCAAACCCTCTGTCAAATTGAAAAAACTTCTCTTTCTAACTGAAACTCATTTACTATGGCCCGTCTCTTTTTTTGCACTGACAGTAAGTGCCTTAATTCCACCGCTCGTAAATCCATTGTTTAAACGAACCGTGCTCGGATTTCTTCTCCCAAAGCTCTCCAGTCTTATTCTTACTCTTTCGACATCCGCTCTCTTAATATATGTGTATCTCGATATAAAGCTCCGTGGGAAATTTTCTCAAAAAACTCCGCTCAAAAGCCTTCCTCTTCTTGTTATTCAATGGTATCTCCTTCCGGTCGTCTCATTCATCCTTTCCTCTCTCCCCGCCCTCGAAGCCCATACCCGGATCATCCTCGGAAAAAATCTTAAATACAAAGTAACAGAAAAAGTTTGAGCGAAAGCGCGAAAATACGTGTTTTGAGTAAGTCACCGAGGGATCCTCATCAGAGGGTGTCGGTGCACGAAAAACATCGTATCGAGCGCTCACATGAAAGATGATGAACTGGTTCTTTACTCATACTCCACTCTCATATTTCGTCCAGAGCTTCTGGCGGGATGAAGCGTTTTCCTACCTCCTTGCAAAAAAACCTCTCACGCAAATTTTGGCTTTTAGTACGCACGACTTCAGCCCTCCTTTTTATTTTTTCTTCTTGCATTTCTGGATAAAGTTTTTCGGATCGTCAGAGGTTGCACTCCGATCACTCTCGCTTCTTGCATTTTTTGCGACCTGGTATATGTTTTATCTTGTGCTCAACGAGGTTTTGAAGATAAAAGGTTGGAAGTTGTGGTCACTAATGATTCTATTTGGAGCAAATCCTCTTCTTAATTACTATGCGTTCGAGGCACGGATGTATACATTATTTGCATTTTTTTCTCTTCTTTCTACTTATTTTTTCTTGAAGAAGAAATCGCGAGCATATCTTATTACAACGATTCTTGGTTTATACACGCATTATTTTATGATTTTCGTCGTTGGCGTTCAGTTTCTTTCTCTTTTTCTTACAAAACTCTTTCATAAACAAGAACGGTTTTCATGGATCAAACTAATGGCGTTATGTGGACTCGTATTTGTTCCATGGTTATTATATTTTCTTTTCACCCATCCGTTTGAAAACCGTTACTGGATCACTAATCCGGGATTGCAATCTGTTCTGCTTCTTCCGGGCATGCTATATACGGGGTATGAGATAAGTTTTGGATTTTTCGATCTGGAACTTTTGCCAGTTTCGCTCATACTTCTTGGGGTAATATTGTTCACTGCAACTCTCATGAAAAAATCTAGAATGCACCATAAGGAATTATTTCTGTTCTTTCTCCTTCTTACATTTCTTCCGACGTTGGTAAGCATTATTATCTCCTATGCAGTTCCTATCTTTCTCCCCCGTTACCTCATCTTTGGCACAATCGGAATACTCTTGTTGCTGGCACTATTTCTAGAAAAAGTGAGCGTAAGAGTCGGATCGTTGATCCTTATCATTCTTCTTTTCCTCACAGTTGTATATAATCAACTCCAAATTGCTAACCGGATAAAAGAGCCAATTAACAGAGTCGTACGAGAGATCAAAGGGTTGATGAAACCAGGTGATGTACTATATGTGACAAACGAACTGAATTTTCATCCTGCAGAATACTATCTCGATGAAAATAGGGTTTTTATTTATGGAAGAGGGTATGAGGAGATTCCGCAATATGTTGGAAAAGTATTGATTCCGAAGGAAAAAGTTGTAAGCGTTCTTCCCTTTTATCCGAAAAAAGCCTTTATCCTCAACGGCGACCTCACCTACACCATCCAATCCCAGTATTGATTTTTATTATGGGGCGTGGTATCTTTGGTCACATGAAATTTCTAAAGAAAGCCGATCTGCAGATATATTCTCTTATTAAAAAAGAGGAAAAGCGGCAGCAGGAAACCCTCATGATGATTCCATCCGAAAATATTGCCTCATTTGCCGTTGATGAAGCAGTCGGCTCCGCGTTAGGTAATAAATATGCAGAAGGCTATCCTTACAGGCGATATTATCAGGGTCAGAAATTCGTTGATCAGGTCGAGTCCTCGACAATCGACCGTACAAAAAAATTATTTAATGTCCCGTTCGTTAATGTACAACCCTATTCCGGATCACCCGCGAACCTTGCGGTTATTGTCTCTGTTGTCAAACCCGGTCAAACTATCATGGGACTCTCTCTGGCATCGGGTGGACACCTCACTCATGGTGCAGCGGTTTCCTTTACCGGAAAAGCCTTTAAATCAGTTCAGTATGACGTAAAAAAAAACGGGTACATCGATTATGAAAAAATGAGAGCACTTGCAAAAAAAGTAAAACCAAAACTTATTATCGCAGGAACCACAGCCTATCCAAGAATCCTCGACTGGAAAAAGTTCGAACGGATTGCAAAGGAGGTCGGAGCGTATCTACTTGCAGACATCTCGCACATCGCAGGGCTAATTGTAGGTGAAGCATATCCTTCGCCTGCTCCATATGTCGATATTATTATGACCACCACTCATAAATCGCTTCGCGGACCACGGGGGGCAATGATTATGGTTACAAAAAAAGGCCTGAAAAAAGATCCGGAGCTTGGTGAAAAGATCAATAAGACCATTTTTCCTGGACTACAAGGAGGCCCTCATCTTAATACTATTGCTGGAATTGCAGTCGCCCTTAAAGAAGCAAAAAAACCCTCTTTCAAAAAATATGCAAAACAGACTGTCAAAAATGCGAAGACGCTTGCCGCAGAACTTAAAAAATACAAATTTGAGATGGTTACGGGGGGAACAGACTCCCATCTTATACTTATCGATCTAAGGAGTAAAGAGCTTCTTGGTAATACCGCGGCCGAAGCGCTGGAGGCCGTTGGGATAGTTCTCAACAGAAATGCGGTACCGTTTGATCCGAATCCTCCCTTTTATCCGTCAGGAATTCGTCTTGGAACACCGGGTATTACAAGCCGCGGGATGAAAGAACGACAGATGAAAGTGATTGCAAAGGCGATGCACGAGACAATAGAGGCAGTTCAACAGACAAAGACAAGAATGAAGATTACCACAGATCAGGAAAGGAAAAAAGATGTTCGTGCAAAACTTATTCAAAAGACTCCACAGTTTTCTCGTCTCCTACAGCGCATCAAAGGGCTCTGTCGAAAATACCCCCTAAAAAAGGTATACTAAGGATATGATCTTCGTTCTTCTTGGGGCAAACTTTATGATGGTCTTGGCTATATTATTCAAGCTCACGAGCCTTCCACCACAAATTCCTCTTTTTTATTCTCGGCCAGACGGAGAGTTACAGCTTGGCGATTGGTGGTTTATTTTTCTGCTTCCTATTCTCATGAATGCGCTTTATATTCTTAACACGATGGTACAAAAAAAATACTTTCCTGAAAATTATTTTGTTCAAACATTTGTCTATTATTTCAAACTGTTTATTATCAGTATCTTTACACTCATTTTTTTAAAAATCATTTTTTTAGTTACCTGATATGAATCCCTTTGCCGTATTCACAACGTCGTTTCTGCTCTCGCTTCTGTTCACTGTTCCAACGATTTATCTGGCAAAACGTTTCAATATTGTTACTGATGCAAACAAAAGAAAGCATCCCGCACACACGCACGAGGGGATCGTTCCTCGCGGAGGAGGCATTCCAATTTTTCTTTCCTTTGTTATCGCAGCACTGTTTTTTGTTCCAGCAAATAAGATCGTTCTTGGAATTATTTTTGCAAGTTTTTTACTAGTTCTTCTTGGGCTTCTTGATGATTATTTTGATCTTTCACCTTATTTCCGTTTTTTTGCAAATCTTACAATCTCTGCAATTGTGATTGCTTTTGGTCTGGGTATTCCTTTTGTCTCAAACCCGTTTGGTGCTCCAATCCATCTTGATCAATGGGTTGTTAGATTTAATTTTTTTGGGCCTCATAGTGTCTTAATCATCGGCGACCTTTTAGCAATTATATGGCTCACCTGGACGACCAATATGGTAAATTGGAGTAAGGGTGTCGATGGACAACTCCCAGGCTTTGTTGGGATTGCAGCAATTTTTTTGGGGCTTCTTGCTCAACGATTTACTGCTCACGACATCTCTGCTCAGACCGTTGGACTTCTTTCCTTTATCATCGCTGGATCGTATCTCGGTTTTTTACCGTTTAATTTTTATCCTCAAAAAATCATGCCTGGTTATGGAGGTGGTGCGCTTGCAGGGTTTTGGCTGGGAATTCTCTCGATTTTATCGTTTGGAAAAATCGGAACAGCAATTCTAGTCTTGGCCATTCCGACAATGGACGCAGTGTACAGTATTGCACGACGAATTAAAAACAAGAAGTCTCCATTTCGAGCAGACTGGGGACATTTTCACCATCGTCTTTTAGAGATCGGTTGGGGGAGAAGAAGAATCGCTGTGTTTTATTGGATTGTAACCTTTGTACTGGGCGTTGCAAGTCTTGTCTTAAAAGGCATCGAGAAACTGCTTGCATTTATCGCGGTTGGGGCGGCTCTTATTGCTTTTATTCTAATCATCAACCAAATAAAAACAATTCACAGGGTCCGTGATACAATAACCACATGAAGTACTTCATCAAAACTTTTGGGTGTCAACAAAATCAAGCTGACTCGGAGCGCATTGCCAGAGCATTTCGCGCACGCGGAATTAAGGAAGCAAAGAGATACAGCGAGGCGAACTATGTAGTCGTCAATACCTGTATGATTCGCCGGTCCGCAGAAGAGAGAGTATACGGGTTGGTGCGAAATTTGGGAAGAATAAAAGAAGAAAAAATAAAAAATAATAAATTCTTCAAGATTATTGTTACCGGGTGCATGGTGGGAATGGCTTTTCGGGACAAGACAGGAGTTTTTCTCACAAAGATCAGAGAACGGATGCCAGAGGTCGACGAGTTCATGCCGATTGAGGAGGTGGGATTTGATACTCAACCGGTGCGACAGGACACAACTCATGCCTGGGTTCCAATCTCAAACGGGTGTAATAATTTTTGTACATTTTGTGTTGTTCCATTCACACGAGGAAGAGAGATCAGCAGACCATTTCATGAGGTCTTGAATGAATGCGTTTTGCTGCAAGAAAGGGGCTACACGCATATCACCCTCCTTGGTCAAAATGTTAATTCATACGGTGCAGATCTTCTCTTGGGAGAAAAAAATATACAACAAATGCGGGATCTTGAGAAAACCTACTTCAATAAGAAAAGTCTTGCTCTACCAAGAATAAAAGTTGAGTTCAAAATGAACGGAAAGCGCATTGAGCCGGTCTATGTGAAACATCTTGAACGGTATAGAATTCCAACGCTCTTTCCGTTTCTCCTGGAGGCGGTTGCACAGATTGGATTTGAACTTGTTGATTTCTATTCCTCAAATCCGTGGGATTTTTCAGATCAGCTTATCAACGTAATTGCGCAAAATAAGAACGTAACACGCAGTCTTCATCTTCCAGTCCAATCTGGCGATAATAATGTTCTTAAGCGAATGAATAGATGGTATAGTCAGGACGATTATCTCTCGATCATCGAAAAAGCGAAGAAAAAAATTCCTGGAGTAAAATTCAGTACCGATATTATTGTTGGATTCTGTGGGGAAACTGATGAAGAGTTTGCAAATACAGTAAGGCTCGCAAGAGAAGTAGGCTATGAAAAAGCATATATTTCAATGTACTCAGCACGACCGCTGACTGCGGCAACAAAAGCGTTTGAGGATGACGTACCACATTCAGTAAAAAAACAACGCTGGCAAACCCTTGAAGATATGATAAACAAACGTAATCAGGTCAAAATCCGCCACGCAAAATCAAAATAATTATTTTCTTTTGCGCGTTTGCTTCCAATGCTTCCGATTCTCCCACCCTCGTATCAAATCTCTAATATCTCTTCCGTGACGAACCACTTCTGTTCCTACTGTAATTCCAAGTGCCAATGTTCCTGTAGTTCTAATAAATACGGCTGCATGTAATTTTATCTTTCGGTCTTCTCTATCAACTTCTACTCCAAGCCTCTCAAACTGTCTCGCAAGCTTTGGATGCTCTTCCAATTTACTCATAAAATGCTCGATTGTCTTTGGTGAAATAGAATGTAATTCCCGTCCTTCAACTATTTTATCTTTTTGTTTGATACCTGTGTCAATTACGAATCTAAACTGGTTTTCTCGTTCTATCATTCTTTTTTCTTCTCCTTTCGTTTTCTTTTTTTTCGCTCATATAATACGATTCCCCCAATTGTTGTTGCTATTCCAGCTCCAATAAGTAATCGTCCTCCGCTTGTGCTTGTAATTGCTATAATGTCCTTCTTCGCTCTCTGTGCTTTCCTTTTAATAACGGGGTGTTTATCAAGAAATTGCTCTGCTCTCTCCCTCAATCCTTTTGGTGTAGGGTTTGAATCTAGGTAAACTGCGCCTGGCATTTGGCTAACGTCGGGTGGAAACTCACCCCCAGGGTGGTTTTCATCAAAGGGTGACGGTTTAGGTTTTTCTGCCATAGGCTTGTATCTTACCAAACTGTGATAGAATTTATCTATGAAACTCCTTGTTACCGGGGGGGCCGGATTTATCGGTTCAAACTTCATTCTTTACTGGCTCAAGAATCACCCTGAAGACCAGATCACAAACTTTGACAAACTTACCTATGCAGGAAATCTAGAGAATCTTGCAACGGTAAAAGATGACAAACGCTATACATTCATCAAAGGAGATATCTGCGATCCGCGATTGGTTGATGAAGTAATGAGCGGTGTCAATATTGTGGTACATTTCGCGGCAGATTCGCATGTTGACCGTTCAATCCTCGATCCTGATCCTTTTGTTAAAACGAACATTGAAGGAACATACGTGCTTCTGAAGGCAGCGCTAAAACATAGCGTCAAGCGCTTTCACCACATCTCGACAGACGAGGTCTTTGGAGCGCTTGGTCTCGATTCAAAAGAAAAATTTTCTGAAAACACTCCATACAATCCCCGAAGCCCCTACTCTGCCTCGAAAGCCTCCTCGGACCATCTCGTCCGCGCGTTCTCCGTAACCTATGAACTTCCAGTAACTATTTCTAACTGTTCGAATAATTACGGGCCCTATCAGTTTCCTGAAAAACTCATTCCTCTGACAATAACTAATCTGCTGGAAGCAAAAAAAGTACCGGTCTATGGAGACGGCTTGTATATACGAGACTGGCTCTATGTCGAAGACCACTGTCGAGCAATTGATCTTATTCTTCAAAAAGGAAAAGTTGGTGAAACCTATATGATTGGAGGATTGACTGATGATGTATCAAATCTTGAGGTGGTCAAACGAGTTCTAAAGATTATGAATAAAAACGAGAATTTAATTGAGTTTGTAAAAGATCGCCCGGGTCATGATAGAAAATACAGCGTAGACTGGACAAAAATAAAAAAAGAGCTCGGATGGCAACCAGACTATGATTTCAGCGCATATCTTGAAAAAACTGTACAATGGTACACAGAAAATCAAGCATGGTGGAAACATGTAAAGTCAGGAGAATATAAGCATTATTATGAGCGACAGTATCGTCAATAAAATTTAAATTTAAATTCTGATGAAAGTTGCTATTACTGGGACAAGCGGACTGGTTGGTTCACGATTAGTAGAACTTTTGAAGAATGATTTCGAGTTTTTCCCTCTTTCTCAACAGCAGATGGATATCACGAATAAAAAAGCTGTGCAGACCACTCTTACCAATCTCGACTTTGATCTTCTTCTTCATTGTGCTGCCTACACAAATGTCGATGGAGCCGAGCATGAAAAAGAGCTTGCTTACAAGATAAATGTTGAAGGGACAAGAAATGTACTTGAAGCAGTTCTCAAAAAACAAAAAAAATTCATTTATCTCTCGACCGGATTTGTCTTTGACGGCCTTACTCCACCCTATTATGAGGATAGTAAACCTCACCCACTAGGATACTATGCTCAAACTAAATATGAAGGCGAAAAAGTTGTTAATAGTCAAGGAATGATCGTACGAATCGATACCCCCTATCGCGCCTCCTATGCCGCACGAACCGATTTTGTTCGTACTATGATGAAACTTTTGAAAGAAGGAAAAGAACTGAAAATGATCGCCGATCTTCGCATAACACCAACCTTTATCGATGATCTCGCATCAGCTCTCAAATATTTGACTACTCATTTTTCACCAGAGATTTTTCACATCGTTGGATCGGATAGTATGTCTCCTTATACGATGGTACTTCAAATAGCCGATGTGTTTTCTTTAAATAAAAACTTAGTAAAACAGACTACATATAAGGAGTTCTTAAAAGACAAAGCGAAACGCCCAAAATTTCTTGATATGAAAAGCAAAAAAAATAATTTCGCGAAAATGAGAACCCTTGCTCAAGGTCTTCAGGAAGTAAAACTCCAACTTTTAATGTAAAATAAGTACGTTATGACGATAACCTTCATCGGGCACGGGTATGTCGGTCTTGTTACTGCGTGCGTTTTTGCCGATTTTGGAAATAACGTCTGGGTTATCGGACACACGCCGAAAAAACTTAAACGTCTAAAAAGGGGGGATCCGATCATTTATGAGCCTGGTTTAAAAGAACTCCTTGAAAAAAATCTCAAAGCAAAACGCCTTTTTTTTACTCAGGACTACAGTAAGGCAATTCCTCATTCAGATGTTGTGTTTATCACGGTTGGAACACCGATGAGCAAACAAGGAGAAGCCGATCTTGCTACCGTTTTCGAGGTTGCTGAAAAGCTTGCACCACATCTTAAAAAGGGAAAAACAGTTATTTCATGCAAGAGCACTGTGCCGGTGGGAACAAACAAAAAAGTTTTGGAGATCGTGAATAAAAAAAAACCAAAAGAGGCGGTCGCTCTCATTGCCTCATGTCCTGAATTTCTTCGAGAAGGAACTGCTCTCTCCGACACGTTCAATCCAGATCGCATAGTAATCGGTTCTGATTCAAATGAGGCAATCGAACTTCTCATGGAACTTCACAAATCTCTCGATGGAGCCAGAGTAATTACCAATCTTTCATCGGCGGAATTGATTAAATATGCTGCGAACTCAATGTTAGCGACCAAAGTATCGTTCGCAAATTTTATATCGCTCTACGCCGAGCGAGCCGGAGCGGATGTGGAGACGGTTCTTGATGCTGTAGGCCTAGATAAACGTATTGGCCGAGTCTTTCTTAACCCAGGTATCGGCTACGGCGGTTCATGTCTTCCCAAGGATGTTGCCGCGATGATTTACATCGGTAAATCCCTCAACGTTGATGCTTCATTTCTTGAAAAAGTAAGTATGGTCAATACGCTCGCCCGCACAACCTTTGTAAAAAAAATCGTTACCAACGCGCCAGGGAAAAATATTGCGGTGTGGGGTTTAAGTTTTAAACCAGAAACCGATGATATCCGTGCAGCGCCGTCCTTATATATACTGAATGACCTTCTTGAAAAAGGATTTAAAATCACAGTCTACGATCCTGTCGCGATGAAGAATGTAAAAAAAATGTTTGGTAATAGAGTCAAATATTCTGATAATCCCTACAAGACTCTTGAAGAAGCCGATGCACTCTGCGTTTTTACAGAATGGAATGAGTTTAAAGAAATTGACCTCACAAGAGTAAAAAAAATGATGAAAAGGCCTGTCATTTTTGATGGGAGAAACATGTATGACCTTAAAAAAATGAAGCGTCTTGGATTTGAATATTATGGTGTAGGAAGAAATAGTTAAGAGAATAATAAATTCAATGAAAATACTTATAACAGGAGGCGCCGGGTTTATTGGATCCCATCTTTGTAGACGTCTACTAAGGGAGAAACATACCGTTATCTGTGTCGATAATTTTCTCACCGGCCCAAGAGCAAATATCAAAGAGTTCATGCAAAATAAAGCCTTTCGGCTTGTTGAGCACGACGTTATCAAACCCCTTCCTTCTGGAATGACTGCTGAAATCATTTTTCACCTCGCCTCGCCGGCATCACCAAATCACCATAGTAAATTGAGCTATCATGCTTTTCCAATGGAAACTATGCTTGTGAACACAATAGGAACACTTGAACTCCTTAAGTTTGCAGAAAAAAATAGAGCAAAATTTCTCTTTGCATCAAGCTCCGAAGTATACGGCGACCCCACTCAACACCCGCAAACAGAAGAATACAAAGGAAACGTCTCAACTACCGGACCTCGTTCAATTTATGATGAAGCCAAACGTTTTGGCGAAACGATCACTGCATATTTTGTGCGAGCCCGAAATGTAGACGCCCGAATCGCGAGAATTTTCAATACGTACGGACCAGGACTCGCAGAAGCGGATATGAGAATGATTGTAGCGTTCATTGATCAGGCCTTACGTAAAAAGCCTCTTACCGTTTTTGGTGACGGAACACAAACACGATCTCTTTGTTATATTGATGATACGGTCGAGGGTTTGATACGATTGATGTTTTCTCCAAATACCAAAGGGGAGGTTGTAAACATCGGTTCACAAGAGGAGCATAGCGTATTGGAATATGTTCGGGCCGTAAAAAAAATTACAAACTCTGAAAGTAAAATAGTCTTTAGTGAAAAACTTCCGGAGGACGATCCAATGAAACGAAGACCAAACATTGAAAAAGCCAAAAAAATTCTCAACTGGAAACCCAAAATACATCTTGAGGAGGGGTTACAAATTGCCATCAAGTATTACAAAACTAAACTTACTATTCAGAAAAAATGAAAACCGCCGCAATCATACTTCCAACATACAATGAAGCAAAAAACATAACTCCTCTTATTGAAAAGATTTTTTTTATCAATGAACAGCTCAAGAATTGGAATCTTAGTGTTCTTGTCGTCGATAGTTCTTCACCAGATCAAACAGCAAAAAAAGTCCAAGCGCTACAAAGAAGACACTCCGCACTCCATCTTCTTATTACAAAAAAGGAGGGTCTTGGAAAAGCCTATCTTAAAGGCTTTATGTACGCATTAAAACAACTCCATGCTGATGTGGTGTTTGAGATGGATGCAGATCTCTCACATAATCCTGAATGCATTCCTCAGTTCTTGCATAAGATTGAGGAGGGAGCGGATTTTGTTATTGGATCGCGCTATATACAAGGGGGCTCTATTCCTAGAGACTGGGGAGTTCATCGCAAACTTTTCTCAGTGCTTGGGAACCTTATTATCCGATTTGGTTTTATGAAACTTAGGATCACCGATTGGACATCGGGATACCGAGGAATCAGATCATGGGTTGTGGAGAAAAGTCTCACACAGATTGAGCGCTACTCCGGATATGTATTCCAGGTTGCTCTTCTTGATGAGGCTTTAAAAAAGGGAGCTAAGGTTTTGGAAGAACCGATCAATTTTGTTGACCGAGAGTATGGTGAGTCTAAGATAAATGCTGGACAATTCATTATTCAGACTCTGTTGTATGTTTTTCTCCACTCTTCATTTATCCGTTACGCTATTGTTGGTGTAACGGGCTCCGTCATAGATTTTGGACTTTCGTATATTTTTATAGAGAAGATTAAACTACAAATATGGCTCTCTACATTAATGAGTACAGAATCGGCAATAATCTCAAATTTTACACTGAATAATTTCTGGAGTTTTTCACACAAGAGAATCCAAGGAAGAAAACGGACATATCTTTCAAAATTTCTGCATTTTAATTTGATCTCTTCTGGTGCGATCATTATTCAGACGGTTGGCATTCATACGTTTGCTGTACTTTTTGGGCCACGATTGTGGTTTGTGTATAAGTTTTTTATTCTCGCTTTTATTATCATCCCCTACTCGTACATTCTCTATAATCGCGTCGTCTGGAAAGAGGAAAAATAAAAAAAGTTCTTTGTCAAATTATTATTACTGTATCTTTTCCGTGTACTCGGAGGAGACCCAACCGTCTTTGTTTGGTTCATAACTTATTCTGTACCAACTACTCTTTTCCTCAAGAACATCAAATGTCTGTCCCGGCTTCACCTGCGCTTCTTCTGATGCCGTAACACTCGCACCTTCTCGCACGCGCAAGAAGCCAGTCGGCGTGTCTTTAATACGAATTTTAAACAGCCCACTCGAGGCAGCACTCTTAGTCGCTTCTTTTGTGTTTAGCTCTGATGAGGGAGTTGCCTGTTTCTGATTCTGATCGATTGCGAGTTTGAAAATCGCATTCACTCTATAGCCTCCCTCTACGTTAACTTTTTGTGTCCGCGGAAAAAAACCAGGAAGATAGACATTAATCTCATGAGTCCCTTTAAGAACATCTGAAAGAATCAGTGAGGCGACACCTTTTTCATCGTTATCCAGTTTCACGATTGCGCCGTTTGGGTCCGTTTGCACATAGATTTCTCCAGTATTGGGTACTTTCGGATCCGTCTGCATTTTTTCAGGATAGAAGATCTCTCCAGCAGAGGTGATCTCCGAGGTCCCCAGTTCCCGATTCACATATGTAAGCGAGTTTTTATTCACAACGATACGCCCCTGCCAGGAAGCTGACTCTGTCGCAACGCCTTGTGGAATAAGTTTGACCGTGTAACTCCCTACCTTATACTGTCCTTCAAAAGGCGTTTTGCCTACTGCAACATTATCAACAAAAACACTGGTTTCAGGAGAGGAGATAATTTTTATCTGACCAAACTCGTTTTTTTTATCGAGGTAAAGATACTTTATTACCACAAACCCCAAAAAAAGAAAAAGAAGAGCTGTAAAAAGAATGAGTTTCCCTTTGAAGCTTGCTTTCATTGTAGCTCCTATTCTAGTATTCTGCAAAAAAGAATTCAACCACTCAAATGGGTATAATGAGAGTATGAGAAGAGGTATTGCAACCTTTACGCTTGATTACGGAAAATGTCCACCATGGTTATTCAAACGAATGGTGAAACTTGCACGAATTGTGACATCTGCGATTGTGGACCGGTTCGGAGCGGATGAATTTTTACGGAGAATCTCCGATCCAGTTTGGTTTCAGTCGTTTGGGTCGCTTCTCGCGTTTGACTGGAATGCTTCAGGTCTGACGACAACCACGATGGGCGCGCTAAAGGAAGCGGTATTTGGACAGGAGAGAGAGTTAGGTCTTTTTATTGCTGGTGGAAAAGGAAAGACCTCGAAGAAAACTCCTGATCAAATCCTGCGGTGGGGCGAGAGACTGAATCTTCCATATCAAAAGACAACTCGTTTTGTATATCTCTCTAAACTAACAGCAAAAGTTGACTCAGCGCTTGTGCAGGACGCGTTCCAACTTTATCACCATAACTTTCTTTTTACGAAAAACGGGCAGTGGGCAGTCATCCAGCAAGGGATGAATACTGAGCTCCAAAAAGCGCGAAGATATCACTGGTACTCGGACTCTGTAAAGGATTTGACAATCGAACCACACAACGCAATTCAAAGCGAGGTCATACTGCCAAAAGTGCTCAATCTTACCGCAAAGAAGAGTGTCCCCAATCGCGAGGGAGTAGTAAAACTCGTTAGACATCAAAAGGATTTGTTTTACGAAATTCAAAGAATAAAACGGCACGGTGATCAGCTGACGATTCTTGATCTTTCTACGCAAGATTTTACCGACCACCCTGTTGCCCACCAGTCATTTCATGAGCTACATAACGGCGCATTAACCGAGTTGTTTACAAAAAGATTAACAGAGAGTGTTCAGAATATTCTTGAAAAACCTATTCAAAGCTTTGAGGAAGTTCTTATGACGAAAAAGGTTGGACCAAAAACGATCCGGGCATTGACCCTGGTCTCTGAAGTAATCTTTGGGAAAGAACCTTCGTATGATGACCCTGTCCGCTATACCTATGCGTTCGGAGGAAAAGATGGCATTCCCTTTCCGGTCAATCGGAAAACGTATGATGAGACAATTGAGACGATAGAACAAGCACTAAAACGATCATCCCTGGGTTATTCGGAGAAGGAAAAACTCATGCGTCGCACGGAAAAGCTTTTCTCCCCTCGTTGAGGTTGACTTCTTAGAGAAAGGTCTTATAATAAGGAGATATGGATCTTGATCCAGCGCCACAAAAGAAAGCTCGAGGCGGACTGATCGCAGCAATTGTTGTCCTAATCGCCCTTGTAGTTGGTGGAATTCTTTTCTTCAATCAACAAAAAACTGGTCAAAAAACAGGAGTTATTACCCCTACAGTTCAACCTCTACCAAGTGAGACGCCCACTCCAGTAGCGTCAACCTCTGCAACGCCAAGTGTCACAAAGAAACCAAGTCCGACAACCGGGGCAGTCACTAAGGCAACTGATATGAACATTCAGGTCTTGAATGGAAGCGGAAAAGAAGGAGTCGCTGGAGAGGTAAAAACCTTCCTCACCGGCAAAGGATATAAAAATTTTGAGACCGGAAATGCAGACAACTTCAATTATGAAGGAGTTACAGTTAAAATCAAAAGCTCTCGGCAACAATTTCTTTCTGATCTACAGAATGCTCTAAAGGAGAAATACACCCTTGCCTCTTCATCGGGTACATTGAGCAGCGACGCCCTCTTCGATGCCCAAGTCATTGTCGGAAAATAATCTCACTTCTTCAACCTTTTTGTTTTCTTTCTGATATGATAGTGCTGTTATAAGTTCAATCACAGTCCATGTTAAATCAATATCCCATCGCGCCGACGATCCCGGTTGTAG
>OBEQ011083409.1_pt1 | contig 22348 bp, 21 predicted proteins | sample 1670901 | NCBI WGS metagenome assembly OBEQ01 (sample SAMEA104232315, study PRJEB22302) | groundwater metagenome | biome: forest; feature: aquifer; material: groundwater | place: USA | collected 2011-08-07 | depth 5.4 m
AGTAAGAAGTGCCTGGGAATCGGTATTAATTGCGATAAAATCAACACCTTGTATTTGATTGTTCGCAATCATGGAATTAACTGCATTGCATCCGCCACCACCCAAACCTACAACTTTGATTTTGGCAAATCGTCCTATATCTGGCTTAACGAGCATTGGCATAGATTGTATATATGTGAGGAAAAAATTTAGGACAGTTTTTTAAATCACGAAAAAATATAACTCATAATTCCCATTTGGTCCTGCTTCGAAGTAGGCAAAAGTATACCACAGAAAAGAAACTTATAAAAGTGAGCGGTGAGGAACCGTCCAATTAGGGTAAAAAGGACTTGACGAGATTCACCACCTTACCTACCACTCCTTTTATGGGGATTTTTTTGGTCATCTGCCCAAAACGTTCGAGTGTTGGTGTATGGTGACCTATTTCTACATCTTTAGCGCCATATAGTACTAAACCAACAGCAGATGAAAAAGTCGGGTCAATCACTTCATCAATCAGTCCCGTGATACCATTTGGCATTCCCACACGGACGGGCATTGCCAAACTTCTTTTCGCTGCATCGACCATGTTTATGGTACGTGCTCCACCTCCGGTAATCACGAGTCCTGCCGGCGTCATACCGGCAAAATTGCTCTTTTTTATTTCCATAGCAACCATGGTAAAAATCTCATTGAGCCTGGGTCTGATGATTCCTTCTACAAGTGTTCTGCGCGAAACACTCGTGGTTCCTTCAGTCAGTGCCAGGCTGGAAAGGTCCATTTGATCATCATCTTTCTTCTCTTTCTTTAGTGTTTTTTTCTCCACTTCAAGTGGATATGTCATTTCTTTGGTTTCTTGACTTAAAAAGATTTTAATTTTTTCGGCACTTTCGAGCGATAATCGAAGTCCAATTGCCAAATCGTTGGTGATGTTCCTCGCACCGATTGGGATAACTGTTGAGTAGGAGAGAGCTCCCTCAACAAAAATACAGATATCTGTTGTCCCGCCCCCTATGTCCACAAGTACTACTCCCAGTTCTTTTTCTGTTTCAGTAAGTACTGCTGTAGATGAAGCCAATCCACCGAAGACGAAACCCACGACATTGACTCCTACTTCAGATAAGCATTTCTCAAGATTGCGAATAGCAGTAATACCACCGGTGATAAGATGCGTATCCACCTCCAATCGAACGCCTGTCATACCTACGGGGTCTTTGATACCATCCTGACTGTCAACAGTAAATTGACGGGGAAGAACATGGATAATCTCTCTGGAGGAAGGAAGCGAAACTGCCTTGGCCGCATCGATAACCCGTTGGATGTCAGAAACAGTAATCTCCTTATCGGGATCCGCAACAGCTACGACACCTCGAGAATTTTGCGAACTGATGTGCGCTCCGCCAAGGCCTACATAACCTTCGGTTACTTGATAGCCTGCCATACGCTCCGCAGATTCGAGACTGGATAGAATTGCCGCAGTCGCTTCTTCGATGTCCACGATTTGACCTTTGCGTAAACCGCGACTTGGCACAGTTGAAACGCCTATGATATGGGCGGGACCTTCTGTCGGGATAGTCGCAATCAACGTGGCAATTTTTGAAGTACCAACATCGATGCCGACAACTGCACGATCTTTAGCCATGAGTTGTTGGGCAATATTTTTTAGTGAAATTAAAAATGAATTATAGGTTTATCAAAACGAACATCTATGCTGCTCGGTTTCTTACCTTCTATTTTAAGCCCTCGCAACATTATTTGTAAAGAGGTTGCCAATTTCTGCGGGCTTATCGTCGTCGATGAGATAATTAAGCCATCATCAGATATAAAAACTATCTCTTCTTTATTTTTGATAAGGACATGTTTTATCGATATGCCCACATGTTGTAATTCTACCAGAGCTTGAAATACGCTAGATGTATATATCTCTTCAAACTTGCTTCCCACGCTAAGCTTGTCTACGTCTGCCTCAATCATTGGTATATTGGATACCCGCAGAATACTTGACATAAATACTATACCGTTTCCATCAATGACGAACACATGGTTACCCTGCACTATTTGAGCCACAGACGTACGATACCTTGGCTTTAGGATAAATGTTGACGGAAGTATTTTTTCTACGTAGAGAGAAGCGAGTTGGTAATTAGTTTTCGTTAACGCTTCGATAACGTCTTTTTCCTGCAAAAGAAGAATATTTTTCCCTCGTAGCATGTCTATATTGGGAAGTAATTCAAGGTTCTCGGTAAACATAACGGTATTGACGATAAAAAAAGACTGAACGAGAAAATATCCCACCACCAAGGCAAGGATTAAAGTAGCCGGAAAAAGGCTACGATAGAGATACCCTGTGAAGGGTCGCTTATTTACGAGTCGTGGCAAAGATTGAAGCAGAGACCACCCCAGCCAAACGCTCTGCAGCATCTTTGTGTACCAAAGCTTGAGCTTGCTTTTTCTTTCTCTCATACTCGCCTATCTTTTTTACCATGCCATCGATACTATTGAAAAGCTGCAAACCAGTGAGATCGCTTTGAGGAAGAATTTGAGCGGTGCCTGCTTTTACCAGTTGCAAGGCATTGGCATCCTGTTCATGGTTGCCTGCATGAGGAAGTGGAATAAGAAGAGATGGACTACCAGACCAAGCCAATTCCGTTACTGTATTGGCTCCCGACCGACTCACAACGAGGAAAGCATGTAAAAGCAGCCACACTACTTCCTTGACATCCAGATGTGACCGTAGGGTATAGCGATGGGCAAGGGGTCGGGGCAGTGAGCTTTTTTTATCTTGTAAAAAGGCGTAATCCTCGGTTAGTGCTGAATCTCCACATTGGTGAACAATGACAAACTGTTCAAGAAGCTGTGGCAGGATATCGGCAATGGCACGGTTGATGGCGTAAGACCCCAAACTCCCTCCACTTATATAAAGCAAAGGTTTCCCCCCACTTACCACCACTGGTTTCATTGTGCGAGAGAGGAATTCTTTTCTCAAGGGGTTACCCGTAAGTACTATTTTTTTTTGGGGAAAATACGCTGCTGTTTGGGGCCAACTGATACAGACGGTTTGCGCAAATCGACCAATGATCTTGTTGGCAAGACCAGGGAGAGAAGTTTGCTCATGAGCGATTATAGGAATACGAAAAAATGAAGCAGTCAAGGCCAATGGCAGTGCCACATACCCACCAAAAGAAACCACCAGAGATGGTTTGACCCTATGAATGATCTGTAAAGCCTGCCAAAAACCTACAGGAATTTTCGCCAAGGAAACAAATGTATAGGCGGTGAAAGATCGCTGAAGTCTTCCGGCAATAATAGGTATGAATTTTATCCCCCGCCTGGTCAGTTCCCGATACTCATACGAAGGCACGCTATCACCTTCCATAGCAAACATGCGACCAACGTAGGCTATGTCGAAGCTTCCCATTTCCTGCAGTTTCTCTATTAAAGCGATCGAGGGAGTTACGTGACCACCGGCTATAAGTATTGTTGGCCTATGCATTGGTTTTAATCGAGCGACTGATATTTAAAAGTATTCCCACACCCATTAAAAGGACCACCAAGCTTGAACCACCATAAGAAATAAAGGGCAAGGGTACTCCGGTCAAAGGCAAGAGAGCAACCATGGAGGAAAGATTGATGAGAAGCTGAATACCCACCCATGATACCACACCTGCAGCCAACAACTGACCAAAGCGGTCTCGCGCTCGTGAAGCTATACGAAATCCGCGTAACAAGAAAAGTGCGTAAATAAGAATCAGCACGACAGCTCCAACAAAACCCAATTCCTCCCCAATGATGGCAAAGATGGAGTCAGTAGTTGCTTCTGGAACATATTCATATTTTTGTAGAGAATTACCCAACCCCACTCCCAACATTCCACCTGAACCCAAACTTATGAGCACCTGTCGAATATGATAGGACGATCCTAAAGGATCAAAATTGGAATTGAGAAATGTCGTTAATCTTCGCATGCGGTAAGGGGCCACTACTGCCAAAGCCCCGGCTCCCCCGAACATAATAGGCACCAGAAGTGCAAATGAACGAATGGGAGCACCCGAGAGAAAGTAGAGAATGACGCATATTGACAAGATGAGAATTGCAGTTCCTAGGTCCGGTTGGAGAATCACCAAACCTACAATTAGGCCCACCAGAAGCAGAAATGACCAAATTCTATTGGCTTCCCGTTTAGAAAACCATGCCGACAGATATATGACCATAGCGAGCTTTGTGAGTTCACTTGGCTGAAGAACAAATAGACCAAAGTTTAGCCAGCGATGCGCTCCGTATGCACGAATTCCTAAACCCGGGATAAATACAATCACCAGAAGCACCATGCATGCAAGTAATAATGGAAGTGCTAGGGTGTAGAGTTTTTTGTATGGAAAAAAAGACATCACCATCATTGCTGCCAATCCTACGACCAACCACTGGCCTTGTTCACGCAGGTAGTAAAATCTATCGCCAAAATCCCGGTATGCTCCCACAGCGGAGGCCGCATAAATCATCAGAAGACCAAACGCTACAAGAAAAAACACCGTAAGGATGACCAACCAATCAAACCTACCTCCTCGGAGAAAAGATAAGGACAATCGGCGTTTGATCCGGTCTTGTTTACGATAACGCGTCAACGGCATTTCTAAATAATTCTCCTCTCTCTTTATAGTTTTTAAATAGATCAAATGATGCACATCCAGGCGAAAGGAGTACGATATCGCCCTCCTGGACCTGCTTTTGAGCCAAGGCAACCATATTTTCCATGGTATTTGGCCCAAGGAGAATATTACCTTTATATGTGCCTCCCGATGTAATTGCATTGCGGATTTTTTTTGCCATATCACCGATGAGTATGACGCATTTTACAGTTGAATTCCCTATGGCTCTACCTAAATAGCTGTAGTTGGATCCCTTTTCCGATCCTCCCGCTATAAGTACAATAGGTTGCCTGTACGCTTGTATTGCAGCAATGGTTGTCTCCGGAGTCGAGGAAAAGCTGTCGTTTATATAAGAAACTCCCCGTATCTCCTTTATCTTTTCCAGCCTGTTGGGAAGACCACGAAAGGAAAGTAATTCACGACCAATGACTCGTGGGTGAACTCCTAGGAGTCGCGCCGTAACTGCGGCAGCCATCATATTTTCTCTGTTATGCCGTCCTGGAAGCAACGCTGTTTCCATATGAGAGAGCTTTTCCTTTTTTTTACCCAGAGAGATAATAATGTCCTGCCTACTTGAAGCGCTGTACTCAACTAAGTATGCTCCCCTCACTTGTTTTTTTGTGCTAAAAAAGTAGGTTTGGGCAGGAGTTTGGTTGGAAAGATTTAGGCTAACGGGATAATCTGCATTAAATATTGCCAGGTCATTTTTTTTCTGAAATTTTACGATATGGGCTTTTGCTTTATGATATGCTGCCAAGTTCTTGTGATAATTGGGATTAGCGGATGATGCCGAATCCAGGTGTTCTTGAGTTATCATGAGTACCACTGCCACTTGAGGACTTTGAGACAAATCTTCCAGCTGAAAAGATGAGAGTTCTAAAACTGCATATGCAGGAGTTTTTCGTGCCAGCAAAAAATCTAAAGGAGGTGTCCCTATGTTGCCACCGACTGGCGCAGATAGCCCTGCTTTGGTTAATATCGTGCCGATAAGAGTTGCTGTTGTTCCTTTTCCCTTGGTGCCGCTCACACCAATAATGGGAAATGGAGCCAAAGAAAAGAAGAGTTTTATGTGACTGGTAATCTCACATCCTTTTTTCTTGGCATCATACAGATGTGGAAGCCACAACGGCATACCGGGCGTGCGAAAAAGAAGTTGATAGCGATCCATATGCGCCAGGTAATCATTGCCAAGGTGAAATGTTACTCCAAGACGCTTGAACTTTTCATACTCTCCACCGAGCTCTGCTTTGTACTTCTGGTCCAACATGGCAAATGGAATTTTCTCTTTGAGAAGAAATTTAGCCGTCGCTATCCCTTCGGTGGAGCACCCGAGAATCCCAATGGAGCGATTATCGATATATTGGAGAATCTTTTTTCTGTACGCAGTCATTTACTTTTTAGAGCCCTGTGCTTCTATTTAGTTCATTACCGCAAGCCAAAGACCCACAATTGCTAATACGCAACCTGCCAACCACGCTCTCATGACAATTTTTGGTTCCGACCACTCACGATGCTGGAGCCATAGATGGATCGGCGCTACGGGAATTAGTTTCTTTCCGCGAAACCTTTTTGAGAGAAGCTGACCCAGTGATGAGGCAACTTCCAATACAAAAATTCCCCCGATGATAATGAGGGAGAATGTTTTCCCTAATAGGAGCCCGGTGACGGCAAATGTTGCGCCAAAAGAAAGAGCACCAACATCACCTAAAAAAATTCTTGCCGGATAAACATTGAAATAAAGAAATGCCAAGAGACCACCAAGCCAAGCAGCTATAAACACGGAAAGCGGTGTATCAAGAATGTGCCCAGAGCCAGAGATTACCCAAAAAGATAAGAGAGCAATCATCAACAGGCCCGAAGCTAAGCCATCTAGCCCATCGGTAATGTTGAAAGCGTTGGTAAAAGCGACTATCACAAATGTGGCAAAAGGAATAAACCATACTCCAATTTCCCATACTCCAATAAAGGGTATGTGCACAATGTGGATTTTTAAACGGCTATACATTAGGAATGCGATGATCAGTGCTAAAAAAATTTCAAAAAAAAGTTTATTTCGAAGTTTTAATCCAAAAGATTCTTTAGTTGTCACAAACGTCTTCCTGACATCATCGTACATTCCCAAAAGGCCAAATGAAATAAATGTGAAAAGGATGACTTTAATTTCTTCAATGAAAGGATATGCCGATCTCACCGGCACCCAGAAAAAAGGCAACATTGCCAGAGTGAAAGCAAATAGCAATGTAGTTGAAGCAATTAGCAATAATCCTCCTCCCACAGGAGTTCCGGCCTTTACTTTGTGAAAACGGTCAAATATGGGTGTGGCTTTGTTGAAAGCGTCTCTGGTTTTTTGCTGCAAACGTTGGAGTTTAAGCCGGTAGAGAAGATTGATATAGGGCACAAATGCCAAGGCATTGACGATAAATGACAAGAGTAAAAGTCCTAAAAGCAAACTCATAGCCTGGTAAAATAATTCAAAATATAGGGGATATAAATCAGCAGTCCCACAACAGAAGCTCCGATGGCGACGATGAGCATCATGCCTGCTGCTACATCTTTAGCTATTTTTGCTTCAATTCTATGCTCTTTTGTGACTAAATCTGTTATTTCTTCGATGGCAGTGTTGGCAAGCTCTGCAGCCAACCCCATAGTTATAAGGATGACAACCAGCATGAATTCATATTTCGGGATACGTAAGAATAAACCGAGAATAATTGTTATTAGGGATATTCCGATGTGGATGGCAAAGTTGGGTTCGTTCAAAAATGCATGGACTATCCCTTGTATTGCAAAGTGAAACGAATGCGTATGACGTTTTAAGTGATCGTGCATATAGAAAGAAAGTTGATAGCTTATCTAATTTAGCCTCTATAGGGGGGCCTTTTTGAGTTGCAACTATTATATAGTATAGTTTTTTTCTTTCTATGAGTCAAAATGCGGCTTTAATACCCCCGTTTTATCCGTCTGATGGTTTCTATACCATATGTGAGCCAGTAGCGAGAGGATAAGGGAAAATCTTGAGCATGAATATGTGTTTGTTCCATCCCACCAAAGCCCATCTTAAATACCGCCAATCCTCGCCATGGATGATTCGGTTTATCAGCAGGTGAGATTCCCCATAGGTTGTAGACCTGTTTTCCTCTCCGTTTTGCTTCTTTGATAGCTTCCCATTGTATTAAGTACGATGCCGGAATATCCCGGCTCGCCTCTTCCATACCGCTATGGTGGTACACCGCCTCTTTACCGTAAAAAATAATGAGAGCACCTGAAATCACCTTGCCTTTATAATGAGCCAGGAAAAGAGTAATATGATCTTTTTTTCCCAGAAGCTCGTATTCCTCGGGTATTCCCCTGTGGGGGACAAATCCTTGCCGACGGGCAGTTTCTCTATACAGTTTAAGAAATACATTTAGGCGATCTGGTTTTACTGTTTTTTCAATTTCTATGCCCATTTTTTCTCCTTTTCGCACAAGATATCTAGTCGTTTTGCGCATTTGGGCCAAAAGCTCTTCTTCGCTCTTCCCCAGAGGAACAATCCAGGCATTTTCCGCATCCATATTATGAATTGGTGCACTGTAGAATCCCCTGTGTGCGAATTCATCACGATTTTCTTTTGATTTATCAAGAAGTGGAGCAAAGCGGATAAAGTGAACACCGCTCTGTTTACCTATCTTCACCAAGTGGTGGAGTAGTTGATCGAAAGTATTCCAATTCCACTTGGCCAACACAGGACCGTGTCGGACATGAAAAAATGTACCTCTTTTTGCGGAAACTTTTATGATTTGGGCTATACTGATCAGACTATCATCTTCATAAATCCCTAATCGCAAAATGGGCAAACCCAACCGGCTTTGCACCTCTCCCCAAGCCCATGATTGGAAAAATGGGGTTTCAGGTTGAGCAATGAGAAATTTTTCCCAAGTCGTTTCAGATGTTATTTCTCTAATCTTTTTCATAGTAGCTTTGAATAAACGAAATCACTTTTTTAATTTCCTTTACTGCTAGCACAGGAGATGTTGGCAAGTTTACTATTTCTTGAGCTAAAAGCTCCGCAGACGGACAACTTCCCCTTTCATATCCCGCGCAAAGAAGATTAGTTCCTTCTGGATCTACAACGTGCGAGTACCAGCGTCCTAAAAGAATGCCTCGCTTCTTTGCAGCAGATACTAGCAAACTGGCATCAGAAACGCGGATGGAAAACCGTATCAACGGTTCACGAGTATCTGGAAAAAATTTTATCGCCGCAGATTTTAAACCCTCTCTATAGAGCATTGCCGCATCTGTGCGTTTTTTTTGAAAAAAAGGGAGTTTATCAAGCTGATGCAGTGCAAGACTGGCAAGCGCGTTTGGCATTTTTTGGGGGTAATTAGAGGGCTTCAGGCACTGGCATTCCATCGGATCTACAGGCTTTGAGAGAAGATGCATTTTTTGCAGCACCACTAATAACATTTTTCCTATATACAAGCGGTAAAGAGGAAGGATGAAAGCAAAAAATACCGGGTGAAGCAATTGTTGCAGTATCCATCCGGTTTTCGGCATGGAAAGTTTTTCTTGCGCGTTACGAAGTTTCTCTCCCAACTCGGGATCATTGGTGATAGCCATGCCGCCAAACACGCTTGAAATTACTTTGTCGCGGCCAAAACTAAAAAAAGAAGTGATACCATAAGTCCCGAGCAAAACTCTGTCTCTATTGCCTAAACTGTGCGCACAATCTTCTATAAGGAAAAGGCCATGTTTTTGAGTACACGCATATATTTTCTCCATATCATTTGGGTAACCGAATGTATGTTGGACAATAACCGCTTTAGTTTTTTTTGTTATTTTTCTTTCGAGGTCAGCCACAGACATGGTACATCCATTGGTGTCAACATCTACATAAACTGGTTGTGCGCCTGCCCAAAGTATGGAGTTGGGGACAGCGACACAGGTAAAAGCCTGAATAAGCACTTCATCGCCGCGACCGATACCCAAGCATTGAAGAATCGCAAGTTCAGCAGAGCGGCCGCTATTAAATGCGACTGCCGTCGCCACATGGAACATGGTCTGGAAACGTCCTTCAAGTGCTTTAACCATTGGTCCATTTTTTAGACGATGGAAAGAAAAAAGTAGAGATAATGCGGCCAGAACATCATCAAAAAAAATTGTCGGTGACAGTTGAACAGATATGGGTCGCATCATAGTAAAAGTCGATGTAATATTCTTCCTGCCTCTTTGCCTTCAAAGACGACGATATCATCTTTTCCCTGCAGTGCATGAATTAATTCGGCCGTTTTTTGTGAATTCAGCACTACTGTTCTATTGTCTTTATTGGGAGGCATTGACTCAAATCCTCGGCTAAAGGCTTCAAAAAAATCTTGGTTAGTGAGTATGACATTTGCATCCGCCTTTGCCGCCTCCTTACCCAATTGCTCATGAATACTTTCTGATAATTTTCCCAGTTCTATGAGTGGCTGAAGAACAAGAAGCTTTTTTCCTTTGTACCCTGTCATAAATTCCAAAACACTTCTCACAGCATCAGGATTACTGTTGAATGAGTCATCAATCCAGGTAATCCCTGTAGAACTTTTTATCTTCTTCATACCCGTAGATGAAGGAGATAAACTGGCCAAGGAAGAAAAAATTTCTTTCTCTGACAAACCAACTACTGAAGCCGCAGTCGCTGCGCCAAGGATATTTTCTACCTGGTGTATACCAAAAACTGGCACCTCGATGGCCTTTCTTTCACCCTGTAGAACTAGGAAGAATCTTACATCCTTTTTTGTCTGCCCAGCCCCTGAAGCGATAAATTCCTGATTACGAATTATTCTTTTTTGAACAGTATAAATGATTACCTTTTTTCCGTTTTTTTTGGCCAATTGAGCCATGTTTCGGCAATCCTCGTTTCTACCATTAAAAAGCGCGGTGCCATCTGGTAGTAGATTTTCTATTAGTTCATATTTAGTCTTAATTATTTCTTCTTTGCTTCCAAACAACTCCACATGCTGTTCGTTGATACCAGTTATGATGGCAATTTTGGGCTCAACCAGGTTGCAAATGCTAGCAATCTCTCCTCGTTTATACGCTCCCATTTCGACGATAAACACCTCTGTATCGTCCGGTAGAGAATGTAGTATCGTTTCCGCCACTCCTATGAGGGTATTGCGGCTTCGGGCAGTCTTCACCGTTTTCCTGTAAGGAGCAAGAATACTATATAAAAACTCTTTAGTAGATGTTTTTCCATAGCTGCCGGTTATACCTATAACCAAAGGTTTTACGCTTTGAATTTTTACCTGGGCTCTTCGAACTAGAAAACTCTCATATACTGCAAATGGAACTCTCGATGCAAGAAATAATCCGCCTAGTATGAAGGGTAGTAACCGATCGACAACGAGAATCCACAAAGGGATAGTAAGCGGAGACCACCAAAGTAAAAGAAGCGTACAAAAAAATCCAATGAGCAAGATTGTTAAGGTGCGAATTCCCACGCGGGCTTTGGGCCAACTATTTTTATAAAGAGTGTAAAGATTTCTCCCGGCTTCAAGTATAAATACTACGGTTACTACAAAAAAATAACTTATGGGAATTTTGAATAAGGCAAACAGTGGAAATATCGCTATCAAAACCCACTTCACAATATTTGATATGCCAAAAAGGGTATGTGTGCCCTGGGGTGTTTTTAGATAAGAAACCATCCGATCCCATCGGTACTCTTTTCTCTGCCACAAACTGGCATGAAATGTAAAAGCACGCGCAATGCGAATCAAAAAACTTCCAAAGAGGAGTATTGTGAAGATGTACCCAATCATTTCGTCAGAGATTGAAGACGTAAAAATTTGATAACTACGCTGGCAAATTCTTCTGGGTCTTTATAGGGTAAGCTGTGACCATAACCCTCAATACTGACAAAACGAGAATTGGGAATCGCCTGGCTCATTTTTTTACCGATATCCTCGGGCACCAAGCGATCAACTTTGCCCCAAACGAGAAGCGTAGGCACGTCGATTGAGGGTAAGTGTGGCTCTAGATCATATGCAATGACACTTTTAAATGTTTCACGCAGAAGTCCTTGAGCGTTGTAATAATCCCATACGCCCAATACTTTATAGAGTGCTTTTCGGGCTACGTCGCGGAAGAAAAAAAGAGGCGGTATATAGAAAATGAGTTTTCCCGTTTTTGTCAAAAATATCGTTAGTCGCACCATCGCTCGCGGTACCGGAAGAATACCAGGTGCACCCGTAAGTATAAGTGCAGCCACTTTTTCTTTATGATGTGCCGCCAATACAATGCCTACGCGCCCTCCAAAAGAATGTCCGATGATTATCGCTTTATCCAACTTTTCTTTTTCCATATATTTAACTACATACTTTGCGTAATCATGGATATTTAAAATTCCTCCAAGAGGAATATTTTCACCAAAACCCGGAAAATCAGGAGAGAAGACACGATATCCATTCTCTGTAAGCACCTGTTTTAGCGGCAGAAATGTTTTTCCTGACAAATTCCAACCGTGCAATAGTATGATTGGTATATCTTCCATCTTGTCATTTCATCTTGCGAGATCTTTTGTATGAACAACTCCGTTATGTCTTTCCAGTTGCTTTATGTCGACACTGTTTTCTAAAAGTATGGGTTCCGACAATTGGGCTATGAGTGTTTTCCCGTCGGGAATATCCTTGTGTACCAGCACACCCGGACCCACACAGGCATTGGTGCCAATTTTGACCCCAGGCATAGTACTTACCTGCACACCAATCCGCACATGACTCCCAACAGCTGTTCCAAATTTTATCCTTCCCGTCGCTTTTTTTTCGCCATGGATGTAGGAAAAGATTTCTTTTTCATCAAGACGAAAATTGGCGACTACCGTTCCGGCGCCAATCGACACATTTGAACTAAGAACAGAATCTCCTACATAGTTGGTATGAAACCAGCAAGAATCTCCTACATAACTTCTGGCTATTTCTGATCCAAATCCTACCATGCAGTGTTTACCAATATGGGAATTTCTTACCAACGCATTGTTTCCTATTATAGAACCTTCCCCTATGAAACAGGGCCCGGATACTACGGCACCAGAATGAACCACAACTCCTTTTTCCATATGAACATTCCCGATGATCTTTGCTCCTTCTTCTACCCTTGCACCTTCGTTGGCAGGACGTATGCGGGATAAAAAGAATTCCATGATGGAAAGTACATCCCAGGAGTATTTCAGATAACCCCAATAGCCTTTATACGACAAGTGCTCCATTTGTAAACCGCCGGTAAGAAGATCAGAAATGGCAGACTCAAACTGATCATCTCCCTTATTGATAGTCGACTTGATACTATCAATCAGTTTTTTTCCGTCCTGAAAATAGTAATATACCAGTGCTACGGTGTCACTGGGATTTTTTCCGGGTTTGGGTTTTTCCGTAATCCGGTCAACTTTGCCATTTGCAATTTCCAAGTAGCCGCCCGGAAAATATGAGGAAACGGTTTTTCCAACGACTAAAGCTTCTGGGTTTTTTTTAATTTGAGTGGCAAAATCGGCAACAAGCGTCTCTTCTACAACATCGTGCGGTGAAATAATTACTATGCGTTTTTGAATTATTTCAGAAACTGATAAGATTGCTGCTCCTATGCCCTTTCCTTTCTTTTGTTCGACGATAGAAAGAGATAACGAAGGAAATTGCGAGATAAGCGTTTCTGCAAGATGTCTGTTCTGACTGTTTACCACTAAAACAATACGATGAAATTGTGCCTTTTCAAGCTGATGCAGACATCGGCTGATGAGAGATTCGCCGACAAAGGATAAGAATTGCTTATGCCGAAGTGGCCAACATCTTTCCCCCTCACCCGCCACTGGCAACACCACCACAATGTCATCTGGCATAGTATTAATCAATGACTCGTTGTATCGATGCTCCGAGTAAATTTAATCGTTCATCGAGTCGCTCATAACCCCGATCAATATGTTCCACTCCATGCAGTATGCTTTCTCCCGTTGCCCCGATTGCAGCCAATACAAGTGTAGCACCAGCCCTCAAATCAGTGATATTTAAAATACCGTTATGGAGCGTTGTTGGTCCCACAACATGGGCAGCATGGAAATACTCTTCTTTATTGTCTGACCAGTTGAAATTATAGAAAGATTGAGGATTACTCACAGGGGGATTATATAAATTTATGTGCGCGCCCGTTTTCCTAAGCTCTGCCACATAGCCAAATCGATCCTCAAAGACTGTCTCGTGGATAGTAGATACTCCATTTGCCTGTGTCATTAGGAGGCACCAAGGCGCCTGCCAATCGGTCATAAACCCCGGATGAGGTAGCGTCACAACGTCTGTAGGATGTAAATCTTTACTCCAATAAAATCGAATAGCTTCTTCATCGATCACTTCCCACTTCGCTCCTGCATCGTAAAGTCGGTCAAAGAAGGTTTTCATATGTTTCGCCTGTGTACCTTTTATCAGTATATTCCCTTTGCTCATGTAAGCGCCTACGGCAAATGTAACCGCTTCATTACGATCAGACATGATGGTGTAGTTGGTTCCATGCAGTTTTTCCTTTCCATGGATAATTATTTTCCGCGGTTGTATCCTTTTAATATCTGCACCCATAGAAATTAAAAGGCTCACTAAATCATCTACTTCCGGTTGTTCTGCTGCATTTTCCAGCACTGTAGTCCCTTCACCAAGGACAGCAGCTAGAATCAGTGTTTCTGTACCTGTATGAGTATTTTTTTCAAATGTATATTCTATTCCTTTGAGCTTGCTTGCTTTCATGTAAAAATAGCCGTCATCTCGATTGTATGCAACCGTCGCACCCATTTTCTTGAGACCCTCGACATGCCGATCTATTGGACGCGCACCGATTCGGCAACCTCCGGGATTGGGAACAATCGCCTCTCCTACTCGAGCAAGAAGAGGCCCCAATACCATAGAAGATGCCCGCAGATGTGCCGCCATATCCAGGTCAACCCTGCAATTTCGGATTTCCCCTTTTTTTACAATAACCTGGTGCTTTTTTGGGCATTCCACTTTGCGACCCAAACAATGCAGGATGCGCACCATTTGATCAAGGTCAGAGATTGAGGGAATATTTTCCAAGACCACCTCTTCATCGGTGAGAAGTGTTGCTACCAGTGCCTTTAGTGCTACATTTTTGGCTCCCAGCACTTCAATTTCCCCCGCCAGCGGCTCGCCGCCGCGTATGATAAATTTTTTTTGCATATGTCTACTGGAGAGGCACAACTTCTTCATGGAGATCTATACCAAAGGTCTCTTTGACACGTGATTTAGCTAGAGCAATGAGAGCCATGACATCTTTACTGGTTGCATTGTCTACATTGAGGATAAAGTTTGCATGTTTATCTGAAAATTTTGCACCCCCAATCTGATAACCCTTTAACCCTACCCGATCAATCAAATACCCTGCAGAACAGGTTAAATTGGGTGTACCCAATCGCATAGCATCTGCTTTTGAAAAATTGCGGAAAGTGCACCCTGAAGAGGGTATTCCCAATGGTTGAGTACTCCTCCTATACTCCATCGCTTTATGAGCATCTTGCCATAATTGCTCTTTATCCCCGCGCGGGAGGACAAGGCGAACAAAAAGCACATATTCTCCTGTTTTTTGAATACTACTTACATCATAACCAAAATGAAAATACTCTTGAGGAACAATTTTTACTTTACCATCTTTATCAATGACTCCTGCTTCACGAATGAAGTCTCCAAAAAAAACACCTTTATTCATGTTGTGGGCATTTATCCATACGGCTCCGCCCACTGTACCCGGTTGACCCAAAAAATGTTCGAGACCTGCAAGGGACTCATCTACGGTATAACGGACCAGTTGATTCACTAAAACACCACTATCTGCTTCTACCACAACCTGATCTACCTGCATTTTGCCGTGATTGGCTTTGCCTTTGTATGCAATTACTTTTATATCATGACTCTCGTTCTTGATAACTAACCCAGCTATTCCCGCATCAGATACGACCAAATTGGTTGCTCCTCCAATGACTCGAACTGGTACATGAGCATTTAAAGCTGCATTTACCCCTGCTACCACGTCATCCCGAGAACGGGCAATCATAAAATACTCTGCTGGACCACCTATCTTAAACGTGGTATAGGGAGCTAAAGGTTCCTGCTGTTTTACCTTTGATCCAAGAGTAGTAATAATAGACGAATCCAATTTTTTCATCTCTGTTTAATGGCTGCAATAATATCTTGGGTCCATGTATATATGTCTCCTGCTCCCAGGGTAAAAATGACATCCCCGGCGCGTAGGTTTGCTGCAATATAGTCTACCACACCTGCCTTGGTAGGTCGATAAAGAGCACATCCATGCGATAATTTCATAGCCTCGACAAGAATTTTTGAGGAAAATTTAGCATCGACAGGCTCACGCGCCGAGGGATAAATATCCGCTATAACTGCCACATCCGCATCTTTAAATGCTTTCGTAAAATCATCAAAAAGCATTTTAGTACGCGAGAATGTGTGAGGCTGAAAAATAGCGATGATTCTGGACTTAGGAAACCATTCGCGAGCGGCACGCAGAGTAGCAACTATTTCACTTGGATGATGTGCATAATCATCGTAAAATTTAACCTCATTGAGAGATGCCACAAATTCAAACCGCCGTTTTGTTCCCGCAAATGAACTAAGATTATCATGAATTTCCTCCCAGCTTAAACCTGCATGGTGAGCTGCAATTGCAGCACCCAAAGCATTCAGCGCATTGTGTTTCCCTGGAATTGTTAACACAAAAGGCCCCAATGTTTCTTTGCCATGTTTGATAGAAAAATTAGTTTTTCCTAGGCTAAAAGAGAGATTTTGCAGCAAATAGTCAGCATGCTCTTGCTCCCCATAACCTATAATTTGTTGATGGGGTAGTTTTTTAAAAAGATTCGTCACAGAAGTGTTGTCTACACAACCAATAACTACACCATTGTCTTTCGTATGCTTAACAAATGTTGCAAATGCTTTTTCAACATCGGCTAGATCTTTATATACATCAGGATGATCGAATTCTATGTTGGTGATTAATGAAACATACTGCTTAAAGAAGAGGAATTTTGGAGTTTTGTCGGTAGATGGACAATTTATATACTCGTCTGCTTCCACCACGAAGTACTCTCCTTTGCCGGCGTGCGCGGGAGATCCCAAACTAGGTATGTCACCGCATCCCACGATATAGGAAGGATCTTTATGTGCTTTGGAGAGAAGATGCGCTGTTAAAGCAGATGTAGTTGTTTTTCCGTGTGTGCCCGCAACCGCAATTACTTTTTTGTCTTGGCTAAATTTTGCCAAGGCTTCCCCCTGCATCATTGTAGGTATGCCCAAATGCATAGCTTCCAGAGCCTGCGGATTTCTTTTTCCCCCATGAGCTCCTGTAACTACTACAATATCTGCGTCCGGAGGCAGATTCTTTTTTTCAAATCCAATCTGTACTTTTATATGATTTCTTTTTAGGAGTTCCGAGGTGGGAAAATCTTCAGCTGTGTCCGAGCCGCTAACTTCCCATCCCTTTTCTTTGGCCCATACGGCAAGCGCGGCCATGCCTACCCCCTTGATACCTACAAAAAACAGTTTCTTTTTACGTTTTGTGGTCATTCTTTTTTCCACCCAATGTATGCAATCATTTTTCCTGACAGTTTACCTTGTTCCCGACGATATGAAAAAAATTGATCTTCTCTGCAATTTGTGCACGTCAAGGTATTTTCAATGTGAGAAGATTGAATCCCTGCCTTCATCGCTTGCTCGCAAATTGCGCGTCCTAAATCCAAATGTATCTTGCCATCCAGTTTATTAACCGTGAGTGGATCTTTGCACATGCTGGTAAAAAGCTTCGCTCGCTTCGCGGAAACAATGTAGCAGCATCCGGCTATATGTGGACCGATAACCAGACAAATGTCTTCTGTTTTGCTTCCCATTTCAATCATTTTCGTGATCATTGTAGCAATAATTCCCTTATATGTTCCCCGCCATCCGGCATGAGCTATCCCGACTAGCTTTGTACAGGGATCCAAAAAAAGAACCGGTGCGCAATCTGCGGTGGTAATAACAAGGAGTATTCCGACAGAAGCAGTCACGGCCCCATCGCACTGTTCAATTATCCGGGTAGAAGTATTATTGATAGAAACGATTCTGTTGCCATGTATCTGATGAAACCGTATTATTCGTTCTTGAGGAAACCCCGTTATATCGGCAATTTTTTGGGTAGAGTGCTTATTTTCTCTACCCATATTTCCCAATAATTTGGTGCTAAATCCATGAACTAGTTCGTTAGTTTCCGAGAGCATTCCTGATTGCAGAATGCTCGTTCCAGGGGTATTCAATAGTGCCATAACACATAGATTTTTCGTGACCTTTGCCCAAAAAAAGGATCACATCTCCTTTGCGGGCTACTTCACGAAGTGCAAATTTTATCGCTTCCTGCCGGTCTGAAATTCGAAAAATACTCCTATCAACATGCTCTCCTTTTACATTGTCTTTTGCTACTTCTCTCGCCCCGGCTTTTAGACTTCCCTGTGCTATTGTCTCCGTGATATCTTCTACCCGTTCGCTTCGGGGATCTTCTGCAGTAATGATGACAACATTATTGTACTGTGCGGCTATTTCACCCATCATTGGTCGTTTCAAATAATCCCGTTCGCCCGCAGCACCGAAGACGACAATTTTTCTACCCGTGGGATACTTTTCGTGCACCGCTTTAAAAAGTTCTTTAAACGCATTCGGCTTGTGGGCAAAATCAACAATTATCCTAAATCCCTTGGTATTGGGTATTTCTTCAAATCTACCCGAAATACCTTTGACACTGTGAATTCCTTTGCGAATTCCTGCCTCGGGCAAGCCTAGCGCTTTTCCCACACATATGGCGGCAAGACAATTATATTGATTGTACTTCCCGGGTAAAGCCGTAGTAAAAGGGAATTTCTTGGGCGTAACATCTGCCTTAGTCATGCTATAGGTGATGAGTCGTTTCCCTTTTGGCAGAAGTGCTCGCACTGTTGGCCATGCGGCATCATCTACGTTGACAATCGCTGTCTCTGCCATGGCCAGAAGTTTAACCTTCGCTTGTATGTAATGGTCCAACGTTTTATGGTAATCGAGATGTTCATGAGAAATGGTAGTATAAACACCCAGAATAAATCGGCATCCCAACACTCTGTTTTGATCGAGTCCATGGGAACTTACTTCCATCACCAGAGAATCGCAGCCTTTTTCAACCGCTTTATGGATGAGTGCCGGTACTTCCCACGGATCCGGAGTGGTCACGTGGAGACCGGTATCAATTGTATCGCTGCCTATGCGAGCACTAATTGTAGAAACTAGCGCAGATTTCCTCCCTGAAGCTTGTAAAACTGAATAAATCAGATGGGAAGTCGTCGTTTTCCCGTCGGTTCCGGTCACTCCTATCAAATCAAGTTTGTACGAAGGGAAACCATATCGCGTTTGTCCCAAGAGTGCTTGCACCCCGTGGTAGAGATTTTTTATCTTCTGCAGCATGGAGATATTATACAGTAGGTCTTTTTCTAACACGAGTTTCGCTTTAAGAGTATTTACCTGTCATCCCCGACTTGATCGGGGATCCATAAAATAATTATCTGTATAGATTCCCGCCTGCGCGGGAATGACTATGGAATAACGCGAAAGTCGTATCTAAGACGATTCATCAAAAAGCTGAAGTTTGGATGGCGATATTTTTTTCCCTAAATGCGTATATGCATGAACTGTAGCCAATCGGCCCCTTGAGGTTCGTTTTAAAAATCCACTCTGTAAAAGATACGGTTCGATGACATCTTCTATCGTTCCTATATCTTCCGAAAGGGTGGCCGCAAGCGTATCTATGCCTACCGGTCCTCCTTCAAATTTATCAATAATGGCAGATAATAGTCTTCGATCGGAATTATCCAAGCCCCGTTCATCTATCTCCAGCATCACAAAGGCTTGTTGTAATACGTTTTCATCTATCACACCTCGTCCTTTAACTATTGCTACGTCGCGGGCACGCTTAAGAAGTTTTAGTGCAATCCTAGGAGTACCTCGTGCTCGTACACCCAATTCAAAGGCAAGTGCCGGAGCCAGAGGAATGTGGAGTTTTTCTGCTGCTTTCTCGATAATAATTTGCAGCTCTCTCGGTTCATAAAAATGCAACCGACTAACTACGCCAAAACGGTCACGCAGAGGTGCAGACAATAAACCTATGCGCGTAGTAGCACCGATGATGGTAAAATGAGGCAGATCAAGCCTCAAGGTTCTCGCACTTGGTCCCTTGCCGATCACTATATCCAAAGCATAATCTTCCATCGCCGGATACAACGTCTCCTCCACTACTTTGTTAAGCCTGTGAATTTCATCAATAAAAAATATGTCGTGCGGCTGGAGGTTGGTGAGTATGGAAGCTAAGTCGCCGGCTCTTTCAATGGCAGGTCCTGAAGTCACCCGAATATTTACCCCCATTTCAGCAGCCACCAAGTGAGCAAGACTGGTTTTTCCCAAGCCCGGAGGTCCATAAAGAAGTATATGTTCTACCGGTTCTTTGCGTTTTTGAGCAGACTGCATGGCAATCCGCAGCGATTCTTTCACTTTTTCCTGACCATGAAATTCTTCCCAGTTCGAAGCCCGAAGAGATACAAATAATTGTTCTTCTTCTGGCTGGATTTTTTCCACTACCGGCGTGGGTTTTTGTTTGCTGACCATATCTTTTTATTTATGACCCAATATTTTAAGTGCCTGCCGCACTCTATCTTCTGTTGTTTTACTCTCTACTGGAATTGAAGACAAACTTTCCCTGGCTTCCTTGGGAGTAAAACCCATGGCGACAAGCGCTTCGATAGCTTCTTTCCTATTTCCTTTCTCCTCCGGCAAACCGGCCAGAGCTAAAGAAGCTAATTTAGGACGGAGTTCTATAATGACTTTTTGCGCATTTTTTTTACCCAATCGAGGGATCCCGGTAAAAAAATCCACATCTCCTTCGACAACTGCTTGCTTTATGTCTACCACTTCTTTGTTGAGTATCAAAATTGCCGTTCGCGGGCCAACCCCGGACACAGTGAGAAGTGCTTTAAATAAATACAGTTCGTCGAGATCTTCAAAACCAAACAGATCAAGGGCATCTTCTCGCACGTGTGTATGAATCCACAATCGAACTGTAGCAGCGTTTCCTAGATGCGATAAAAGTTTGGGAGTCACCACCACACGATAACCGACACCTGAAACTTCGATTAATAGCACGTCTTGACTTACAATAAATGGTTTTCCTTCCAGCAGTCCAATCATGAATTTTCTCCTTTACCATCCTTAACTTTTGAATTCAGTTTGTAACTGAAACAATGAGTCAAAGCAATCGCCATAGCATCAGCGGTATCATCTGAAAATGGTCGGGTTGAAAGATGAAGCAGTGTTTTTACCATCTGTTTCACCTGATTTTTATCTGCTTTACCATATCCCGTCACTGCTAATTTTACTTGTAGTGGAGCATATGCTACAACTTTTTTCCCTTCTTGTTCACAGGCTAAAAGAATCACTCCTCTTGCTTGTCCTACGCCCATTGCGGTTTTAGCATTGGTAGCAAAAAAAAGAGATTCCATTGCGACAAAATCGGGATTATGCTCTTTAAGCAATGTTTTGCATGCATTGTATAAACGGATAAGTCTTTTCTCATATGCCATAGCTTTATCAGTTTTTATACAACCGGAGGCTAGAAGTGTATGAAGTCCGAGTTTATCTTCTACGATAGCATACCCTGCCTTGTCAAAGCCCGGATCGATACCTAAAATAATCATAAGTGCAATGTATATCCCTTCACTTTTTTTGACACATTGAGCAGAAAAAACTGCTCCTTCCCAATTGACTTATTCTGCAAATTGTTCCTCCACAGTGTCTAAGACACAATTTTCTCTCGCGATCATAGACCATAAAATGTTCCTGCATTCTCCCTTTTTCTCCTTTCGTGTCAACATAATCCGATTGTGAAGCGCCACCATACTTTATTCCTTTGCGAAGAACCTGCTTTACACATTTTAACAATCGGGAAGCCTCTTGACGAGTGAGGTTCTCTCCAGAGACTTGCGGATGAATTTTTGCACAAAATAGTGCTTCATTGGCATAAATGTTTCCAATTCCGGCAACTTTGGTTTGATCCATAAGCAAGAATTTTATTGCTCTCTTCGATTGCCTAACCAATTTTTGAAAAAAGATTGCGTCCAGATCAACAAGCGGTTCTGGTCCTAGTTTTTCTAAAAACGGTACAAGTTCTTTTGGGCCGATTATTTTAACCCAGCCAAATTTACGCACATCATTGTAATAGAGATGAGTTCTGCGGGAGAGAAAAAAAATAGCATGCGTGTGCTTGCTGAGCAAGATACTACCTTTGTAAGCCTGCGATTTTTTTGCACTGCCGGCACCATATCGTACATGAGAACCAGTTACGAAAACCTGTTCTTTTTTACGATTGGCTGCGTTTTTAACTAAAAGCTGACCCGTCATTTTTAAATGCACCAAAAGACGATACCCATTGCGGAGTGTAAGTATCAATATTTTTCCCCGACGAAAAACCCCGGTAATGGTTTGCCCAAGAATTTTCTCAACCTGACCATAAACCATTTGAGAGTGAATTATATCCACTCTTATGATTTTTTTATCCACGAGAATTGGTTCTAGCTGTGTTCGAATCGTCTCGACTTCTGGAAGTTCCGGCATAGACCGTCATTCTAAAATTTATTGGTCGAAAGCGCAAGCAATTAT
>OBEQ012828343.1_pt1 | contig 22348 bp, 20 predicted proteins | sample 1670901 | NCBI WGS metagenome assembly OBEQ01 (sample SAMEA104232315, study PRJEB22302) | groundwater metagenome | biome: forest; feature: aquifer; material: groundwater | place: USA | collected 2011-08-07 | depth 5.4 m
ATCGTCGGTGTCGTGCTGCAGTGCAACAGCTACGAGGTCATCGACCTCGGGGTGATGGTGCCGAGCACGACGATTTTGAAAACCGCGCGCGAGCAACAGGCCGACATCATCGGCCTGAGCGGCCTCATCACGCCCTCGCTCGATGAGATGGTCCACGTCGCGAGCGAGCTGGAGCGCGAGGGGTTCAGCGTGCCGCTGTTGATCGGTGGTGCCACGACCTCGCGGATCCACACGGCCATGCGCATCGAGCCCGCGTACAAGCGCGGCCCGACGATCTATGTGCACGACGCCTCGCGCGCGGTGTCGGCGGTGCAGCAATTGTTGAGTGCGACACAGCGAGACGCGTACGTCGCGCGGATTCGCGGCGACTACGTGGAAGTGCGCGCGCAGCGCGAGGCGAACCTCGGCGCGACGCAATGGCTCTCGCTCGCCGCCGCCCGCGCGAACAAGCCGAAGATCGACTGGTCGACGTATCGGCCGCCGAAGCCCGCGTTCCTCGGCCCGCGAGCATTCAAAGACTACCCCGTCGACGAGCTCGCCGCGCGCATCGACTGGCGCTTCTTCTTCCACGCGTGGGAACTCAAAGGCCCATTTCCCGAAATCCTCAACAGCCCCACGATGGGCACCGAGGCGCGCAAGCTCTACGACGACGCGCGCGCGCTGCTCGCGCGGTTTTCGAAGGAGCGCCTGGTCCGCCCCGAGGGCGTCGCGGCCTTTTATCCGGCCAACAGCGTCGGCGACGACGTCGAAGTCTACGCCGATGACACGCGCAGCCGCGTGCTCACCGTCATCCACTTCCTTCGCCAGCAGCGGCCAGGCGGCGAGCCCAGCTTTTGCCTCGCGGATTTCGTCGCCCCCAAAGACACCGGCCTCGCGGATTACGTCGGCGGCTTCGCGGTCACCGCCGGCTCGCTCTCCGAGGAACTCGCGCGCAGCTACGAGCGCCAGCACGACGATTACACCGCCATCATGGTCAAGGCACTCTCCGACCGCCTCGCCGAGGCGTTCGCCGAGCGGCTGCACGAGCGCGTGCGCAAGGAGTTCTGGGGCTATGCGCCCGACGAGAGTCTCTCCAACGACGACCTCATCCGCGAGCGCTACCGCGGCATCCGTCCCGCGCCCGGCTACCCCGCGTGCCCCGACCACACCGAGAAGACCGCGCTCTTCGACGTGCTGCTGCAGGCGCATCGCCACGTCGGCATCACGCTCACCGAAAGTTTCGCGATGACCCCGCCCGCGTCGGTGTCCGGCTACTATCTCTCGCACCCGCAAGCGCGCTACTTCGCCCTCGGCCGCGTCGCGAAAGACCAAGTCGAGGATTACGCCCGTCGCAAAGGCCTGCCCGTCGCCGACGTCGAGCGCTGGCTCAGCAGCCAGCTGACGTATGCGTAAGACGCGCATGCCAATGGCGGCGATGATCAGCGTCGGAGCTATCGCGGCGATGCATTCGTTCGCGTCCCCGGCATGTGCGGAACAGGCAACACGCGCGGAGTTGCCCGAGCTTGTTCGCCAGGCGCCGGTCATCGTCGTCGGATTCGTCGAATTCAGGCCGGGAGCGGAAATCGAGCATGGCGCGCAGCGGTCGTCTTCTCCGGCGTCGTGCAAGGTCGAGCAAATCATCAAAGGCCGCGTGAATCGACCGCGGATCGACGTCGAGTGGCACATGGATCGAGCCGCGGAAGACCCGCTGCGGCTCGTGCCGGAGAAGCGATACATTTTGTTTCTCACGCCGCGGGACGCCGCCATCGGAGGGTATGCGCTGGCCGACATGTCCGACGGCGCGTTGGCCTACGACGGCGCCTACGAGCATTTCGAATATATCGACCCAGAGTTCAGCCAGCAGCGGCCGCTGCGCATGGACGGCCCGGCGATCGTCACGCGCATCCGCCAGCTAATGGCGCGCGAGTCCGCCGCGAGCGAGCGCGCAGCGTCGGAGCGGGCAGGCCGCTAGCTACGATTCGGAGAAGAGCATCGGCACGCTGCTGGTGAATGTTCGCGAGTGGGTCGAGGAGTGCGCCGCGGGCCGGGCGTGGGGGCCGCGCGCTGGTGTGGCTGGCGTTTGTGTACTTGCTCGCGCGCTACGTGCGCGACCCGGCGTGGGCGAGCATCTTCGGCGGCCTCAACCTCGGCATCCACGAGCTCGGCCACCTGCTCTTCAGCCCGCTCGGCCTCACCGCCAACGTCGCCGGCGGCACCATCGTGCAGCTCGCCGTCCCGCTCTACTCGTTTCGCGTGTTCGCCCGCCAGCGCGACGCCTTCGCGATCGCCTTCTCGTTCGCCTGGCTCGGCGACAACCTGATGAACGTCGCCCACTACGTCGCCGACGCCCGCGCCATGACCCTGCAACTCGTCAGCCCCTTCGGCGGCGACGTCTACCACGACTGGAACTACCTGCTCGGCCGCGTGGGCTTGCTCGCAAGCGACCAAACCCTCGCCACCCTCATCCGCGCCGCCGGCTACGCCTGGCTAGTCCTCGCCATCGCCTGGGGCGCCTGGGTGCTGTGGGCGATGGCAATTGCTCCTCCTTGTGAGCACCGCAGGCTGGATGAAATTTAAGTAATTCTGTGTAGAAATATGAAATAAGTGTCTGAAACGGCAAATCACTAGATAAAGTTGAAGCCTTATGTTTTAATAGCAGAAAGCTTAAGGAAAAGGACTTTTCCTAGCTAGCGGGGCACGATAAATTTCAGTATCTAAATTTTATTAGCCAAATACCTAAGACAAAGAAGAACCGATGTCCAATCAGGAAGCGCGTGTTACACCAACCGGGAAATTCGTAAAACAACTCAATGGACCGGAGGCTTACATTGCATTCCTTCCCGCGCCGCTGCCCCCAGATCCTCCCGTAGTGATCGACGCCGAGCTGGAGGAAGCCATCGAACGGGCCGGAATCGCGCTGGGACGACTGGACGGCATCACCTTGCTTCTGCCAGATCCCAACTTGTTTCTTTACATGTACGTCCGGAAAGAGGCGGTCCTCTCCAGTCAAATTGAAGGCACGCAGTCGTCGTTGTCTGACCTATTGAAGTACGAAAATGCCGCCGCGCCGGGCACTCCTGTAGGAGATGTACGCGAATCCTCCAATTATGTGGCGGCCATGCAGCATGGGCTTGAACGCCTAAAAAAGGGCTTCCCACTCAGCCTCCGACTGTTCAAGGAGATTCACAAGGTGCTGTTGGATAACGCACGCGGCGGGCACAAGACGCCAGGTGAATTTCGCACATCGCAAAATTGGATCGGCGGGACAAGACCCGGGAATGCACGTTTTGTGCCGCCACCAATTCATGAGATGGGACCGGCGCTCGATAATTTTGAAAAGTTTCTCCATGACGAGCCGACGCGGTTTTCGCCGTTATTGAAGGCCGGCATTGCGCACGTGCAGTTTGAAACGATTCACCCCTTCCTAGACGGTAATGGTCGTCTTGGCCGTCTGCTGATCACGTTCGTCCTCTGCGCGGAGGGCGTGCTCTCTCAGCCGTTGCTGTATCTCAGTCTTTTTCTCAAGACGCATAGGCAGGAGTATTACGAGGCTCTGCAACGGGTCAGAACAGACGGTGATTGGCGAGGTTGGCTTACTTTTTATATCCAGGGAGTTGCTGAAGTCGCGACGACGGCAACTGATACCGCAAGACGGATTGTGAGACTGTTCGAGGAAGATAACCGGCGGATTCATCAGCTTGGGAAGGCTGCCGGCTCCGCACTGCGTGTGCACGAATTCCTCAAGCAACGTGCCGTAGCCTCAGTCCCTACGGCAACCAAGTCTCTGCACCTCACTAAGCCGACGGTGGCGGCCGCGATAGAGCGCCTGGTAAGACTTGGCATCGCCCGGGAGTTTACGGGCAAGCTCCGCGATCGGCAGTTCATGTACTCCAAGTATGTCGCCATTCTCAATGAGGACACGGATCTGGCTCCGCCTGGCTCAAAATGACACCAGGAGGGGTGCTGTGATGCGACGAATCAAGCTGACGAAATACGAGCAGGCAATCGAAGACGCGATTTCGAGAGGCGAATTTGTCGACGCGAGCCGAGCGGAATTCAACGAGATTGCCCAGGCCATCGCGCGCCGCCGCAAGGACGCCGTGATCAGCATCCGCGTCAATTCCCACGACCTGCGGCTGATCAAGCAGAAGGCGAAGCGGTTGGGTGTAAAGTATCAAACGCTGATCTCGGAAGTGCTGCATCGGATGGCGGCGTAGCAGCGATTTCGTGGTTGTCAGCTGTGCGTAGCGTCAGCTATCCTGCTAGCACTGTGCGAGTGTTCCGGATCCGCCACACCGCAGGTACGCATGCCCGCAACGCGATTGTCGTGCCCACCTAAGACGATTAGCAAACAGAAGTTCGTTGCGTATTTCTGCATTCTTCGAGTCGGACAAGGAGATACTTGGTAAGTCGACACTCCGCAATGGCACTTCACCCTGACTTTCCAGTCTCACCTTACGCCGTCCTCGAACCAAACCAGCGATGGTTTCCGGCTGCGGAGGAGTTACGCAGCACTGCGTACGAGAAGCTACTACCCCCGCTCGTTGCCAATATTCGGAAGGAAATCTCTGCTTGGCGTGCTGCTGGCTACGCCGGAACCTCTGCGACATCGCGGGCACTCTTGCGATGGTGGTTTCAGACTGAGCACCTCCAAGAGGCGGCGGGTGGGCAGCTCGCGCCCTTTCGCTACTACTTTGCTCAGCAAGAAGCGGTCGAAACGGTTATTTGGCTACATGATGCTCGTCGCGTGCAGGATAAGTTCGATCTCATGCGATTCGACGCCTCCGGCGCTGTTTCCCCCGGCATGTTTGACGAGGAGTGGTTGCGCTATGTCGTGAAGATGGCCACTGGCGCCGGCAAGACCAAGATCATCTCGCTGCTTATCGCGTGGAGTTTCTTCCACAAGCTCTACGAGCCGGATTCGCTACTTGCCCGAAACTTTCTACTGATCGCACCGAACATCATCGTGCTCGACCGATTGCGTGCCGACTTCGATGGTCTGCGCATCTTCTTTAATGACCCCATCCTCCCCGATAACGGCTACGAAGGGCGCAACTGGCGCGACGATTTCCAGCTGACCCTACACATTCAGGACGACGTGCGTGTGCTGAAGGAAACAGGAAATCTCTTTCTGACGAATATCCACCGTGTGTTCCTTGGAGATGTGACGGAACCTTCGCTGGATGACGACAATCTGAGCGACTACTTTCTCGCCCCGTTCGGTCCGAGGCCCGCCGGAAAGACCACAGACAGCAAGACGGATCTTGGCGAGATCATCCGAGAAGTAGAAGAACTGGCCGTCTTCAACGACGAGGCGCACCACATTCATGACAAGCGCCTTGCATGGTTCAAGAGCATCCAAGACATCCACCATCGGATGTTGCAGAAGGATCGCCGATTGGCGCTGCAGGTCGACGTAACCGCCACACCTCGTCACGACGACGGCTCCATCTTCGTCCAGACGGTCTCGGATTATCCGTTGGTCGAGGCTATCCACCAGGGTGTCGTGAAGCACCCGGTACTACCGGATGCAGCCAGTCGTGCACGGCTACGCGAACGTACGAGCGCAATCTTTACGGAAAGGTACGCAGACTACTTGCAGCTGGGCATCGAGGAATGGCGAAAAAGTTACGCCGAGCACGAGGTGTTCGGTCAGAAAGCTGTGCTGTTCGTCATGGTCGATGACACGCGCAATTGCGACGAAGTCGGCGCGTACCTTGAAAAGCAATGTCCCGAGCTACGGGGTGCCGTGCTCGTCATCCACACTAAAGACAACGGCGAAATTTCAGAGGCAGCGTCGGGCAAGAATAAAGAAGAGCTGGACAAGCTCCGCGCGGAAGCTCACTCGATTGACACCTGGCAAAGTCCTTATAAGGCGATCGTATCCGTCCTGATGCTCAAGGAAGGCTGGGATGTGCGCAACGTGACGACCATCGTTGGTTTGCGCGCGTATGTCTCGAAGAGCAACATTTTACCCGAGCAGACGCTCGGTCGCGGACTGCGACGCATGTACTTTGGAACGGATATGCGCGAGACGGTGTCCGTCATGGGCACCTCCGCTTTCATGGACTTCGTGGAATCGATTCAGAGCGAGGGCGTAACGTTCGAGCGCGTTCCAATGGGCGGTGGAAGCGGCCGCCAAGATTCGTTGGTGGTGGAAGTAGAGACTCAAAATCCCGATAAAAACATTGAGGCGCTCGACATCGCTATTCCGAAGCTTTCTCGCCGCTTCCAGCGAGAGTTCAAGGATCTGGACGCGCTGGACCCGGCCGCATTTGCCAACGCCAAGCTTCCGCTCAAGCCGTTTACGCCGGAGGAAACGCGCGTAATCGTGTTCAAGACGATGCTCAACGAAGAGCTGCACCATGTGATCCGTCTCGATGGCGCTGGGCCGGCCGATTACCGATCAGTTATCGGATTCTTTGCGCGCCAGTTATTGCGAGAGCTGCGGCTCGTTGGCGGCTACGACGTTCTGTATGGCAAGGTGAAGACGTTTCTCAAAGAACATCTGTTCATGCCATCGCCGGTTGATTTGGAAGATCCCGTTGTCCTTCGCAATCTGTCTGAGCCGGAGGCCGGAAAGACGCTATTCGACACGTTCAAAGTCGCGATCAACGCGCTCACCATTCAAGAAACTGGCTCCGCGCGCATCGAAGACCGCATTCGTCTGCGCGAGATGCGGCCATTTCGGACTGAGCACCGACCCTACTTGGTGCCCAAACGATCACTGTTTAGCAAAATCGTTGGTGAGCCGCACGCCGGCGACTTCGAGTTGACCGTCGCCAGATTCCTCGACGAGGCGCCGGACGTCGCTGCCTTTGCGAAGAATTACTTCGCGGTGGGCTTCAAGATCGATTACGTGAAAGCCGACGGCGATCTATCCACCTATACGCCGGATTTTGTCGTCCGCACTATGGATGGTGTCATCTGGATCGTGGAGACCAAGGGCCGCGAGGAGTTGGACCTTCCGCAGAAGATGGCGCGCTTGCGCCAGTGGTGTGCTGATGCAACAGTGGCAAGCCAAGCCGAAGGCGGACCAATCCATCGTTTTGTCTATGTTGATCAAGAAGGCTTCAAGCGCAATCCGCTGAAAACCTTTGCCTCGCTGGCGGCAGGCTTCACCGAATACCAGTAGAGCCTGATATGCCTCAGCCTCAAAAAGAAACTTACGAGCTGATGGAGGCGGAGAAGCGCGACCTCATTCGGCTGATTCAGCAGGGCAAACCATTGCCGGAAAAGTACCGCTTTATCTTGTTCGAGGACAAGCGCGAAGTGGAGTTGGTATGGAACGGCAAGACTCGCGAAGTCTGCACGACTATCCTGCCGTTTCAGACGCTCGAACATATCGACGAGCCGCGCAAGGAAGCGCAGGCCGAATCCGATGAGCTGTTCGACACGCGCGGACGCCAGCTCCAGGGTTGGACGAACAAGCTTATCTGGGGCGACAACAAGCTCATCCTCTCATCCCTCAAAAGTGGCGCACTCCGCCGCCAGATCGAAGACGCCGGCGGCCTCAAGCTCATCTACATCGACCCGCCCTTCGACGTCGGCGCGGACTTCAGCATGGACATCGAGATCGGCGGCGAGACCTTCCATAAAGAACCGAACCTCCTCGAACAGATCGCCTACCGCGACACGTGGGGGCGCGGCGCGGATTCCTTCATTGCCATGATCTACGAACGCCTTATCCTCATGCGCGATTTGATGCACAGCGATGGCAGCATCTACGTGCATTGCGATTGGCGGGTGAATGCGTTCATCCGACTGGCGATGAGCGAAGTTTTCGGAGCGGAAAACTTCATCAATGAAATCACCTGGAAGCGTGCTCACACGGTCAAAGGCAACATCGGGCAAGGAAGTAAATACATGGGCGCAAACACGGACACGGTGTTCGCTTACGCTAAGTCTCCGTCCTACATTTTCAACAACATCTTTCTCCCATACTCCGAGGACTATATCAGCACGTTCTTCAAATATACCGAGCCGAAGACCGGCAGAAAATACAGACTCACGAGCATGATTGGGCCGGGAGGTGTGGCGAAGGGAAACCCGACCTACGAAATCATGGGCGTCACAAGAGCTTGGCGTTACAGCGAAGCGACGATGAAAGATTTGATCTCGAAAGAGATGATTGTTCAAACATCGCCCGGCACTGTTCCGCAGAAGAAGCAATACCTCGACGATGGCGCGGGTGTTTCAATCCAATCCTTGTGGGATGACATCACGGGAATCGGGGCTTCATCAAATCAGGGCACAGATTACCCGACGCAAAAACCCGAAGCATTGTTGGAGCGAATCATTTCAGCAAGCAGCAATGAAGGCGATTTGGTGGCGGACTTTTTCTGCGGCAGTGGTACGACCGCCGCCGTGGCCGAAAAGCTCGGGCGCAAGTGGATCGCCGCCGATTTGGGCAAGTTCGGCATCCACACCACACGAAAGCGACTCATCGGCGCGCAGCGAGAGTTGAAAGCCGCTGGCAAACCGTTCCGCGCCTTCGAGGTGCTGAACCTCGGCCGCTACGAGCGCCAGGCCTACCTCAATGTCTCCGGCAGACTGAGTCGCAAGCGCAAGGAGCAGGCGTTAGCGCAGAAAGAGCGCGACTTCCGCGATCTCATTCTGCGAGCCTACCGCGCCCAACCGTTGGAGGACGCGAGCTTCTTTCATGGCAAGCTAGCCGGCCGTCTCGTGGTCGTTGGTCCCATCAATCTGCCGGTTGGCCGGCTGTTCGTCGAAGAAATCATCGCGGAATGCCGCAAGCGTCGTGCGTCGCGCGTAGACGTGCTGGCCTTCGAGTTTGAAATGGGCTTGTTCCCTGTGGGATTGGAAGAGGCCAAGCAGAAAGGCATCGACCTTGCACCCAAGATCATTCCGCCCGAGGTTTTCGACAAGCGCGCCGTGGAGAAGGGTCAGGTGCGCTTTCACGATGTCAGCTACATTGAGGCAACCCCTCGCTACGACAAGAAGAGCAAGTTTACTGTGACCGTCGAGCTGACCGATTTTTCCGTGTACTACACGCAAGGACTCATCGACTCGATCGCCGCGGAGTTGAAAGAGGGGAAGAGCGAAGTCGTCTGCGACCAGGGCCAGCTAATCAAAGTCAGCAAGGACAAGCAAGGCGTCGTGACTCGCGAAGTCCTGACGAAGCGATGGACCGATTGGGTGGATTACTGGGCCGTGGACTTCGACTACACGAGCCGCAAGGAAATCGTGCACGTTCCCAAGAACCTCGGCGTCGAAGGCCAGCTCCCCGGCATGGTCGACGCGAGCGAGTTCATTCACTTCGAGGAACGCTGGACCGGCTCCTACATCTTTGAGAATGAATGGCAGAGTTTTCGCACTCGCCAGAGACGCGAATTAGAGCTCCTTACCGCTCCGCACTTCTATCCAAAACTCGGCCGATACACGGTCGCCGTCAAAGTCATCGATATCTTCGGCAACGACACTATGACACTCGTGCCGGTGACGGTCGGATAACGGACCGACGATTCTTTCGTTTAGTTTTTCTTGCGCGCCGTCGCTCCAAATGGTATTGGTAGACAGATGACGGCTTTATATCCTTAGACGACATGAGCGCGAGAAAAACTAGATGGCCAGCAAACGAATTATTTCGCAAGATGATGGCTTAATCGTCCGTCCAAGCGGTCCTTGGATTCAAAAGAAGTATCATTTTCTTTCCCGTTATTTCGCTATTTTCACCAAAGGCATGAAGAACAAGTGGAACCCTCTTACGTATATCGACCTTTTTGCTGGTCCGGGCCGTTGTCTGATCGAAGAATCAGGTGAAGAGATCGACGGTTCGCCGCTCTTGGCATTAGAGCGCGATTTTTCAAGGTACATCTTCATCGAACAAAACTCGGAATGTTTGGATGCGCTCAAGCAGCGGTCCCGACGTAAGCAGAAATTTTCGCAGATCGAATTCATTGCCGGCGACTGCAATGTGGTCATCGACCAGGTGCAGCCTGCCGGACTCACGGTTGCGTTTAGCGATCCCACTGGGCTCGATCTGCACTTTGACACGCTGCGTGCGCTGACTGATGGCGAAAACGTTGATCTGATAGCGAATATCCAGCATGGCATGGATGGAAAACGGAACCTGAAGAGTTACGTGAGACAGCAGGGGCAGTCGAAGCTCGATCGATTCCTTGGAGAACGTGCAGATAGGAAGAAGCTGTCCGACTGGCCAGATGTATGGGCTCGGTATCGTGAGCGCATCGAGACCCTCGGGTACTCTATTGCAGATGCTTCGAATATTTCCGTCACCAATCAGCAGGGTGTCCCCATGTACTTTATCTGCTTTGCCTCCAAGCATCCTAAGGGCTTGGAATTCTGGAAAAAAATCAGCCGTATTGATGAGCAAGGTCAGCGCGAGTTGTTCCACTAGGAGGGCGACTCGATGAGCGACAACTCCTCGATCGAATGGACGGATGCGACGTGGAACCCTGTGACCGGGTGCACGAAGGTTAGCCCGGGATGCAAGCACTGCTATGCTGAGCGGTTCGCTGAGCGTTTCCGAGGCGTTCCCGGCCACCCGTTTGAGCAAGGATTCGACCTGCGCCTCTGGGCAAACCGGCTTGATCTGCCGCTTCGCTGGAAAGAGCCGCGGCGGATTTTCGTCAACTCCATGTCGGATCTCTTCCACAAAGATGTGCCTGGTGAGTTTATTGACCGGGTCTTCGACGTCATGTCTCGAGCTGCGCAGCACATTTTTCAGGTGCTGACAAAGCGCCCGGATCGCCTGAAGACGTGGGCAAATGCTCGCTATCGCGAGCAAGACCAGGCCGACGCGCGTCCTTGGCCTTCACATGTGTGGGCGGGTGTGTCGGTTGAAACCGAGGCATATCTCTGGCGAGTCAAAGATCTTCAACAGGTTCCCGCGAGAATTCGCTTCCTTTCAGTGGAGCCGCTACTCGGACCGGTCGATCTTGATGCCAAAATCTTGAAAGGCATCCATTGGGTCATCGTCGGTGGAGAGAGTGGACCGGGTGCACGGCCGATGCAACCGGAATGGGTGCGACTGATTCGGAAGCGATGTCAGCAACACGGAGTTCGGTTCTTCTTCAAACAATGGGGAGCTTATACTCCCGAGGGTAAGCGAGTGGGCAAGAAAGCTGCGGGAAGAACGCTCGACGGCCGGACCTGGGACGATCTGCCGAATTGTCGGAACGAAACACAGGAGGAAGTAGCATGCGCACCGCGAATCCGGCGTTAAACGGCGACGCGTTCATCGGCGAACGTGGCGTGGCGGTCGGCGAGACGATGTCGATCGAGGGGTGGTGTGGGGGAACGCGATCGCCGTGACGGCTGGCTCCACCGCGGCCCGTCTTCCCGAATGAATTATTGCTTGCGCGCCAATCGACCGAGTGGTATTGGTAGACAGGTGGCTGGTTTCTATTTTGCATGTCTACCTGGATTCAAATCATAAGGGACCCTGCGATGAGCGAAGCACTCCCGGCAGATGCACAAGGCAAGATCGTGGTGTTCGGGGCGACGCGGATTCGACGCGCCTGGCACGATGAGCAGTGGTTCTTCTCCATCGTGGACATCGTCGGTGCCCTCACCGACAGCGATAACCCGCGAAACTATTGGAACATGATGAAGGCGCGCGAGCTGAAACAGAGCGAAGTTCAGTTGTCCACGCTTTGTGTACAACTGAAACTGACCGCTGCTGACGGCAAGAGTTACAAAACCGATTGCGTCAACACCGAAGCCGCCTTCCGCATCATCCAGTCGATCCCCAGCCCCAAGGCCGAACCGTTCAAGCGCTGGCTGGCTGAGGTCGGGTACCAGCGCGTGCAGGAAATTGAGAATCCCGAGCTGGCCCAGCAGCGCATGCGCGAACTCTTCAGGCAAAAGGGGTATCCCGACGACTGGATCGAGAAGCGCGTTCGCGGGATCGCCGTTCGTGACGAACTGACCAACGAATGGCAGAAGCGCGGCATTCAGGATCAAAAGGCGTTCGCCATCCTGACCGCCGAAATTTCCAAAGCCACGTTTGGCCTGACGCCTACCGACTACAAGAAGCTAAAGGGTCTCAAGCGTGAAAACCTACGCGACCACATGACCGATCTGGAGCTGATCTTCACGATGCTCGGTGAAGCGGCCACGACCGAGATTGCCCGCAATAAGGATGCCCAAGGCTTCAACCAGAATCAGATCGCCGCACGTGACGGCGGCGCGGTCGCCGGCAACGCCCGCCGGCAGCTTGAGGTCAAGTCCGGCAAGAAGGTGGTCACGCGCCAGAACTATCTCACCGGTAGACCTAAACCGTCATTGCCAGTGCCGGCTGACAACGAGTGACCGTGTATGGCCCGGAACGAAACACAGGAGGAAGTAGCATGCGCACCGCGAATCCGGCGTTAAACGGCGACGCGTTCATCGGCGAACGTGGCGTGGCGGTCGGCGAGACGATGTCGATCGAGGGGACGGTCAACAAGACCAGTATCTTGCTGCTCATCTTGCTGGCGACGAGCTGCTGGGTCTGGCACCTCGCGACGATGCGCGCGCCATTCCAAGGCTGGATGGTCCTCGGCGGCATCGTCGGGTTCGTCGTCGCACTCGTGACGATCTTCAAGAAACCGTGGGCGCCGGTGACGGCACCGCTCTACGCGGCGTGCGAGGGGCTCGTCCTCGGCGGGATCTCGGCGACACTCGAATTCCGCTACCCGGGCGTGGCGGTGCAGGCGGTCGCACTGACCTTCGGCACGTTGGCAGCGCTGCTCCTCGCGTACAAATCGGGGCTCATCCCGGTCACACAGAACTTCCGGCTGGGCGTTGCGGCAGCGACGGGCGGGATCGCGCTCGTCTACTTTGTGAGCTTCATTCTCAGCTTCTTCCACGTGCGCGTGCCGTTTCTCTACGACGCCAGCCCGATCAGCATCGGCATCAGCCTCTTCGTGACGGTCATCGCGGCGCTGAACCTAGTGCTCGACTTCGACTTCATCGAGCGCGGCGCATCCGGTGGCCTGCCGAAGTATATGGAATGGTACGGCGCGTTCGGCTTGATGGTGACGCTGGTGTGGCTGTACCTGGAGATCGTGCGGCTGCTGTCGAAGATGCGCGACCGGCGGTAGGAAAGCTTAGGCCGACTTGAGGCGCCACACGCGGTACAATGGTGTGGCGCACGAGTGAGTCGCAGGGCAGACTGTGGGGCGAATAATTCGACATGCACAAAGCCGTAGTTGAAGCGATTGGCACGTTCTTTCTCGTGCTGGTGATCGGGCTGACGGTCATCGCCCCCGGCGCGGGCGCGATGGCGCCGCTGGCGATCGGGCTGGCGCTGATGGCGATGGTCTACGCCGGCGGGCCGATCTCCGGCGGCCACTACAACCCCGCGGTGACGCTCGCTGTCTGGCTGCGCGGCAGCTGCACGCGGTCCGACGCGCTGACCTACATGGCGGCCCAGGCGCTGGGCGCGATTCTGGCGGCCGCGGTAGTCGGAATCTGTCGGCCGGGTGCCGGCCTCATCGCGATGGAGCCGCGCGCGTTCCCGGCGCTGCTCATCGAAACCCTCTTCACTTTTATGCTCGCCTTCGTCGTGCTGAGCACCGGCACATCGAAGAAAGCCGCCAACAACTCGTACTTCGGCCTGGCGATCGGCTTGACCGTGACGGCAGCCGCCTACGCCGGCGGGCCGATCTCCGGCGGCGCCTTCAACCCGGCGGTGGCGATCGGCATCACGCTCATGGGCCTCAGCACCCTTCGCAACCTCTGGATTTTCCTCGTCGCGAACTTCGCGGGCGGAGCGCTGGCCGCGTGCGCGTTTCGGTGGCTAAATCCCGATGAGTACTAATCCTATGCAGAACCGCCTAAGTACTGTATGCTAGTGTCCTTGCCGTTGGCGCTCGGATGCGCTGGCGGGTTCGCCCTCGGCCGGTAACGTGGCGGTCGGGGTAGTGCAAGGGACGTGGACAGAAAGAGGAAGCACAATGGCGTTTCGACCGGGCGGTGGCGGGTACGGTGGTGGTGGGTACGGTGGTGGTGGCGGATTCGGCGGACCGCGCGAGATGCACAAGGCGGTTTGCGCGGACTGCAAGAAGGAATGCGAAGTTCCTTTCAAGCCCCGCGAGGACCGGCCCGTCTACTGCAAGGACTGCTTCTCCAAGCACAAGAACAGCGGCGGTCGATAACTATCGTGGCGGGCCGAACGTGCCCGCTAGCCGACAAGTAAGTCCCACGTCGGCTTAGTGTTTGTCAGCATTACATAACGTCCCGCAAAGTTAGTCATTTGCGGTGCCTAAAATGTTGATATACGAATAGTTCGTATGTATACTTTAGGCGCGATGACTACACCACCCGCTCCGCACATGGCCGACACCGACGCGATCTTTCACGAGATGGGTTTCACGGTGACGAACGGCCGCCTGGCCGAAGCCGTGCTCTATTCCATCGCCCGCACCGCCGAGCTCCTCACCTGGCAACTCAGCCCCCTCTATAAGCGCGCGGGCCTCACGCCCGCCAGCTTCAACCTGCTCATGCTGCTCAAGCACGGCCGCGACGTCGACACTCTCACCCAGCACACGATGGGCCAGCGGCTGGTCGCGTCCGCTTCCGACATGTCCGGCCTCATCGATCGGCTCGAGCGCAAGGGTCTGGTGCGCCGGGCGCCGGGCAAGGACCGCCGGTCGAAGCGGCTGGAGATCACGCCGCGCGGCAACAAGGTCATCGAGCAGATCTGGGACCAGCATCTCGCGGCGGTCGATGAGCTCGCGAAGCCGCTGTCAAAGACCGAGGCCACTGCGCTGGTGCACGCGCTCGCGCGATTGCGCGAAGGCGTGCAGCCGTAGCGGCCGTTTTTATTTCACTGAATAGTACGTATACGAATAATATTGATCGGAAGTTATCGGCAACAAGGAGGAGACAATGGACACGCGCGACACGAACGTCGGGCTGTTGCGATTGTTGCTCGCCGGGTTCTTGGTGCTCTGTGCGTCGATAGCAGTGGGCAAGGCGCCGTTCTTCGGCGGACTCGCGGCCATTGGCGCGGTGGTCGTCATCGGCATCGAAGCGCGTCGCCGCGATTGGGTCTACCGGGCGGGGCGATTTCTGCTGCGACAGTTGGTCTTCGCGTACCTCCGCATCGACGTGCGCGGCCTTGAGCACATCCCCGCGCACGGCCCCGCGATCATCGCCGCCAACCATCCCAACGTCCTCGACGGGCTGCTGCTGCTCGTCGCGGCCAAGCGCCGCGTGCGCTTTCTGGTCGTCGATGAGTTCTACTCGCACCCGTTTCTCAACGGCCTCTTTCGCCTGACGGGCTGCATTCCCGTCTATCGCCGCGCGACGAGCAACGGCGACGCGCTGCGAGCGGCGGTGGCGGCACTCGAGCGCGGCGAAGCGATCGGCATTTTTCCCGAGGGCACGACGGACGACGAGGGCGCGATGCGCTGCATCAAGCCGGGCGTGGCACTGCTCGCGCTACGAACCGGCGCACCGGTCATCCCGCTCGGGATCCGCGGCAGCGCGGAAGTCTACCCAAGGACGCAGACGATCCCGAGCCCAGGCTGCATCGGGTTGCGATTCGGCGCGCCGCGCTCGTTCGCCCGAGTGGACGCGGTCGTAGTGCCCGAGTCGCTGCTGGGGAACACCATGGAAACGATCCGCGAGGAGATCGTCGCGACGCGCGACCGCATCATTACGCTGCCATTGAGGATGAGCTTCGTCCGCTGGATGCGCGTGGCGGCGTCGGCGGTCGTCGTGTGGCCATTGGCGCACTGCTTGGCGATCACCGCCAGCCCCGGAGAGGCGCCGACGCGATAAGTCGCGCGCCTGTCACGAGCGATCCATTCCGACGAGCGGGATGATGCGGCTTGTTTCCGCGCGCCGGCAAGAATATGCTGCTTGCGACGATGGTCAGCAAATTGCTCGCGTGGAGTTTGGTAATGGCGTTGGCGCTCGGCTCGATGTCAGACGCGGCGCAAACTCCATCGACGTCCGAGAAGTCGGGCAGCAACGCGTTGTACGACACCGACATCTACGCGGCCACATCCAAAGACGGCCTCTCGTTCACCTACGTGCCCAAACCCGTCGCGCACCACGCGGCCATGCCCGATCTCGTCGAGATCACACACGCCGGCGCGGCGGGCGACCCGGGCACGCTGCGAGGCTATTTTGTCGACGCGAGCCACCTACCGGACATCGAGGACGACGGGCTGGCCGTGTCGACGTCCACCGACGGTGCGGCGTGGTCTGAGCCCGAACCCGTGCGGCTGATCGGCAAGCCGTTTCGCGGCGTGGCGATGGAGCCGTCGATCGTCGAGCTGCCCGACGGCAAGCTGCGCCTCTACTTCGTCGACTCGGACCTCGCATCGGCGCACAACGTCTACAGCGCCGTCAGCCTCAACGGCATCGACTTCGACGTCGAGCCCGGCGTGCGGTTTCAGATGTCCAACGTCGCGGACCCGGATGTCGTGCGCATGGGCGACCAGTGGCTGATGCTGCTCTCGCATGCGACTGACACGCTGCTGGCTCACTCGCCCGACGGGCTGACGTTCGCGCTCGACAAAGGTTTTTGGCTGAGCTTCGGCAACGAGCCGACCGGGCTGGCGATCGATGACCACACGGTGCGCATCTTCGTCACCGCGCCGGACGGTATCGCGAGTGCGACCTTTGAGCCGCTCTCGCCGGACGAGCCGAAAGTCGAAGCCGGCGTGCGCATCTCCGGAGGCTCGGCCGTGCGCATCGCCGACCCGGCGTGCATACGCCGCAGCGATGGCAGCGACTATCTGCTCTTCACTCGTCGCTCACAGCCAATGTCTCGCAGCGCGCGATGAGCGGGCGAAGCCGCGGCCCGCTCATCGAATGCTCCGTAGCAAAAAGCTGCGACTGTCGCGTGTAATCGCGACTGTCGCCGGCCCGCGCGCAAGCCTACAATAGAACCATGCCACGCATCGCGGTCGTCACCGGTGGAAACCGGGGAATCGGGTTGGAGATTTGCCGGCAGCTGGGGCGGCTCGGGCTCGAGGTGGTCCTCACCGCGCGCGATGAAGTCAAAGGCCATGCCGCGGCCAAACAACTGGACGCCGAGGGGCTCGACGTCTCGTTCCAGCAGCTCGACGTCACCGACCCCGCGAGCGTGCAGCAGTTCACGAAGGACATGCTCCGCTACTTCAAGGGCATCGACGTCCTCGTCAACAACGCCGCGATCCTCCCCGACGAAAAGCAGCCCGCGCTCGCCGTTGACCTCGACGTGGTCCGCAACACGCTCGAGACCAACGTCCTCGGCGTCTGGCGACTCTGCCAGTCGATCGTCCCGATCATGCTCAAGCAGCACTACGGCCGCGTCGTAAACCTTTCGAGCGGCTACGGCCAACTCTCCGAAATGGACGCGGCCAACGCGCCCGCCTATCGCCTCTCGAAGACCGCCGTCAACGCGCTCACGCGCCTGGTCGCCGCCGAGTGCGCCGGCACCAACGTCCTCGTCAACGCCGTCTGCCCGGGCTGGGTCCGCACCGACATGGGCGGCCCCGGCGCCGAGCGCCCCGTCGAGAAAGGCGCCGAGACGCCCGTGTGGCTCGCCACCCTCCCCGACGGCGGCCCCACCGGCGCCCTCTTCCGCGATCGCCAGCCGATCGCCTGGTAAGTTCCGCCCCCACCGTCCCTGAGCATGACGATCTCGTCATCGATCCGTCATCGCATCGTCACCGACGAGGGTTGACAATGGGGTATGCGAAAATTCGGCCGCATCATCCTTGTGTCGGTCCTGAGTGTGGCGACTGCCGCAATCGCGTTCGCCGCGTGGGTGCTGTTCACCACGCGCGGCTCGGCGTGGGCGACGCGCGTGGCGTTGGCCACGGCGCTGCACTCCGAGACGGTCACCTTCACCCGCATGAGCGGGGCGCTGGCTCGCGGCTTCTCGCTGCATGGCGTTGAAGCCACCGGCCTGCCGCGCGTTCCGCCGGGGTCGCGCCTGTCGATTCAGCGGATCGACGCGCGCGTGTCGCCGCGCGAGTTGCTGCGCTCGCGCGTAAACATTTTCAACGGTCGGCTCACGATGCCCGACGACGAGCCGATCTTGTTCTCCGGCAGCTACGATGGCGGCGCGCTCGATGTGAACGCGTCGACGCCGGCGATTACGATTCAACGGTTGCTGCAGCAGCTCGCCGATCTGCCGCAATTGGCGACGATGCAGGGCACGGCGAAGGACGTTGCGATCCACGTGGTCGGCCCGTTGGGTTCGCCTCGGCTCACCGGCACCGCGAACGTCGAGCAACTCACCCGCGACCACATGGTGCTCGAGCACTGTCCCGCGCATGTCGATCTGGTGCTCCGTCCGCACAGCAACGCGCATCGGCTGACCGGTGAAGCGGGTTGCGACGCGGGCACCGTGACGGTCAAGCGCCTGCACTTGCAGCTGGAACCCAGCCGCCTGGCCTTCAAAGGTGACCCGGGCCAGCCGCGGCTGCGCGTGCATGCGATCACCGCCGTCGAGGACACGAAGATTCGCATCAACATCACCGGCACGCCGAACGACCCGCACGTGCGCGTCGCCTCGAGCCCGCCGCGGCCGCCGGACCAGCTGCTCTTGATGCTCGCGACCGGCCGCAACTGGACGCAGACCGAGCAAGCGATGAAAGACGGCCAGATTTCGCTCAGCGCGGCACAGGAGATGATCGGGTATTTGACGGGCGGCAGCGGCCCGAAGCTCAACGGCGTCGATGTGTCGCTGTCGCAGAATGCGAACGAGCGCGGTGTCGGCGTCAGTAAATCGGTCAGCAGCAAGCTAAAGGTCGGCTACTCCGTCGAGCAATCGACGCAAGCCGGCACCGAAGGCACCGTGACGCAGCGCGTGTCCGCGCAGCGGCAACTCTCCGACGACGCGGCCTTGCAGCTCGAGGCCCAGCAAGACCCGCGGCTCTCCGTCAGCGCGCCGCCCGACGTGTACGTGAAGTACAAGCAACAGTTTTGATCCCGACCGTCGCTGCTTGGATGCATGCGCATTCGAGCTGGCCCGTATCCCTCTCCGGAATTTCCCGATTCTCGCCGCCCGCGTGCTACAATGCCGCGATGATTTGACCGCCCCGGCCGTCCGCATACAATGCGCAGTAGGCCCGGAACACGTCCAACAGATCGATTGGCTGCAACCGGCGTCCTGGGGTTATACAGAGCGGGCAGAATGCTGGCAACGCCCGCGAGTGGAGCGACAAGCGGAGGTAGCATGCGTCGAGGTCTCACGATTGGGGCATTGATTGTCGGGGTGGGATTGGCGATTGCCGCGGCGAATTCGTGGAACAAGCAACAGGCGGCCGCGCCATCGGCGCAGTTGCGCAGCACGGCCAGCGAATCGCCGAAGCCTTCAAAGACGTTGGCGGATGAGGTAAAGGCGCTCGGCGGCCAGGCATCGAGCCAGGCGAAAGACGCGGCCAGCCAGGCCGCGAGCGAAGCGAAGGAATTAGCGGCCAAGGCTTCCACCGAGGCGAAGACCGCGACAGCTCAGGCGTCCGAGGAGCTGAAGAAGACCGCGATTCAGGCGCAGGCCGCCGCGCAGAAGACGGTGCAATCGGCCAACGCGGAGCTGATCGAGGCCAGCCAGCAGGTGCAAGCTACCGGCAGCTCGGTCCAGAAAGAAGCCACGACGACGGCCACCGACCTCAAGAAGCAGGCCGGCTTCTAATTCTCTGACACAGCCTGCATCGCGTAGGCCGCTGGTGTCATCTCCAGCAACGGAGTTTGCGCGGCTGGCGTCGGATCAGATCACGGGCCCCTTTCGGCAATGGAGGGGGCCCGTGGTTTTTCGCTCGACCTTGGCAACAAGCGTCTACTACAGGTAAACTTTCTGAATAGTCCAGACGTCTCATCTGCCAAGCAAACGAAACCGGTTGGCCCGGTTCACGAGGGAGGCGACATGAAACGGGTGACGACGATCGTCGTGAGTGGTGTGCTCGTGATCGGGCTGGGGACGGCCCGCATCCCGAGAGCCAGCGCCGAGGATGCGGCGCGGGGATCGACGAGTACAGGAACTTCCGGCAGCGTGGATCAAATGAATCTCGACGGCGCGCTGACGGAGAACCAAGCGGCTCAGGTCGCGCAGCACCCGAACGTCGACAAGTATCTCGAGCAACATCCGCACTTGGCCGACGAGCTCGCCCAGCATCCGAACGCCGCGCAATCCCTCGAGAACCATCCCCGCGCGGCACAGTATCTCGCCAACCATCCGGAAGCGCGCGAGCATCTTCGCGCCGGCGCGGAGCGGTGGCGCAATGCCTCACCGGAGCAGCGTCAGCAGTGGACCGAGAACCATCCCCGCACGGCTGAGCTTTCGCACGATCGGCAGGAAGTCCGCCAGGACCAGCGCGAAATCAACCACGACAAGCGCGAGCTGGTCGGTGACCAGCGCGAGATCCACCAGGACAAACAAGAGATCCGGCAGGACCTGAAGAACGGCGACATGAAGGACTACCACCAGGATGTGCGGGACCTGCACCAGGATATCAAAAACCGCAACGGCGACGTCCATGACCTCAACCAGGATCGCCAGGATCGGAACAAAGACGCGCGCGATTTAAACCAGGATCGGCGCGACCGGAACCAGGACGTGCGCGACGTACACCAGGACGTCGGCCGGCCACCGGTGCCGGGACAGCCGGGCGCCGAGGCGTCCCATGACGCGCGCGAGGTTCGTGGCGACCAGCGCGAGATCCACCAGGACAAGCGCGACATTCGTCAAGATGTGAAGAACGGGGACGTGAAGGATGTTCGCCGGGACGTGCGAGATCTCAACGGCGATCGTGGCGATCGCAACCGAGATGTGCGCGATTTGAACCGGGACCGTCGCGACCGCAATCAGGACGTCCGTGACGTGCACCAAGACACCGGCCGCGGGCCGACGCCGCAGGGACTCGAGCGGCGCGGCGAACACCGAGAGGGCCGCGGTGAGCGGCTCGACCACCAGGGCGAGCATCTGCAGAATGCCGGCGAGCGGATGCAGAACAACGGCCGCGAGCAGGCCGGCCATCGTCTTGATCGGCGCGGCGAGATGCGCGAGAATCGCGACGACCGGATGGAGCGGCAGGCGAATCGGATGGAGAACCGCGGGCAGCGAACGGAGAACCGCGGCGAGGGCGTGCGGCGCGAGTTTGGCGGCGCCGGGCCGGCTGCGGGTGTCGCCGGTCGAGGCCCGGGTGGTGGCGCGATGGGTCACGGCGCCGGCGGGCACGGACCGATGGGACAACGTGGCGGCGGTGGTGGCGGAGGAGGAGTGCGCCGCGGTCGCTAGTGTTGCTGAGTCAATTGATTGACTGAAACACGCGAGGGCCTCCACTGGAGGCCCTCGTTGTTTGCCGATGCATGAGGTTGCGAGTGACGGTCAATGTGCCGCGAGCCAGCCTCGGATATCCGCGGTGTCGCGCTTCGCCCACCGAATCGTTGCCGTGATCGTCTCGAGAGATTGTTTGATGGTGCGCTCGGTGCCCGGCGCGCGGTGCGTTTTGAAGAATTGCTGCACATCCTTGAGCGCGGCGGACGTGGAAAAGCCCGTCGTCGAGCCTTCGATGACGCGGGTCATCAGCCCGAGGCCGCCGTCGCTGTAGCGCGTGGTCAGCTCCGACCAGTGCCGCTTGATGAACTCCCACGCCAAAGGGCGACCGATCGGGTTGCCGCCGAATCCCGAGAGGATCACGTACGCGTCTTGCCGCCGCACGTGTTCGGAGAGCGCGAAGTCGAGCGCCCGACGGACAATCTCCGGCCGGCGGAACCGCGTGAGCGCGCGCAACACGCGCACGCGTTCTTCCTGCAAGTCGGTGCCCGAATAAATCTTCAGCAGCGCGTCGTACTCGGCGTCCGCCCCGTGCTCCGCCACCGTCGTGTACACGGCCACACGGATATCCGGGGCCAACTCGCTGGCCTCGACGAATCGGCGGAACCGCTGGCGCGCTTCGTCGACCGTCGACGGCTCGCCGTAGTGGCCCATGCGGCCGAGGAGCAGCGAGCGCAGCAGCGCATCGAGATGGCCGGCGGTTGGTTTCGACTCCCACCCCACGCGCTGAGCCAGCGGCCCGAACACGCCCCGCGCGAATCCCTTCAATCGCTCGCGGAGCGGCTCGTCGGCCAGCACGTTCTCAATGGCGCCGAGGATGCTCGCGACGGTCACCCAGACGTTGTAGTCGTCATAGCGCCCGCACCGGGCGACGAGGTCCAGCGCGGCCGACGTGCGCGCGTAGCCGGCTTGCGACAGCGCGAACGTGTCGTCGAGCACGCCGAGACAATCAAGCGGCGAAAGCTGCCCCTCGTCGATCGTGCCGGCGAGCGGCGTGAACATCTCCGGCGAGTACGCGGTCCGATAGAAGCCGCTTTGCCCCACATTGAGCTTCAGCCAGCCGCCCTTCGCCGCGACGGGAATGGCCGCCTTCGCGGCGCGCACCACCGCGTAGACCGG
>OBEQ010558614.1_pt1 | contig 22346 bp, 23 predicted proteins | sample 1670901 | NCBI WGS metagenome assembly OBEQ01 (sample SAMEA104232315, study PRJEB22302) | groundwater metagenome | biome: forest; feature: aquifer; material: groundwater | place: USA | collected 2011-08-07 | depth 5.4 m
CTGGGCAAAACTAGCCAGCATAGTTTCTATAAATCTTTCTGTAGGACTATCACCTGTAGGTTCAGAGGCAGAAAGGATTGAAATATCACATTCACCTAACTTTTTTCTAATGGCTAAATAATCAACAGTTTGGCGTGATATACGATCTACTCTATAGACAAATAACGCACTGATATTTTTCTTATTCTTTCTGCAATACTCAAGTAATTGTATAAGAATAGGTCTACCAGTAATTGTTTTTGCAGATCGTCCTTCTTCCCTAAATACTTCTATAACTTCATAACCTCTTCTTTCGGCCTCTTTCCTGCATATATCTTCCTGAGTCCCCAAAGAGTAGTTTTCAACCTGTTCTTCTGAGGAAACTCTAATATAGATAATGGCATTTTTAGGCTTGGTACTATTTTGTGTTTTCATTGGCAGATGTTCCTATCACTTCCTTAAGTGTTTTACCTCCAAATACTCTTTTTTCAAATACATCAAGCCAAGTGTCGGCTAAGTATTCAAAATCAGTTACCAGGCTTTCTAGTTTTTCATCATGTAAAGTATCAGCAGTTTCCCCAAGAATTTTTCTGGCCTTACTGACTTTGGTTTCTTCCTGGTTGTCTGGGAATATGGTAGCTAGGGTTTTCTCAAGCTGATCTAAAGGACTGGTAGGGGGAGTAGGTACAGGTACGGGTTCATTATTTAACTCCATCGGAGGATCAATTACTAATGTATTTTCATCGAATAATTGTAGGCTAAGAGTTTCCATATTTAATCCTGAAGCTACTGTGCATATATGCCCAGTATATATGTAAATATGCACAGTTGTCAAGTAAGAAAAAGGTAGATAATAATCTTCTTAGTTGTGCTATACTTGCCAAAGAAATCTCCTGCCTAATCTGCCCTAATATATGATCAATATTAATGAGTTAAGGGCGGATTATATAATTGCTAAGTATTTTAACTATCTTCTTAATTTAAAGGATTCTTTCCAACTGCAAAATGAGATTCTCTATTGGCTAATAGCCTCCACCCTACTTTTAGTCTTTATTTTTATAATCAGGAAAATTTTAATTATTAAAAATTCATTAAATGAACAATCAATGTTGCTCGAACTAACTCCTCCTTCATTTACAGAGCAGGAATCATATACAACAGATCAACTCTTCTCAATTATTCATTCTCTTGGTAATCAACGGTCATTTGTAGATAAAATTTTAGGGAAGAAGACCAGATTTTCTCTTGAGATAATTTCAACCCAAAATCAGGGTATAAGATACATAATCAGAACTTCCCCTAAACAAGTTAATACATTAAGGAAGAGTTTATTGGCTTATCTTCCTCATTTAAGAGTTAAGACTGTCAATGAATATTTACCTGAAAATACAAATAACCTGAAAAAGTATTTCTACAAGATAATGGAATTTAAACTTTCAAAGCATTTTGCTTTTTCTCTTAAAAAACAAACAGAATTATCTAAGTTTGATCCGCTTGCCTATATTACCGGCATGATGACTAAATTAAATCCACAGGATCTAATTTCTTTGCAGATAGTTTTGAGTCCTACCAAAACCAGCAGTACAAAAAATATCTCAAAGCTTATTGCTTCAAATGGTAATGTGATTAAATATCTAAGAACTCCCGGCTTTTTAAAATGGCTTTTATTTAATTTGTATAGTGTTCCTCATACAAAGTCTCCCTCAGAAATGGAAGCAGTCAGTTTAATTGATTCCAAAATTAACCAGCCTTTATTTGAAACAACAATAAGGTTAATGATGATTTTTAAAGATAAAGAAGATTTAGCTGACAGGCAACAAGGTTTTAAGTCTGCATTCTCAACTTTCTCATCTAATGGTTATCAAGCTTTAGTTGACAAAAGATATCTAAACATTGATAAGGTTAAGAAATATCTATTTTTTGTTTTCAAAAAGCGGCTACTTTCATTTACGAGTAATTCTGTACTTTCAATTTCAGAAATTTCCGGTATTTACCATTTTCCTTATGCCAGTATGACTAATACTGAAAACTTAGTTAAATCCCACAGTAAAACTTTATCCGCTCCTCTGTCCTTAAAGAAAGGCAGAAAAATGGATGTAACTTTTGGTAATAATCATTATGGCGGAACAACGACACTAATTGGGCTAACAGAAGAGGAGAGAGAAACCCATATGTATATTATAGGTAGGACAGGTTCTGGTAAAACTACCATGATGTTTTCAATGGCAAGCCGCGACATTAAAGAAGGTCGTGGTATGGCATTTCTTGACCCACACGGAGATGCAGCTGATGATCTTCTTTCTGTTATTCCAGAAAGTCGAATTGACGATTTAGTATTTATAAACCCAATTGATCTGAAACATCCGATTGGAATAAACCTTTTAGAATTAACATCTGGCCTTGATGAAGATGAGGCAGAGCTGGAAAAAGAAGTTGTGGCAGAAGGTGTAATTTCTTTGTTTAGAAAAGTATTTTCGAGAGAAGAAAATACAAATGCACACAGGATTGAATATGTTTTAAGAAATGCTATTTATACAGCATTTACTGTAGAGGATAGAACAATTTTTACAGTCTATGATCTTTTAAATAATCCTCCATTCCAAAAGCAAGTGATAGCCAAATTGAAAGATGAAAATTTAAAGAACTTTTGGAAGTTTGAGTTTGGCAGAGCCGGTGATTATCAGGTAGTTAAAATGGTTGGAGGAGTTACAGCTAAAATTGGACGATTTTTATTTTCTCCTACTGCTAAAAGAATATTAGAACAGAAAAAATCTACCATAAACTTTAGTGAAATTATGAACTCCGGAAAAATAGTTATCTGTAATCTCTCTCAGGGAAAACTAGGTGAGGACACCTCCAGACTTTTAGGGACAACTATTATGACAAAGATACAGCAGGCAACCTTAAAAAGGGCTAATATGCCGGAGAATAAAAGAAAACCTTTCTATTTGTATATTGACGAGTTTCAAAACTTTGCTACCCAGTCTTTTACTAAAATGTTATCAGAGGGCAGGAAATATAAATTAAGAATTACCATTGCAGAACAAACAACCTCGCAGCAGCAGGACAGAAATATAGTTAATGTAATTTTAGCTAATATAACAACTGTAGTTTGTTTCAGGAGTGCAAATCCAATTGATGAAGATTTGATGCTGGCCCAATTTGCACCGTACATCAGTAAAGGCGATATATCAAATCTTCCTAAATATAATTTCTATATAAAGGTATCTGCCCTTGAACCGGAAGAACCATTCTCCGGTGAAACCATTTATATCCCTCTTAAAAAAGATGAGAAAAAGATTGAAAGGCTTATAGAAGCATCAAGGAAAAACTCAGCAATCATTTATCAAAAACCTATCCAAGAAGTTAGTAAAGTAGTTGAAGAAAAAGAGAAACAGACAGACCCTATACTAAGAAAAGTTAATCTAAATCCTGATGGTTTTCCTAATAAAAATAGATCCAAAAATAGTACCTACGCGTAGGTACAGAATTTAAAGAAAATTGAAGCTAAAAAATCAAAAAGTGCAGACTCTTTATACTTATATAAATATAAGGGGATGTAATGTATAATCCAAACTAGGATATATAAACTGCCTCTGTCCTAAATCTTCTGCTCTCTGCCCCAACTATTAACTAACTTAAATGAAAACTCCTCGACCTAAAACAACTGATAAACAATACCAAATAATCTTTCTTCTCTATAAATACCGCTTTATAACTGTAATACAACTACAAAAATACTTTAACCATAAAGACCCACACAGAATAAAAGAATGGCTCACAGATCTATTAGAGAAAAAATATATATCCGTAATTAAGGATGATACTGACCCGACTATTCCTTTCATCTATTGTTTGGCAACAAAAGCTAAATTAGTTTTGGTAGATGATAAAGATATGGATGCAGCTTTTCTTGAGAGATTGTATAAAGAAAAAAGATTAAAGGAAAACTTTAGAAATCATTGTTTATTTTTATTTGATATTTTTCTTTACTTTTTATCAAGACAAGAAAAAGGGACAACTCTTCATTTTTTAACCCAACAGAATTTAAAAGGTTTCGATTATTTGCCAGAAGAATTACCTGATACATATATTATTGTTGAAAGAAAAGACGGAACTGATAAATATTTTGTTGACTTATTTGATGAGTACCGAAAACCGCCTGGGGTAGCAAGGTTTAATATTAGAAAATATATTACTTATAGTGAAGGAGGAAATTGGCAGGCAAATACAGGAAATAATCCTTTGCCATCTTTATTATTTGTGGTTCAGGATGAAAGAAGATTAAAACATTTATTCATGTATGGAAAAGCAAAAATGGCAAAAACTTTTGAAGATATCTCATTGTTTATAACCACTCAAGACCTTATTAGATTTAGCAAGGATAAAACAAATATCTGGAAACAGGTAGCATAAGACTACTTTTTTTCTTTTGTTTTTTTCTGATTGCTAATTATTTTGAAACCCTCATTCATAATCGAATTCACAAGTACAGTAACTATTCCTTGTAAATCACTTCTTGTAAATTCATCTTGATTATCAATAAGCTCTAGAATTTCATCTTCGTATTTTGATGTTAGTAATGGATTTATCATAATTTTCACCTCCTCTCTGTATTTTAAAAACCTGCCGCTGGGGATAACAACGGCAGGTTACATACTTAATATTGTCCTTCGTGTAGCGTTTTAATCTCTGAAAGCTTGCACGGTCTAAACCACATATCCCTTTCAATACCCAGGCCCATTGGTCCCTTTAGTCCTTGTAACTCGGAAAGACTAAAATATCCTAACTCTGGAAAGTCTCCTGCAACATACCCAAAGAAAGAATCCCTGCCGTCAAATTCAATTGCATACCATGTCCAGTTAGTCCAAACAGCAAAGAATTTGCATATAACCATTGGGTCTTCCTCGTCCTCCTGTGTATACAAGAATGGTAATCTTGTTGTTATTTCTTTTGTAAGAAGTTGCATCTATTTCACCTCCTTTCTTGGCTTTTTTCTAGAAAATATTATTTCTGGAAGCAGCCTGCCTGCTTCCAATACCTGAAGCATTTATGCGGGGTGAGGATTACAAGGGCGAGGCAACGACCTCGTTTATCTAGACCCTTGTAATCTGAGGGGTGCAACCCCTTTAAAAGTATTTAAAAATTTCTGGCAGAAGGTGGAATAAAACTCTGCTATACTTCATTTATGGCTCAAAATTTTTATGACAAGGTAGCTAAAAAATTTGGTGGTTATGGATATGGTAATGGTGTTAAGCCTCGGTATAAAAGTGAATATCCTGCAGGCGATCCTGAAAAAGTTTTTAAAGAAAAACTATTGGAGCTCCGTTCAAAAGATAAAATAGTACTGGATATTGGATGTGCTGACGGTAAATTTACTCTCTCTATTGCTCCCTATTTCAAAAAAGTATATGGAATTGACATTTCAAAGATAAATCTGGATATTGCGGATAGCCACAGTGGTGATGAAGAAAGTGAAAATGTTGAATATTCTTTTCAAAATGCAAGACATACTTCATTTAAGGATTCCTTTTTTGATATAGCTTATTGCAGGAGAGGACCCCCTTTCTATGAAGAATATTACAGAATTCTGAAAGAGAACGGATATTATCTTGAGATTGGAATAGGTGAAATGGATACAGTAGAGCTAAAAAAGATATTTGGCAGAGGACAAAATTACGGAAAATGGGGTAAATCAAGATTGGATGGAAATTTAAAAGAACTTCAAGACCTTGGTTTTAAAGTTGTTTTTGCAGAGAATTTTCATTACTTTGAATATTACCCTTCTTATGAAGAGTTTGATGTATTTTTGCAAGGTGTGCCTATTTTTGAGGATTTTGATTCGGAAAAAGACAAAACAGCTTTACAAGAATATGTTAAGAAATTTTCAACCGATAAAGGTATTCTTCTTTCCAGACACAGAGTTGTCATAGTCGCAGAAAAATAAATACTATCCCACCCAAGATTTTTGGTATACTTCTGTTATGAAAATAAATAAGAAGGTTGGGATGATTGGAGGAGTAGGTCCCCAATCAACTGATTTTATTTACGAGAAGATCATTAAATTTTCCCAATCTAAGTACAATGCAAAAAATAATTCAGATTACCCAAGACTGGTAATAGAATCAGTACCTGTTCCGGATTTTATTTCAGATAAAGTACACATAGAGGAAGCTAAGGAGATGTTAATTGAAGCAGTAAAATCTTTATCTGCAGCCGGAGCTACAAGATTATGTATTGGAAGCAATACGGTTCATGTTTTATTGGAAGAACTAAAAGAACATACAGAGGTTCCCTTTATTTCCATGATTGAACTGGTTGCTAAAAAATGCGTCAAAAACGGCTTCAGGAAAGTTGGAATACTTGGTACACCTGTTCTCATAAACTCAAACCTTTATTCTAAAGAACTGGAAAAAAACAATATTGAAGTAATTACTCCATCCCAAGAACAGTTGGAGATTGTTGAAAGTATTATTAGACATGTTATTGCAGGATCAAAAAATGAAGAAAAGAAACAGCAATATATTGGAGTTCTTAACGATCTTTTTAGCAAAGGATCAGAGGCAATAATATTAGGCTGCACCGAACTACCCCTCGCTGTAAATTATGAAGTATTAGGCAATAGAACTATCAATTCTGATGAGGTACTGGCGGAAGGTATAGTCGACTATTACTACTCCCTCGATAAACAGTAAATATTCTTCAAGTAAAAGTTAAAGAAAGCATACAAGGGGTTGTACCCCCCAATATTGGGACATTAATAAATAACGGTGTTATAGCCTGTAGTTTTATGATAAAATGTCCAGGTGAAAAAAATTTACTTTACTGTCGGTCCTTCTCAGATATATCCATCTGTTTATGCCCATATTAAGCAAGGCTTAAAAGAGGATATTCTTTCGCTTTCACATACAGGGAAGGATTTTATTGATTTGTACAAAAGGACTTCAAATAGCCTTAGGAAACTTTTAAATATTCCAGAAACATATCATATATTTTTTACAGGAAGTTCAACTGAAAGCATGGAACGAGTTATAAGTAATACTGTATATAAAAATAGCACCCATCTTATTACTGGAGGATTTGCTCAAAAGTTTTATAAAACAGCGCTTGATTTGAGAAAACATCCTGTGCCAATTGAAATTCCCTTAGATAAAGAATCAGACTTTTCACAGTTACAGATTCCTCAGGATACAGAATTACTTTGTATTACAGAAAATGATACAAGCACAGGAATGCGCATTCCTTTAGAAGCATTCACTAGTATTAAAAGGAATAATCCCGGACTTTTAATCGCAGTAGATGTTGTTTCTTCAATTCCTTATGTTAAAGTTGACTATTCTATTATTGATTTGGTATTTTTTTCTATCCACAAAGGGCTTGGTTTACCTGCAGGACTGGGAATACTTATTGTTAGTGAAGCAGCGATTGAAAAAGCGAAATTTCTTAACAAAAAGGGTATTGCCATTGGGAGTCACCATAGTTTTATATCTTTAGCTGAAAAAGAAAAAATCTTTAAAACCCCCGCAACACCAAATGTTTTTTATATCTATCTTCTCGAGAAAGTGATACATGATATGTCTACTAAAGGTATTGAGGATATTCGTTTAGAAACTGAGAAAAAAGCAAAAATGATTTATGATTTCTTTGATAAACACGATAGGTATAAACCCATTGTGCATGAATTATATCGATCCATGACTACTCCAGTAATTGATGTACAAGGAAACGCTGAACATATCGTTGACAGATTAGCAGAAAGAGGCTTAATTATTAGTAAAGGATATGGTGCAAATTCAAATCAACATATAAGGATTGCAAATTTTCCCTCAATAACTGAGGAGCATATTAAAAATCTGCTAATTTCTATGAAAGAATGTCTGGATTAAATTTATCTATAATTTCTATTACCTCTAATACATTTTCAGCATAAATATCCGCTCCAGTTTGCACATATTTTGACAAAAGGTGTTCTTTAAATCCAATTGTATATGCTCCACAGCTTTTAGCAGATTGAATGCCTACATTTGAATCTTCAAGAACTATTGTTGTTTTGCTTGTGGCACCAAGATTTTTTATTGCTTCGATATAGCCATCCGGATGTGGTTTAGACTTAAAATCTTTCCGATCGTTTAAAGAAAGAATAAAATCAAAATCATTTTCAACATTCAGTTTCCTCAAAACTATATCAATCCAATTTCGTCTCGATGATGAAATTAAACCTAATTTAAATCCCTTAGCTTTAAGATGGCTAATTAGTTTATCAATGTTTGATGTTGGAATAGCATTCGCGTATACTAACTCTGCTTGTTCATCATAAATTCTATAATATTCTTCTATATTTAAGTTAAAGCCTTGCTGTTGGGCTTTTTTATATATCTCATCAATACTAATGCCAACAGTTGATCCAATTTTGTTGTAGATATCTTTACCAAAAAGAGTTGTTGAAAATTGATCTTGGTATGGAATCCAAGCATGTTCACTATCTATGAGCACACCATCCATATCAAATATAAAAGCTCTGTTGTTATTAGACATGATATTGTTTTATCGAATAACTTCCTCTCTCCAATTGCTAATCTTTATTAAAATTCCTTCCAGATTTACTTATTTGTCCTCCAGGATGGTTTCTAAGAATATGATCGATTTTAAAACCTTTTAATTTTTGTAATGCCAATGCTAATGCGTCGCCCAAGGCAATAGTTACGGTTGTACTTGTAGTTGGGCTTAATTTCAGATCTTCATCATCATTTTCTTCCTTAACATGGGTTAATATAGTAATATCTGCGCATTGTGAAATAGTTGAGTTTCTTTTTGAAGTTATTGCTATAATTTTATTTCTTGGTTTAAAGTTCTTTATTACGCGTAGGAAATCCAGAATTTCTTTTGTTTCTCCACTGTGTGAAAAAACAATTAACGTATCTTTTGAATTTATCATTCCAAAATCTCCATGGAATGCTTCGCTTGGATGGATGTAGATACTAAGAGTTCCTGTACTCGAAAGGGTTGCTACAATCTTTTTTGCAACAATTCCAGATTTTCCTATACCCGAAAGAATAATATTTCCTTTAGTTTTGTATAGTAATTTAACTGCATTAACAAAAGATTCATCTAACAGTCTTTGTGTGTTTTGTATATTTTTTGCTGCTGTCTTTAGTACGTTTTTACCAATTTGTAAAATAGAACCATTGTTATTCATAGAATTATATTTATTTAACACTCCGATCAATTTTTTTTAGTGTTATTAAAAGTTTTTTAAGATCTTTTAAGTCTAAGGAGCTAAGACCATCAACCGGTGCATTATCCGGATCATTATGTACTTCTATAAATATTCCCGCAATTCCAACACCAACTGCTGCTCTGGCTAAAGCTGGAATTAGTGTTCGATCTCCTCCCGAGCTTTCTTTTAAAACAGAAGGAAATTGGACAGTATGTGCAGCATCCAATATTATCGGGAAGCCAAATCGTTTCATGATTTCTAGGCCTCTCATATCAACTACAACGTTGTTGTAGCCAAAAGTTGTTCCTCTTTCTGTAATCATAACCTGGTTATTTCTCGTTGATTGTACTTTCTGAATAATCTTATCTACATTTTGCGGAGCTATAAATTGTCCCTTTTTGACGTTAACAGCCTTACCAGTTGCTCCGGCAGCTACCAGTAAATCAGTTTGTCTGGATAAAAGTGCCGGTATTTGAATTAAATCCACAACTTCTCCGACTTGAGTTGCTTCTTGAGGGGAGTGAACATCAGTTGTAACAGGCAAATCTAGTGTGACTTGGATTTTTTTAAGTATATCTAATCCTCTTTTGATCCCCACACCCCTAAATGATTTAACCGATGTTCGATTAGCTTTATCGTAAGAAGCTTTAAAAATATAAGGGATGCCAACTTCAGAAGTTATTTTTTTTATTTTTCTAGCCATAAATAGAGCGTGATCCTCTGATTCTATCGAATCTGGTCCGGCGATCAGAATAAAAGGTAGGTCGTTAGATATTTTGAGATTTTTTACGGTTACCACTAACTGTTTCATAAGAATCTTATAGTATACATCATTTAGAAAGAATTAACAATGAATTGTATTTCTGGATGAAATTTTGAGTTCACTTCGAATAAGTAAAATCCCTGAAATAAATTTTCGTTGTTGATGTCATTTAGTTGTTGTTCGATTATATTATTGATATTTTCCCTATGAATAATAAATAATTTATGATTCATAACTCGAAATAATGAAATATGTGGTATATAGGTATATTGATTTTCAAGTATTTGGTCTTTTTTATATTTTTTAGCAAGCTGGCTATTAAGAACAGATAATTTTTGTACTTGAGAGCATTCTATATAACCGAGGTAATCAGTTTCAGCTTTTTTGAAATAGGCAACATGATTAGACGTTAAGATAAAATCCTTATGTGATTTAGTGAGAGCTTCAGTGGTATTATTAATATTGTTTCGTTCTTGAGGAGAAATTTCTTTCTGCAGATAATACAAACTGACATGAAGAGAATGAATATCTTGCAATTCAATTGCTTGTTCTATGTCATTCTTCCTAAGATATTGTTGTAGTTTAACAAATAGGTCAGCGAAAGCTCTACCGTTTATCTTAATTCCAATAAAATGTGATGTAAGGTTCATTTATTTATCTATTTTTTAAGGAATTTCCTTGAACGCAATATACCAATATCATAGCAAACTCTTCTCATTAAATCTAAAAAGGGATATTGTAATGCTTTTTTAAATCCCAGATGATTTCTATATACTCCCCAAATACGTTTTGGTACTTCTCTCGACATATAATGATAAATATCTTTACTAACGGAGCCATATGTAGGTTCAGGAATACCAAGTTCTGCAGGATTTCTTCCTGAATCTATACAATGAAACATTGTACCTTCTCCATATCCAATATGCTGCTTAATAAGTCCTTTTAGAGAATTCCTGTGATTATGAAATGCAATTGCTCCTTCTACATGTCTAAATTGATAACCTTTATCACGAATTCTCCATGTAAGATCAACGTCGTCTCCTCCAAATGGTACACCTGCTGCCGATTGTCTTACATTAAATCCTCCAACTTCTTGTAGGATATCCATCCTTAGCACAGCTGTACTAGTTATAACATTCATTATTTCTCCTGTTTCATCTCTGAACGCCTTTCTTATTAATTCCCGATAATCAATATATTGGGTAAAAGGATTTTGATCAGGATATGTAAGGTTCGTTGAACCAACACCTGCAACATTCTGATCTTTAAATCCGGACATTAATTGTGTTAACCATAATGGTGAAACAACCATATCGTCATCTAAAAAGGCAACATATCTCCCTGTTCCTTCTTCTATGCCTCTATTTTTTGTCTCAGTAATGCCACTATGCTCTTTTCTTATAAATTTAAATGGAAATCTACTGATTTTTTGCAAATGTTCAATATCATAAGCTTCTGTTGAACCATCATCGACAATAACAAGTTCTACTTTACCCTCAGGGATTATAAGATTATTTAGTCCTTCTAAACATTTTTCTAAATACTGCGGTCGGTTATATGTGGCAATAACTACAGAGATTGTCGGAGTATCTCCATTATTAGGTATTAATCTTGTTTTTTGTTCTTCTAGATTGCCAATAATTTCTCTGATATTTTTGAGTAGAGATCCGTAATCAAAATTACCACTGGTTGCATCTTCATAGATTGGTTTTCCCTGTTTGTCTAAGTCGAATGATATATATCCAGAACGACCCAAAATTTGTTCAGATGTGAAAGAATTACTATAAATTGTTTCAAGTAACTCTGCAGGTAATTTACTGCCAAATTCTCTTAAGAAAAGCTGTGTAATTTCTCCTTCAACAACATATTGATCATTACTGTGCAGTATATGAAGATATGTATTTCTCAACGCGGCATATGCATGAAACAATGCATCAAGCGGTTTTCCCCCCGCTTCTAAAATTGAAGATGCCTGTAAATGTCTTTCGGTTTGGTCGTATCCATAGATAACTCTTTTCCCATACATTTCTTGGTCAAAATCTTCTCTTTGAATATTCAGCATGTCAAGATTGACTCCAAATTTTTGTTGTAATTTTTTTGCTAAAGCAAATAGAGAGTCTTTTGTATCATAAATTCCTCGCCTGTATAATTCTTGAATTAATTGTCCTCTGTGTGCTTCTCTTCGATAATAGGCAGCCATATCCGGATCTGTAGCTTCTAAAATAGAAGCAGATTCTAAGTGTCGATTTATAACACTTTGAAGATGTGTTCCGTCTTCGTAATCCACTCCGGACCACACAAGGGTATCGACTTTCTTTACAGTTGGTTTTTTTGTCATAAAGCTCTGTTCAAGAAATTTATCTCTATCATAGAGAACTCTATAACCTGCTTTCATTGTCTCAACAAGCCATGAATTTCGTGTATCTGCTTGCAAAAATTCTTGTGCTGTATACAAATTAAAAGCACATAATTCATCAATACCCTTTTCCCGTAATTTTCTTTTTAATCTTGGGGATGCTTGCTCGCGTTCATGAATGTTATCGGGTAAGTTATCTAATATAATTGTAAAATCGTAATCCGAATGTCGTTTGTCACTATATCTGGTAGTTGATCCAAATATGCTTATTGATACAATATTGCCTTCGCCGAATTCTTCCCTAACTGCAGTTTGAATTATCTGTTCTGATTGAGAATCAATAATTTGAGAATTACGGCTTTTCAAAAATGCAACATAGAATCCTCCCCAAATATTTGGATAAAAACCTTTAGCTATCCTCCATGAAAGATTTTCTACAAATCGATCAGTCCCTCTGTCTAAGATTGATGCTTGTTCAGGAATTCTAAAGTGATCTTCTTTAATAACGTCAAATCCACCCTTATCTAAAAGATCTCTTAAGCTATCTTGGGAAAAATGATGAATGTGCCCGTATCGCTGTTCCATAAGTTGTTGAATGTCTTCACCGTATAGTTGACTATGAACTTGAACCGCAACACTTTCCTCCAAGGGGGATCTTATTAGAGCAAATCTGGACATTCTTGATGCTTTTTTTAATAACTCAACAGGATCTCTTAAATGTTCTAAAACATCAATAAACATCGTCAAATCAAATAAATCGCTAGCCACAAATTGTTCAAGGTTAGTCTGATGAACCGCATGTTGCTCAAATCCTCGTAAATTTTCTAGAACGTAAGGTAAAGCAACAACAGAGGGTTCCACTGCTTGTACATCCTTTGCTCCAATTTGTTCTCCTATTGCGCGTGTAATAATTCCAGCATCTGCTCCAACGTCCAGCATTCGCCTTCCTCTAAAAGAGGTGGGAGTAACTGCTATAAGCTCAGCGATCTTCCTAGGAGAATCCTCGATATGCAGTTGTGAATATTGGGAATAATCAATCGCAGTTTTTCCTCTGTTTTCTTGCCCGCGTCGTTCTTGCATAAGAGAAGAATTATAGCAGCCTAGGAGTTGTAAGTAAAGTTATTATAGGGTCATTTGATCTACGGTAATTTAAGGACGTATGTATAAACTTTCTATATCAAACTACATCATAATAAAATTGAGATACTCCTTTTTATAGTGTTTCATTTAACCTTAATGTAAGTTTTGTCATACCAATCACTTCATTTTAGCTTTGGATAAATCCGGATCCATCCTGATTTTTTGACCGTCTTTGCCTACATAGTAGGTTTCTTCAATCTGATCAAAATCAACTGGTACTCCATCAATTTTAATAGTCATTAAATATAAATCAAACTCCTCATCTGCTTCATGGGTAATATCTTGTACTAAATACTCTAAAAACAACTCTCTGACTTTAGGCAAATCTGCTTTAAAAACATCTATGTCTATATCATAAAGCGGCCTTTTTGCTCCATAAGCCATAGCTGCTAAGCCTCCATGAATCTAGAAAGGAATATTATTTTCCTTTAGTTTTTGAATTATCTGTCTTAACACTCTTTTATAATTCTCTGTTAGCATCTTTCACTCTCCTTCTATTTTAGCAACAGACTGCTTGATATTCATCGCTAGATTATATACCATAAATCTAATGCCTTCTTTAAATAAACGCCAAATTGCCCTCATCTTAATTTTTATAATAGCTGCCATAGTCGCTGTGGCAGCTTTAATAACTTTTAAAAATAAACCCACCACTACTCCCCCAAAATTTACAGCTGATTTAAAAAAGGGAATTTATAAATGTCCAACTAATATCAGTTTTTGTCAAAATGGTAAAAATATTATCAAAGGCACAAATTATGAAGGATTTGGAGGTGAGGTAGCAACAGGCAGTGCAATACTTGCTTCATTTGATGGACTTGCCACAGGCACAACTATTACTTTGCCTGATCAATTTAAAGATGAAAAGCTCAATGTCATATATTTGGATAATAAAGAAAACAATATTAGAGCAACTTATTATTTTAAAGGAGAGAGTATAAATTTTAATAATATTCCTGTAAAAATGGGCACAAATTTTGGCAAAACTGGGGACAAAATGCTCTACTTTAATACTTTCCTGCTTTTTAGCATAACCAAGGGAGATATCCAAAAAGGCGAGAAGGTTATGCTAAGTCCAAAAGATTTTATTGATTAATTATGGAGGAGACAGAAGATCTTAAACCTACTGTTGTGCTTGCTCAAAAAAGATTTTGGCAAACTAAAAAAGGCCTGGCTGCTCTAACTCTACCCTTAGCATTAATACTTTTTGCTATATTAATGATTGCTTTAAACTATTTTGATGTTATATTTTTACCTTTATATTCCCTGCCCAAAAAACTTTTAATAACTTGTCCTATTCAGGATTGCAGTAAAAATAATCCTGTAAGTTTTAATGACAAAGTGGCAGCAGGATATAACGTGGCTTCCAAATCTGCAGTTTTAAATCCCATTAAAATAGTAGATACTAAACAATTTATCCTGCCTCCATTCACCAAAGAGGACCCAATTGGACTTCATCAATCTTTTATTTGGGGAGATAGCTGTTATACCATAACTTATACAGTTCCACCTGATGCTAATATTTCACAAATTACCAAATTACCCTTAAATAGTGGTTCACAAATAATCAGTTTAGGTGTCCAATCAATTAAAATTAGCAATCAGAGTTTAAATTTAATTTTGCAGATTCAAAAAAGGCCTTTAGAAAAAGGTAAAACAGATCAGGAAAAATGCCCGGTTTATAGCCTTGACCCTGCCAAAATTGGGCCATACCAACAAATCACCACTGATCTATTCAAAAAATAACCATTTTGTGGTATAATACAGTTATTAAAAAGGAGCCAAAATTATGAGACTACCTGAGATCCTCGTACATCGTCCCTCCACTCCTGTCCCTGATTCCAAAGGCAGATCAAGATGGCATGAAAACCCTCTGCTACAGATTAGTTTAAGTTTGGCAATACTGACAGCGGGTGCGGGTTTAGCTTACCAGATGTTTTTTGGTGCAGATAGAGGACCTCAAAATGTTCCAGTGGATAATGCTCCAGCTTCAGATACCATTAAACCTCCTTCCCAATCACCGGATAATCCTCCAAAACCGGAAGCTAAAATAGAACCTTTTGATTGTGGTATCCTTTCCCCTGAAGCTTGTGCAACAGGAGCATACATAGAATGGAGGGTTCCAAAAAGCCCTCAATCAATAGAAACAATACCAGTAAGGGGAATGGGTTATGTTCTAAAACCAGGTGAAAAAGTAAGAATTAGAGAAGACCTAATAGTCGCAACATCTGAATACCCTTCAGATAGTCTTTACCATGGTAATCTAGTATCTGGAGTGAAAAAGGATGGGTCAGGGCGAATAACCTATATCGGAAATGTAATACCATCTGAAGGGGTAGGAAAAATTGGCAAACCCTTTGCTTCTGGAGCAGTCGTTGGAACAATGAGAGAGTCAGATCTTACTGTTTTTAATAACGAACCCTATAATTTAGTCACTATTTTCCGCACAGAGGAAGATTATAAAATTGCAGATCCGGAACAAATAAAAAATCCTCCAAAGAAAATAAATAATCAAACACTAGGTACAATGCCTAGTCAAGGTTCTATATATTTTGACGTCAAACCCCCTCAATCATCTCAATAGTAATTTAAGCTTTGACAATACAAATAAATTAGATGTAAATTTAAAGTAGAGCCATTTTTGTGGTTTTATTCTAAAATGAAGAAATCTGCTCTTTTTCTATTTTCCTTAGTTGTCTTGCTTTTTATTTTTACAAAAGAATCTTTTGCTGCAACTATCTTTTTTGATACTGCTCCACCCACTGGTCCAAATTACAGTGAAGTGTCTGCAAGCTTTTGTGGTGTAGCAGCAGACTGTGCTAATACCTATACTACCAGTACTGGTAATTCAGCCTGTGGCTTAAACGGCTGTGGTGATGGTTTGAATTGGACAAAATACCACCTTACTTGTTTATATAATTCTGAAGAGCAAAATTATGAAGGTTATTATGAACAACTTGGTGAGCGTGTCTACTCCATAGGTGATAAATGTATTTCTGGGGAAACAGGATTAAGACCAGGCTATTGTGGAGGTGGTTATGGAGAAATGTATAAAAGATGCTGCAGCGGTTCTACACCTGTAGCATGTACTCAAGCTTCTTCAATTTTACAGGATGGAATATATCCTGATGAGGGTGCTTGCCCAAGTGGTAGTACTGAAACAGCGCCCGGCGTTACCTCCTGTCCAATAGCTCCTCCTCCTCCTGCTAATTATTGTGAGCAGGCAGGGTATGTTGCTTGTAACCCTGGCTCTGCTACAGGAGGATCTTGTATAAATAGTAGCGGACAAACCTGTACTGCTTATTCTGTCTATGCCTGTAATTTTAATGGCCAAAACTACTGCTATCCCAATAATACAACTTGTGCTGCTCCCTGTTCTGCTCCTCCTCCATCTACAGCCTCCTGCAATGTTACTTGGAATATATCCAACCAGACTCCTCCTCCCAACAGTACTGTTAATGTATCTGTAACTGGCTCTGCCACTCCTAACTGGAATGGTGCATCATACAGCTTGGATAATGGTAGTTGGATTAATGCTGGCTCCGGCCCTGCTTTTAATTTTAATGTGAATTCAGGTAGTACAGGAACCCACAGCCTTAGATTTTCCATTAATAATGGCTCAACTGTTTGCGGCAGTCAAAATTCCCAAACTTTTGTTACCCAAGCTCTTAATGATGCTTCAACCTGTACTGCCATATCAGTTAATAACGGCAATCCTGTTTATGCCGGAGTAAATTATCCTGCCACAGTTTCCATCAGAAATGCCGGTACATCAACCTGGACATGGAACCTTCCCAATCCATATAAATTAGGTTCTCAGGATCCCCAGGATAACAATATCTGGGGACTAAACAGAGTGGATCTGCCCACTTCTCCCATCCCACCAGGCTCAAGCGCCTTCTTTAATTTTAATGTCCGCTCTCCCGCAACTGCCGGCACTTACTCTTTTAACTGGCAGATGCTCAGAGAAGGAATCCAGTGGTTTGGATCAAGATGTTTATATAATGTTAATGTCCAACCAGCTACTGTGACCTTTACCCCCTCCTGCACAGGCACCCTCATAAATACCCAAACCAGACAAGTCAGATGGGATGCCTTTGTTAATCCTGCATCTCCTTCTTCAGGTTCCTACACTTACTCCTGGTCAGGAGATGATGGATTATCCGGTTCAACTCAAACAGTTAATAAAACCTATTCCACGGGTGGGCCTAAAAATGCCCAAGTTTCGGTAACTTCCCAAGGACTGACAAGAAGCGCCAGCTGTTCAGTTACAATTGGGGTTTGCAATCCTGGAGATAGAAGACTAAAACCTAATGCATGTATTGAGGCAATACAGAATTCACGCACTTGTCAGCTTTAGAAAGGATCAGCTAAGATGAGATATATCAAAAAAATGCGTCACATTATTTTTATATTTATCTCCCTCTTTCTAATTCTTTGGGCTATTCCCAACCTGCCCTCCCAACAAGTTTCTGCCCAAGTTGAGGGTTCAGTTTGTGGTATTACCATAAACAACGGCAGATGGCCTATCCTCAAAATAAAGCACTATCCCTAAAGATACCATAACATTTAACCTGTCAACCTCTTCTTGCATACCATGTCCAGTTAGTCCAGACAGCAAAGAATTTACATATAACTATTGGATCTTTTTCATCCTCCTGAGTATACAAAAATGGTAATCTTGTTGTTATTTCCTTTGTCAGTAGTTGCACATATTTCACCTCCTTTCCTGACTTTTTCCTAGAAAAATTATTTTCTGGAAGCAGCCTGCCTGCTTCCAATACCTGAAGTTTTTAAGCGGGGTGAGGATTACAAGGGCGAGGCAACGACCTCGTTTATCTAGACCCTTGTAATCTGAGGGGTGCAACCCCTTATCTAAGTGGTGAGTAAAGCATTGGGGGGTTAGATCTCTGGAATCGCTGTATAATCCAAGCATGTCATCGATCACAGTTTCATACGAAACACTACTAAAAAATTTAACAGATAAGGAAAGGATTTTAGTCAAAAAACACAACATTATAATTCCACAAGATTCGTGGTATAGAGAAGCAATTTCAATATTAAAAGAGTTGATATCGGCAATTAAAAAAAGTGAGACCTTAAGTAATAAAAATAATGATGATAACTATTGGAATAGAATTTTTACATCTTTAGGATTACTACTCGAGCTTTTTGGAGTTTTAGAAGCTTTGGATTTGATAGATAAAGATAGCTTAAAAATTTTTATATCAAAGTTGAAGCTAATTTTTAAAGGTCCTCTTCTTATGAATGACGAGGACAATGCTAACAACCTAGGAAGAAATACTCTTTTTGAGCTTAAGCTATTTTCTAGACTTATTAAAAACGGCTACAAAGCACAATTGTATTATGATCATCCAGATATATCTTTCCAGGTGGACGTAAGAGAGTATGTAATTGAATGTAAAAGACTCTACAAGCCGGAAACTTTAATAAAAAATACGAAAGCGGCCTTGGACCAACTCCTTAAATATAGCCTTAATAAGGCTATGCCGGAAGGCGTATATGCAAGATACGGAATTGTCGCTGTCTCTCTATCTAGATATATCCATACGGGAGATAAATTGTTTGACGCTTCTTCTCAAGATAAAGCAAGGGAAAGAATTAACTATGAAATGAAGAAAATTTTTAATGACAATAAGGAAGAATTATTGCGACCATTTCCAATAAGTGTACCTGCATTAATTTTCGAATACTCTGATAGAGGAAGTATAGATATACCTTATACCTATAATTTCATAGATGTACATGAAACTGCAAATGGACGTTATTCACGTTTTAAGCTTTTGATGGAGGATCTCAAAAAACTCGATGATTAGTTTCTGTTAAATTACTTTATGAACTCATATTGGTAACGTTTATTTAAAGGGAAGTATGATATTTCTGAAAAAACTGGAAGCATTGATTATGCAAAATGAGGGGTGCAACCCCTTTTATTAATCTGATTCTTGATTTAAGAAAGGTGTTAGGCGGAGGTGTCAAAACAAAAGTCTGTCGAGTCTGCGAGACAGTCTTTTGGCGAGCGAGCCGAGCGACTTTTGACCCCGTAGCCGATATGCGGTAGCTCATGCCGTCTCCGACTGAAAGGAGGAGTTGCCGCCGCTTGCTATACCGAGTTGTTAACGAGGTAAGCACACCCGCAGTTAAGCGGGTGGAGCAGTTATTGCGAAGCAATATCTGCATAGCGTTAGCAAGCGTGGGCAAAGGCAGGAGCGATGGAGTCACGAGTTGTGATTGGGAAGGGTTGACACGGCTCAACATCTTGTGCTATAAATCGAAAACAAAGATTTTAAGTTAATTTTCTGCCTAACTGCTACAAGTTTAGTAATTTACTCCAAAAAAATTACCTGCCACTGCCCTAAGTCGAGAGGAGGTGAGGTATGAAAAAAGCAATTTTTATTAATTCATTACTAATTACAGCACTCTTAAGCGCATCTCCTGTGTTTGCCCAATCTGCTGATGTTTCCAAAGTAACGAATTTTATTCAGAATATAATTCAGATTTTTGTAACTATAGCTGGGCTTGTGGCAACTGGATTTATGGTTGTTGGAGGTTTTAGATATATGACTTCATCCGGTAATCCTGAAGCATTAGATGGAGCTAAGAAAACTGTTCTGTATTCTGCAGTAGGTTTGGCAATAGTAATCGGAGCATTTGTAATATCTAAAATTGTTACTGATATTGCTACCTCTGCTTTCGGTAGTTAAGTTTTTGGTTAAAGGATTAAACATTAATGATATTTAAAGCCATTCCCGCTTTAATTGTATTTTTATTTTCTGCAACTCCCGTCTTTGCGGCACAAACAAATTCGGAAATTTCTGCATTTACTAATCAAACATTAAATACCTTACTTATATTTGCCTCAGCTGCTGCCACCTTCTTTTTAGTCCGGGGCGGTTATATGTACATCACCTCAACCGGGAAACCTGATGCTCTGGAGCATGCCAAATTAACAGTCAGGAATGCCCTAATCGGTCTGGTAATTATAATTTCTGCTGCTGTTTTCGCATCCTTACTACAAGGGGCTTTTAATACACCATCTCAGGGGACTTCATCTGCTCAACTTAATCTTTCACCAATCCAGACCGTTGAACCTTCAGATGGCTTAACACAGGTCTTACTTGATGCTATTGCAGGTTTCCTGCAAAATATAGTCCAGTCTGCCACAAAGCCATTAACTGACGGGATTATTACCTTCTTAACAAACACACCTTCAATACTTACAAATTCTGTAATCTTCAACTTTTGGCTGGTAATGGTAGGTATTACTGATTCATTGTTTGTCTTGATAATTGCTCTTTTGGGATTTCATTTTATGTCTGCCTCAACCTTTGGTTTTGAAGAGATTGAGTTAAAACATTTACTGCCAAGGGTAGGACTGGCATTTCTGGGAGCTAATATGTCCATTTTCCTCTGTGACTGGATTGTATTATCCTGCAATACACTGATAACTGCTGTACTTCATGCTACAGGCGGATTAAATTCTGCCTGGATTCAGAATGCTTTCAATCCGACTTCAATAGTAACGGGAAGCACCCCTATAATCACCTTTATTTTTATGATTTTATTTGTGATTGTCTCCATCGTTCTCCTGTTATTTTATGTAACCAGGCTTATTACAATTGCTTTGGGAGCTGTCTTGTCCCCTCTGATCTTTCTTCTGTGGGCAATTCCGAAGTTTGCGGACTTTGCAGAAGTGGCAGTTAAATCCTATATAACAACAGTCTATACAGTTTTTGTACATGTCGTAATAATCCAGCTTGCAGCATCATTTTTGACTGTATCCAGCCAGTCAGGCACCAATTCCTTAATATCTATTCTTGTGGGAATCGGTTTACTTTTTACCCTGCTTAAGACCCCGGGCATTATGATGCAGCTTGTTTTCTATAACACAGGACGGGGCATGGTGAAAAAATTAGGAGGACAGATCATGAATGTTATCTCATCCTCATCTAAAGAGGCTTCAATGGCAGGAAAGATGGATGGGCCTAAAATTACTCCAAGGAGGACTATAGCAGTATGAGAACAACCGTAATACCGGCACAGATCACAACAGTTGAGGATAAGATTGCAGGTAATCTAAACTTTACCCAGATCCTGCTTTTAGTTGCCACCCTTTTTATAGACACTTTTATCTATGCTGTTTTCCCGGAAAGATTGCAATTTACTTTATATAAAATTCCCTTCATGGTAATTGCAACTATATTTTGTCTAATCCTTTGTATGAGGATTAAAGATAGGGTCGTATTTAACTGGATTTTTCTTCTGTCGTCATATTATTTCAGACCAAGATATTATCTTTTTAACAAAAACGATCTCTTTGCCCGCGAAGAGATAATCTTTGCATATGATGCTAAAAAACCTGCCAGCGTGAAAGCCACCAAAACTAAAAAAGCCACAAATAAAAACTTATCATTTACTGACTTTATTAAGATGCAGGCAGCACTGGCAAACCCTCATTCAAGGTTAGATTTTAAGTTTGACAGGAAAGGAGAAATGGATGCAACTGTTTCAAAAATCTAAAGCTAAAGTTTCATCAAGAAGACAAATAAGGATTAAAGAAGTTAAAGATGGAATACTTATTCTTCCCGGTAATAAATACCGGGCGGTTTTGGAAACTTCAGCCATTAATTTTGAGTTAAAGTCAGAAGATGAGCAGGATCAACTTATTGATAACTTCCAAAACTTCCTAAACTCTCTTCCATGCTCTCTACAGATACTTATTAGGGTACGGGAAGTTGATATTGATAGGTATTTGGAAGAATTTGCCAAGAGCCAGTCTAAGGAAACAGAGAAAGTTTATCAAAGGCAGGTCGAAAATTACTGTGAGTTTATCAAAGATTTAGTTTCTGGCAGTAAAATCTTATCCAGAA
>OBEQ012853229.1_pt1 | contig 22331 bp, 20 predicted proteins | sample 1670901 | NCBI WGS metagenome assembly OBEQ01 (sample SAMEA104232315, study PRJEB22302) | groundwater metagenome | biome: forest; feature: aquifer; material: groundwater | place: USA | collected 2011-08-07 | depth 5.4 m
CGATCCGCATGCCCAAGGAGCGAGGACAATCGGTCCATGTACTGTTCAAAGCGCCGGAGAAGATCGGAAGCCATGCCATAAAATACCTCCACCAGCCTCTTTTTGCAAAATATTTGTGACACAGTAGAATTAGCAGGGTGCTGAAAAAGTCTGGCCGGGCGTCGTCCCGCTCGCTCGGCCTTCGGCCTCGGCGATACTTCTCAACACCCTGTTCGGTTTTTGGCGGATTAATATGTCGGATCCAGTCGGCAGCTATCGGCAAAATCCGGGCATCTTCCGAGCCTGTGCTTTAAAAAGGAAATGCAATAAAGCGCGACATACCCGATTCTCTTTTTTGTCATTTCAAGTGATTCACCGGATTGCCCCCAATTCCCATTCACCGCTTCATATGAAGTGTTTAACAACTTCAGTTCCAGTTTATTTTGTGTCGAATCGATTTATAACCGAGCCTATCGATTTCCGTATTTTTTAAATCGAAGATTTCATCATTTCCTACTACTTGAAAAAAATAACGGCCAGATTTCCTCCGGCCCTGATTTCTTCCGAAAACCTGCCACCTTGCGGCTGCTTGGTATGGGGATGCAAAATGCGTCCACTGGGCGGCTGGTTGTTCGGAGCATCCTCTTTGCACCCGGATAGCAGTACGCTGCTGATTAATAAAAATTCAATTCTGCTAATCATTTTTGACCCCAACCGGGAAGGATCCCGTCAATGGCGCGGCTAATTCGCAAGCAAATGACGAAATCGTCGTGTCGAGTCCCGCAATCAGCGCCAGCATCGCCGCGCAATCGACTATTCGGCGAAAGTTACGATTTGCGTGGTGCTCATACGATCCCGCCTGCCTCTTGATTTCATTCTTCCCGCCCCAAAAATAGCCTCTAACCTTTGTGAAACGGAAGCCACCGTTGTCCGGTATTAAAATCCTCAAATCTTCCGCTCTGCAGCACGCCCGCGAGACAAAATGCTACCAAGGTAGGCGTCGGCCTGGTGGTCGACGGGGATCCCGGCATCCTAATCCATTCTCTTTATCGAAAGCATTCCAGTGATTGGACGAACGGCATTGATAAGCGGATTTCTCGGCATGCTCCTGATGTGCACTTTGGTTGGAAACAGGGTGCAAGCCGGCAGCGTAGCGTTTGGGCCCATGCGCGGCTGGACGCCCAGGCATTACGTAGAAGATATGCTGGTCGGCTGGAACCTGGGCAATACCATGGATGCCAGCCCCGGAGAAACCGGCTGGGGGAATCCCATGACCACGCAGCCGATGATCGATGCCGTGCACAACATGGGGTTCAAGTTCATGAGGCTGCCCGTCACCTGGAAGGGCCACTTCGGCGCCGCCCCCGATTACTCCATTGATCAGGCCTGGCTATCCCGGGTGGTGACCCTCGCGGATTACGCCCTCAATGACAGCATGTACGTCATGGTCAACATGCATCATGATGGGACTACCGGCGGCTGGTTCCCCCTGAATGCGTCCGGATCGCAAATGGATGCGAACGCGAACCAGGTCGCGGTCATCTGGACGCAAATCGCCAACGCCTTCAAGGACTATGGCGATTACGTGATCTTCGAGATTTTCAACGAACCCCAGGAAGGGGCCCCGAACATGTATGGCGGAGGAGACGCGGCGAGTCGCGCCAATCTGGCCGCCTACCAGACGGCGGCCGTAAAGGCGATCCGCGCCACCGGCGGGAACAATGCCACACGGATGATCGTGCTGCAGGGGATTTCCGCCTCCCCCTTGGCGGTGTCGGTCTCCACCATCCCCATGGTCGACGCGAATACCATCGTCTCGCTCCACACCTACGACCCGGTTCCCTATTCCCTGAATTGCAGCCCGAGCACATGGGGTTCGGCCTCCGATTCCGCGAGCATCCTGAACAACCTTAAAGCCCAACAATCCATGGTGGCCGGCAAGCATGGAACCGCCATCATCGGCGAGTGGGGCAGTCAGAGATGCGACAACCTGGACTCCCGCGTCAAGCACGCATATTACTACTCCAGACTATGCCGCAATTTCGGGATGCTGCCGGTATGGTGGGACGATGGCGGCACCTTCGCTTTGCTGAACAGGAAAATCAATCCGCCTTCCTGGGAATTCCCGACCCTCGCCCAAGCGATTGTCGACGGCGCCAAAGCGGGGAGCTTTCCCATCGCGATCGGTCCCCGCTCCGGCGAAGACCGGCTTTCCCGGCAAAACGGATTGAGCATGAAGGCCGGCGTCGTCCACTACGCGCTTCCGGAAGCGGCACAGGTTTCCCTCCGGCTCTTGACCGTGCAGGGCAAGGTCGTCTCCGACCTCGTCCAAACGCATCAGCCCGCGGGGAAGCACGAGGTGAAGCTCCCCTTCAAGGACTTGGCGCCCGGACACTATCTGCTGGAACTGCGGGCGGGAGTAAACGGGGTTACCAAGGACATCGTCACGTTCTGATGCATGGATTAGGGTCCGCCGGCCTCGCCCGGATTCAGCGGGTGGAAGGAACTAAACCGCGCCCTTCTTCATCGCTTCAGCATGCGCTACCACGATTCGGGCATACGCGCCCGCTTGGATTTCGCGGCCGTATGAGTCGCAAGTACCGGGCTTCCAGTTATCGCCGCCATTGTATTTTTGCAGCATGTTGGTCGCGCTGCCGCCTTTATCGGCAAGGATTACGGCCGCCAAGGCAACCTGATCCTGCTTGCTGGCGTGATTGTAGGCATGACCCATTTTTGCCTGGAACTTGGAAGCGTAAGCCGCACGCGTGCTTGGTTCGATTTGCATCAAACCGTCTCCTCCGCTTGGGCTGCCAGCCAGGAGTTTGCCGTATTGACTTTCCTTCTCCATCTGCGCAGCCAGGATGTAAGGATCGACGCCGGTTTTCTTGCCTGCCGTTACACAGTAATCCCACAGGTCCGGCGGCATGCCGGTGGGCGCTTTGCCGGAACCTTTGACCTCGCCAGGGGCATCGCAGGTGCAGGGTCCGCCTTGTATCGTTTCGGTCTTGGCGGGCGCAACCTTTTCGCCTCCGAGAACCGTGTCGAGTTTGTCGGGAGTGATTTGTTCACCCAAGGCCACGCTCGCTTGTTCAGCGAGAACCTTCCGGGTGGCCTTAAGGTATTCAGGCGGCACATCCAGCTTGATCAATTGCTCGAGGTAGCCGTGGAGCCCATCCAGGAAGGCGCGCACCTGGGGAGATTCGTTGCCTGGACCGGTATGGGGATTCGGAGAGCCGCTCTTGAAGACGGGTGTCGATGCTTCCACTGGCGAGCCTTGGGAATCACGAGGCTTGCTCGAGGTTTCGAACCGTGAGATTTTTTCAAATGCCATGGCAGAGTGCTCCTTTCCAGGGGCTTATGCGGCAGCGCCATAATCTATCGATGTCTGAGAAGATAGGCCCTGCATGCCTTTTGGAGGTTTCCCCAAGGTTCCGGAAAGCCGCTTGGCTTACGCGGATGCCCCGAAAATCGAAATCCGGAGCGAACCCCCGCACAACCGAAGTCCGGAAAGCGAAAGCAGGATTACGGGATTTGGGAAAGAGCCGTCATAGGGGGCCGGAATACCCTGCATCGGGACGGGGATCGGTGCGGCGAGGGATGGGGGCGGGTTGGGATTTCCCCTTGGAGTACCGTCTACACCCGTTCCATTTTCACCGCGGTTCCATAGCAAAGTACTTCAGTGACTCCACTCATAACCTCGGTGGCGTCATAGCGAACCCCAACAATCCCGTCGGCTCCCATTTCTTCACCCTGCCGGATCATTTTTTCAAACGCATCTTTCCGGGTTCTCTCGCAAAGGGAAGTATACAGCGAAATATTTCCGCCAAATAAAGATTGGATACCTGCGCCGATATTGCCGAATACGCGGTGGTATTCAGGCTGTGGAAAAGGAGTATTTGCCGGGAATTCCGGGACTTAACCGGGAAAAGTTGGAAATGGGGGGATTGAAATTGGAAAAGGGTTTCGATTTGTCATTGCACCGATGGGGGTTAGGCTTTTTATTAACAGCAAGGTGGCCATATTCGCGCCACAACTCAATTGTCCGCTTTTGGCGAGGACGTCATGGAAGAGAAGGAATCGAATGCCGCAATCGCCATCCGTTGAAGCATCGCCATCCGTTGAAGAGTACCGCGTCGAAGCGCTGGTCGGCTCGAAATCCTTGGAGTCCATCCGCGATCTGTGGCAACAATGGCAATTTCACCCCAACGCGGACGTGGATTATTTTGAGAGCGTCGTGGAAAGCCGGCCATCGGTGGTGAATCCCGTGGCGCTCGTGCTTTTTTTCAAAGAGGCGCCGGTTGCGCTTGCGGTGGGTCGCCTGGAAAATTTTAATCTGCCGGCGACGATCGGCTATTTGAAGATTTTCAATTCCGCACTACTGCAATTCTCCATAGTGTACGGCGGATTGATGGGCGCCTGGGACGAGAAAGGCGCGGCAGCATTCGTAAACTACCTGCGAAAATGGATGAAGCAGGATCGCGTGGACGCGGTTTACCTTGCCGCCATGCACTGCGAACACCCGGTTTATCGGGCCGCGGTTAGCGGTATGCCTTTTTATTTTCGGCACACGCCCATCAAGGATAATTTCCATTGGTGGGCGGAATTGGCTGAAACCCCTGAATTGTTGAAAAGCAAAAGCAACAAGGCGGATCGCAAGAAAGAACGGAAGCTCGCGGAACATTCTGGTGGAGAGATCGGGTTTAAATTGTTCCAAAAACCCGAGGACGTGCCGGAATTCTGTTCCGCCGCGGAGAAAATCGCTCAAACGACTTATCTGCGCGGGTTGGGTGCGGGATTTTGCGATAACGAGGAAATGCGAAACCGTCTGGGCGTGACGTCACGAAAAGGATGGATGAACGGCTTTATCTTGTATGCGAATAACCAACCTTGCGCGTTCCAATTGGGAACTTTGTACCAACGCGTCCTTTATCTGGATTACACGGGATTCAAATCCGATCTTCATGCCTATAGTCCGGGTAGAATATTGTTTATAAAAATGGTGGACCATCTTTGCGGCACTCATGCCGTGCGCGGCATCGATTTCGGTTTCGGGGATGCGGAATTCAAGCGGCGTTACGCGGACAGGAGCTGGAAGGAATCGGACCAGTACCTTTTTAATCAAACGCCGACCTTGCTGATGGAAAATCTGGTACGCCATTCGGTGACTTTATTTCGCGGCATCGCGGACAACGCGCTGAGGCGCTTCGCTTTGCACGACCAGGTTAAAAAATGGTGGCGGCACTCGGCGGAAAAAAACGGGCGAAGCGCCATAGGCACTGGGGAGATGGAGACTCAGGAAGCGTAGGCAAAAGCGGACGTTCAGGGGCCGACCGTGCAGCGGACCGTCCGCTGCAAACGGTTGTTACCCGTTCCTACTCACGCACATAGCGCAAGTGCGTAGCCGTTGGACTAACAAGCACATTGTCGATTCGGAATTGCGACCCTGACTCGTGCAGGTTCTCGAAGAGGCGCCTTCCGCTGCCGAACAGGACCGGCGCTTGGGCGATTTCGAGCTCGTCGATGACACCCATGTTCAGGTACTGTTGGATCACGTCCGCGCCGCCTGCGATCCGGATATCGCGATCGCCCGCGGACTCCCGAGCCTGCCTGAGGGCGCTTTCCACTCCGTCATTGACGAAGTAAAAGGTCGTACCGCCCGGACGGACCCAAGGTTCACGCTTCACGTGGGTCAGAACGAACACCGGTTTGTGGAATGGCGCTTCCTCCGGCCAAGAGCACTCACCCTGTTCGAACATCCGCTTTCCCATGATGTTGGCGCCGATGCGCTCGGTAGTCTTCCGAATCATGTCATTTACGGGGCCGGTCTCTCCTCCGGGACCAAACTTGAGGTTTTCACGGAAGTACTGCGTGTTGATTAACCAGCGCATCAGCGCACCCCACTTTGCGCCCCAGTTCTTGTACGCTGGGTTACCCCAATTCTCCAGGGTCATTCCTTCCGGGGCCATGTAGCCGTCAAGGCTTAGCGCGATGTTTACGAATACCTTGCTCATGATTCTCCTCTCAAGACTTTGGATGTCGGCCTGACTGTGTTTAGGTGGATCCGCATCAAATCAAAATCTACCAATATTCAAGCATGGTGAAGCGCCTCGGCATTTCACCATGCAACGGTTATGCGCAGCCGAGTTGTCCCGGCCTCTTTTCTTACGCGGGCGGCATAGGATTTTTCTTCTTTTTCTTTCTTCACCCGCGATCATTTCGAACTCGAATCGCTCCGCAAGATCGGCCACGAGGCGCGCGGGCCCTCATGGCATCGTAGGAGCGCGGGAGACTTCCCCCCGGCTAACCCTTTGCCGTTGGGCGTCTCTTAGGCCGCGCCCGTTTCGCTTTCGCAGAAGCGTTCGAGCCTTCCGGAAGCGGACCCACCGGCCGGTAGGTGCTGACCACCACTCCCCCCGTCCCGATTTTCCCGTCCACCAGCTTCAGCTTTTGCGGCGGAACACCCGCTTCGAACAATCGCTTGCCGTATCCGAGTACCACGGGAACGGTCCAGAATTGATACTCGTCGACGAGCCCGGCCTTGATGAGGGTCTGTAGCAACTCACTGCTGCCCCAGACATGCAAAGGCGGCCCTTTCGTGGCCTTAAGCTTGCGCACGCCTTCGGCGACCTTTCCAGACTTTGCGCCGACGCGCACGGAGGTTTTCCAGTCGAGCCCCTTGTCCTTGCTGGTGACGACGTATTTGACGGCTTTGCCGGAGATGAGTTTGTCCATGGCCTTGGGAACGGCGTCGTCATTGAACCCCATGAACCAGCCCCCGTGGGTGAAACCGCTGTCCCGATCTTCATCGGGGCCGCCGGGCGCCTGCATGACGCCGTCGAGGGAGAGTTGGGTGATGGCGATGAGTTTTCGCATGGTTCACTTCCTTTTTTTCGTGAGTTCCGCCAGCAACTCTTCCAACTGGCCCAGGCCCATGGAAAAGCCTTCCTTGAAGCCCATCTTGATGTGCATTTCCAGGTGGGCGAGCGAATCGCAGCGGACGTCATTGGTGACCAAAGTGACGCTATTGGTTTCCACGAAGGAATTGATCCAGGTTGACCCCGTCGTGGCGGGATCCACGTTTCCGTTTTCATCGCAGAACCGGCTCCGGTACGTGAAGGTTTTCCGCGGGGCGATCCGCGAGAAGGTCTTCAAGTCCCAATGCCGCTCGCCTTGGGGACTTACCATGGCATACAGCCATCTCCCGCCTTCGGAAAAGTCCATGGCTTTGGTTTCCGCTTTCCAGGGTTTGGGCGCCCACCATTGGTCGAGGATTTCGGCATCCGTCCACGCCGACCATACCAGATCGAGCGGCGCATCGAAGGAGCGCTCCACCTTGACGGCCAGGTTTTCCTTATCCACTATGAAATTGAAAATCTTCTCCGTGTTCATTTTTTCCTCGCTTTCAATTGGGTTAATACGTCATCCAGTTGGCTGAACCGCTTGGCCATCAAGGCCTTGAATTGTTCCAGCCATTTCTCTATCTCGCGCATTTTTCCGGCCCTCAAATGGTATTGGATTTCCCGCCCATGCTGTTCCTGATCAACCAGCTCGCATTCCACCAGAATCCGGATGTGCTTGGAAACGGCCTGCCGGCTGGTCTCGAAATGCAAGGCCATGGCATTCGGGGTCATCGCCTGGACGGCCAAGAGCATGACGATGGCGCGCCTGGTCGGGTCGGCAATGGCCTGGAAAATATCTCTTCTCATCCGAGTCCCCGTGATAAATACAACAAGGCTATAATGCGCAACCGTTCGGTAGCAAATATACATGCAACCAATCAATTGCGCAATATATTTCTGCGCCCAGGCGAAGCGGCCCATGAACGGTCTTTTACCAGGGGGTAGATGGGCGGTGGGAAAACCGGGCGGCCAACCCAGCGAAGACCTCCCAAATCATGACATCGGACGGCAATTCAACCGGTAGGAGTCACCACCCCATCCCCACGGAAGTAGACCGGTTTCCATGCGCTGCGTCATAAAAAACCTCCTACGGCCATCGACCAAGATCAAATTGCGTGCGATTATTGAGATCAATTGATTATTTCTGCTCTCGAATCCGCTTTGATGATCGCCAGCTTTTCGCGCCATTTTTGGAGCTCCTCAGGTGTTTGTCTCACCCAATCGGTTACTTCGCCAACGATTTTCAATGGTGCTCGACTGCGATATGAGCGTGTCGGATTGCCGGGAAATTTTTTGTCCGTAACGTTCGGATCATTTTCAAAGCTCCCATTCGGTTCAACGATATAAACACGCTCGCGTCCATCACCTGGGGCCAAGGCCGCGGCAAGTCCCGCCCCATTAGCCAAGGCTGTAAAATAAACGTGATTCATTATGACTTCGGGTTTGTAATTTGACCTGTACCCTGGTGTCAGCAAATCACCAACCTGCAAGTCCGCTTTCGTCCCGTGATAAAAGGGGCCGTTTTCTTCACGCACCGGTTTTTGTTTTTCCATCAGAATTAAAAGTGCGCTTGGATTTCGAAAATGTTACCCGACCAATCCTACCCATAAAAAAGATATTCAATACTCGGGCCAAGGCGGCGAGGAAGGTGACTTGGACCTTCAATTTGCCTATGCCCCTGCTATTCTTATGCTATGAATGAAAACCTTGATTTGGCAGCCGGATACGCGCGGGAGCTGGTGGACGCAGCGGGCAAGCAACAATCAGCGCCGCGCGGAAAACTTGGGGACTGATTCCGGACCCTGACGATCCCAAAACGGAAATGAGCTAACCCATGGGGCCTCGGGCTCCCGACCAGGCGCAGGAAAATCCTACCCGCCGGCGCCGGAAGCGCCTGATTTCGGTGACGCATCGCTTACGGCTCCGGCGGCCAGATCCGCCGCGCTGGGTACCTTCACCCCTTCGACGTAAGTGGTGCCATCCGGGTCGAACTTGAGGTTGACGGGCGCTTGGGCCTTGCCGTCGGCATAGGCGACGATGCTCCCGCTACCGGAGCCGTCGGGGAAGAACGTAAACTCCCCGGTGGCCAAGGTTTTCCCATCGGTATCCAGGGTGGTCTCCAGCACGGTATAGGATCCGTCATCGCCGAGCACGGATGAGTATTTGGTCTTTCCGGAAGAGTCGGGCTGCGTCCAAAGGGTGGTGTCCTTGTGGGTTTCATAGGTGTTGGTATCGGCGGCGGAAATCTCCGTGACCACGAATTGATCCTCGCCCTTTTTCACCTTGATGGTCCGGCTCATACTTGTGTCTCCGTTGGCCAGCACCTCCTCGTTGGTGTAGTCGCCGGTGCCGTCCTCATCCTTGTAAGTCCCCCAGGAAATATCCTTGGCGGGATCGGTCCCCTTGGCGCCGAGGTAAAGGGTGGTGTCCTTGAACTCATTGGTATTGGAGTTGTACCAGCCCGTGTTGCGCGTATCCGCGTCCGGGTTCCGAGCGTATGTGCCGACGCCCGCAGCCAAAAGGCCGCCGTCTTCGTAGCTGGAATCGCCTCGGACGTAGTAACTCACGTCATGCCAAGCGCTGGTCCCTTTGGCCTTATCGAATTCCTCGCGGCGGAACCATTTGGAAACGTCATGTTCCGCCGAAGCGGTATAGCGTTCCTCTTTCACCATGACTCCCGCTTCAGGTTCCTGACCCGCCAATACCGGAACCTTGGCCGTGAACACTTCGGAACTGAAGAGAGTGGACAGGCTCTTCTTGTAATAGTCCTTGTGGGACCAGTAAACCACTTCATCATCGTCGTTGGTGCCGAGGTCATTCGGGATCATCCAAGTTACGATGACAGCCGAATCCTTATCGCCGGTATGGTCGTCGGCGTCCTTGGCGACGTAACCCGTGTAGGTGTAGATTTCCTTCACTTCGACGGTATCCTTCTCCCCGAACACGTCTTTGCCGTGCTTCGCATTGGTGGTGATGAGCGAGGTGCTGCCGTCGTCGTAATGCGCCGCGGCGGAGTAATAGGTAATCTGATCATCATCCCCGATGGTGAGATCATGCACGAACTGGACCACGCTGTCCCGGTAGGTCTTATAGCCGTTCTGATTGAAATAGTGGTTGGTCACCCAGACCTTGTTGGCCGCGCCCGCTGCGCCGCTGAAATAGAGCCCGTCCCCATCGGCGTCGCCGTAGTCGCTGCGCGAAAGGGTATCGCCTTTGGCCGACAAGGTCACGTTGAAGGAGGGGTATTGACCATTGTCCTCCCATTTCGAAAAATCCTTGTCGGCACCGGGGTCGTAAACGTTATAGGCGTACCATTGTGAACCGTCTTCGTTGACGCCAAAGGCCGCCGTTTTGATGATGGGTTCGCCGCCGTTCGCGGCGGTATTCAGGAAACCGTCCCCATCGCCGTCCCGGGTCTCGTTTCGGCCGGTGATTTTGCCCTTGATCCAGACGGTATCAGCCGAGGAGAGCGCTTCCCCGTCGCCCAGGCTGTCGTACAGGAAAGTATTCCCGTGGTCGGTGAGGGCGGCCTGATGATAAAGGGTGTCTCCGTAATGGCTGGAATAGGTCTTGCGGATGCGTACGGTCTTTCCGACGGAGGCGCCGTTCAAGATGCCGTCTCCGTCGTCGTCATAACTGCCATAGGTGGTCAGCGTATCGCCGGAGGCGTTCAGGGTGCCGCCCATATTGTGGTAGCAAAGGTTGTCGGCCGGCTGACCGTAATCCTTATCGGGTCCCGGGCCGTAGAGGGCGATGTAAAAGGACCGTGTCCCATCATCGTTGAACCAGCTGGAAGCATACTCGATCAGGGCGGGACCGGAGGCGGAAGTGTTCAGGACCCCATCCCCATCGCCGTCCTGGGTCTTGTACCAACCCGTGGACTTGCCTGCGATGAACGTGCTGTCCACGGAGGATAGCAAAGTACCTTCCCCTAGTTGATCGTACACCTTTACGGTGCCGTGGTCGGTGGTGATCTCGGACTTATAGGTGGTGTCGTGGTTCACGGTCGTGATGATCCGCTTGATCTGATCGGTCTTGCCGACGTCGGCCCCGTTGAGGACGCCGTCGCCGTCCAAATCTTCGTAAGCCACCTGGTAGGTTCCACCGTCGGCGTAGGCAAGGGTACTGACCGTTGCCAGGACCACGGGATCGGCTTCGTCATAGGGAAAGCGGTACGCCGTGGAATCTTTGCCGGTATAGGGCCTGTCGCCGGAGTCCTCCCCGTACTCGCGCAGCTGGTAGATGGACCCGCCGGCCGAATCGTCCAGGACGAACCACGACGTATCCGGGATCAGCGCAGCGGACTTCGCCAGCCCGCGCCTGGCGTGGTGGGCCCCTGTCTTAAGCAACGCGCCGACTACGCCTCCTTTGGGAATCTTCCCCGGACCTTTGGCCGCTATGACGATCTTCGATTTCGCGTCGGCGCCTCCACCGACCCTTGCTGATCCGCCCAGGCTTTGCAGGCCGACTTGGATTTTGGTATCGGAACCGGTGGGGCCTCCCATAAGCTTGCCGACCTTGTCCAGGGCCGCGATATTCTTATGGAAATCCGCGAGGGACGCCGCAGTGGCCTGGGTGAGGTTCAGCGCGGGTTTCTTGCCGTTCACCTTATCAGGATTGGAAACGCTGACCGGGTCCTTGGCGACGGTCGAGCATCCGGCGAGGATGAAGGCGGCCAACAGAACCGGTGCAAATGAAATCTTCGTCATATTTCAACTCCTGATTGGAAACGGCTCCAAAGCTGTCCAGAGGGAATTGTGGTGGGTGGGTCAAGGAATCGGCAAGTTCTTTTTTGCCAGGGAAGGAGGGAGGCGCGCGAATGCAACCTACCCTACTCAAATCCTCCTATTCCTTGCCTTAACACTCCCCCTCGCTCACCTCAAGTTCCTCATCGACAGAGCTTGGCCTATACCGAACCTGGGTAAAGTTTGCTGATGACTTTGTAGAGTGCGGTTATCTCGGGATCACGGCGGGTATGGATTTGACGAGTAGTTATTCAAAAGGTTTCCGTGCCTGGAGCCAATGCTTTGAGCATGGTCCATGGACGGCGAATGGGGTAGTGGGTGTTTCGAAATAGGGATACGGCCACGATCAATGCGTGGCTTCGGCAACAACGGAAGAGTTCCCCCGAAGCCCTTACCCGCGGCGCGCAATGAAGACGGGTTGCGGCTAATTGACGGAGGCTGCGAAAAGAACTTCAGGGAATGTCAGTGCAGCCGAATCCTGACCCAACGCGAATTTTCAATTAATTGATTTAGGCTTGCTTCCGCCGCCGGCTCACTGCACCTAGGCCCACAAGTCCGAGCCCTACAAGGGCAATGGTGGTGGGTTCGGGTACTGAGCTTGGAGCTTGATCAAGGGGCTGCGAACCAATCGGAGACGCAGATCCAGTGACGATTACCCCATCACCCGCATAGTACTGGGGAGCAATGGTTTCGCCTTCAAGGCACCAGCCCCCAGTGGCCGAGAAGCAGAGATAATTCCAGCCACTGCTGTATCCATGGGTCCCGCCGGTGCCATTTCCCTGAATCAAAAACTCAGAACCAGCGACACTGAAGTCAAAAGACATGCTGGTCGCAGAAGCAGAGAGGCCACCGCCGATAGGATGCGGGATGCCCGAATTAGACGTTGTCAGAGTGACGTTGTTTGCCGGGTTGAGGTCATCGATCAAGTCGAGGTTCCAACTTAAAATATTGCCGGCTTCCAAAACTCCGATTGTGCCATCGGTGGTGATCGTCCCCAGAATAGTGTTTGTCTGTAAGGGATTGCCGCTCGGGAAAACATTGGTGGCGGTCGTGTTAAAGGTGTAGATGATATCCGCATGCGCAGCCACAGCCATCATCGCAACCAAGCATCCTAAAGGCATAAGTTTGCTTTTCAAATTCACTTCTATCTCCTTAGTCACATTTTTGAAACAAGCCGAAGGACCCACTCAACCAAAATTCCCACTGGAGAAAGACGTTAATAGCAAATATACAGCCGATAAATTAATCGGCCTTTTTTCTCGAAATTCGGACAGGGGGAGGGTTGATTGTAAGTTTATCCGACACGTGCGAGATCTCTTTACAGCTATTTATCCGCCGCTTGGCTCGGTTTTGAAATTAGGAAGAGTTGCCCACAAGCCCTGGCTCCCGACGAATTTATCAGTTTGGGCATGGCTCTGCTCCTCGGATTTTCGGCTGTTTTCCAGTACAGGCATCCTTTCATTTCTTGAAGTGATTTCCGCCATACACGACGTACGGCGCCTCAACGGAACCCGGTTGCACAAGCTCACCGCGGGCATCTGGAAGAGTTATGAAATCGGGGGCCCCGTCGCCGGCCAGGCCAACCGGATGTTCAAAGCCTATAATGGCGACTTCTATGTCACGGTTTCTCCAATGGCATCCTCGAAGTGCTCAAGTATTCCGGCGACACCTGGAAACCAGCGGCCAGAGGCAAGCCCATCTACGACCAGTACATCGAGGATTTCTACGTGGATGCCTCGGGAGGGATCCAGGGGGTGCTTTCCGGAACCCTTTTCGGGTATCGCTGACCGCACGGCCCTTTGGCGACATCGAAACAACCTTACAGTTTTTGAAATCAATCCTTTATCAACCTGACCGAGAAACCGGTAATCTTATAGTTGCTGTTCCATTGCAGACTATCGGAATTGTGGAAGAGGTTCCGGGCCACCGCACCCGATTCATTGTATTCCGTGGAGCTCCACCAGTTACCTGAGCCATAGAAATCGAAGGACCCATTGGCGACGCGGGAACCGGCGGGTAGCGCCGCAAAACCGCTCTTGTTGTTCTTAGACATGTCATTGCTGATGGCGCCGTCCGCCGAATCGGGAAGCCTATCCCAATCGGTCTTCGCAGCCAAGGATTTTCCGATCTTATTCCCTGCCCTGGTTCCATCCCAGTTGTACCCATTCCCAATCAGGTACGATTCGAGGGTTTCCCAATCCGCGTCCGACGGAACACGCCAGCCGGGAGGCGCCAGCCTTTTGGTATCCACGGCATACCAAATGTATAGCACGCCGTATTTCCTGATGCTGTCCGCATTGTCCGTGTTATGGAAGTAGCAATAACCGGGAAGGGATGCATTCGCCCAATCGGCGCTATCCTTTTTATTAATAATTTCCGTCCCATCGTTATACCTCTTGGTCCGCAAATTCTCCGCGGTCCAGACCTGGTCCCCGATCTTGACCGCCTGATAGAGATTCCCATCGACGTCGGTCACCGTTCCGGCGCTGAGGGTGTTTCCCTTGTACCCGAGATCCTTTACGACAAGGGTAAAGCGTTTCGCCTTTCTGTTCTCTCCTTTTGACAGGGTTGCGGTTAAGGGGACCGAAGCATCTCCGCTCCCGGCTGCCGGGCGGCTCACAATCCCATCAATTGTGATTGCCGCGTCATTTCCCGAGACCCATACGATTCGACTCCCTTTCGACCCGCTGGCCGGCAAGACCTCATTTCCCGTGACCGATTCCGCGCTATCCCCCGGCGCATACGTTATGAATAGGTCATCCCCATCGAGTTTCACGGCCATGGCATCCGGGTCATCCGGATCCACCGAGGTTTTGCCGCACATGCAGTTCAGTGAAATCAAAAGTAAGGCTGTAAGGCCCGGCAGTAATGATTTTAAAAAGCGCATAGTCCCTCCACAGGTTTATCCTTTGGTGAGGCGGCTTTGGTTGGATTTCTCCACTTTCAACCCCCGCGAATTCACCCCACCCCGTGATTAAGCAAATCCCGCGCCGTGAGATTCGGCTGGCGTCGAGGAAAGAAAGGGTTCAAATCGAATAGAATGGCGGCTTCAATAAAAACCGGTTTTCAGGAAATGAGAATTTATTTTGCAAGAAGAGTAATGCTTGAATGCGACGGGAAATCACCTTCGCCACTCTTCACTAAATCGGATTTGGAATGAATCTCTTCAGGTATGGTGAAGCGCCTTTGGCGTTTTGTCCAACGCTTTGAATATGGTCGAGGTATTTGAATGCAATGCTGATAAATGCGACAAGCAATACGGAGCGATCACAGGCTAAATACGTTTCCAAGCACCCGTCCGCAATGATTGTTTTCAAATAATTTGCTCGGATGGAGGAATCAGAACGGCGTTTACCGGATATCGTAACCGCAGAGTTACGGGATTCGGAAGGTGAATTCCGCCCGACGGACACGATGGACATGTATTCGTTCCCGACAAAAGCGGTGATTTCTTACAACTAAAATCACCTCCTGATTTATTCCGAAGGGGTAATCACTTGAAATAGACACCAAAGGAGCGTTTTGGTTTTCTGGCATGTATCTTCCTAGCAGCATCCTTTAGCGTCCGCTCCAAGCGACAAGCGCCACCACACGAGGGATGGCACGATCCCCTCGACGATCATTCGTCCAACATTAAGGCAACACATTGAAAATCTCCAAACTCACTCTTCCGGTGATCGTCGCACAGGCTTTCTGCCTATCGCCGATATGGGCTGATCCTATCCTGGGTTCGGCCCGGAATTTCGCGGTGCTGGGCGCCTCCACGGTGACCAACACGGGCGCGACCACCCTGACGGGCGATTTGGGTCTTTACCCGGGCTCTTCGATCACGGGTCTCGGGACGGTTACCATTACGGGTACAGTCCATCAAACCGATGCCGTCGCGATGCAGGCGCAAATCGACGCCCTCAATGCGTACGACTTCCTGGGTGGCTTGACCGTTACCAGCAACCTGACCGGTTTCGACCTGGGTTCGTTGGGCGTGCTGCAACCCGGCGTGTACAAGTTCGACAATTCGGCCCAGCTTACGGGGGCGCTGACGCTTGACGGCACCGATCCCGATGCTCTCTTCGTTTTCCTGATCGGCTCCACGCTCACCACCGCGTCCAACTCGGTCGTGAACGTGCTCAACCGTAGCGCAGATGACGGCGTGTATTGGCAGGTCGGCAGTTCCGCGACGCTTGGGACCAGTACGTTATTTGCCGGCAATATCATCGCGAACACGAGCATCACTCTGAATACGACCGCCGGCATCCCATGCGGTAGCGTGATTGCACTGAACGGCGCCGTCACTATGGACAACAACACGATCAGCAACGGCTGCCTTTCCGGCGGATCAATGGATACCAGCGGAACGGGCGGTACCACCGGTGGAACTGTGGGAGCCGTGCCTGAGCCCGGCACCATATGGCTGATGCTGGCCGGCCTTGGCATGCTGGGATTTGCTATCAATCGCCGGAAGAAATCAACGAATAGAAGACTCCCAATAGGCGATATGATTATGGATGCCAAGAAGCAGGAGTGTTAGGCCCTTCCACTTTTGCGGCATTGCATGTCGACTGCCGCCTCTTTACTTTAATCGTAATCATGATAAATCTGAACCGCCCTCCTTTGTTTCAGGCCGCGTCGCCCACCTCGCCACTGAAAACCATTAGCCGCATCCTTCTCGGCGCCTTCCTGGTCTTCACCGGCGTCAGCCACTTGACCTTCGGGCGGCGGGACTTCCATGCGCAGGTGCCCAAGTCGCTGTCTTTCCCGGGAACATCGCGCAGTACCTGAACCATGCGGACGCCTTCGGACTTGACACGGATGGGAAGCGCCTCGTTCGCCTCTTCTTCCAATCGCCGCTTGTCATGTGGGCGCTGTGGAGCACCAATGCCTGGGCATGGCTCCGCGGCCGAATCCAGGGCGGCTCACCTTGAGGATCCGGCACGACGGCCTCGCGTAGACCTCGAGGTCGCGGTCAGTACTTCGACCACATGTCGACGCCGCAGGACGTGGGACCCGCGGGCGGGCTCGGCAGCGTCTTCTTGTACTCGCTCCAAAGGGCCGCGAGGCCCGTGCCGCCGGTCACCTGAACGAAGACCTGCTCGCTGTTCGTTTCGTTGGTTGGATATCCGCCGAGCCAAGCGTTGTCCTTGTTCATCGTGATGTAGTTCGAGAGTTTGTGTACGAAGCCGGGCACCTTGGTCTCGATCCACTCGAAGAAGTAGGCGCCGGTATTGTAGCCGTCGCAGTAGTGATGCTTGATGGTTTCGGGCTTGTCCTTGATATCGGTGTAGCCGGCCTTGAGCCGGACGAAATCGGCCAGCGTCTCTTCGATCCATTTCGGATGCTTATTGCCGGGAGGCGTCACGACGTGCGTGACCTCGTGCTGAGCGGAGCCAAACGCTTGGATGACCACGTCGCCGTCCGGCGAGATCCTTTCCATGTCGCCCGCCGGGTAATCGTAATAGGTCTTGCCGGTGGCGGGATCGGTCCAGTTCTGGTCGGGCCATCGATGCGTGGGAGAGATGTTCATGACGAAACGCGCTTGGGCCGGCGTGCCCGCCGGCACGTCCTGGGGCGTTGCGTAGAGTACGGCGCACGCCATCTTGGGCGTCAAATCGAGCGTCGCCTTGACGCCCGCCGCACCGCCGACCTTGCTTTCGAGCTCCTTCACTCTCGCATCGTTGGGGGCGTCGTTGACGTAGATGGTGGGTCGGGCGCAATTCGGAAAGTTTTCCGGATGGTAGACGCCGGCCACGCTATCGATTTGCCTGGAAAGCTTCAGCACCAGGTTCGCGGCGACGCCCGATGTTTGCGGGTAGGTTCCGGCATGGTAGCCCGTCTTGGTCACGCTCAAGGTGCAAGCGGCGGCTGCCGTTTTGGTTAATGGCAAATAAGTGGAGGCCTCGGCTCCCGGTTTCGGAAGCAGGAAATACACTCCCGTGGCGGTCGCTTCCCCCCGGTCCCGTCCGTCCGCGTATCGGCCCTCCCGCAAACCGCCGCTCCGCGCTCCAGGCTCCAACCGCGGGAGCACGGCTAAGGCCCCGGCCAGCCTGAACGTCCCGTCGGCGGCCGACTGGGTCGCAAGGGACGAACCTTTCACCTGGATGGCCGCCTGGGCCACCGCCTTGCCGGAGTCGTCCACCACTTTTCCGGCCAGATCGAGGGTTTGGGCGTGGATATGCCCCGAGAGGCACAGCGCGGCGAGCATGGATTTCATGAATGGGATTCGGAAAGTGAGTTCGGGCATCTAGCCTCCTAAATGGCTTCCCACTCTTATATAACGATTCGCAGCGATTCCCAATTATGCTTTCACCCGGAGCTTGTAATAAGTGTTGCGCATTTGCAACGTTCGTCACATGGTGATGTGAGCTCTGGGGCCATGCCCGCTACGCGAGGACGCGAGCGAAGTGGGGAGGACCGACCCCGAAGCGCGCGGCCGCAGCAAGCAATTAAAACGGGATGAGGCAAACCCGGATAGGGGCGCGGATCAAGGTTCGCTTGTCAAAGCGTTCCGGGTGCCAATCCCCTCCTGCCCAGGTCTTGGTTTCCTTGAATTCCTTATGCTTGGGATTGGCCAGGACCTCGACCAGACGCGCATATCCTGGCTCGCCTCCACAGTCTTCGGGTGGACAGGCGCGCGCGCCATCCACGCAGCGCGGATACTTTTCGCCTTTGTCGCGAGCCATGTATCTAATCAAGCCACCCCATGCAGTCTTGTATGGCGACATGCAAGTCCCAAAAATTCGCGTCCGCGGGCACTTCAAACTTCCGCCAGATGGTCGGCTCGATACCCACCAGTTCAATCTTGAATTGGAATACGGCTTTCCTCAAGAAGCCGGGAAGCCCGTTCTTGTCTTTTCGATAATTCATCAGGTAACCGGAAGGGGTCTGGTTCTTCTGGTATTTGGAGGCCATATCTATGATTCTTTCTTCACGAGTCCGCCCCTAAAAGTTGACTATTTTCCCAAGGAGAAAATCCATGTCCCGCATCCTTCATTCCTCGAAATCCCATCAGCGCTTGTCAGCATCCATTTCGATAGCAGCCAATACAGGAGGCCCTGCGCCGATTCCTGAAGTTACGACCCGGTACACCCAGAAAGTGGAGGCCCCGCCGCATCAGCGACCACCTGCTGGGGCTGAGGTTGGGTTCCGGGCTTTCGGCGACCACTGTCGACCTCCACCATGATGCCTTGAATTTCTTCTGCCTCCACGTGCTCAATCGCCCGCAATCGGTCGTCGGCATTCCCTATCAAAAGCTGGCCCAAAAAATCCCGCGAGTGCTGACGGTCGGAGAAGCAAAAGCCGTGATTGAAGCGGCTCCCTCTGCAAAACATCATCTCCTGCTTTCCCTTGCTTATGGCTGCGGTTTACGGTTGGCGGAACTCATCCACCTTGAAATCACCGATTTAGATTTCAGCCGAAAAATGATCAAAGTCAACGTGAAGGGTTCAAAGGAAAGACTGGTCATGCTTCTCCTCCCTGGAACGAGCATTGAAAGCCCATCTGCGATTGAGCCAGCCGGTTCGCTGCCTTTTTGAAGGCAGGCACGCCGGGATACACATGCGTCGCGAAGGCTCCCAAGTCCTTTGGAAGAAGGCCTGCTTGGCGGCCGGGATCAGCCCCAAGGGCGGCATCCATACCCTACGGCACTCCTTCGCTACCCATCTATTTGAAAACGGTACCGATATCCGGACCCTACAGATGCTTATGGGGCATAGCAGTTGTCAAACCAAGGAAAGGTATACCCACGTATCGATGCGATTTCTTTCAAAGGTTGTCAGCCCGGTGGACTTGCTCTGACATCTGGTTGATTTCTTGCAGCAAAGAGAGCAGAGAAACTGGAAATTCTCAGTTTCGAATACCACGGTGCGGAGGTGATTTAGGACTGCATGTGTTGTATGCGCCGAAGGCCGGCAAGCGCCGTTTCGGCGCGCAGTCCGAGTTGCCCCCACATCCACTGCACGGTCTATGAAATCTTCTTTTCACGCCGCTGTTTTTTTTCGTCACGCGCGTCTTTTGTCTTTTTTCCCAGTGCCGAAATCGATTGCACTCTTCCATTTACCGCGATTGTTCGCGCAAATCGCCCCAGGAAAAGAGCCATTGCGAATGGTTACGATACATTACGGCGTGATCCGCCAATGCAGTATTCCCGTGACTGCGAACAAATTCCTCTGTCCATGCCGCAATCGCATCCAATCGTGCTATGGCCGTGCCAATCAATTCGGAACAACCAAAGTGCGTTTTCCCGGCCACTGCACCATAGCTGGATAGGAATAATTCCAGGCGCTCCGTCATCTCCTGAGACATGAACGGCGATTGCTCGCCTGGAAACGCATTGTTGTCCACCTGCTAACTCCTCTTCCATTGACAACGGCACTCCAGCGGTGAAAATTGGCTACCCGGAAAAAGGTAAGCTATTGGCGACGCATCTTCTAATGGGTTTTGGAAAAAACATGTGGATCTGAAAAGTGGTCGAAATCCGGGATCTTTTCCCATCGCGCGTGGTATTCATTTTCTTTGGGGCGTGCTCCGCGGTTCTTGTGGGGGAAATTGCATACAACGTCAGCGGAGGGAGAAGCGGCATTTCAAGGCAGGCCTGAAACGCGAGCACGTAAGCGTATTGGGGGTCTTCCGCCGCCCCCTCTTTTTCTCGACGGTGAGGCTAAAAAATCATTTTTTGGGTATGATGGAGCGATAAAAATCTTTTCCCAAACTGTCGATTTCCTACCCCCTGCTCCGTCGTTAGGGTAGAGGGTGGATAAACACCCTATTCAAGGAGTGAATCATGAAATACTATTTGCTGATGTATGCGGACGAAAAGGGCGGGGCGGCGGTGTCGAAAGCCGATATGGATGTTTGGTTGGGGAAAATCAATGCGTGGAAGGATGCGATGGAAAAAGCGGGCGTACTGCTGAAGGGAGAAGGCTTGCATCCGACCGCAGCGGCTACGACCGTACGCGTGCGCGAGGGAAAAACCGTCACGACGCATGGGCCGTTCGCCGAGACGAAGGAACAATTGGGCGGCTTCTATCTGATCGAATGCAAAAATCTCGACGAAGCCATCGATTGGGCGGCGAAGGCTCCCGGCGCGCTGTTCGGATCGGTCGAGGTGCGTCCCACGTGGGATATGGATTTGATGTCTGCCACCAAGGCCTTGCGCGAAAGCGGCGTTTGGAAATCATAACGCGATGACGGCATGAGCGAGTCGGCTACGTCCTTAATCGAGCGCGTTCACAAAGCGGAGTATGGCCAAATCCTGGCCACGCTAATCGGTTGGTGCGGCGATTTCGAATTGTCCGAAGACGCCTTGCAGGACGCCTTTCTCGCCGCCATCGAGCATTGGGAGCGGGAAGGCGTTCCGCGTAAGCCGGGCGCGTGGTTGACCACGGCCGCGCGCCGCAAAGCCATCGATCGGCTGCGCAGCTTTCAACCCGAGGCGGTGGATCCGCAGGCACTTGAATCACTGCAATCCGTGGATTCCTATGCCGCCGCATCTACAACTAAGGATGCGCGTGATGAAGATGAGTTTCCCGACGAGCGGCTGAAACTGATTTTCACCTGCTGCCATCCAGCCTTGCCGCTGGAACAGAGGGTAGCGCTGACGTTACATAGCTTGGGAGGCCTGAACACGGCGGAAATCGCCGCGGCTTTTTTGCTTCCCGTCCCGACCATGGCCCAGCGCCTAGTTCGCGCGAAACGGAAAATCAGGGATGCGGGCATCCCATATTACGTTCCGCCTCCGCACCGGATCGCCGAGCGGGTTGATTCGGTTTTGACCGTGCTGTATTTGATTTTCACGGAGGGCTATGCGGCCACGGCCGGCGAAGCGCTGATTCGAAGTGAGCTGTGTGACGATGCCATTCATTTATGCCGGTTGGTGGAGCTCTTGATTAGGCGCAACGAAACGCAGCTGGATGTGCCGGCTGCGCGGAAGGCCGAGATCCTGGGACTCTTGGCGTTGATGCTGCTGAACCATTCGCGGCGGGATGCGCGCGTGGGAAAAAACGGAGCCTTGATTCTGCTCGCCGATCAGGATCGCTCCTTGTGGGATCGGCGCAATATCGAAGAGGGGCTGGCGCTTTTGGAGACCGCAATGCAGATGCGGCAAGCCGGTCCCTATCAATTGCAAGCCGCCATCAGCGCCTTGCATGCGCGCGCCGAGCGCGCCGAAGCTACGGACTGGATACAAATCGCCCTGCTCTATGACAAACTTTTGACCTTCACCAATAACGCGGTGATTCGGCTCAATCAGGCGGTAGCGGTTTCGATGGTCGCTTCGCCCGCGCAAGGATTGCTGCTCCTTGAACTGCTTGCGGAGGAGTTGAACTCCTATGCTCCGTTTTTTCTGGCGCAAGCGGATATGCACCGGCGCTTGGGCCATGGCGCGCAGGCCCGCGAAGCCTACTGTTCGGCTTTGGATCTTACGCAGAATCAGGTCGAACGGGAATTTATCCGCGGAAGAATCGCGGCTCTTGGCGAGTAATCGGAATTATTGTCCCCACCGGTGATCGGCATATTGGTTATTTTTTGAATTCTCTTGGGCTGCGGTTTTGTAATTCGTAATTCTCCTCTCTTGTGTGGTGTCCCGTCCCACGCTGTAGCAGCGTAGAGAAGGGCGGAAATCCCACGCTGGAATCCCAGAGGCAGCCATGGGCCGGGGCGGGAATGTGGGATCTGTCAGGGAGCATAAGGTGGGAATGTTGATGCCCGGGTTCAA
>OBEQ011839866.1_pt1 | contig 22325 bp, 30 predicted proteins | sample 1670901 | NCBI WGS metagenome assembly OBEQ01 (sample SAMEA104232315, study PRJEB22302) | groundwater metagenome | biome: forest; feature: aquifer; material: groundwater | place: USA | collected 2011-08-07 | depth 5.4 m
GACTGAAGAATCGCCGGGAAGAGGAACGCTGTTAAAGCCAAAATGCGTTTCTATGGTTTTACCGTTATTGTTGTCATCCGTGACATCCCAACCGTTCACGACACCCACGGCGGCATCCCAACCGTTATTGAAAGTATAAGTGCCGCGAATGCCTGTATGGGTAAAGGGAATAGCCCACCCAAACAAAATACTACGAGAGGTGTTCCAATTGTCTTTGCTTTCAATCACTTCGGCGCCGTTCATCGTGACAAATTTACCGACTTTCAGATCAATGTCATTCAGGCCGGGAATGGCATTGCTGGTAGGAATTAACACTTCGGCATACGCCTGTTTTAAATCAAATTCATCCGTTGTAAGTCCTAAACCACTTGAGCCGATAACCTCCGCATCATTTCCAAAAAAAAGATCCGTAAGAAAACCTACTCGACTATCTGCCGACACAGGCTTCTTGATGATGAGTTGTGCCGCATTGATGTTATAGCTATTCGGATGACGGTCAAAAACCCTGGTTGTATTGTTGTTGGCAAGGCTGTCCGGCGCGTTGAAATTATAGCTGTAGATAGAATCCACATAGCCTGAAATTCCAACCCCTTGTACGAGACTTGGGACAGTTAGGGCGGGTACAGTCGCCGGTGCGGCGTTCGCCGCTCCCGCGAGAGCTTGAGGTTGCGCAGCGACTTTTGTCTCAAGCTGAGCAAGTCTGGCCTTAAGCGCATTGATCTCCGCTTTCAGATCGTCGTTGGATGCGTCCGCAAAAGCCAGAGGTGTTGATCCTATGGCCAATGCCATTAAAACTAATAAAATACCCTTTCTCATTGCGCTTCCTCCAGTTTTCGTTCTTTGCACAAAAAATTATTCGTTGATTTACATGATTTACAATAATTTTATCCTAGAGTTTTACATGAACGTCTCGCCTAAATTAAAATTAATCGTCAAAGAATTAACAAGGTTGGTTCAAACTATTAACGCTTGTGATTTTCCAAAAGGAAAAGATACATTTTATGGAGGTATTGCAGATCTTTTCGTTCCAAATCTCTCATGTTTTTTATGAGTTTCTGAAGACGCGGGTTCCGAAAATAAACTTCGTCTTCGCGGCGGCCAGCCAAATAATCGGCAGATACCCCAAGGGCATGAGTCAATTTTTTGAGTGTTTTGATAGACATATCTTTACTTTGTTTACCCTCATATCGGCTCACTGGCGCTCGTGACAGCTCGGCGCTGGACGCTAACTGCGCTTTTGTTATCCCCAAAGAACGCCGACACCGCCGAATGCGATCAGCGAGGTTTTTTTCGGATCCGTTCACACATCTCCTCCATGAGTAAAATTTCCCGTTCATTCAATTCGTTTATGTTTTTAAATAAGAGCCGTATTTTGAGATCGGCGGAATTCTTGGGCTCCTTTTCTATTCCGGCCAGATAATCTACGGTTACCCCCAAGGCATCCGCCAATTTCCTTAAAGATTGCAGAGTGGGTGTGGCATGTCGGTTTTCATAGTAAGTAATCGTGGGGCGGGACAAACCGGCTTTTGAGGCCAACCGGGCCTTGGACATTCCCAACGCCAAGCGACAACGCTTGATACGACCACCGATCCCTGGAATAACCCGCTTGAAGTAAGAAGCCACCTTTTTGGGAACACCCCTCCGTCACTCAATAATTAAACGTACGAGAGGGCAAAATCCCCCTAATAAAAGTTGGGAATAATTTATCGGCTTACGCCGGAATCAGGTTAGAGATATTTGGAAAGCTTGTCGCGGAGCCGCTCTCTGGCGTGGTAGAGCCTTCTTTCGACTGCCTTTGTAGTAATTTTCAAAATGCTGGCGATTTCTTCATAAGGCAGGTTTTCAAACTGGTAAAGCCGGATAGGCACTCGTAATTCTTCAGGAAGTCCGTCTATCTCTGTGCGTAAAAGCGTTTGAAGTTCTTCTTGCTGAACAGTTTCGCGCGGCGAGGGAGATTTTGGATCGCCGACCCTTTCAAGAAAATCCGTTTTTTCGCCGCTTGAATCTGCGATCTCAGCATCCACCGAACGCACAACAAATTTATTCTTTCGGATAAAGTCGAGCGAAGCATTCGTTGTCACTCGGTAGAGCCATGTTGTAAATTTGACCTTGGAGTCGACTTTCAGCCGTTTTTCGTATACCTTAATAAACACTTCCTGCGCAATATCCTCCGCGGCCTCCTGGCTATGCACAAAACGATAGGAAAGATTCACCACTCGGCCTTTGTGTTTATTAAAAATCTCTTGGAAGGCGGTGGCATCGCCTCTTTCAAATTTTTCGATTAAAGACCAATCTTCATCCAAATGTTGATTCACTGACTCCCCCTTTCCCAAAGTAAAAAGCGAATCTCAAAGATTCGCAAAGGAAAAAGGTTGAATCAAAAACGAAGGTTCAAATCCCTAATAAAAATAGGGACGGGTGGAGAGCTTGTATAAAGCGGCGAAAATAACAGTTCAACAGAATTATTTACCGGCGAAATAAAGAAAGGAGCTTTGCCCAAAAAAATATTTTGGGCTTTATAGACAGCGAAAGCATTGGCTGGCGTAACAAAAAGTTTAGTTTCTTTTACACCCGCTATTTTTGGATCACAATGGGGCATTGTCTTGCAACAATCCATGGACAAGTGACTATCAGCCGCCATGGCGCATGGGCAATAATGAAACATCCCTGTCATCAGGAAAACGATGACAGCCGACGAAAAAATATTTTTAAAACTATGGGTCTTTATCATAACAAAGCAGTTATAACATAATTTTATACAACTTTAAAGCGCTTAAGAGATCAAGGTTTTTTCTGTAGAAGCTGTTCAGCCCGATTGAGCGCCTCTTTCATGCTTGAAAAAACGTTTTCCTTGCCGATCAGATCGTAAAGGTTTGATTTGACCATTTCGTTAAGAGGTTGGACGTGAAGGCCGGTAATGATTAGCTGAATGTGGCTTTTTTGACACCGGTGATAAAAACTCTTTAGCGCGTGCAGGCCCGTCGAATCAATCAACGGAACATCACGAAATCTCAGCACGCGTACTTTCGGTTTTTCGCCAATGGCTCTTTCTGCTTCGTCAAACTGGCTCGCAGTCCCGAAAAATAGCGGTCCGTCGATTTCGTAGATTTCGACGCCCGAGGGGACTTTAAACTTATTCAAAGGCCTCTCCTTGGTGTTTTCATCCTCCTCCACTTCCTTTGCGATGATTTTGATGCTCGTGACATCGGCCATCCGTTTCATGAAAAGAAACGCGGACAACACGACCCCCAGCTCGATCGCCACTGTCAAGTCCACGAGCATGGTCACAAAAAATGTGACCAGAAGAATTGCAATGCCGCCTCTTGAACCTTTTAATAGCTCAAGAAACGAGCGCCATTCGCTCATGTGATAGGCCACGACGGTCAGAATTCCGGCTAAACACGCCAAGGGAACCAGTTTAATCCACGCTCCAAAAAACATCATGATCAGAAAAACCGTAAGCGCATGAACCATGCCGGCAACCGGAGTTCTTCCGCCATTCTTAATATTGGTCACGGTGCGCGCGATCGCTCCGGTAGCAGGCATTCCGCCGAAAAGAGCAGAGCCAATATTGGCCATGCCTTGAGCCACCAATTCCATGTTGGAGCGATGTTTTCCTCCGATCATCCCGTCGGAGACCACGGCCGACAAAAGCGACTCGATCGCGCCCAGAAGAGCGATCGTGAAAGCGGGACGAAAAAGATTTTGAATGGTTGCAACATCCAATTTGGGAATCCGCGGAACGGGCAGCCTATGCGGAAGCTCGCCAAACCGGCTTCCGATCGTCTCAACCGGAAGATGAAAAAATACCGCGAACGCCGAGCAAAGAATCAGAGCCGCCAGTGAGCCTGGGATTTTTTTTGAAATTTTTGGCCACAACCCAATAATAAGAATGGTCATCACAGCGAGTGAAAAGGCATAAAAATTAATCGTGTTTATTCTCTCCAGACAAACGCGCCATTTTTCGAAAAATTCGGCGGGGATTTTTTCCACTTTCAGACCTAGGAAATCTTTGACTTGGGAGGAGAAAATAACGACGGCGATTCCGCTTGTAAATCCCATCACAACCGAATGAGGAATAAATTTGATGATGGTCCCAAATTTTGCAAAACCCATGATCAAAAGAAAGATGCCCGCGATGAATGTCGCGATGACCAGACCATCAACGCCGTATTTCTGCACGATGCCGTAGACAATCACGACAAAAGCGCCGGTCGGTCCGCCGATCTGCACGCGGCTTCCTCCTAAAGCCGAAATAAGAAAACCCGCGACAATGGCGGTAAAAAGCCCTTTCTCAGGCGAAACACCGGAGGCAATGCCAAACGCGATCGCCAAAGGAATCGCGACAACCCCAACAATGATTCCGGCAACGAGATCCGAAATAAATTGATCCCTTGAATATTCTTTTAAGGTTGTAAATAGCTTGGGAACAAACACAACATTTTTTCCTTTACTCTGTTTTCGGTATTGTCATTTTCAAAATGTACTGAGTGGATCGTCCAGAGCCTTTTGCCTCGATTAATTTCAGTTCTAAAAGCACATGGAAATCCTTCCGAGCCGTTTCGTCGGAACATTTGTTAAGCTTGCAGTATTTTTGCGTTGAAATAGGCTCATTATTTTCTACCATAAAATCAATGGTCTTCCTCTGCCTTTTGTTGAGTCTTGCCCTGATGCTTTGGCCCACGACCTCTTGAATGCCTTTTATTTTTCTTTCTTTCTCAATCTCGTATTTGATCTTTGTCAGTTCACTTTGCAACGCTTGCAAATAATATAAAACAAAGTAAGTCGCGTCATAACCGTGCGCTTCCGCCGCCTGAATGGAACGGTAATAAGCGGCCTTGTGATGCTCGAAATAATCGGAAGGAGACAGAAGATTGATAAAATCATAGCCGTTCTTTTCAAGGTAAAGATTGGATAACGCCCTGGCGCTCCGGCCATTTCCGTCGTCAAAAGGATGAACGTGCACGAAATACAAATGAACCAGACCCGCGTCCGCCAAAGGATGCACCGACGGCTTTTGATTCATCCAGTGAATGAATTTTTCCATCATCATTTTGACTTTATCCGCCGGAGGACCCTCATAAACAACTTGTCCCTGCCCATCAACCACATAGATCGTTCCTCGACGGTATTGACCCACCGTAATGGGTTTTGTCAGATGCGTGTTATAAACTAAAATCTTTTGAAGCTCACAGATCATTTCTTTTGTGAAGTCATTTTTTTTATGCCGGTGCATGAATTCCAAAGCGAGCTTATTGTTGTAAATCATCTGCATGCTTTCATCGGAAAAATTCTTTGTCTTTTTATCCAAATTCCGGAACGCCTCTTCCAGCGATGTCGAGGCTCCTTCAATGCGGCTAGAATAATAGGCTTCTTTCTTCTGCGATTTTTTGGATTTGGCGCGAAGATAATTCTCGGGAAGCTTCAGCGAGGACAAAAAACCCTTGTTCTGCGATATATCAGAAACTAGAGCCAGAATCTCGGGAACCATCACCAGCCAAAAGGGCTTATCATTTTTGGCAAGAAGATCGAGCCCTTGAGATTTTTGTCGTCTGTCCTTTTCAATCCGAAGCCATTCTCTTTCTCCGGATTTCGCTATGAGTTGAAACTTCGCGGGATAAATGTCCATGGAGGCTCCTCAGAATCGCCAATTTAATCGCCAACTATTCGCCAATTATATTAAGGAAGGGTTGGCGATTTGTCCATGATTATTATTCTTTTTTGGCTGATATAATAAACTTTGATGAATAAAATTAATTAAAAGCACTGGCTGGGAGTGAGTTGCCCGCTCTCTCAAAAAGGGAGAGCGGGCATCCAGTGACTTTGATTATTGCTCTGTTTCTTGTTCGGCGATACGCTCATTCTTGGCGCTTTGGTTTCTACGCCCCTTCTTCGGCCGCCGATGACTGGGACGGTGATTGCTTTTGCCCTTGCTGGCTTTTCTTTTGCTTGGCATGATTTCTCCTTCTCACGCTTTATTAATATGAGTTTGAAGAACGGCTGTTGGCGCCTGAAGTATTCGAATCGGACGATGACGCTCCAGCAGAGTTCATGTTAGAAGCATTCGAAGCAGGAGTCACCGATTCTGTTTCCCACTTGTTTCCTATGAGCTTCTTTTTGGCGTCCAATTGGACCTGAATGCCGCTGGCCAAGCTGGACAAGGCGCTCTTGTCTTTGACATGAACGGTCACGTCCGCATTCGTGTCCGCTCGACGAAGCGTGATGTTTTGCCCCGACATATCAATATTTGTGATCGTGCCTGAGAGCATTTCTGCCTGAGCGATGCCTTGGTAAAAAATAAGACCTGCCACTAACAACATCCCATATTTTGTCTTTGTCTTCATGGCTCTTTCTCCTTGTGGTTTCTCTATTTATTCCTTAGTGCTAAGTAAGGATTCTAGGGGTTGGAGAATTAATCGAGGCTTAAAATCAAATTAATTTTTTTTAATCGGAGAAATCGCGAACAATCTTAAGGATTTTTTGAGAAAACTATTAACTGCCTCCTGGCATGATAACGATTACTTCACCATACGCATGGTATGATACTCCCATGCGCTTCTACGCCGACCTGCATATCCACTCCAAATATTCGCGCGCGACGAGCCGCGATTGTGATCTTGAGAATTTGGCCCATTGGGCATGCAAAAAAGGCATCACCGTCATTGGCACGGGCGATTTTACACACCCCGCCTGGATCCAGGAAATAAAAGAAAAACTCATTCCCGCCGAATCAGGTCTTTTCCGTCTGCGCGACGACCTCGAACGGAAAGTCCAGAAAACCTTGCCTCCGTCCTGTCAAAGAAGCGTGCGCTTTCTCTTGTCCGTCGAAATTTCCACGATCTACAAAAAAGGAGACAGCACTCGAAAGATCCATCACCTTGTCTACGCGCCGAGCGTGGAAAAAGCCGAAGCCATCAACCGCCGACTGGAACGCATCGGCAACATTCGTTCCGATGGCCGTCCCATCTTAGGCCTTGATTCACGGCATCTTTTGGAAATCGTTCTTGAAGCCGAAGGCTCTTATCTGGTGCCTGCACACATCTGGACTCCTTGGTTTTCGGTGTTTGGTTCCAAATCCGGTTTTGACTCGGTGGATGAATGTTACGCGGATTTGGCTGACCATATTTTCGCGCTTGAGACAGGTTTGTCATCGGATCCTGAAATGAACTGGCGGATCTCCCAGCTAGACAAATACCGGCTCATTTCCAACTCCGACGCGCACTCTCCTCAAAAACTGGGACGCGAGGCTTGTTTATTCAATACTGATTTCAGTTTTGATGGCATTCGCGAAGCCCTGCGGACAGGCTCGGGGTATGAAGGCACTGTAGAATTTTTTCCTGAAGAAGGAAAGTATCACATGGACGGACACCGCAGCTGCAACGTGTGTCTTACGCCCGAAGAGAGCCGGAAACACAATGGAATTTGCCCGGTTTGCAAAAAACCTTTGACCCTTGGCGTTCTTTACCGCGTCGAAGAACTCGCCGACCGTTCTGTGGCGCAAAAACCCAAAAATGCTCCGGGCTTCACGAGTCTTGTGCCACTCCCCGAAGTGCTTTCTGAAATCGTTGAATGCGGTGTTTCTTCCAAACGCGTGGGAGAAAATTATGAAAACATGATCCACCGTCTCGGCAATGAACTCGGCATCTTGAATGAAATCCCGCTCGATACGATTCGCAAATCGTCTTCCGAACTTTTTACCGAAGCCATCCGTCGCATGCGCGAAGGAAAAGTAATCCGCAAAGCCGGTTTCGACGGCGAATTCGGAGTGATCAAACTTTTCAGCGAAAAAGAACTGCGTCCGCGTAGCACCACCGCGCGTATGACCTAAGGATTTTCAGTTTGAAAAAAAGCTTTAATGCCTTCGATCGCCTGTTCGGCGTCGTCTCCTTCGGCTTCGATGTAAAGCGTTGATTTCCAAGCCGCAGCCAAGAGCAGAAGTCCCAGAATACTTTTTCCATCGGCTTTGATTTTCCCCTTCCGGACGCGGACAACCGAATGAAATTGCTGCATCCGTTTCACAAATCTGGATACAACTCGGAGGTGAAAGCCAAGGTGAGCGGGCATGACGATTTCAGTAGTTTGAACGGACGATTCGCTCAGTGTTTCCATCTTAACAACTTCTTTCCGCGCAGATATCGTCTTTCCGGCTTAAAGCTAATACCGTCATTCGTCCTTCGAATAGTCCCCTAAGTATTGGGGTTCTTCGCCTGAAAATAGAATTTTCCTGTTTTTCTTGAGCTCATACAATTTTTCATCGGCTTTCGCCATTATTTCGTCAATCGTCGATTGGTCATCGGAATGGAAATGACAGGAGCCCATGCTTAAAGAGAGCTTATAAAGAGCCGTTTCTCGCGAGTTGAAACGTATTAGATTCTTTTTCAAACGATCTGCGACCAGCGCCTCACTCCCTTCGATAGCAGGCGACATAAGAGCTACAAATTCGTCTCCCGAAAAACGGGCGATGATATCAGACTCACGAAAAGCCTCTTTCAATATTCCGGCAATGTCTGCAAGCGCCGAGTCGCCCTTCGCATGACCATACGTGTCATTTATTTTTTTCAAACCGTCCACGTCCGCGAAAAAAAGGCAGGAATCTGTTTTTGCCCGGCGGGCTAGTTTTAACCGGTCCACCGTGAGCGCAAGAAAACCCCGCCGGTTATGTAAGTTTGTAAGCTCGTCCATGAACGATAACGCTTGCAACTTCTCTTCTTGCCGTTTACGGTCCGTAATATCCTCGATGGTGAGTAGGATAGGACGATCGCTATCGGTTTGATGGCTGTTTATTTGACGCGCATTCAAGAGTAGGGTGCGCTGGCCGATTTTACTGAAATATCGGGCTATTTCCCAATGATGGATGTCCGTATGCTTGAATGAGATTTCCTTCAAACGGTCTGTCAGTCGGGTGATATCCCATTCACCGTCTCCCAGGCGACTGAGCAGAAACCCCTCGGTTTCAAGTGGGGTTGTTCGAAAAAGATCGTAGTAGCAATGGTTGCCCCATAACACCTTCAGTTCACGATCCAAGATGAGCAAGGGTCGATGAAAATTATAAAGAATGTCAGGAGCTAATTTTTTGAATAAAAAGCTGAATAGAAAATCAATTTTAGGTGCTGATTTCTTAATCTTAATATCGGGAATATTGCTCATAAAACCTCTAAAGACCTGTCTTAATTCATTTTGCGGCAAACAAATTCATCTCAGCAAAATGCCAGTTGATCAATTTGTCCAGAACCGCCTTCAAGTAATCGTTTCGCCGGTTCTGATAATCCAAATAATAAGCGTGTTCCCAAACATCAAGGGCCAAAAGCGCTTTTCCCTGACCTTGGGACAGAGGATTTTCGGCATTGGAGGTTTTGGTGATCTTAAGTATGTCCTTATCCTCCACAAGCCATGCCCAGCCACTTCCGAAATCGGTCATTCCCGCTTCGACAAATTGCTTAAGAAAATTTTCACAACTGCCAAAGCTGGTTTCGATTTTCCGGCCTAACTCCCCCGTGGGTTCACCGCCTCCCTTAGGCGACAAGCTGTTCCAATAAAAATCGTGATTCCAAACTTGAGCGGCGTTATTAAAAATACCTGCTTTGTCGGCTTTTCCGGCCGTCTTGACGATCACCTCTTCAAGCTCAAGCTCCTCATATTCAGTTCCGGAAACAAGTTCATTAAGCTTATCCAAATAAGCCCGATGATGCTTGTTGTAGTGGTAACTAAGCGTTTCTGCGGAAATAGTGGGCGCTAAAGCATTTTGTTCATAAGGAAGCTCTAACAAAACGAAGGGTTTTGATTGGGTTGCTGTTCCCTGAGTCATGGCGGTTTTCCTTTTTTATTTTATGGTGTTATTAAAGTCGCCTTATCTAATTATCAGATGATTCTGATCACTTGAACTTGTTCATGATTCGCCAACAAATAAATTCGAACATGATCACCCATCCTGTAATTATTGATCTGCCCTTGTCTCAATAACACGGTGCTATCTTTCCCATCGGCACCACGAACAACGATCTGGCTCCTCGAAGTATCGACGCTCACAATGTTTCCTTCAAGATTTCTCACGTCGCGAATCGTTTCAATCGTTTTGGCTTCTTTAAGATCCGCCATCAGATGAATTCGAACGTAATCATCGACTTTGTAAGTCCCGATCATCCCTTGCTTCAACTGCCCTCTTCTTTCCCTGCCACTCGTGTCCTGCACGACGATCTGGCTTTTGGACATATCGACCCTGATGATTTCGCCTTCAAAATCTTTCGGGTTTTCTTCCATCGTGATAAGCGTCACAGCTGTCGTCGGATGTATCAGAACGGTGTCACCGATCCTGTAGTTATTGATCATGTCTGGTGTTACCAACACTTGTCTGTTTACGCCATTGCTGTCTTGGACAATGATCTGGTTTTGTGAGTAATCAACCTCCACGATCCTGCCTTCAAAATCTCCTGCCATTACTTGCTGAGTAATGACTACAGGGATTACGGCTGCTTGGACATTGGGTTGCGTCACGGTGACCTTGTCGTTGTTGTCCACTGTGACTGTCGTCGCCGCTTGAGCTTTTAATGACACGAGCAAAAACAACGCAATAAACAATGGGATATTCGTTCTATTTATAAAATTTCTTATCCACTGATTCATAACACTCCCTCTTTTTATTTTTCCAACACAATTTTCTTAAATGGATCTTGTGGAACCGATGTTTCTGACCAATTTAATCACTGTCAATAACGCCAGCGCTCCAACAAATGCCATGAGGATAGCGCCGCCAAATCCATAGACTGATAACCCGAGCTTGCCAAAAATCCAGCCTCCTATTTCGGCTCCAACCACTCCCACGAGAATATCGCCCAAAATCCCAAAACCGCTGCCTTTGAACAACACTCCGGCCAGCCAGCCGGCAATCAAACCGATAAACAAAAATACCAACAGACTTTCTAAATTATTCATGTTTTTCTCCTTTGTTAATTTGTGAAATGACTCATTTTTTATTTAATTTTGTAAACTTCGTTCCTTCGAGAGAAAGGTTGTACATCAATCCCTTCTGTCCGATAACGAACGCGATGATGGGCTCGTTTAGCTTCTGTGTGTCTATGGACCCATCTGCGCCCAATTTAATAACCGTAATAGACGCATCCGCGCCGGCTTTCCAGTTAGAGCTCTGCCGAAGATGATTCAACACCTCATCCTGCATGAAAAGAAGGATGATGGATTTCTTTTGGGCGCCGATTTGGAAACCTAACGAGGCAGCCGCCGTGTTGTAATAATCAACGGTCTTGCCGTTAATCCTGAGCGCGCCTTCGCCATACTCACCACCAACCCCAAACCCGGCCTTATAAACATTCGGGAAAACAAGCACGCCCTTCGCGTCCTGAACGAGTTTCTTTCCACTGCCCACTTCTTTATAGAAACGATCGAGTGTCACGTCCACGCTGGTATCGATCTCTCGAGCTGTGGCAGCCCAAACATTTTTTGCCGAAGCGCCTGCGATTATAAAGCAAATCGCTAATAACCCTAAAATTCCGATAAATTTTTTTACTTTTATTTTCATGCTCTGCCTCGTTTTTCGTTTAGAACGTTACTATGTTTGGGGTCTGCCCAAAAAAATGCCATTTCACTACCGCAAACAAAGCGAACAACATTGAATAAGCAACCGACTGAAATCTTTTCATCTCGCACCTCATTTCTTCCATTTCTTTCCATGCTCACATCATAGGTCGAAAGTGACACTCGGGAAATCAGGGTAAGCTCTTAATCTTCCATCAGGGAAATGCCTGACGCTGCGCCAAACAAATAGTCCGCGTCTTCGGGCTTCATGTTTCGGCTGACATTAGGGATAAAATATTTGGCGAGACGGACAGCTTCTTGAATGTTCTCTTCGCCGGTCGGAATATCCAACCTTCCCATCAGACCGGTTTTTTTCTTGTTGAAGATGGAATAAAAAAATTGACGGATTTTTTGCTTCGTCCAATCTGTCACTTTTTTGTCAATGCAGATCCAGTAAATGACAAGCAGGCTGGCTTCTTTTTTCTTCATAAAAAGCATATGAGTTTTAAAACGCCGTCCGGACGCGTCGACTTCCATATCTTCCAACGGCCTGACCTCATAGCCGGAATTGCTGAAACAAATCTGCGGGTGATGAAAGTTGTTTGCGTCAAAAACAAAAAAAACGAGGCTTTTTTGCGTCAGATTGTTCGTGTACTGGCGCGCAAAGACATGCCCTAAAAAATTATAAGCGGCGTCTTTTAGATCTATTTGACCCGACACATCGCGGCTTATCCAGCCGTTCATCTTAGAAGGAATACGAAGCGTGGCCAGAATATCGGTGCCCGCGTATCTGAACTTGGGAAACGCAAAACACAAAAACATCGCTGACCCCAGCAGGCACGCCGCACATAAACGTTTCCCGTCCGATCTTTTAAACATGCGCGATTTTTTCCTTTTTTTCAAAAAAAGTCTCGATCGCAAAAAGTCCTCCCACCATCACGCCGAACATCACAAAGCCGCTCATGTCATGAAAAAAATACTGCCCTTTGGATTCGCCCAAGTAATACGTGACTACGCAAACACTTACGACGCGCGTCAAGTTGCCCAAAAATGCCAGCGGGACAATCGCAGCGATCATGCCCATTTTTTTTGAAAGACTGCCTTTGCTGAGATAAATATAAGCGCTGGCCAATGAAGCCAGCGTGATCAGCGACCGGAAGCCGCTGCAGGCAGGCCCCATGAAAACATCCTGAGGGCCGATGGACAGCATCAAGCCTTCTCTTGAAGCGGGGTAACCCAACATTTTTAGTAAAAAAACTGCAACGATGGACACGCCATAGCGCATCGGGACAGTGATTTCATCCAAAATACCGAGGGGTGGCGGTACAAGAAATAAAAGATAGAAAATCGGAAAGATTGCGGCTTGAAAGACTTTTTTCCCGTAGAAATAATAAGTCAGCCCGCACAGCACGGGAATCAATGAAAGAGTGGATAAAAATAAATAATCCTGTTTCCAGGCAAATATAAAAAGCGAAAGACCGGACACCAGCCAAAAAAGCGGCCAAAAATCCTTTGAAACAGGAAAATTTTCAGCTAGGGGAGGATATTTGTGACGATTACGCCAGAGGAGGTACAGGGAAAGTGGGAGAATAAAGTAGGCGTGCGTATAATCGATGGTTTCCCATCGAAATCTATATAGAGTAGTGAAGACGGGAATATAAAGTCCCGCCATCAATGCCCAAATAAATAGATCGGGGATCAAGAATGCGCGCGAATGGCTTATTTTTTTCTGCGCAGTTTTCTCACAGCCATGGCTCCACCGCCCAAAAGAAATAGCGAGGCGCTGATCGGTTCAGGCGCGGATGGACCTGATCCCACTCCTGCCGCCGGTACAATTCCGCCGCCGGCATTAAACTCAAGGCCGCCGCTGACGGTGTGCGAGCCCGAGCCTAAATCGCAGATAGCGCTGATTTTGTTAGTATCCATTGTGACGGCACCATTGAGTGCTAAGGCTCTACCACACAGAATGTTTGCATCAGTCGTTAGGGTGATGCTCTGATTTGCAATAATATTTCCTATAAATGAAGACCCTGTGCCGAGAGTCGCGGAACTGCCGACCTGCCAGTACACTCCGTTATTCGAGCCTGGATTGGTCAACGATACAGACGAAGCGGAGGCAGTTGTGAGCGTGCTCCCCATCTGGAAAACCCAGAACGCATTGTTGTTGCCCTGGCCGTCGAGAGTGAGTGGCCCCGTTAACTGAGCCAACGAGTCAAAATGATAGACACCCGATGTAAGCGTGAGGCCTCCTAGATCCTGACCAGTCAAGTTCTGTGTAAACGGCATATTTGATAAACCCGTGTACGCATTGCCCGCATCAACTTGAGCCTGAGCCGCAACTGAATCAGCTGAGTGTATCGTTCCGGATAAGGTCCCCGGCCCTCCTGGAATATCGAAACCAACAATTGCGCTTCCTGCGATAACACCCACATCTCCAGTGACAATACTCGAGCCGGTATTGGTTACCGTCGAACTACCTAGAACTCCAAACTCATCCGCTGTCTTTAATATTGAAGCAAATCCTGGGGCAGGGTATAAAGAAGCGACGAATACCATTGTTGCAAAGATAATCAAACACTTGTACCTCATTCTGAATCTCCCTTTTCTTATTCTGTATCAGCGCTTATTTGTCCAATGCAATCGACCGGCACATGAAAAATGCTTTGGTCTTTTCGTAATTATACTACGAGCTCGTTCCGACATAGTAAGACAATTGTTTTCGCAGAGAAATCCGGGTAAACCCTTAATTTTCTATCGGGGAAATCCCTATAGGTCGCGTCTCAGTCCAAATCTTACTGGTTTCTACCGCATCCGCCATGTTTGGGCACACTATCAACGACGGCGTATCTGCGTTCAGGTGTTTTAGGTATCAACCCTTCTTCTTGCCGATTACAAAATACAAAACCATGCCTATTACCGGCAGCAACACTACCAGCAACACCCACAACACCTTATTGCTCGTCGTCATTTTGCTTTGGATAATGTTAATAATCGCTATGATGTCCAAAACCAAAACCACTAAACTGATTAATGCACCCATGATTCACCTCTTTCTTACCTTCCATTAATAGTCCTATTTATCGCTTGCGGCCTTCTCGATTTGTTTTCCGCCTTCTTGGATATCTTTTCCGGCACCCTTCATCATCTCACAACCTACCAAGCCAAACGCGCAAACGACCAAAACAATGCCTGTGATAATTTTTTTCATAACATTCTCCCATTTTTTACAAACACCCCATTAATACAAATCGGTCTATCGGCTTCCACTACATCCGCCTCTTCTGGGCGAATTATCAACGACGGTGTAACCACCACGTTCAGGAACTTGCTGAACGTATTGCACCTGCGGCTGAGGTTGCGGTTGCGGGCTTGGGGAACTAGTCAAAGTATCGACTAACGCATTCCCGATCACATTGGTCCCTGCACCGATCAACGCACCCTTCCCGGCACTTCCTCCGGAAGCACCAGACGCCACCGCGCCTACACCAGCACCCACCACCGCCTCCTTCAAAATGTTTTTATTCTGGTCTTGTTGGGAATAATAATCTTGTCCGTTCACTTTGGGAAGCGTCCAAGAAAATGCAAGCTCCATCATGATAAATACCGCAAAAATAAACCTTAAGTTTTTCATATTTCTCCCTTCATGTTCTCACCGGATAACCTTTTTTCTGCCAGATTTGAATGCCATCCTCAAGTGCTCTTACGTTATTAAAACCCATTCGTTTGATTTGAAGAGCCATCACGGCGCTCGCCTGACAATTGCCGCTATTGCAGTAGGTCACGATCGCCGTATTCTTCGGATATTTTTTCATGTTCTCGATAAGTGCCTTATCAGCATCCGGAGGCGTGGACGTCACACGCTGATTGTAAAGTTCTTGTTTCTTATAATAATCATCCGTACGCGGAAGAATGGCGCCTTCCATGTGCATTTCTTGATAACTTTTTTGATCTCGCGCATCGAACACGATGAAGCGCTCGGCCTTCAACTGTTTTTGACGAAGCTCATCCGCGGAGATGCGATCTTCCTGAAAAAGGCCCAGCTTTTTCTCAGAACTTGCCGACTGCGCCGTCGGAACAAGAAAAAGAAGTAAAAAAAGAGTTATTATTAAAAAAATCCATTGTTTGAAAATGAATAATTGATAATGCATTTCCCTGCCTTGTAAGAAGAAAAAGGGGCGGCTCCCGCCCATTGCGAGAGCCGCTCTTCCCGACTTTTTTATCGAACGTTGATAACTGCTTCCGGTCGAGTATGCACATTCGCCACGAACGAATCGCTGGCAACGCTGCATTCTCCGGCCTGGCCATTATTCACGGTCAACGTCACTCGGTAATCGCCATTCTTCTGATACGTGTGAGTGACCTTTGCTCCATCGGCGCTTTCCCCATCACCGAAGTTCCAGTTGTAACTCAAACTTCCAGTCGAAGATCTCGATCCGGAGCCGTCGAAGTTGACGGCCGTACCCACGAGGCAAGCCGAGTTGTCGCCGGCTTTGGCAATCGGAGGTTCGTTGATCATGATTTTCTTGGTATCCGAAGCCGTAGAACAGTTAGAGCCGCGACCGTCATTCACTCCCACGGAAACATTGTATGTCCCCGCTTTCTGGTAAGAGTGGCTGGCCGAGGAAGCGCCGTTCATAACGATCCCGTCACCGAAATCCCAATTATATTTTCCACCGGTGCCCTGCGCATTAAACGCGATATTTCTGCCGACGCACGAACTTTCGGGCGCTGTCAACTGTACGGCCGCGTTTTGCGAGATGTTCACCATTGTGGAATTCTGCGCAATCGAACATTTACTGTTCCTGCCGTCATCGATGGTTAAACCCGCGCGATACTGTCCTGCTTTTTGATAAGTATGCGAGGTATTCATCCCTTGAGCCGTCTCACCGTCGCCAAAGTTCCACGTGTAGGTGGAGGGATTGGAAGCGGATGAAGCGGAAGCATCAAACGGCACGGCCTGACCCAAACATGCTTGCTTGTCGGGACCGGCAACTGCCGTCGGAGGAAAGTTTGAGAGAACTTTTGTAGAATTCATGCCCGTGTCGCAAACGCGTCCTGAATTATCTTTCGCGGTCAACGCCACATTGTATTCTCCGGCTTTTTCAAAACAATGCTGAACAACCGGTTTATCGCTGGTTTGACCATCCCCGAAATCCCAGAGATACTTGAGTTTCTGCCCGTCAAAGCTGGATGATTTGGTTGCGTCAAACGTGAAACAATTACACATCGAAGTCGGTATTGGCTCAGCCCACGCGGTTTGAGTGCCAAAATCAAAAGGCCCCGTAAACGACGGTTGGCTTGGATGTTTATAAATGCTTATGCCGGAAGCATGATAACTCTTATTCGTATAACCTCTATCACTGGGTCCCCCATTGTTATCAATAGGTTTTTCAGGATGTGTGTCTGTATACGCTTCATTCGTATTTCCTTCGTTGTTCTCTGTATCAGCCCAGACCATGGGACTGAAACTGACCGCCATTACGAGCAGCGCAAACGCGGCAATTCCATTTTTAAATATTCTCATCATGTTACGCCTCACTTCCTTGATTGTTATTCCATTGAACATCACCAAACCACTCACACAATGAGCAATCACCGGGAATAATAAGACGCTTCAAGTGGGCTTTCAACTTGTCCGCATCCATGGCATGGCAAAAAACCATTTCGTCATGCCTCCGGCTTATTTGCATATTGTTTCTTCGGTCTTCAAAAAATTGCTTTAGTCGTTCCATATCGCTTTTTCTGTTTTGCCTGCCATTGCCTGCTCAATGAACGGAAAAAGATCTGTTTCCTGCTTGTTCATGTTGTGATGCAATCGGGAAATAAAATCTGTCAATAGGTGATACCGGTTGTTTAAAAGAAACGGGCGGTTTTCCAAAGCAATAGAACGGGTAATGACTTGCAGATAGCGGTAATCACTGTAATGGTCAATCACCGGCCAGCTCATTGTTTCCGAGGCAGCAGCTCCAAGAGAATGGGGATGAGTCACCCGCAGCAGCGGTTCCTCGCGCCCCATGTGATCGCGAAGCCTGACAGACAGCCGCGCGCAAACTTTCTGAAGGGTCTGCCATAAAGGAGGGCCATCAAAATTTTCTGCTTTTTTCAACGCGGCTAATTCGCCATACAATAACTCGTGATCTTGCCGCAAATCATCTAATAGATGCGAGGCTTGCTCCAAACGATTGAGAGGTGAATGAATAAGTTCCATAAGGCACATCATAGGACAACGGTCTTTACAGCGAAATCAGGGCAAACTCTTGATTTTCTATCGGGGGAAATACCTGCCGGGCTATAAGAGGCCGTCCTGATCTTTCTGACTTCTTATTTTTGTATTCATCTGTTGCGACGGAATATTTCTACAAGGAAGCTGCTTTTCTGAGGTAGGGATTTTATTTTTTCAATATCTGAATCAACTGCCATTCTTCCGCATTTTCTAATTCTTCTAAAATAGTTTTCCGCCATTTTGAGGGAATCGAATCGAAAACTTTTTTAATCAGTCTTTGTTCTTTTTGATTGGTCAATGCCTTCAAAATCTTCAGACCCGCTTCCCGATCCTTATCAGATTTGTCTTTTTGCCTTCTTCTCTTAGAGATAATTAACTTATGAAGAGCAAAATTAGCCGGATGTGGTAAGCGAAATGAAATATCGTTCACTTTCACATCTATCGTATCCTGAGCAAGAAGTTCCAAAAATCTTAGCGCTTGGGCATTGAGGCCAAGCTGCGGTAGCTGGACCGGCTTATCGGTGCCTTTGCCTTTTTCGGGAACAAGAAATTCAATCGCCAGCTCGGGATGTTCTAATACAATATAACCCTCTCGTCCACGAAAACCCCGCACAAATCCAAGATCCTTCATTATCTCGAATATGTTAGCTTTTGACTTCATCGCCCCCGGTCTTGGGATTAAAAAATCAATATCCCTTGTTTTCATGGAAGGCGAGTAATCAATCCCTGAGAAATAATCCTTGTAAAAAGACATACACCAGCTGCCAATAAGGATCATGTTCTGGAGCACATCCGCATTTTTTAAACGACGCAGGACTTCGACGCAGAGTTTATACTGATTCTTTTCCACGAAGACTACTCTTTAAAAATCGAATTTGTTTTTTTGTTTGGGACAATAATTTTCTGTATTTAGCTCTGTATTTTTTTACTTCTTCGTGTTTCTTCAGTTCGTCTTTCGAGATTTTTCCTTTGTAAATAAATCTTATTTTGCTGCCGTTTCTGACGATAAGATAATAATAGTCATGCCCTTTGATTTTTTTTTGACAAGGCTTCCCCTGGGAAGTTTTGCAAGCTCCCTCTGATAGCCCTTCTCCACACGAAGGGAATTGAAAAGTTCTTCTTTTAATACGCCTTTTATAGGTCCCATGGATCACCTGGATTCGGTTACCATACATACCCAATATCCTACATATTGTATGGTAACAGTATTCAGAAGTTACCATACAAAATCTATTATTTCAATAGATGTATGGTAACCATGTAGGCTAGTTTGTTAGAAAGGAATTAATGGTACTAGGAATTACTTTGCAACCACTGAATGGCGTTCTGTACCAGCTCGGAAGAATCTTTCAAATCCAGTTTCAACTTGATATGCTCACGATAGGTTTCCACTGTTTTCACGCTACGAGAAAGCCTTTCAGCAATCTGGCGCGTCCCCAGTCCCGTTCCGATGAACCGGAACACTTCCAGCTCACGGTCACTTAACCGTTCAATGATAGAATTAGTCTTATGTTCTTTTTCCCCGGTAACTTTTCGCAAAACCTTCGATGACATGAGGTCGCTTAAGTAAATTTCACCACCGAGAATGCGACGGATTGCCACTAAAACTTGGTTTGTCGCTTGCTGCTTCATAATATAACCTTTGGCTCCGGCTCGAAGCACACGTTCAGCATAAAATAACTCATCGTGCATGGATAGCACCAATATCAGAATCGCCGGGAAGCGTGTTTTAATATCCTTGATCAGTTCAAGGCCACTTTCGTTTTTTAGTGAAAGATCCACCAGCGCCAAATCAGGTTTATGGAGCTTCATGAGCTCCAAAGCTGTTTGTATGCCATCGGCCTCTCCGCAAACCACAAAGTCTTTCTCGAGATTGATCAGTTCGGCCAATCCACGACGCATGATCGGATGATCATCTACGATCAAAATCTTCATCTTCCTGTTTTTTTTCAGAGAATTTTTTTTAATTTTTTTCATTTTTTTGAGACTCCCGTTCATTGCCCTGTGGAAATGAGCACGTGACAATCGTTCCCCCGTCCTCGTCTCGGCAGATCGCAAACCGCCCGCTGATCATTTTGCCGCGATAGCGCATACTGCGCAGCCCAAGACCCGGATGCTCTTCCTCTTCAGCGCGAAATCCAATTCCATTATCCTGAATTGTCAACAGCCCACCGTCCTGGACAACATCAAGGGTGATCACCACCCGCTTGGCCTTCCCATGCTGAATGGCGTTATTCACCGCTTCCTGGACGATTCGGTAAAGATGGGTAGCCAGCGCCGGCGCATACTGGCGCTGCAACAGCGTGCCTTCATTATGAATAAATACACAGGATATCTTGTAAAGTCGCGCGGTCGTAGCGGCAAATTTTTCCAGCGCGGCCGCAAGACCAGACACCTCGACTTCCACCGGTGAGAGTCCTCTAGCCAGATCGCGTGTTTGATGGATAGACTGGTTAATCAACTCGGCAATTTCGTCGGCATCTGCCGATTCGTCAGGCGCTACCGTAGACAGTTTCTGCGCCAACGCCTTTGCGATGAGTGCTATCCCCGCCAACTGTTGGCACAAGCCATCATGCAGATCTTGTCCGATCCGTCGTTGCGCCTCTTCCACAGTGTCCAAAATCGCTTTTTCCACCTCTACGCGTTTACGATCAGTAATGTCGCGAATGTTGCATTGGATCACTTTAATGCCATTGTCTAGGTAGACGTTACTCACAAACTCCACATCAATGTAGCGCCCATCCTTCGTCTCAAGCGGCAGATCTTCATACCGGATATAGCCGTTCCGTTGCAATTCTCTGAATGCGCTTCTCGATTTTTCTACATCCCGAAATAAGCCGATCTCCCAAAGTCTCTTGTCCAAAACCTTCTCTCGAGCAAGTCCGAGTAACTTAACTAAGAACGGATTCACATCCGTGATACGTCCCGTATCTGAATCGAGAATTAAAATGCCGTCCTGCGCCGCTTCAAAAAGCCGGCGATATCGAATTTCGGATTCCTTAAGAGCTACCATGATTCGTTTAGATTGGACATGAGTAAACGTGGATGACTGCGTTGATTTGCGTAAGCGCTTTTGTTTTCTCAAAACCCGTTTTGTTGAACTGTTACGACCCATCGCGCGCTTTCTGAATTAACCATGGATTGATTTTACGCTTAATCACCAAAGTTGCCTAATTCAATATTCATTGTATTCATTGCATTTTTGTCGGATCCAACGTAGAAAGAATGCTCGCCAGATCATCCGCATGTTCTTCTTCCATCGCAAGGATCCCTTCAAGCATTCGGCGTGTGGTAGGATCTTTTTCATTAATGTATCGAATCATTTCAGTGTAAGACTCAATAGCGACGCGTTCGGCGATCAGGTCCTCTTTCACCATATCCACGAGAGAATTTCCTTCTTTGTATTCCGAATGACTGCGAGTCGTCAAACCTTCAGGATTTAAATCAGGTTCGCCGCCGAGCTGGGTAATCCGCGAGGCAATCTGGTCCGCATGAGCTTGCTCTTCGTTGGTATGCTGAAGAAATTCCTGCGCCACCGGTTCGGCGTGTATTCCTTTGGCCATAAAATAATGGCGCTTGTAGCGAAGCACACAAACAATCTCAGTGGCCAAGGCCTCGTTTAGAATCTTCACAACCATCTCACGATCGCCTTGGTATCCTTGGGTCACGGCTCCGTGTTCGATATGCTTCCTCGCTCGACGCCGGAGTTCCTGTATATCGGTAAGAAATGGCTTATCCGTTTTCATCAACTGGCTGCTTTTTGGATATTTCGCCCGCCGCCCTGCACATCTTGACCCAATCCTCTCACCGTGCTGCAACCGGCCAATGCAAAAGCGCACGCAACAAAAATAATTCCTGCAATCACTCTCTTCATAAAATTTTCTCCCCCCTATTTAGTCTACGAGCCCTAATATCATAGATCAAGCCCCAGCCTCCCGGTATCAGGGAAACTACTAAGCTTTCTATCGGTGAGATTATCGGAAAACACTCATCGTCGACTTGGCGAAATTAGAAAAAAGATCCCATTCTGCGTTCATGTGCTGGAAAAAGGGGAACTGGCGTTCTTTCGCTTCCAAACTTCCGTAAACTTCAAGCGCTTTCGTGGCGCTTCGTTCCACGGAATATTTTTTCGCGGTTTCTTTGGCGCCTTCGATCAACTTTTTTCTCTGCGAGGGCGACCGGTCGAAGACCCAGCTTAACGCCTGCTCAAACTCTTCTTCATTTTCGCTCGTCACCAACCGGCCGTTTATTTTATCAATCACGATATCCCGCACTCCGGGCGCGTCGACTGCGACTACCGGCGTTCCGGCAGCCATGGCTTCGTTGAGCACCATGCCCTGCGTTTCGCTCTGAGAAGAAAACGCGAACACATCGATCGCCTGGTAAGCCTCGATTAATTTCTTCCCCTTTATTTCTCCGGCAAAACGCAGCTGCTTTTCCAATTTAAGCTCCTTGAAATGCAGCAAAATTCTTTCTTCCAGTGCCCCGCTTCCCACCACCAAAAATAATGCGTTTTTTTCTTTTTCTAAAAAAGAAGCTACCGCCCGCATCAAAAAAGGAAGGTTCTTCTCCTCGC
>OBEQ010449613.1_pt1 | contig 22324 bp, 17 predicted proteins | sample 1670901 | NCBI WGS metagenome assembly OBEQ01 (sample SAMEA104232315, study PRJEB22302) | groundwater metagenome | biome: forest; feature: aquifer; material: groundwater | place: USA | collected 2011-08-07 | depth 5.4 m
CCCCCCCCCCGCGCCCGGGGGTCCCCTGCCCCCCCCTGCTGGCGCCCGCCCCGGCGCCGCCGCCGCCGGTACGCTTGCCGCCCTTGCCGGCCGCGCCCGCGCCATCGTCGCGCCGGCCGCCGCCCGCGCTGCTCTTGCTGCCGTTCGCGCTGCGTGCCGGGCGTTCGCCACCGCCGCCGCCGCGCGCGGTACGCGGGGTACGCGTGCCCGGCTTGCCCGCGTGGGGCGTGTGCGCGCCCGGACCGCTGCGCCGGCCACCGCCGCGGCGGCCTTCGTCGCCGGCGGGCACGCCCGCCGAGCCACCCGTGATGAGCGACAGATCGATGCGCCTGCGTGCCACCGACACGTTCTCGATCTTCACCCGCACGCTGTCACCGAGCCGGAAGGTCTGGCCGGTGCGCCGCCCGCGCACGATCATCTGCTTCTCGTCGAAGAAGAAGGGCTCGTCGCCCAGGTTCTCGAACTTGATCAGGCCTTCCACGTAGGGCGTGATGCACTCGATGAACAGGCCGAAGCTGGTCACACCGGAGATGATGCCGTCGAGCTCCTCCTGCACGCGGTCGCGCATGAGGAAGGTCCGGTACATGTCGACGACCTCGCGCTCGGCCTCGGCCGCACGCCGCTCGTGGCCCGAGCATTCCGACGCCATGGCCGCCAGCTGATCGCGCGGCGGTGGCGGCGCCTGCACGCCTCCGCCCGACGGCTCGCCGTCCTTGCGCAGGTGCCACTTCAGCAGCCGGTGCACGATGAGATCCGGGTAGCGGCGAATCGGTGACGTGAAGTGCAGGTAGTCGGTCGACGCCAGGCCGAAGTGCCCGATGGGCACCACGTCGTAGGTCGCCTGCTTGAGCGAGCGCAGCATGAGGAAGTGCAGCGCGCGCTCGTAGGGCGCGCCCTTCACCTGCTTCATCAGGCCCTGCAGCGCCTTGGGCGACTGGCCGTCGGCGGCCTCGAAGTCGACACCGAACGAGGCCAGGAGCTGCGACAGCTCCTCGAGCCGCGCCAGCGAGGGCACGTCGTGCACGCGCCACATGGTGTCGGCGTTGCGCTCGCGGAAGAAGCGCGCCACCGCCTCGTTGGCGGCGAGCATGTATTCCTCGATCAGCTGGTAGGCGACCTTGATCTCGGGGTTGGCCTTGGAGCGGCGCACGTCGCGCACCAGCTTGGGATCGTCCTCGTCGAGGACGACGCTGGCCTGGTCGATGTCGAAGTCGAGCGCGCCGCGCGCCATGCGGTGCGCGCGCATCTTCTTGGCCAGCTCGTTGGCACGCTTGAGGTCGCCGATCCAGTCGAGATAGCGCGCGCGCGGGCCGCGGAAGTCGCCCGCCAGCGCGGCGGCCACGCCCGGGTAGTCGAGGCGCGCGTGCGAGCGGATGACCGCGGCGCAGAACTTGGCGTTCTGCGGCACCCCGTTGGCGTCGATGTCGAGGCGCACGACCATGGCGCAGCGATCGACCTCGGGGTTGAGCGAGCAGATGCCCGACGACAGCTCGTGCGGAAGCATCGAGATGGCGCGATCGGGCAGGTAGACCGAGCAGCCGCGGATGCGTGCCTCGCGGTCGAGCGCCGAGCCCGGGGTCACGTAGTGCGACACGTCGGCGACCGCGACCCACACGCGGTAGCCGCCGCCCGGCTTGTCCTCGACGCACACCGCGTCGTCGAAGTCGCGCGCGGTCTCCGGGTCGATGGTCAGGAAGGGCCGGTCGCGCAGGTCGACGCGATCGGCGAAATCGGCCGGGCGCAGCTCCTGAGAGGTGCGCTTGGCCGCGGCCAGCGTGTCCTCGGGGAAGACGTCGGGGATGTCGGCGCAGGCGATGACCTTGGCGACCTCGGTCCGGGGGTCGTTCTGCTCGCCCAGCACGTGCACCACGCGCGCCCAGATCTCGCCCACGTCGCCGGTGCGCTTGGGCGTGGGGTAGCGCGTGATCTCGGCGACCACGCACTGACCGATGCGCGCGGCGCCCGAGCCGTCCTCGAGGCCGACCTTGCCCCACGTGCTGGCGATGCGCGGATCGTCGGGCTCGAGGAAGACCTCGTGGCCCTGTCCGCGCACCACGCCGGTCAGCTTGGCGCGGCCGCGCTCGATCACTTCCTCGACCCGGCCCTCGGTGCCCTTGTAGCCCATCCAGGTGGTCAGGCGCACCTTGTCACCGTCGAGTGCCGTGCCCCGGTAGCGCGCGGGCACGAACACGTCGGCCTCGCCGTCCTCGCGCTCGACGAAGCCGTAGCCGGCCGGATGCACGCGGATGCTTCCGGTGACACCGCCCGGCTTGGTCGACGTCGCGCCCGTGCCCAGCACGGGCAGGACCTCGTCCTTGTTGCCGCTGGGCAGCGTGGCCAGGCCCGGCTCGTTGACGTCGCCGGCGCCGTCGTCGTCGCTGTCATCGGCCGCGTCGTCGCCGGCCCCGGGCATCCGGTAGCGGGCGCCGGGCGCCTTCTCCAGCGTGCCGGCGTCGAGGAGCTCCTCGAGCAGCCGGCGCAGCCGGTGCCGTCCATGTCCATCGAGCGACATGGCCGTGGCCAGCTCGTTCACCTTCCAACCCTGCGACGGCGCGCGTCGCACGGCGTCAACTACTGCATTCTTTTCGAGTTCCGTATCCATTGCTTTTGCTTTCAGTTCTTCGTTCTTGAGATGGCGTCGTCAGCGGTACGCGCGCACGTGCGCGTCGTCCGCTCCGACATAGATTGTCCCATCCACGGCCATCGTGACGGCGGCGTCGACGTCGGCATCGAGGGACAGAAACCAGCGCAGGCGGCCATCGGCCTCGAGCGCATAAACATGATCGTCTTGCGACCCGAACAGGATCGCCCCGTCCTTGGCCACCGTCGGCGCGGCGTGCACGCGGTCAGCCGCGGTGAAGCGCCAGGCCACCGAGCCGTCGGGCCGCACCGCGTACAGCTGGCGGTCGTACGAGCCCACGTAGATGGTGCCGTCGGCGCCGATGGCAGGCGACGAGCGCACCTGGCCCTGGGTGAGCAAGGCCCACCTGGGCTGACCGTCGCGGCCCACCGCGTGCAGCTTGCCGTCGTCGGCGCCGAAGTAGATCGTCCCGTCGGCGCCAACCGCGGGCGACGACTCGATGTCGTCCTTGATCCGGTACTGCCAGCGCGGCGAGCCATCGGGGGCGATGGCGTGCAGCGTGTCGTCCTGCCCGCCCGCGTAGACCGTGCCGTCGGTGCCCAGCGCCGGCGCGGTGCCCACGTGCTCGGCGGTGGCGTACTTCCAGCGCAGCGTGCCGTCGGGCCACACCGCGTAGACGCCGTCGGCGCCGAAGTAGATGGTGCCGTCGGGACCGAGCGTGGGTCCGCCGTCGACGTCGCAGCGCACGCCTTCGGGCCCGAAGCCGACCGGCGGGTCGCAGTCGCCGGCGCGCAGCTTCCACTTGAGCTTGCCGTCCGGCTTGACGGCATAGAGGTAATCGTCGTCGGAGCCGACGTAGATCGTGCCGTCGGATGCGACCGCCGGGCTGGTCCACAGCCGGTCGGCGGCCGCGAAGGTCCAGCGCACCGCACCGCTGTCTGGCGCGAGCGCGTACAGCTTGCCGTCGTGCGAGGACACATACACCGTGCCATCTGGCCCCACCGTGGGCGCGGCCGCGACCACGCCGCCCGTGGTCACGTCCCAGACCAGGCTGGGCTCCTTGGCCGGCGCCGCGGCGGGCAGGTGTCCCAGATGTTGCGCGTCGCCGCGACCCATCGCGTACGGCACCGGCCAGTCGGGATGCGGCGGCGCCGGCTTCTCGACCGGTGCGACCCCGGGGCTCGGCGGTGCCACCCCGCCCGGCCCCGAGACGTTCTCGCAGCCGCCACGCACGCAGATGCGGCTGCCCTTGCAGTCGACGTCCTTGCCGCATGGCGATAGCGGTACCGGCCGGCCCGCACCGCCGCATGACGTCACGACGAGCACGGGCACCCAAAGCACGCGCACGCGCTCAGGCACACCCATCCTGTGTGTGGATACCATGTTCAGGAGAACTTGCGTGTACGGAGGAGTCGTAGGAACCGAGGAGGCAGGAACTGTTCAAGGGTGTCGGGGCGGCCTGGTCAGGCGCGCGGGACTTCGCCTTGAAACTGATCGGCTAGCTTTTCGAAATATCGGCGGGTTTCTTCCAGCACGGCTGGATCCTGGTCAGGATACATACGAATCCCGTAAAGGCCAGCAGGATCTGTCGTGACTGGACCTACCGGCAGGCCACCGACGATGCCAGTCTGCTCGTGGTAGAGCAACGCCAGCACCTCTGCCACGGTCTCAGGCACCAGGAACGTTCGCCGTCCCAATTCTGGCTTCCCGTCCTTGAAGCCTTCGACCAGCTTGGCCATGCGCGCTCGACGATTCTTTCACTCGGCTACCGACAAGTCAAAGCCGAACTCGCCGGGGCAAAACCCGTAAGCACGGCAACACTCGCCTTCCTCGGCCGACGTTTTCGAGGGGTCCGACGGTGAAGCTGCGCCACGCGCGCACGCATGCCCACAAAAAAGCGTCGCACAGGCGAAACATATCCGGTTCGCGTTATGGTCGCGCCGTGCCGAACGCGACCTACATCGCCTACGAGGGCCGCGGCCACGCGGGTCCGCCATTTCTGCTCGTGCACGGCTTCCCGCTCGACCGCTCCATGTGGCGGGGCCAGATCGACGGCCTGGCGCCCTACGCACGGGTGGTCGCGCTCGACCTGCCCGGCTTCGGCGCGAGCGCGCCTGCGCTGGACGGAGCGCGCGCCTTCACCATGGATGCCATGGCCGAGCATGTCATCGCGGTCGCCGACGCGCTCGGCTTCGACCGCTTCATCCTGGGCGGGCTGTCCATGGGCGGCTACGTCGCGTTCGCGCTGCTGCGCAAGCACCGCGCGCGCGTGCTCGGCCTGGCCCTGCTCGACACGCGCGCCGAGGCCGACGCGGCGGAGATGAAGCGCGCGCGCCTCGAGGACGCCGAGCGCGTGCTCGCCGAGGGCACCAGCTTCTACGTCGACAAGATGATGCCGCGCCTGCTGGCCGCACGCACCGTGGCCGAGCGGCCGGATCTGCGCAACGGCCTGGAGCTGATGCTGCGGCGCGCCACGCCCGCAGGCGTGGCCTCCGGCCTGCGCGGGCTCGCCGATCGTCGCGACGTGCGCGCCGAGCTGGCCAAGATCGATGTGCCCGCGCTGGTCGCGGTCGGCACCGACGACGTCGTCACGCCGCCCGAGGGTGCGCGGGCCATGGCCCAGGCCATCCCCGGCGCGCTGCTGGCGGTGATTCCCAACGCCGGCCACATGGCGCCCTTCGAGCAGCCGGAAGCCACCAACGTCGCGCTGCGCAAGCTCATCCGCAAGGTCAACGCGGCGTAGGCCGCGCGGCTACGCGTCGACGACGATCGTGCCCGCCTCGCCGGGCTCGCACGTGCCGATGACCGCAGCCAGCACGCCGCGCGCGGCCAGGCCGGCCTCCAGGCTGGCGAGCCGCTCGCGCGGCAGCGCGATGAGCAGCCCGCCCGAGGTCTGCGCGTCGCACAGGAGCGTCTGCGTGGTCGCGTCGATGCCCGCGCCCCACTCGATCCACCGGCCGAAGTGCTCCGCGTTGCGCCGGGAACCGCCGGGCACGAGGCCCGCCTCGGCGAGGCGCCGCGCGCCCGGCAAGAGCGGCACCGCGCCCGCGCGCACGCGCGCCCGCAGCCCCGACGCATGCACGACCTCGTGCAGGTGGCCGAGCAAGCCGAAGCCGGTCACGTCGGTGGCGGCACTGGGACCGGCCTCGATCATCGCCTCGGCCGCCGCGCGGTTGAGCGCCGCCATGCACGCGATGGCGCCGGCGAGCTCCGCGTCGCTGGTGGCGCCCTTCTTGACGCCCTGCGATATGACCCCCGTGCCGATGGGCTTGGTCAGCACCAGCACGTCGCCGGGGCGCGCGGTCGAGTTCTTCACCGCGCGCTCGGGATGGACCAGGCCATAGACGCACAGGCCGTACTTCGGCTCGGCGTCATCGATGGAGTGGCCACCGACGATGGCGATGCCCGCCTCGGCCGCCTTGTCGACGCCGCCGCGCAGGATCCGCCCCATGACCTCGAGCGGCAGCTTGCCCACGGGAAAGCCGATGATCGACAGCGCAAAGGTGGGCCGCGCACCCATGGCGTAGATGTCGGAGAGCGCGTTGGCCGCGGCTACTCTGCCGAAATCATAGGGATCGTCGACCACGGGGGTGAAGAAGTCGACCGTGGCCACCGCCGCGAGCTCGCCGTTCAGACGGTACACCGCGGCGTCGTCGCTGGTGGAGTAGCCCACCAGCACATTCGGGTCGACCAGCTGCGGCAACCCGCCGAGGACCTGCCCGAGGTCCGCAGGTGAGATCTTGCAGGCTCAACCACCGCCGTGGCTGAGGGCGGTCAGGCGCGGGCGGTCGTCGATGACATTGGACATGCCCTCAACATACCCCAGAAGCGGCGCAGGCCCTGCCTGTCGGCCTGTTAGACGAGTTGGTCTCAATACCGTTGACTCGCCTGTGCGACGCATCCGATAACGTCAACGAGTCACGGGCAAACCACGGGCAAAGGGGTCGAGAGCACCATGAAGAAGTCTTTCCAGTTCGCTTTGATTCTCGGAACGCTGATGACGATGGCGCTGCTTGCGGGCGCGTGCAGCGACGACAGTGGCCCCAAGGGCCTGCCGGGAACGCCGGACAGCGGCATCGTGCTGCCGATGCCCGACGCTGCTCCCGCCATGAGCTGCGATCCTCTCGCGCAGAACTGCACCGCGGCCACTGACAAGTGCAGTCTCGATCTCACGCAGAGCGCGACCGCGGCCACGTGGGGCGAATCCTGTCGCCCGCAGACCGGCATGGTGGCGGCCGGCGCGATGTGTGCGCGATCGATGGAGGGTGCCCCCGGCGTCGGCAAGGACAACTGCGCCAAGGGTCTCTACTGCACGGCCATCGGCAACTTCGCGGCCGACACCTCGGCGGCTGCGCGTGTTTGCCGGACCTTCTGCCGCTCGAACTCGCAATGCACCGTCGGTACCCATCCCGCCTGCTTCCAGCTGACCGCGATGCGCAACCCCGACACCGGCTTCTGCGTCGACTCGTGCAACATCCTCGCCGACGACGGCATCTGCACCGGCGGCACGTGGTGCGAGCCGAGCCGCTCGATGGAAGGCCAGGCCCTGGGCCTCTGCTCGACGGCCGGCACGGCGGCGGTAGGCGAGACCTGCGGCGGCATGCCGGTGGTCGACTGCCAGAAGGGCTCGGTCTGCATCACGACCAACTCGACCATGATGAGCGCCTGCGCCGCCTGGTGCGACATCGTCGCCGACCCGACCATGGCCAAGTTCCCCTGCCCCGCGAACTTCACCTGCAAGGCCTTCGGCAACGGCCCGACCGACTTTGGCATCTGCTCGGCGAACTAGTGGTTTCAAACAGGTGCTGGCCGACCAGTCTCATGGCCATTTGCTAACGATTGCCTGTCCGCTTCTCTAGCGTTCACTCCTTGAAACAAGTGAAAGCTTCCTCGCCTGACTGGGGCGAGAAGCATTCGCTCTAACCATGATTATTTCATGTACTTACTTCCGCCTACACGAAGTTGGTTCGTGCTAGGGTCCGCCAATCGAACACATCGTCCACGGGTCGCTAAGCTGCGTGTGCTTCCCGTCGTGTCGAGAATACGCAGCAAGATTCAACTCTGCAGGAGCGTCAATGACCAGTCGGTTGCCTTTCACGTCTGCGGTCGCCGCGCTACTCGTGCATCTCGTTTCTTCGGGAATTGCCGACGCAAAGGAAACGGTGCCAAGCGAGCCGGGCGGCGCGTATCCAGATGGCTTCTGTGGAACGGAACGTCCAGTCAAGCCCTGCGCAGCCGAGAAGATCGGAGAGCACGGGCCGCAGCCCCGGCGAAAGCTCTTCCTGAATCGCAGTGGTGGCCCCTACTACATCGGGCCGCGAACCGACGCTGCGACCAACACCGTCGGCACCATCAGTGCCATGAGGCCAGGCACGATTCCGCCACTGAGCGGTTCCGATGCGGACTGGCAGCTTCTCGTCGACTGCGTTCGTGATCGGTACAAGAGATTCAACATCGACGTCGTCGATGCAGAGCCTGCCGCGACCGAAAAGTACGAGGAAGTCGTCATCGGTGGAAAGCAGGCCGACATCAACTATTCGCCGCTCATGCCAAAGGGAGGAGTGGCGTTCAACGACCTAGGATGTACCGCTGCGGAGCACGGCGTTGGTTTCGTCTTCGTCGACAACATGGTCATCTCCGACGAAGGCAACCGGCAGTGGCTCTGCATCGCAGCCTCCCACGAGTCGGGACATCTCTTTGGTCTCGAGCACGAGGGCCTGCCAACCGACATTATGAGCTACAGCCAGGATCCCTTCGGCAAGGAATTCCAGGACCAGCTCGCCAACTGTGGAGAATACGAGACGAGCCCGACCCGTTGCAGCTGCAACTCCAATTCGTCCACCAATTCGAAGGAGCGCCTCGACGATCTGGTCGGTCCCAACGAGCAGGAACCGCCTGTCGTCTCGATCACGTCGCCGCTGCCAGACGCGCATGTTGGTCCGGCCTTCGTGGTGAAGGCGACGGCCACCGACAATTCAAGCGTGGAGAGCCTCGAGCTCTGGATCGATGGTCAGCTCGCCGACAGCGATGTGAACGAGCCGTTCGAGCTGCATGCCCCCGCCAACATCACCCTCGGCGCGCATACCGTTGAAGTACACGCCATCGACAAGTCCTACAACCAGGGCACCGCGATGCAAGCCGTAACCGTGGATCCGGGCTGCGCGTCAGACACGGACTGCAGCGAAGGTCAGGTATGTGCCAATAATGCCTGCCTGAGCGACATCGGCAACGCGTGCCATGAGTCCTCGGACTGCGCCACTGGCCTGTGCGCTTCGACCGGCCCGACGAACAAGGTCTGCTCGCAACTCTGCACGGCTGGAGCGGCGGATCAGTGCCCTTCGGGCTTCTCTTGCCGCGTCGAGAACGGCGGCCAAGCCAAGTGCTGGGCCGAGAACGGCGGCGGCTGCGGCGTGGTGACGGGCCAGGGGCGCGAGTCGAATCACCTGCCCTGGCTGTCGGCCACCGCGTTCGGCCTGGCGATGTTCTTCATGCGCCGGCGCCGCCGCTGACCGTGAGAAGCTCGAGCTTCATGAGCAAGTGGTACCGGACCCTCGCTGTTTCATTCGCGCTCTGCGCGAGCCTGCAGGCGCTCGCCCGCGCCGACTACGTCATGGTCAAGAAGAACCCGGCGAAGTCGGCAGCCGGGCTGGCGCCTGCGGCCGACCCACCGCCGCGTCGGATCATCTTCCTGAACCACAACGGTGGCTCGTACACCAGCGCGAGCGAAAACGATTCATCGATGAATCTGTCGTCCGCGCTCGACTCATTCATGGGCCCTGGAATCACGGTTGCGGTGCCTTCCTGGGGAACCAGCGACGATACCTGGAAGGCAACCCTCGCGTGCTCGCGGCAGATGTTCGGCCGCTTCAACGTCGAGGTGACCGACGTCGATCCTGGCGACGTCCCGCATGTGGAGGCAGTCATCACGAGCGCCAGACCCACCGACCTGGGGTTCTCCAGCGGAACGGGTGGCATCTCGCCCTTCGACTGCAGCACGCCCGTGATCGAGCGATCCATTGTCTGGGTGTTCCCCAGGCTCGCTGGCGACAGCCCGCAGCGAACGTGCGAGATCATCGCCCAGGAGGTCGCGCATTCGTACCAGCTCGACCACGAGTTGCTCTGCGAGGATCCGATGACCTACCTGGATGGCTGTGGCACCAAGACGTTCCAGGATCAGGACGCCGTCTGCCACGACATGAGCCTCCACCAGGCGCCCTGCGCGTGCACGCAGGCGTCGACGCAGAACTCGGTGCAGTTGCTGCTCAAGACCCTGGGGCCGGGCGAAACCGAGCCCCCGGCTGTCGCGATCACCTCGCCGGCTGGTAACGCCAGCGTCCAGCCCGGCTTCGCCATCGATGCCGCAGTGACTGACAACTACGCGATCATCAAGATCGACCTCTGGATCGACGGCGCGTATCGCACCAGCGTCGGCACCTCGACCGAGGGTCTGACGGCACCGCGCAACACTCCCATCGGCAATCACACGTTCGAGCTAAAGGCCTACGATCCCGGCGGCAACGTCGGGACTGCCAGCGTCGCCGTCAAGATCGACCCCGAGTGTCAGACTGCTGCCGATTGCGGCGCGACCAAGACCTGCGAGGGCGGCATCTGCATGGGCGACGTGGGCGCCGTCTGCAGCAGCGAAGAAGACTGCGCCAGCAGCAGCTGTGTCCTCGACGAGCAGAATCACAAGTTCTGCTCCCGCGCCTGCGGCGACGGCAACGGCTGTCCGAGCGGCTTCACCTGCACCCACCTGGGCGCCAGCCCGGTGGATCGCTGCTACCCGGGCGGCGACAGCGGCGGGTGCACGGTCGCGGAGGCTGGCGACAACGAGAGGATTCCGCTCGGCGCGGCCGTACTATTGTTCACTGGGCTCTTCGTTCTTCGTTCCCACCGAAGGCGAGCGTCCTAGTCATCCAACCCCTCAATGTGATCACTACAAGCGATCGGTCTTGGCAAGTGTGTGGAGGACGCGCACGTTCACCCTCCCACTCGATTGCTTGTCGACGCACGTGGAGTCGCCGACGCTGTTAACGCCGTCGACGACACAGTGTTCGATGTGAATGGGCGAGTGGAAGGCGCTCCAGAACTCGGCCTCTGGCCAAAGGCGCCACCCGCTTAGCAGTCGGGAGAAACTGCGAACGGACACAATTGCATTGTGCTCATCGGCAGAAGATTGTCGAGAAGCGGCTGGCTGTCTGAAACACTATCCTTGTGGACAAGGCTCCTGCTGACTTCTTATCGTGCAGCCCCTTGTCGCCGGGCAACCGACGCCGGTGCACCACTCGGGACAAGCAGTCTTCGCGCCCCCTGTGCTGTGATTGTCCTCCGTCGCGCTATTGTCGACGCCGCCAACCACAATGCTAAGGTCACCGCCAGCCAACAGTCTCAGCGTTGTTTTGGTCAAAGACAGTTTTCCACGCCCAGGAATCTTACCCATAATCAATCTCCTCTTGAGTGAAGCCATTGAAAGATATCAGCATAGTCGAGTGGATATGGAACTGGCTGGTTCGCCAAGTCCCAGATCGCGACCAAGCCATGCTCATGCGCCGAAGCTATTAGCTTCCCGTGTTTCGACAACAACTCCAGATTGTCGAGCGGTATCGACGAGCTAAGAGAGAGTACATTTCGGTGCCGCATGTCGATGATCGCAGCCGCACCCGACATCGAACATGAAGCCACTCGGTCACCGATCGGATCGCCATCGACGTCCGATGTCGCACCCTCGAAAGCTATGCGGTCCAATCCCTCCACCCGTGGCCACGCAATGACAGTGCCATCTTCACAGCTCGCGAATAGGACGTCTTTGTCATGTGAAATCCATGGTCGAGACAACATGCCACTACATTTCGCAAGCACTTCGGGTATCCCCGTCCTAGGAATCGCGAGGACCTGACCAGTCGCTGCTAAAGCGACGGATCTACCTGACGGTAGTACAAAGGCAGCTGTTGTGTTTACGCCCAATGCGACGGAGGACTGAATTGCCAGATGTCGGCTGAGAAACTCAATCTCACCAGAGAAGTGGGAAAGCACAAGTTGACCGTGCACGGGATCTTCAGTAATTCGGGTTGCATCGCGTAGCCCATTTACAACTGCATACTCGTCAGGATTGGCGAATGTGTATCCGAGCAAAGACCCTTCATTCGACAATACATAGAGTTGGCCATCATCCGTCGAGATCGCCAGATCTCTTGAACCGCCCGGTACGCAGACCACGGGCTCGCCGATACGCCCAGAAGCCGTATGGTTCCAGTGGCGCACGCAACCATCGCGCCCCCCGATGGAATAGAGGGAATGCTCGCCGCCTGTTCTCGCCACGACCACCCCATCGTGTGCACCCTGGTACTCCGTGAGCGCGTCGAGGTCCACGTCATACAGGCCTACGCCTCCGCCAATTTCCCCGATGAGAACCCGCGACTCGTCGCGCGCTGCCGCCAATGCCCACGAAGGTTGTTCGAGTTGATGCACATGAGCAATTCGCGACGGACTAAAGCTGGCAATCAAGTCGCCGAGAACACCTATGGTTCCATCAGGTGACACGCCAATCCTTCTTATCTGACCGAGACTGACGCGCCACGATTGTTTCCACCCGGTCAAAGGCTCCCAGTACTCGACTTCACCATCGTCAGAACCAGTCACAAGTGCCGACCGGTCGGCGTAGAAATGGGCGGCCGAGGCCCGTCCACTGTACAAGATCCGGCGCGCGACCAAGTCAACGACAACAAGGTGATGGCTGGCACTGAGGCCGAACGCGAGGCGGCATGTGTGATCAATCCCAAGAGCCACGGTGAGCGTGTCGGGCTCAATCGCGTAGGTTTCCGAGACACGAGCCCCATCGGTATTCGTCACAATGATGAGCCGTCCGTCCGATGTACCCAAGGCCATCCTGCCGCAGGAGAACTGCGATGTCAGCTTGCCGGCGTTTCCGCCGATATCGAATTCCGCGGGGGCAGCAGCCGATGAAGTATCGACAGAGGAGTACTTGATTGATCCATCGGCAGCCACGGAAGCGACAGTGGCCTTGTCCAGAAACACCACACTCGCCGACCCCTTCCGGTGCTTCGTCAATAGCAGCGTCTTACCGTTCGAAACGTCGAGTAGTACGACCCGACCGTCGGAGCAGCCCACGGCGATGGACTCTTGACCTGGGGCAAACGCGAAATCACTTATGCGGGCGGCACCGCATGGTCGGTAGCGCAGCTGCACGACAATCGGGCCGCGTGTAGATCGCAATGGCAGCCCAATGACGACGAGCTGGCCCGAGCTCAGAGCCGCGACTGCAAGGGATGCGGCACCATCGGATCGAACGTCAAAAATCTCCAGCTTGCTACCATCGATCGCGACCGGGGCGGTATGCTCGAGTATCCTGGAATCGAGGCCCCACATCTCGAGTCGCTTGGAGTTCGCCACGATCACTGAATTGGAATTCTGGTCGACGGCGAATCCCAGCTGTTTTTCGCCATTGATTGCAGCGTATGACCAGAAGTCAGGCAGGCCAGCCATGCCGATGCGATGAATGATTGGATAAACCTTGTCCCAATCGGTAGCATCGCGAGGGTAGGCTTTCAGGATTTCATACGCGCGGATGACGTTGCGCTGGTCTACCTCGCGGCCCGCCTGTTCTCGAAGCAAGGCATTAGATTTTTCAATGGTGGCCAGGCGACTGGCAATCGCTGCATCGCGCTCTCGAACGATGCGGATGGCCGAGACCGTCGCAACGCCCAGGAGCAGCAGTCCTGCGACAGCTGCGGTTGCGATGACGCCGCGCCTGCGCGCGGCCCACTTCCGCAACCGTTCCGTCGCGGCGTACGAATAGGCGCTCACGAGCCTGCCGTTGACGAAGCTCTTGAGATCCGCGAGCAGGCCCCCGGCGTCGGCGTAGCGTTCGGAAGCTTCGCGCGCCATGGCCTTGTTGGCGACCGCGGCGAGGTCGCGGGGTACGTCTCGGGCGATCTCGTCCAGGCTCGGCGGGGGGCCCGCCAGAACGGCACCGAGCATTTCCTCCGACGTTCGGACGGTGTATGGAAGCTTCGCGGTCAGCAGCTGACGGATCACGGCGCCCAGCGCATAGACGTCGGCGCGCTTGTCGACTTCCTCGCCGCGGGCCTGCTCGGGAGGCATGTACGCCGGGGTTCCGACCACGCTGCCGATGGCGGTCATGTCGTCGCGGCTGGGGCTGCGGTAGGGATCGGTCTGCGGGATTGCGTCGTCGGGGGCACCGAGATCCTTGGCCAGGCCCCAGTCGATCACGACGGTCTCGCCGTAGGAGCCGACGATGACATTCGAAGGCTTCAAATCGCGGTGGATGACGCCCTCGTGGTGGGCATAGGCGATCGTCTCGACCACGGCGAGCAGGTTGGGCAGGAGCTGCAGGCGCTCTTCCAGCGTCTTGCATTGGCCGAGAAGGTCCTTGAGGGATCGGCCCTCGATGAGCTTCATGGCGTAAAACGGCGCGCCCGACTCCAGAACGCCCGCCTCGTGGATGGGGACCACGCCGGGATGCTGGAGCTTGGCGGTGATGCGCATCTCGCGCTCGAAGCGCATCCGCGCGCGCGGCTCGAGGTACTGCAGCTGCTTGAGCGCGACGCGGCGGCCCAGTCGACGATCGTGGGCGCGGACGACCACGCCGACGCCGCCGCGGCCGACTTCTTGTTCGATCTGATAGACCGAGTCGGAGACGATGGGCAGCTCGAAGGCAGCCACCTTGACGGGAGTGGGCGGAGGACCGTCCTCGGTCGTGGTGATGGTTCGCTCGGGCGGCGAAGCTCCGCTGGCGGCGGTGCTCAGCGTTTCGTCGGGCGAAATATCCTTGTCACCAACCTGCATTCGAAGACCTGCAGGTCGGACAGTAGAGGCGATGGACGTACACGGAAAGCCACAAGATGTGGCACCCATGCGCTCGCTGAAATGAATGTGTCTTGAGCTACAAGACTGGGGTTTAACCCGGCCTACCCCGCCTTCGCCTTGCCCTTGCTCAGCGAGTCGTGGATGAGCGACATCGACTTGCGCAGGCTGCCCAGGGCGTCCCAGAGCAGATCCATGCGCTCGAGGACGTCCTGATCGGCGACCAGGCCTTCGAGGTCGGCGACGCTGAGGTCGGGGTGCTCGAGCACGCGCTGGGCGCGCATGACGAAGGATTCGATCCCGCCCATGGCCAGCGCGCTCTCGCGTAGATCGTCGGCCAGGAAGAGAATCATGTTCTGCAGCTCGGCGCGGCCGCGCAGCGTGGGGCTGGGCGTGGTCGCACCGGCCAGCAGGCGATCACGCGCGCGACGGCCCACTCCGGTGCGTTCGCCCTGGCCGCGGTCTGACTCGCGTCTCATCCACTCAGCATCGACGCCCGGCCAGGACGGGGCAAATTTTCAGCTCGCTTCGTCAGCTCGTCGGCTCGTCAGCTCGCCTTGACCGAGATGCGGCGCGGTTTCACCGCGGCGGCCTTGGGCAGGTGCAGCCAGAGGACGCCGTGCTTCAGCTCGGCCGTGATCTTGTCGCGGTCGATCCCGTCGGGCATGACGAAGCTGCGCCGGAAGTCGTACTTCTCGCGCCGGCCCTCGAGGCTGATGCGGTCGTCGTCGACGTCGATCTTGAGCGCGTCCTGGCCCACGCCGGGCAGGTCGGCGACCAGCAGGACCTCGTCCTTGTTCTCGAACACGTCGCAGCGGGGCGCCACGCCGGCGCGCTGCTGAACGGCTTCTGCGTCGCTGCGCCGCTGCGCGGACATCGACTTGTCGTTGTTGTTGATGGTCATCGCCATGGGTCGTTCCTCCACTCCAGCAGCGCCGCTACGAAGCGGCCTTGACGGTGATCTGACGCGGCCTCGAATCGGCCGCCTTGGGCAGCGTCACGGTGAGCACGCCATTCTTGACCGTGGCGGCCACCCGCTCGACGTCCACCTTGGTGGGCAGCGCCCAGGCGCGCGAGAAGCGATGGTGGCCGCGCTCGCGCCGGTGCACCGAGTAGCCCTCGGGGGCGTCTGCCTTGCGCTCGCCGGCCAGGCCCAGCGTGTCCTGCGTGACAGTGAGCTGGATGTCCTTGTCGCTCAGCCCGGGCACCTCAGCCTCGAGCACGAGGTCGGTACCCGTGTCGCGCAGGTCGGCCCGGGGCCAGTTCGTGGCTGACGCCTCGTCGACTCCCCAGCGCGCATCGAAGCCCTCGAACAGCCGGTCCATCCGGCGCCGGAAGTCATCCAGCGCTCCGTACGTGCGGTCATAGTCCTCGCCGAATCCCCACATGGTCATGCCTCCTTGCATGCCCTTTCGATGGGCACGCAAGGCGTGTCGGTCAAGATCTTGCGCCGACGCGAAGCAAGCCTTAAGGCACAGCGATCGAGGCCGCGACGACCTGGTCGATCTTCTGCTCGAGGACGTCCAGGCTGATGGGCTTGTTCATGTAGTCGACGACGCCGAGCTGCTGGCTGCGCCGGCGCAGGTCGACCCCGGCTGACATGATGATGATGGGCACGCGCAGGCCGCGTCGCTTCGCCTCGGCGACGAAACCTGGCCCATCGAGGACCGGCATCATGAGGTCGACCAGCACCAGGTCGATGGGCTGGCGCGCCAGCACCTCCAGGGCGGCCACGCCATGGCACGCCAGGGCCACGCTGTAGCGCCCCTCGAGCGCCATCTCCATGCTCTCCCGGATGCTGGCGTCGTCGTCGACGATGAGAACCCGCAGCTTCATGGCGTCGCACCGGCAGTGAGGAATGTGCCTTTGGCTACGGCTACTGCCCCGACGATGGTCGCGAATGGACCACTGGGTGTCAATGACCCGGGGCAGCCCGGACGGGCTAACCGTCGGACCGGCGTGGCCTGGACAAGGAGGAGCTAAGACTCGGAAAACGAAGGGGGATGAAACCGAGGAAGGAAGGGTTGTGCGAAAGGGGGGACTTGAACCCCCACTGCCGTTAGGCAACAGGCTTCTGAGACCTGCGCGTCTACCAATTCCGCCACTTTCGCGAAAGCGGGGCAATTCATATACGCTGGCTCGATGGGTGTCAAGCATGACAGATTGCCCGCGTGACTCCTGAGGCCTCGCGCCGCCTCCGCACCCTGGTGCCATGGGCCATCGCGCTGGTAATCCTGGCGATTCTGTTCAAGACCGTGAGCCTGTCGGCGCTCCGCGAGGTCGCCCGCCAGGTCAACGTGGGGGTCTGGGCCGCCTTCGTGCTCGTCTTCGTGCTGGCGACACTCAGCGCCGATTCGGTGGCTGCCTGGGTCATCTACCGGCGCAGCCTGCCCGACGTGCCGCTCAAGCTGGGCGAGACCCTGGTGATGCGCGGAGCGACCTACCTGCTCTCGGTCCTCCATTACGGCGCCGGCCAGGGTGGCATGGCCTACTTCCTCAAGACCCACTACGGCGTGCCCCTGGGGCGTGCCGCCGGCGCGGTGATGCTCACCATGGGCACCAACGCCATCACCGTCGCGGCCTTCGCAACCCTCGGGATCGCCCTGGGCGGCGCGCCTGCCTCGCCGGCGCTGCGTACGGTCATCCTGGTCTTCGGTGCGGGAGTGCCCGTCTACCTGGCGCTGGTCGCCTGGCGGCCCGCCTTCCTGGCCAGGATCGGCCTCCTGCGTCCGCTCTTCGACGCGGGAGTGCGCGGCCACCTGGTCATCGCGGCAGCGCGCGTGCCGCACGTCGCGGTGCTGATCGCCGGGCACTTCACGGCCATGCGCCTGTTCTCCATCCAGGTGCCGGTGTCGGAGGCGGTCGCCCTTCTGCCCATCGTGTTCATCATCAGCGTCCTGCCCATCAGCCCCTCCGGGCTGGGCACGTCGCAGGCCGCCGCGGTCGCCCTGTTCGCCCGTTTTGCTCCCGGGGCCGACCTGGAGGCGCAGCGGGCCGCCGTGCTCGGCTATAGCCTCGGGCTGCACTTCTCGGGAATCATCGGCCAGGCGCTGGTCGGTCTGGTGTTCTTGCGGGTCCACGGCCAAACGGATACGATCGACGCTCCTGATGGTGGGACCGACGTCTAGCTCCAGGCAGTACAACTACAAGAAGCCCAGTAGCTTCAACTTCGTGTCCTTCTTCCTGCTGCTGCTGGCGCTGGCGGGCGGCTACTGGGCGTGGAAGTTCGGACCGGTCTACTACAACCGCTACAAGGTCGAGCAGATCCTGCGCGAGGGCAGCGCCGAGGCCAGCGGCATCCGACGCATGAACGAAGCCGCCCAGATGCAGATCGAGCAGAAGGTGGTCGCCAGCGTGACCGAGCAGATCGCGGCGCGCGGCGTCAGCCCCGAGAACAATCAGCTGACCGTCTACTTCGTGGACAACTATCGCTCGATCAACGCCGACTATGTGGTGGTGGTGCACCACCCCGGCGGCAAGAAGACGACGGTGAAGGTCCACCGATCCGTGAGCGTGGCCGAGTGAGCACTTTACTTGCGGCAGCACGCCGCATACCATTTGGTGGGGCGGAAACTCCGCGGCGACGATGGCCGAGCTGATCCTCATCTCCAGCGAAGAGCGTCAGGAGTTCGAGCTCGCCGCGTTCAACTCCATCGGTCGTCATCCCGACAACACCATCCAGATCCTGGATCGCATCATCTCCAAGGAGCATGCGCAGATCCAGCGCACTCCGGAGGGTCGCTACCTGCTGCGCGACCTCGGGTCGCTGAACGGCACGTACATCCGCGGCGAGCGGGTGCACGAGCAGATCCTCAACGATGGCGATGAGATCGCGCTCGGCTCGACGCGCCTCCTGTACGTCGAACAGAAGAGCGACGACGCCGCGCTGCAGCGCGTGACCATCGCGCCCGGCATGACCGAGAGCCACATCCGCCAGCGCATCGCGGCGCAGGCGGCGCGCGACTTCTTGCCCGAGCGCGACATGCTCGACGAGCGGCAGTTGCGCCGCGATTACGAGAAGCTGCGCATCGGCTACGAGCTGGGCAAGGCCATCGGCACCGAGCTCGACCTCGACAAGCTGCTGCCCAAGATTCTCGACAAGGCCTTCGAGCTGGTCAACGCCGACCGCGGCGTGATCTTGTTGATGGACGGCAAGGGCGACCTGGTCCCGCGCTACGTCAAGCAGAAGGACGGCCGCGAGGAGAACATCGTCCTGTCACGCGCCGTCATGGCCGAGGTGGTCGCGCACAAGAGCGCCGTGCTGTCGTCCGACGCGACCATGGACTCGCGCTTCTCGGGCGCGCACTCGATCATCATGCAAGGCATCCGCTCGACCATGACGGTGCCGCTGCTCATCGGCGAGGAGATCCTGGGCATCATGCACCTGGACTCGCAGATCGCCACCAACGCCTTCACCGACAAGGACCTGCAGATCTTCACCGGCATCGCCGCGCAGGCCGCGGTCGCCATCCAGAACGCGCGTCTGGCCAAGAAGATCGAGCAGGAGGCGCAGACGCGCGCGCAGATCTCGCGCCTGGTGCCGCCCAACATCGTCGAGCAGGTGGTCTCGGGCGAGCTGGTCATCGAGAAGGGCGGCAAGCTGCAGGAAGTGACCATGCTGTACTCCGACATCCGCGGCTTCACTGCCATGTCGGAGCGCGAGCAGCCCGAAGAGATCGTTCGCATGCTGAACGAATACTTCGAGGTCATGGTCGACATCCTGTTCAAGCACGAGGGCACGCTCGACAAGTTCGTCGGCGACGAGATCATCGGGCTGTTCGGCGCGCCCATCGCCAAGGCTGACGCGCCCATGAAGGCCGTGATGTGCGCGCTCGACATGCAGAAGGCCCTGCGCGAGTTCAACCGCACACGCGCCGCCGAGAACCACGAGCCCATCCGCGTCGGCATGGGCATCAACACCGGCATGGTCGTCACCGGCGCCATCGGTTCGAGCAAGTCGCTGCAGTACACCGCCATCGGCGACGCCATGAACACCGCCTCGCGCCTGTGCGGCGCTGCCAAGGCGGGCGAGATCATCATCTCCGAGCTGACCATGGCCAAGATCAGCGGCCGCGTCGAAGCCGTGCCCCTGCCTCCCGTCGAGCTGAAGAACAAGCAGAACAAGCTGCGCATCTTCAACGTGATCGGCGTGAAGGACGGGGAGTGGAATCGCGATCCGACCAACGTGTAGCATTCGGTCGGCGGCGAAGTTGTAGGCGTAGTGCGCGTTCGGCACCCGGGAGGGAGGGCCAGATGCACCGTGCGAATCGACTGCTGCGTGTCGTGGCGCCCGTCGTGGCGGCGTTGCTGACGCTCTGCGCGGGCCGCAGCGCGTGGGCATCGTTTCACCTGATGAAGGTCCGGGAGGCCTACGCCGGCTCGGCCGCAGCGCCGAATGCGCAGTACGTCGAGCTGCAGATGTACTCCGCCAACCAGACCTCACTCGGAGGGCACGGGATCACGGTCTTCTCCGCCAACGGCACGATGATCGGGATGTTCTTGTTCCCCGCCACACCCCTCGGACCCAGGCCGAGCCAGTCGACGGTGCTCATCGCCACGACGGAGGCGGCAACGTTCTTCAGCATCACGCCTGACCTCACCATGACCGCGATCTTGCCGCGCGCCGGTGGCAAGGTCTGTTTCGATGCCATCCCTGTCGATTGCGTCGCCTGGGGCAGCTACAGCGGCAGCGCCATGGGCGTTGGCTCACCGGCTAGCCCGACTGCTGGCCTGGTTCTCGGGAGAGCATTGAGCCGCAGGCTCGACATCACCCCGGGAACGACGACCCTGGAAGCGGCAGACGATACCGATCAGAGCGCCAACGACTTCTTGCTGGCGACGCCGGCGCCGAAGAACCTCGCCGGCCTCAGCGGGACGATTCCGCCCAGCACGTGCGGCAACGGCACCGTCGAGAGCCTCGAGCCGTGTGACGATGGCAACGGGGCCAATACCGACGCCTGCCTCACATCGTGTACGCGTGCATCGTGCGGCGATACGTTCGTGCACGCGGGCGTCGAAGACTGCGACGACGGCAACCACACGCCCAACGACGGCTGCTCGCCGACTTGCACGACCGAGCTGCCTGACGCGGGCGTCCCTGACGCGAGCAACATCGACGCCGGGCCCGTCGACGCCGCACCCGACATCGACTCGGCGGTCGCGACTCCCGACGGTGCGTTGCCCGGCACGCCTGTCTCCGACACGGGCGGATGTGGCTGCCGCACGGCAGGATCCTCGACGATGGCCTCGAATCGAGCCGTTGGGCTTGTCGTGTTGCTCGTGCTCGCCTTCGCTCTGATCAGACGGCGCGACGCTCGGCGCGGCCGATAGACGCTGCGTCGCCACCGTGGTACGTACGGTGGCATTCTCGCCGGAGACCGAACGATGAGCGCGCTTCGAGCTCGCATGCTCCTTCTGCTGCTGATGTCGTCGGGCTGTGCGAACGAAGACGTGATCCATTGCGACGTCGACTCCGATTGCATCCAGGGAAGCATTCCTGGAAGGTGCCTTCCTGTGCCTTCGAGCTCGAGCCAGTGGTGCGCGTTCCCCGACAGCAGTTGCCCGTCGGAAAACCGCTGGGGAGTCAAGACCGGGGATGGGCTCGCCCGAGAATGTGTCGACGGACCACCGAGCTCGGCGAGGCACATTCTCAGCGTCACCCTGGGACCGGGCGGCTCGGTCACGTCCGAGCCAGCAGGCGTCGACTGCGGCAGCGATTGCGTGGAGGCGTTTGCCTCAGACGCGACCGTCGTCCTCTCGGCAACGCCAGCTCAGGGGAAGTCGCTCGTTGGCTGGGGCGGTGACTGTGCGCCGGCGCGATTGGCAACGACCTCCACCCTGACCATGACGAAGGACCGAGTGGTCTCGGCGGCGTTTGCCGCCCCTGGTACGGTTCTGTCGCTGCAGTCGTTCGGCAGCGCCGCCAACGAGCACGTGGACGGTCTCGCCATCGACAGCACCGGTCACGTCTACGTGGCTGGCCACTTTGCCGACATGTTGACCATCGGCGGGAATGTTCTGATCGGTCTGGGAGGTCAGCAGGACATCTTTGTAGCCAAGCTCTCGGCCACGGGCGACGTGGTCTGGGCGAAAGCCTTCGGCGGTCCCGCCACCGAACAAGCCTTGAACGCTTCCGTTGATCGAGACGGAAACCTTTGGTTGGTCGGGTTCTTCTCCGGTTCGATCAATTTCGGCGGTGGGAGGCTGGACAGCGCCAACGCACAAGATGGGTTCGTCGCGAAGCTGAATGGCGTAGACGGCGGGCACCTGCTCTCCCAGAAGCTCGGTCCTGCCGCTTACGCCATAGCCCACGATCCCCTCGGCAACACGTACATCACCGGCGCATTCGGAGATCCCTTCGATGTTGGAGGTACTCACCTGCCTTCCGCCGGGAGCTCTGACGTCTACCTGGTCAAGTTCAACGCCGACGGACACCAGCAGTTTGCGCTCGACTTTGGTGGTCTCGGGAACGAATCACCCGCGGGCCTCGTGGTAGATGCAGACGGCAACGCCGTGTTGACTGGCACATATTCGGCGTCGGTGAATTTCGGCTCGGGCACGCTGCCCGATGCAGGCTCCGCCGATGCCTTCGTCGCCAAGCTGTCTCCCGGCGGCAATTGCATCTGGGCACGCGGATTGGGCGGTGCGGGACAGGACGCCATCACCTCGATCGCCGCCGACACCGAACGCGGGATATACGTCGCGGGCTACTTCGAGCAGACCGTCAACTTCGGCGGCGGCGCGGTAGCGAGCAAGGGAGGCAAGGACGTCTTCGTGCTGAAGTACGACAAGAGTGGCACGTACCAGTGGTCGGCCACGGCAGGCGGGCCGGGCGATGACCTCGGAGCTGGACTGGCACTCGACAGGAACGACGAGCCAGGCGTTGCCGGGAACGTCGGG
>OBEQ011146309.1_pt1 | contig 22324 bp, 19 predicted proteins | sample 1670901 | NCBI WGS metagenome assembly OBEQ01 (sample SAMEA104232315, study PRJEB22302) | groundwater metagenome | biome: forest; feature: aquifer; material: groundwater | place: USA | collected 2011-08-07 | depth 5.4 m
ATGAGGTTGTTCACCCGATTGCCCTGGACATACACCAAGCCGCCATTGAGGCGGCGGCCAAGGGCGCGGGAGCGCCCGCCCGGCGAGGGACATATAAAAATCAAGGGGCCCGTGCTGTGCGGCGCGGGCCCCCTGTTCAGGTGCGAGGAAGACGAGAAGGCGAAGAGTGCCGCCGTTCAGCCGCCAAGGCAGGGAAGGGTGTGGCGGCACCGCCGGCGGCGGCGTGTGAGCTGGGAGTGTGCGGCTGCCCGGCTCACAAGGAGGATCATGCCAAAGGGCGGGGGGCGGGGCTGTGATGCCGGTCACAGGGCGAGCGAAAAAGGTCGGGGCAGCCCCGCCCCAGCCGCTCCGCCGCGGGCATATCGGCAATTGGCGCTAGACCGATTTCCGACCGCAATCCTTCCTTCGGATCAAAGGACTTGCGCCGCGCCGTGTGGTGTTATGGGGCGCCGATGGGCTTTGCGCCCCCCAACGGCGAGACGTGCATCAGTCATTCGGAGTTACAGTCCATGGCCGAGACCTTCGAGGAAAACCCCAACGCGACCGACCGGGCGATGTTTGTCCGCAGCGTCGCGGCGCTGCTGTCCACCCGTGCGCGTGGCTTCAAGAATCAGCACGCCCTGTTCGCCATGGCCGCCCAGTTGAACCGCATCGCCGTCGAGGAGGTCCAGGCCGAACAGGCGGCCCGTCCGGTTCTGCGCCAGATCGACCGCCGCCAGCTCGCCGAATCCATCGAAGCCCGCCTGCCGGTGGTCAAGATCGCCCACAGCCGCTGAGGGCTGGCGGACGCTTATTCCTGCGGCAGAGCCCATAAAAGCCCTCCCTCTTGATGGGGGAGGGCTTTTTCGATCGTATGTTTACGCAAGTGCCGGCGTTACTTCGCCTTCGGGCGAAAGGCCTTGCACACTGCCGGGTCGGTCTCGAGAAAGGCGCCGCCGATCAGGTCCAGGCAGTACGGCACGGCGGGAAACACCGCGCCCATGCAATCGGCCACCGATGACGGCTTGCCGGGGAAATTGATGATCAGGCTGCGGCCGCGGATGCCAGCGGTCTGGCGTGACAGGATGGCGGTCGGCACGATCTTCAGGCTGACCGCCCGCATCAGTTCGCCGAATCCCGGCATCATCTTGTCGCACACCGCCTCGGTTGCCTCGGGGGTGATGTCGCGCGCGGCCGGGCCGGTGCCGCCGGTGGTCAGCACCAGAGAGCATCCTTCCTGGTCGCACAGCTCGATCAGTGCCGCTTCCACCTGATCGCGCTCGTCGGGCACCAGCCGCGCCACCGGCCGCCACGGAGTCGTCAGATAGCGCGCCAGTTCATCCCGGATGGCCGGCCCCCCCAGATCCTGGTAAACGCCCCGACTCGCTCGATCCGAGACAGTGACGATGCCGATCGCGACCTGATCCACCATGCTTGATCTCCCATGCGTTCTGGTCGGCCATTGTCGAGGCGGCTGGCCCTGGCCGCAACTGTCTTATCGCACCGCCCTTGTCGGGCACCGGCCATCTTGAGAGTGGCCGCTACCGGCGCGGCGCATAGGCGCGGTACAGCACCTCGACCGCCGAGTCGATCATGGCGTCGACCGACCGGCCATCGTCGTCGAGACCCAGCAGCCGCTTCGAATACAGGTCCGAGCGCAACATGCCGATGAAGAACTCGCCGGCCGAGCGCGGATCGGGCACGTCGAGCAGGCCGCGTTGTGCCAGGTCGGCGAAGAAGCGGGTGGCGGCCCGGTAGCCCTGGGCCGGACCGGCAACATAGAATGCCTTGCCGACCTCGGGAAAACGCGGCGCCTCGGCGACGACGATGCGATAGGCGCCCAGCGCCTCGGGCGAGGTCACCAGATCCCAGAATCGCCGGGCCAGGCGAGTCATGGCCGTCTTGACCCCGGCCTCGTCATAGGCCAGCAGATCGGGCGCCTCGATCGGGCCGAAGCAGCTTTCGCAGCGCTGGCGAATCAGTTCGCCGAACAGCTCGTCCTTGCTTTTGAAATAGACGTAGATGGTCGCCTTGGACACGCCGGCCCGGGCCGCCAGCGTATCCATGTTGGTTGCCGCATAGCCATTGTCGAGAAACACTTCCATCGCCGCCTGCAAAATCGCTTCGCGCTTCGTCGGCGGCGGAGCGGCACCGTCCAGCGCCTCGGCAACGCATTTCCTCTTTGCCATCCCTTGACCTCACAGCGGCTTTCAACAACAAAACTAAACGGTTCAGTTTAATCATGCAACCCAGCGACGGCCGGATCATGCCATGGCGAGGCGGATATTGCTCGCGGTTATCGGCTTCGCGGCGAGTCTCGATGCGTGACGGGGTGGATATCGTCGGCCCGATGATGTCGCGGGTGTGTCTGTCGGCCCTGTGTCCTATGCCGTTGGAGCGTATGGTTTCCGTCGCCTCTGACCATTCGAGGCATTGATTCCTGGCGTCTATTTATGTATCGTTAATACCGTGAGCGAGGCGAAGGGGCTCCGAAGCGGCACTTCCGGTCATCTCCTTGCAGCCGCTTCCCTTCCTTCGCTCCCATTTTCCGATCCTCCCGGACCCATGACAAATCCTAACCCTTGCCAATGGCGTCCGGGAGTGCATATATCTGCGGCGGGAGATCGGCGACGGGCGAACCAGTCGCCAAACCGGTCAGGTCCGGAAGGAAGCAGCCGTAACGAATTACGGTTCGGGTCGTTGTCCGATCTCCCACCCGATGATAAGGCCGGCTCGCCCGGTTCAGACTTGAGCTGGCGATGAGCGAACCCGAGACCCAGGCGGCGTACCGAGTCCTCGCTCGCAAATACCGGCCCACCGACTTCTCCACTCTGATCGGTCAGGATGCGCTGGTGCGCACGCTGACCAATGCCATTCAGTCCGGCCGTCTGGCGCATGCCTTCGTGCTGACCGGCGTGCGCGGAGTCGGCAAGACCACCACCGCCCGTATCATCGCCCGCGCCTTGAACTGCATCGGCCCCGACGGCAGCGGCGGCCCGACGGTCACCCCCTGCGGCGTATGCGAGAACTGCCGGGCCATTTCCGAAGATCGCCATGTCGACGTGATGGAGATGGACGCGGCGAGTCGCACCGGTGTCAACGACATCCGCGAACTGATCGACGGCGTTCGCTACCGGCCGACCTCGGCACGCTACAAGATTTACATCATCGACGAAGTCCACATGCTGTCGACCAACGCCTTCAACGCCCTGTTGAAGACGCTGGAGGAGCCGCCGCAGCATGTGAAATTCATCTTCGCCACCACCGAAATCCGCAAGATCCCCGTCACGGTGCTGTCGCGCTGCCAGCGCTTCGACCTGCGCCGGGTCGAGATGACGGTGCTGCAAGACCATTTCGCCCGCATCGCCGAGAAGGAGGGCGCCGAAATCGCCCCCGCCGCCCTGGCGATGATCGCCCGCGCCGCGGATGGTTCGGTGCGCGACGGCCTGTCGCTGCTCGATCAGGCGATTTCCCACGGTGCCGGGCTGGTGTCCGAGGAGCAGGTGCGCGAAATGCTCGGTTTGGCCGACCGGGCGCGGGTGTTCGACCTGTATCAGTCGGTGATGAAGGGCGACGTCAAGGCGGCGCTCGACGAGATGGCTGCGCAATATGCCGTTGGCGCCGATCCGGCGGTGGTATTGCAGGACATGCTCGAGCTGACCCACTGGCTGACCCGGCTGAAGGTCGCCCCCGATCATCCCGAATTGCTGGCGACGGCGTCGGAGACCGAGCGGGTGCGCGGCCGCGAGATGAGCCGCAGCCTGTCGATGGCGGTGCTGACCCGCTCCTGGCAGATGCTGCTGAAGGGCCTGACCGAGACGCGCATGGCGCCGACTCCGTTGCAAGCCGCCGAAATGCTGCTGGTGCGGCTGTCCTATGCCGCCGATCTGCCGACTCCGGCCGAGGCCATCGCCCGCATGAAGGACGGCGGCCCGCCCGCCGGCCCGTCGGCGCCGTCTCCCGGTGGCGGCGGTGGTGGTGGTGGCGGCATGGCCCATGCGGTAGGGCAGGGCGGTGGCATGGGCGGTGCCGTGCCGGTGCATGCGCCGGTGATGCAAGCTCAGCCTCAGGTGGTGGCGATGCCGGCCATGCCGGCCTCGTTCAAAGAGGCGGTGGCGCTGTTCGTCGACCATAAGGAGGGCGTGCTGTCGGCACATTTGTCGGGCAGCGTCCATCTGGTCCATTTCGAACCCGGCCGTATCGAGTTCCGCCCGGAAAGCAACTTGCCCAGCGACCTTGCCCAACGGGTCGGCCGACTGTTGAGCGAGTGGACCGGACGGCGCTGGATCGTGATCGCCTCCAACCAGCCGGGCCAGCCGACCTTGCGCGAACAGGGCGTGGCCGCCGAGCAGCAGCGCCGCGAGGATGCCGCCGCTCACCCGCTGGTTCAGGCCGTGCTGGCGGCCTTCCCCGGCGCCAGTATCGAGGCGGTGCGTGATCTGGCCGGCGAGACGGTTGACGACGAGGACGGGGCGGCGGCGCTGGAGCTGGGCGCGACCGATGCCGATTTGACCATGGGAGAGGATGATTAGATGAAGAACATCGGGCAGATGATGAAGCAGGCCCAGCAGATGCAAAGCAAGCTGGCCGAAATGCAGGCCAAGATGGGCGAGACCGAGGTTCAGGGCGCCTCGGGTGGCGGCATGATCGAGGTCGTGCTCACCGCCAAGGGCGACCTGCGCAAGATCAAGATTGATCCCAAGGTGGTCGATCCGGCCGATGTGGAAATGCTGGAAGACCTGATCGTCGCCGCTTTCAACGACGCCAAGGTCAAGGCCGAAGCCATGATGCAGGGCGAAATGTCCAAGCTGACCGGCGGCCTCAACCTGCCGCCGGGCTTCAAGCTGCCGTTCTGATAATTTTTGTCACCACGAAGGCACGAAGGGCACGAAGGGCACGTAAGGTGATGATCTCTTTCTTCCTGTCCTTCGTGCCTTCGTGGTGAACAGTTTTCCATGACCGAACTTGACCGCCTGATCCAACTGCTCGCCAAGCTGCCCGGCATGGGGCCGCGGTCGGCGCGGCGGGCAGCGCTGAAGCTGGTGCGGCGCCGCGAGGCGCTGCTGCTGCCGCTGGTGCGGGCGCTCAACGAGACCGCCGACAAGGTGCGGGCCTGTTCCCTCTGCGGCAATTTCGACAGCGCCGATCCATGCGCGGTGTGTCGTGACCAGCGCCGCGACGACGGCCTGATCTGCGTCGTCGAGGACGTCGCCAGCCTGTGGGCGCTGGAGCGCACGCAAAGCTATCGTGGCCGCTACCATGTGCTGGGCGGAGTGCTGTCGGCATTGGACGGAGTCGGCCCCGAGGATCTGGGCATCGACCGTCTGGTGGAGCGCGCTGCCGACCCGCGGGTGACCGAGGTGATTCTCGCCCTGGGCGCCACCGTCGACGGCCAGACCACCGCCCATTACATCGCCGACCGCCTCGCCGGTCGCGATATCACCCTGTCGCGTCTGGCCCACGGCGTGCCGGTTGGTGGCGAGTTGGATTACCTGGACGACGGCACCATCGCCGCGGCGCTCAAGGCACGGCGGCCGGTGTAACCCCCCCCTCTCAATCTCGAGTATTGCCTTTTTCGCTATACGATGTGATATAAATACAAATACCGAAAGGCGTGTTGTCCGGGGCTCGCGGAACCCCAACCATATGAGGGTGGCGTGGGCAGCACGACGGCGTGGGATGCGTGGATCACTGTCTTCAAGTTGTTTGGCTGGCTTACCGCTTTTCTTCTTTTGTTCATTGCTGCGATCAAGGAGAAGCGGGCCGAGGATAAGCGATCGAGAACGATCGGGCGCAGTCAACAGAAAGGTGGCATGCAGGCGCTGCTGAAAGCCGCGCTGGATGTGCTGAAGGCACTGTTCGGGGGCAATGGAGCATGTTTGCTGACATGGGCCTTGCCTTATCCGGCTTGGCGGTTGCCGGGGCGATTGAGGCTTTTCGGCGGCGGCGAAATATCGAGTTGGCCGAGCAGCAATTCGCCGTCGAGGGATTCGTGGCTGCGGCTGAAGACGTGTATGGTGACCCGCTGATTTCCGACCCTTTGAAAGACGCGTTCAGGGCTCTTTCAAACAGGATCGACGACGCCAGGGTGGCGCGCCGTGCCGGTGAAATCGTCGAGGCTGTCCGTCGTGCCGACTTTCGCCCACATACTCGGAATGATCCAGAGTGGGATGCCTTGCCTCAGGAGCAGAAGGAACGGTTTGCGACAGCGGTACGCTGCTTTCTGATCGCAATTTCTTATGCGGATCGCAAGCGCGGCTATATTCTGCGCGGGATCGTCGCGGGTAAGGATGCACGCCGAGCTGAACGGGCCGATTTCGCCGTGGTCAATCGGCTGGCCGTTCGCTACGCCCGGAAGCTCAATCCAGCGGCGCAGGGCGCTTGGTAGGGTCGCCCCTCACCCCAGCATCACCACCTCGACGAACGCCGCCATGAAATCGGGCAGGTCGTGCTGGTTGCGGCCGGTGACCACCATGCCGTCGGTGACGGTCGGGGCATCCTGCCATTCGGCGCCGGCGTTCTCGATGTCGCGGCGGATGCTCTCGATCGAGGTAGCGCGACGTTCCCGCAACGCCCCGGCTTCGATCAGTACCCACGGCGCGTGACCGACTGCGGCAATCGGCTTGTTGGCCTGATACAGGCCGCGCACCAGATCGACCGCCTGACGGTCGGCGCGCAGGGTGTCCGCGGCGATGATGCCACCGGGAATGACCAGCCCGTCGAAGTCGTCGGGCTGCGCCTCGATCACCGCCACGTCGACAGCAAACTGTCCGCCCCATTCGGTATTGAGCCAGGCGCGCAGATGCTGCTTCTTCGGCGAAACCAGCGAAGCCGCCACCCCGGCCTCGTCGAGCACCCGGCGGATTACCGTCATCTCGGTCTGATCCGATCCGTTCGCCGCAAGAATGCCGATGCGACGGCCGGTGAGTTGATTCATGGCACCGTCCTTCCCTGCGGAGTCCTTTGGCAAGTGGGGGGAGGTGCGGGCGCTGTCAATCGCGCACAGGCCATATGGTGGACTGTCGCGACGCCGGCTATTCCACTATATTGCTATTCGCCACCACTGATGATGACCATGGACCAAGCCACGCTTCCTTGCGACCTTCGTCTGTCTCCTCGCCAGGCCAGCGGATTGGTGCAGCTGATTCAGAGCCTTTCCTTCGCCCGCAGCCTGGAGTCGGTGCTGGCGGTGGTGCGTGACGGCCTGTGCGGCCTGATGGCGGCCGACGGCATTGCCTTCATTCTGCGCGACGGTGACTGCTGTTTCTATGCCGAGGAAGATGCCATCGGCGCCCCTTTGGGCTGGAAGGGCGCGCGCATGCCGTCGGCCACCTGCATTTCCGGCTGGTGCATGAGCCATCGCACCGCCGTGGCCATCGAGGACGTCGGCGACGACCATCGTCTGGCGCCCACCCTTGATGCCTACCGGGCGAGCGCCGTTCACAGCATGGCCATGGTACCGGTGTGCAACGACGATCCCGTCGCCGCCATCGGCGCCTATTGGCGCCGCCGCCATCTCGCCAGTCCGACGGAAATGGCCATTCTGGGCTCGGCGGCTTCGGCTGCCGCCCTCGCCCTGTCGAATACCGCCCTGGTCGGGTCGCTGCAAGATGCGCTGCGCCAGGCCGAAGCGCGCGCCGACGAAGCCGCCCGCGCCAACCTGGCCAAGAGCCGCTTCCTCGCCGCTGCCAGCCACGATCTGCGCCAGCCGTTGCAGGCGCTCCACCTGCTGACCTCCGTGCTGGAGCAATCGGCGTCGCCGACTCAGAGTGTGGTATTGGAGAAGATAGGTCTCGCCCTGGTCGGTATGGGGGAACTGCTCAACGGCCTGCTCGACCTGTCCAGGCTCGAAGCTGGTATCATCGCACCGGTGCTGGAGCCCATCAATCTGGGGGCCATGCTCACCGCCGTCACCGAGCGCCACCAGCCCCAGGCCAACGAAAAGGGCATCACCGTCCGAGTGGTGCCGACTCGGCTGCGGGTGGTCAGCGACCGCACCCTGTTGTCGTCGATGCTCAACAATCTGGTTGCCAATGCCGTACGGTTCACCGAGCACGGCAGTGTGCTGGTCGGCTGTCGCCGCTCAGGCGACGGCGTAAGGCTGCTGGTGTGCGACACCGGCATCGGCATTCCGTCCGACCATCAGGATCACGTATTCGAAGAGTTCTATCAGGTCGACAACGCTGCCCGCGACCGCACGCAAGGTCTGGGGCTGGGACTGTCCATCGTGGCACGGACGGCGCGGCTGCTGGGCCATGCTGTGGATATGGTCTCGCGCCCGGGCCATGGCTCGACCTTCTCGATCACCCTGCCGCTGGCCTGACGGTTCAGAGCTTTGTTCGGCCCTCAGGCTTGGCTTATACCGATGAGCCTGAAGGCTCATCCAGGCCCTCGCCGGGCGCGCTCCGCGCTTGGCCGCCGCCTCAATGGCGGCTGTTTCATACACTGTGGGTCGGCCGAAAGGCCGGTGGCAAACGGACAAGCGGCTATGTTCCATCCCTTCCCCTCCCTCACCCTCATTCTCGGCGGTGCCCGGTCCGGCAAGAGCCTCTACGCCGAACGGCTGATCGGCGAGCGGCCGGCGGTGTATCTGGCCACGGCCCAGGCCTTCGACGACGAAATGGTGGAGCGCCTGCGGCTGCATCGGGCACGGCGCGGCGCGCACTGGACCACGGTCGAGGAGCCGCTGGAGCTGGTCGACGCCTTGCGCGCCCATGCCGCGGCCGAGCGGCCCATTCTGGTCGACTGCTTGACCCTGTGGCTGTCCAACCTCATGCTGGCCGACCGCGACGTGTCGGCGGCCTGCGCAGAGCTGGCCGCCGCCTTGCCGGACCTTGCCGGGCCGGTGGTGCTGGTGGCCAACGAGGTGGGGCTGGGTATCGTGCCCGACAACGCCCTGGCCCGCGCCTTCCGCGACCATGCCGGACAGCTCAACCAACAGATCGCCGTGGTGGCCGAGCGCGTCGTGTTCGTCGCCGCCGGCCTGCCACTGACCTTGAAGGAGTGCCGATGACCCGCCTGCGCAAAATTCCCACCACCGTCATTACCGGCTTTCTCGGCGCCGGCAAGACCACCCTGGTGCGCCATATCCTGGAAAACGCCGGCGGCCGTCGCTTCGCCCTGATCGTCAACGAGTTCGGCGATATCGGCGTCGACGGCGAATTGCTGAAGTCCTGCGGCATCGCCGGCTGCCGTGACGACGACATGGTCGAACTGGCCAATGGCTGCCTGTGCTGCACCGTCGCCGACGAATTCATTCCGACCATGCGCAAGCTGATCGAGCGGGATGCGCCGCCGGATCACATCGTCATCGAGACCTCCGGGTTGGCCCTGCCCAAGCCGCTGGTCAAGGCGTTCGACTGGCCGGAGATCCGCTCGAAGGTGACGGTGGACGGAGTCATTGCGGTGGTCGACGGCGCCGCCGTCGCCGAGGGCCGCTTCGCCGACGATGTCGAGGCCCTGCGCGCCCTGGCCGAGCACGACAATCCGCTGGAAGAGGTGTTCGAGGATCAACTGGCCTGCGCCGATATCGTGCTGCTCAACAAGGCCGACCTGCTGGACGAGGCCGGACTGGCCGCGGTGATCGCCGAGGTTACGGGCAAGCTGCGCGGCGGTGTCAAGGCTCTGCCGAGCCGTCACGGGCGGGTCGATCTGGCGGTGCTGATGGGACTCGAGGCGGCGGTTGAAGACGATCTGGCGGCGCGGCCGTCGCATCACGATCTGGAAGACGGTCACGATCACGACGACTTCGAAAGCTTCGCCGTGACCGTGCCGGCGGTCGACGACCTGACGGCCCTGGAAACGCGGCTGAAACGGACCCTGGCCGAGTTCGACATCCTGCGGCTCAAGGGCTTCCTGCATGTTGCCGGCAAGGATATGCGCCATGTGGTCCAGGCGGTCGGCACAAGGCTGCAACGCTACTACGATCGTCCCTGGGCGACAGACGAAGCCCGGCAGGGCCGGCTGGTGGTGATCGGCCTGAAAGGCATCGCGCGCGAGGCGATCACGGCGGCGATTCTGGGATGACCAAAATTATACCGATGAGCCTGAAGGCTCATCTATGCCCTCGCCGGGCGCGCTCCGCGCTTGGCCGCGGCCTCAATGGCCGCTTGATACCGGCGCTATGGTTCGTGCCTTCGTGGTGAACAGCGGTGTTGAATCATGCATCTTCTAGCGGCGACTCCAGGCACCATTTCCGACGGCGGCGAGGCCATCGACCTTGGCCAGACTCCGGGCGACATCGTCGTGCTGTCGGCGGCCGACAGTGATCTTGCCTGCCTGGCCGCCGCCCATGATGGGCCTGTCGTGCTGCGGCTGGCCAATCTGATGCGGCTGGCTCACCCGATGTCGGTCGACCTGTATGTGGACAGGGTGGTCAGCCGTGCCCGGCTGGTGGTGGTGCGGCTGCTGGGGGGGCGGAGCTACTGGCCCTATGGGGTCGAACAGATCGCCGCATCGGGAATCCCCTGCGTCTTCCTGCCCGGCGACGACAAGCCCGACCCCGACCTGATGTCCCTGTCGACTCTGCCGGCCGAGGCGGTCGACCGGCTGTGGAGCTATCTGTTGCAGGGCGGGCGTGACAATGCCGCGGCGTTCCTGGCCTATGCCGCCAGTCTGATCGGCCATGCCAGCGACTGGCGCGAGCCGGTGCCGCTTCCCCCGGCCGGCCTGTATCGGCCGGGCCGGATGCCTGCCGACAAGCCGGAGGCACCCACGGCGGCCCTGGTGTTCTACCGCGCCCTGGTGCAGTCGGGCGACACCGCCGCCGTCGATGCTCTGGCCGATGCCCTGGCGCAAGCCGGCCTGAACGTGCTGCCGATCCATGTCGCCAGCCTGAAAGATCCGCTGAGCGCTGCCACCGTCACCGCCCTGCTGGCCGAATCGCCGCCGGACGTGATCGTCAATTGCACCGGTTTCGCCGTCGCCAGCCCCGGTCGCGCCCAGGACACGCCCTTTGCCGCCGCCGACTGCGCGGTCTTGCAGGCGGTGCTGTCGGGGGGTACGGAAGCCGGCTGGCGGGCCGGAACCCACGGCCTGAGCCCGCGCGACATCGCCATGAACGTCGCCCTGCCCGAGGTCGACGGCCGTATCCTCGCCCGCGCCGTCTCGTTCAAGGGCGTCGCCCGCTTCGATGCCGCCACTCAGTGCGATATCGTCGCCCATATCCCCGTGCCCGACCGCGTCGTCTTCACCGCCCGACTAGCGGCCCGCTGGGCCCGGCTGCGGCGCAAGACGCCAGGGGAGCGGCGGGTAGCGGTGGTGCTGGCCAATTATCCCAACCGGGATGGTCGGCTTGGCAACGGTGTCGGCCTGGACACGCCGGCCGGTACCATGGTGGTGCTGCGGGCGCTGGCCGGAGCCGGCTATCGGCTCGAAAACTTGCCGCAGGACGGCCAGGAGCTGATTCGCCTGCTGCTGGAGGGCCCGACCAACGCTTTGACCGACCGCCATCTGCGGGACGTGCGCGAATCGATCGCTCTGCCCGACTACCTGGCCTATTTCCACAGCCTGCCGCAAATGGTGCGCGACGCGGTAACGGCGCGCTGGGGTGCGCCTGAGAACGATCCCCATTACCAGCCGGGAGAACTGTCCTGCGGCGGCTTCGCCCTGGCGGCCCTGCGCTTTGGCGATGTGGTGGTCGGCATCCAACCGGCGCGCGGCTATAACATTGATCCGGCGAGCAGCTATCACGATCCCGATCTGGTGCCGCCGCATAATTATCTGGCCTTCTACGCTTGGCTGCATGACGGCTTCCGCGCCGATGCGGTGGTGCATATGGGCAAGCATGGCAATCTCGAATGGCTGCCCGGCAAGTCGCTGGCGCTGTCGGCCGAGTGCTTCCCCGAAGCGGCGCTTGGCCCGCTGCCCAACCTGTACCCGTTCATCGTCAACGACCCCGGCGAGGGCAGTCAGGCCAAGCGACGAGCCCAGGCGGTGATCATCGACCACCTGACGCCGCCGCTGACCCGCGCCGAATCGTATGGACCGCTGCGCCAACTGGAACAGTTGGTGGATGAGTATTATGAGGCGGTTCAGCTCGACCCGCGCCGGCTGGCGCCATTGAAACGCGAGATCACCAGCCTGATCCGCGTCACCGGCCTGGACGAGGACTGCGGCATCCGTCCCGAGGACGATGCCGACGCGGCGCTGAAAAAGCTCGATAACCATCTGTGCGAGCTGAAGGAATTGCAGATCCGTGACGGCCTGCATGTGTTCGGCCAGTCGCCGCGCGGCGACCAGTTGACCGACCTGCTCGTCGCCCTGGCCCGCACCCCGCGCGGTAGCCGCCCGGAAGATGCCTCGCTGCTGCGGGCGCTGGCCCAGGATCTGGACTTGGGCTTTGATCCGCTCGACTGCGTGCTGGGCGAACCGTGGCTGGGACCACGGCCGGAGGTGCTGGAAGCCCCCCCGACCGTTCCGACGCCGCGTGCCCCCTGGTCAGCGGGCTTCCCCGAGGTGGTCGTGCATCAACCCTCCGACTCGGCGCTGCGGGTGAAGGACCATCCGGATTACGCGGCGGCCAAGGCGGGGGATGAAATCGCCGCCTTCAGGGTGGTGACCGACATATCGGATATGCGAAAGGTGGCGACCATCCGCACCGTTCTTGGCGGATGCCATCCGACCATTGTCCCTGTCGTGGCGGAGGAAGCATGCGGGCGGAACAAGCTTCCGCATGCGTATGCGGCCTTGCTCGGCGGATTGCTTGATCTGCCGGTGGAATGGCGGATCGTCCAGGTCACGCGGTCACGCCGCACGGGAACCGACATGCTTTATCGCATGGTCGGGCGCCCGGAATTTGCCGGACCGGTCACTGCCGGCCAAGTCTACCTGCTGGTCGACGACCATATTGCCCTGGGCGGGACACTGGCGGAACTCCGCAGTCACATCGAGTTGCGAGGTGGACGCGTTGTGATGGCCTCCACATTGACGTCCGCGCGTCCCAACGTCATCTTACCAGTAGCCGTCGAACGCTTGGGCGAGCTTAGGATTCGCAGTGGAACCGACGAAGAGTGGTGGAAAAGGATATTCGGATATGGCTTCGAAGCCCTCACCAACGGAGAGGCCGCCGCTCTGTTGGCAGCCGGAACGCTTGAGCGTGTCCGAAATCGAATCACTGCGCCAGGACTCGGTCATATCGGGCCAACGGCTCGAGGGGATGGTGGCCATGATGCTGAAGGCCAGGAACGCCGCCGAGTAGCTTGGCGCACCCAGGGCGACACCGTCGAGCGTCTGGAACGGCTGGCCCGCGCCCTGGTGGCCGGCACCACCCGTCTTCCCGATGCGCCGCGCACCCGGGCGGTACTCGACGACATCGCCCACCGTCTGCGCCCCGCCGTCGAGGCCTGTGGTGCCGCCGAGATTGCCGGGCTGCTGACCGGGTTGGACGGCCGATTCGTCCTGCCGGGGCCATCGGGGGCGCCGACGCGCGGGCGGCCGGATGTGCTGCCGACCGGCCGCAATTTCTATTCCGTCGATACCCGCACCGTCCCGACTCCCGCCGCCTGGCATCTCGGCTGGGCCTCGGCCATGCTGCTGCTGGACCGACATGTTCAGGAGCACGGCGAGTGGCCGCGCAGTCTGGCGGTGACCGCCTGGGGCACCAGCAATATGCGCACCGGCGGTGACGACATCGCCCAGGCGCTGGCCTTGCTGGGGGTGCGGCCGCAATGGGAAACCGCGTCGCGGCGGGTTACCGGGTTCGAGATCCTGCCGGCCTCGGTGCTGGATCGGCCGCGAGTCGATGTTACCTTGCGCGTCTCGGGGTTCTTCCGCGATGCCTTCCCCGGCCTGATCGACCTGTTCGATTCGGCGGTGCGCGCCGTGGCGGCGCTGGATGAGGCGGCGGACGTCAATCCGCTGGCGGCTCGGGTGCGCCGTGATGCCGCCGATCTGCAAGCCCAGGGCCTGAGCGCCGATGAGGCGCAGCGGCGGGCCGGCTATCGGGTGTTCGGCTCGAAGCCGGGGGCCTATGGCGCCGGGCTGCAAGCGCTGATCGACGAAAAGGGCTGGCGCACCGATGCCGATCTGGCCGCGGCCTATGTCGCCTGGGGCGGCTGGGCCTATGGCGCCGGCAGCGAGGGCCAGGCCGAGCACAGCCTGTTCGAACACCGTCTGTCTCAGGTCGAGGCGGTGGTGCAGAATCAGGACAACCGCGAACACGACCTGCTCGATTCGGACGACTACTACCAGTTCGAAGGCGGCCTGACGGCAGCGGTGCGCACTCTGTCGGGTCGCCAGCCGGTGGTCTACCACCCCGACCACAGCCGCCCCGATTCGCCGCGTATCCGCACCCTGGATGAAGAGATCGCCCGTATCGTGCGCGGTCGTGCCGCCAACCCGAAATGGATCGCCGGCGTGATGCGTCACGGCTACAAGGGCGCCTTCGAGATGGCCGCCACCGTCGACTATCTGTTCGCCTTCGCCGCGACCGCCCGGGTGGTCAAGTCGCACCATTTCGACGCCCTGTTCGACGCCTATCTGCGCGACGAGACGGTGCACGCCTTCCTGACCGCGGCCAACCCCGACGCCCTGCGCGAGATGGCTGCCCGCTTCCAGGAAGCCATCGACCGCGGCCTGTGGCGGCCGCGTGCCAATGACGTCCCGGATCTGCTGAGCAACGGCCGCGGCCTCTAATTCTCCCGAAGCTTACGCAGGACATAGACGCGCACGGCCGATGTGACCGAGCCCGGACAGTCCTGCGCTGCTTGGCTGCAAATATCTGTAATGGTGCGACCTTCGCGGCGCGCCACATCGCGCAACGCCTCCCAGAACTCCGGCTCCAGCCGCATGCTGGTTCGGTGGCCGTTGATCCGCACGTTCTTGGCAACGAGCGAGCTCTGCCCTATCCCTCGCCGCACCAACGTAACCCCGCTGACGTTGTGGACACCCAGCATGTCAGGGGTAGTCCGAGTATCGAAGTTCATGGCCTCTCCTCATCACCCTTTATTCGGACATTTGCGCGATACGGCTCCGCAACGCCGAATCGCTTTGCGACGTTCTTTCTGTGATCTTCGAGCGCAAGGAGAATAGCCTGGAGATCAGATTATCCACATTCCGCCGCCGCTCGATATCGCGGATGACCACACTCTGATTATCCTTATTGATGGACGCATGTCATCTGGCTTTTTCTCGCAAACAGATGATATCCTGTTCTGGCGCAGCATGCTCTCGTATGCGGGGCACGCGGTATGGTGCGCAATAGGAAGACTGTATGCCGTTGATGCCGTGACAAAGCCCAAAACCAAGTTGTATGACTGGAATGATGCCCGGTTGCTGATCGCTTGTGCGGAGCATGGAGGTTTTGCGGGTGCGGCAGAGGCCCTTGGCATTGATCAAAAGACGATAAGTCGGAGAATCGGGCAACTTGAAGCCGCGGTTGGCCGCCCGCTGTTTTCCCGGCGTAAATCGGGCTCGACCTTGACCGTGGTCGGCCGCGCCCTGCTGGAGCGGGCGTCGGCGATGAATGCCGCGGCGGACGAGTTGGAAACGGCCATGCGCGGCCTGTCGGTGCAGTCCAACGCGGTGGTTACGCTGTCGGCGCCCGAGGGGGTGCTGAACTATCTGGTGATACCGCTGCTGCTGGGGGCGGATGACATCGGCCTGCCGCTGGACCGCAAGCTGCTCAAGGCACCGCCGCCCAACCTGACCTTCGTCACACCGCCCGAGACCGGCGACATCGCGATTCTTACCTTGAGCGCCGGAAAGGTGCCGGGGGGGCGCAGTGCGGAGCGGGTGCGCAAGCTGGGCAGCCTGCGCATGGTGCCGATATCGGCGTTGAATTTTTTGCAGCAGCGGCCGCAATTGGTCGGCTTCGACCAGTTATCCGAGCAGCCGCTGGTCGATGTCAGCGTCTACCGGCCGGTGGCCAGCCTGGACGACTGGAATGCCGCGGTGGTGGAAAAGGCCGGGAGTGGACTGATCGTCGCGCCCAGCACGTCAGGAATGCACCGGGCGGTCACTGCCGGGGCCGGGATCACTCTGGCCCCCGATTATGCCCCGCGGCTCGACGCGCGTCTGGTGGTGCTCGACATGCCCCGCCCGACCTTGCTGGTCGACCTGTGGCTGACCGCCCACGAGGACATCCTGCGCGACCCGGTCGTGCGCCAGCTTTACGACGACCTTGCCACGGTGTTCCTGCAATCACCGTGGTTCCGTGGCTAGAGCGTGATTCGATCAGGTCGGATCACGCTCCAGCGGCCATTGCGGCCGCTACCCCTTGTTTGCTGCCACCGCATAGGTCTCGTGGGCGATGCCTTGCGTTTCCTTGTGCTTGCGGGCGATGTGGACATACAGGTTGCACAGGGCGTCGAAGACTTTTTCGCGGGTGAAATGCGGCTTTTCGCCGTCATACTTGCAAGCCGCCACCACCTGATCACAGATGAATTTGGGCTGGTAATAAGCGAGGTGCAGATTGTTCTGGGTCACCAGCTCATCAATGATCATGGCGAAAACGTCGTCTTCCAGTTGCAAGCCGCAGCTTCTGGCGACGATGCCGAAGATCGCCTTGTAGTCTTCTTCGGACGGCTCATACAGTTCGATCTTGTACGGAATACGGCGCAGGAAAGCGCCGTCCATCAGGTCTTCCGGTTGCAGGTTGGTGGAGAAGAACAGCAGTTCATCGAACGGCAGCGAGAACGACTTGCCGGTGTGCAGCTTGAGGAATTCCACCCGGCTTTCCATCGGCACGATCCAGCGGTTCAGCAGCTTTTCCGGTGTCACCAGTTGGCGGCCGAAGTCGTCAATGATCATAGTGCCGTTCAGCGCCTTCACATGCAGCGGCGCCTCGTAGAACTTGGCGTCTTCGCTCCACGCCAGATCGAGCATTTCCAGGGTCAGTTCGCCGCCCGCCACCACCACGGGACGGCGGCATGGCACCCAGCGCTGATCGAATTCCTCGCGGCGCACGCCGTCCGGCTTGGCGGCCATGGCCGCGGCCACCTCCGGGCTCATCGGCGACAGATGTACGGTGGGGTCGTACAGTTGCATCACCATGCCCTCGATCTCGACCGCATACGGCACATAGATGACGTGCTTGAAGATCTTCGATACGCGGGTTGCCACGGTGGTCTTACCGTTGCCGGGCGGGCCATACAGCAGCACCGTGCGCCCGGCATTGACCGCCGGGCCGATCTTGCGCAGGAACCAGTCCGGCACGATCATGCCGTGGAATGCTTCCTTGAAGGCGACGGGGTCGATGCGCTCGTTGGTGATGCGCTGGCGGAGAATCTGTTCCTTCCACATGGCCAGCGGCACCGGCGCCGGCCCCATATACAGGCTGCGTTCCGAGGCCTCGGTAGCGGTCTGACGGCCGGCGTTAGTCAGGGCGTAGCGGATCTGCGCACCGAGACCGCCTCCGGTCGAGCCCATCGCCTCGATCAGCTTCCGCTGAATGGCATCCTCGACCAGCGCACGGATCACGCCGGGCGGCAGGCGCATGGCCTCACCCAGGTCGGTGGCGGTTTCGCGCGACTGCAACAGCATGAACTTGCACATCAGGCCCATCAGCAGATTGGCCGGCAATCCGGTCTCGGCGATGGTGCGCGGGCTGGGCGGGCTTTCCCGGATGACCGCCTCGAGCTGCTCCAGACTCAGCTTGCCGAGTGCGATGAGATTGTCGCCAAGCCGGCCGCCTTCGGTCCGCTGGCGTTGGATGGCGTTGTCGATGTCCTGCGGCGCAACAAGGCCACGAGCGACCAGGATATCCCCCATCCGCATCGGCGCATTCCTTCTCTGAAGCGACTCTCTCAGACTGTTCTAACAGACCGCCCCGCCCCGCCTCAACCGAACACGGCTTACGACCTAGGACAATCGGGTGAAAGAGGGCAGCGGCACGCGTTGAGGCCATGCCGTGCCATCAACAATGAAAAGCAACACGGATAAACACGGATATCCACGGATGAACACGAATAACGGGCAATCCGTGTTCATCCCCAATCCGGCGAAGCCGGAATCCGTGTTCATCCGTGTTCCCTGCGATCTCTCTGGCGGACGGGCCTTCGTCATGAGGATATTCTTACGACCGCAGCGTCAGCCCCTCGTAATTAATCAGCAGCGCGTCGACCTTGCGGCGTTGCTGGTCGAAGAACTCGCTGTACTGCATGTCGATGGTCAGCACATGGGTGTACAGCCAGTGTACCAGATGCTCGGCCATGTCGCGCAGCAGAGCGACACCGGCATCGGTTCTGGCCTTTTCCCGACGCTCGGCGATCCACGCACGCATACCGTCGTGCTCCGCCTTGTGGCTGGCGAAACGCGGATAGCGCAAATCCTGCATCAGCTTTTCCTCGATGCGGAAATGCACCTCGGCATAGGCCACCAGGATGTCGATCGCCTGCTGTACCGCCTCCGGCCCGCCCCCGCCTTGCAGCGCCTCGTCGAGTCGATTGATCAGTTCCAGCAGAACCTTATGGTCGGAATCCCACTTGTCGATGCCGACGGTCATGGAGGGGAGCCAAACGATCCGCGTCACGATCACGTCCATAGAAACATGCTGGATAACCCTAGTCCTGCAACGGACAATGGTCCAACCTTATTCGCGACGGATTGGCGGGACCGGGTCAGATGGCCTATAACCCTGGCCATGACGCCGCTTCCTGTTGACGACGCGATTCCCGCGCTGAAAGCCGCCCTGCGGGCCGGCCCCAACGCCGTGCTGCAAGCCCCGCCCGGCGCCGGCAAGACCACCCGGGTGCCGCTGGTGCTGATGGATGAGCCATGGGTTGCCGGCAGGCGCATCGTCATGCTCGAACCGCGCCGGCTGGCGACCCGCGCCGCTGCCCGCTTCATGGCGCAGACCCTGGGCCAGCCGGTCGGCCAGACGGTGGGCTATCGCATGCGCATGGACAGCCGGACCAGCGCCGCCACCCGGGTCGAGGTGGTGACCGAGGGTATTCTCACCCGGCTGCTACAGGATGACCCGGAGCTGTCGGGTATCGCCGCGGTGATCTTCGACGAGTTCCACGAGCGCAGCCTGAATGCCGATCTCGGCCTCGCCCTGTGTCTGGAGGTGCAAGGCGCGCTGCGGCCCGACCTGCGGCTGCTGGGGATGTCGGCGACCCTGGACGGCGAGGCGGTGGCGCGGCTGCTCGGCGGGGCGCCGCTGGTCACCAGCGAAGGCCGCGCCTATCCGGTGGAGACACGTCATCTCGACAAGGAGCCACGCGGCCGATTCGCCGAAACGGTGGTGTCGGGAGTGCTGCGGGCGCTGGCCGAGGAAGACGGCGATCTGCTGGTGTTCCTGCCGGGCGAAGCGGAAATCCGCCGCGTCGAGGCCGCCCTGGCCGATGATCCGCGCTGCCGCGATCTGCGGCTGGCACCGCTGTACGGCAATCTGCCGCAGGACCAGCAGGATCTGGCGCTGCGGCCGGGAGCGCAACGGCGCGTCGTGCTGGCCACCGCCATCGCCGAGACCAGCCTGACCATCGAAGGCGTGCGGGTGGTGGTCGACGGCGGGCAGATGCGGGTGCCGCGCTTCGATCCGGGCAGCGGCATGACCCGGCTGGAGACGCTTGCCGTGTCGCGCGCTTCGGCCGACCAGCGGCGCGGCCGGGCCGGACGCCTGGGGCCGGGCGTCTGCTACCGGCTGTGGACCGAGCCGATGCAGCGCACATTGCCGGCTCAGACCCCGCCCGAGATGCTGCAAGCCGATCTGGCGCCGCTCGCGCTCGATCTGGCGCAATGGGGCATCGGCGACGTGCTCGACCTGGCCTGGATAGATCCACCGCCGCCCGCCGCCTATGCCCAGGCCAGCGGCCTGCTGCGACGGCTCGGCGCGCTGGATGGCATGGGCCAGATCACCGCCCATGGCCGCGACATGGCCTGCCTGCCCATGCATCCGCGCCTCGCCCATATGATCCTGCGCGCCTGGGCCATCGGCTTCGGCGGCCTGGCCTGCGATCTGGCGGCACTGCTGTCCGACCGCGACGTGCTGCGGCTGGGGCCCGGCGAGCGCGATGCCGATATGCGGCTGCGGGTCGAGGCGATGCGCGGCCAGATGCGCGGCCTGTCGGTCGATCGCGCGGCGCTGGCCCGGGCCCGCGAGCAGGCGCGCCAGTTCCGCCGCCAGTTGCGGGTCGGCGATGCCGCCAACGACCTGGAGCAGACCGGTCTGGTGCTGGCCTTCGCCTATCCCGACCGCATCGCCCGCCGCCGGCCGGGGGGCGAGCCGCGCTATCAGATGTCCAACGGCCGGGGTGCCTTTTTCGCCGAGGTCGAACCGCTGTCGGCCGAGGACTGGCTGGCGGTGCCGCATCTGGACGGCGACAAGCGCGAGGCCCGCATCTTTCTGGCGGCGCCGCTGTCCGCCGCCGATCTCGAAGAGCATTTCGCCGATCAGATCCATCTGGTGGAAAGCGTCACCTGGGACGGCCGCGAAGAGGCGGTGCAGGCGCGGCGCCAGCGCCGGCTCGGCGAACTGGTGCTGAAAGACGAGCGGCTGGCCGGCGACGCCAACCCCGCCGCGATCACCGCCGCCATGCTCGACGGTATCCGTCAACTGGGGCTGCACATCCTGCCGTGGTCGCGCGAGGCCGAGGACTTCCGTCAGCGGGTCGGCTTTCTGCGGCGCGTCGACGGCGATGCCTGCTGGCCCGACCTGTCCGACGCGGCGTTGCTGGCGAGCCTTGAGGACTGGCTGGCGCCGTTCCTCGACGGGGTATCGCGGCGCGGCCATCTCGCCCGGCTCGACCTGCTGGCGATCCTGCGGGCGCAACTGGACTGGACCTGCAACAAGGCGCTCGACGACATGGCGCCGACCCATGTGGAGGTGCCGTCGGGCAGCCGGGTCCGCATCGACTACAGCGGCGAGGAACCGGTGTTGGCGGTGCGCCTGCAAGAGATGTTCGGTCTGGCCGAAACGCCCCGCGTCGCCCGCGGCAAGGTGCCGCTGCTGCTGCACCTGCTGTCGCCGGCCCGCCGGCCGGCTCAGGTGACCCGCGATCTGGCCAGCTTCTGGGCCAACGCCTACAGACAGGTGAAGGCCGACCTGAAGGGTCAGTATCCCAAGCATTACTGGCCCGACGACCCCATGCAGGCCGAGCCGACCGCTCGCGCCAAGCCGAGGAAATGATGCGCGGCGTGCTGTTCGCCCTGGGGCTGCTGCTGTGCGTTGTGCCCGCTTCGGCCGCCGACCTGGGGTCGCTGAACAAGACCGCGCCCGGCCATGTCGACCCCGCACCGATGATCCCCCGCCCGCCCTGGCCGCCGGCCGAGGCTCATATCACCGATCCGCCCCAGACCACCACTCTGGTGGTCAAGGATACGCCCTATCACCAGTTCGGCAAATTCGACCCGGTGCTGACCAATGCCTGCGCCCTGGGCCGCTTCCGCCCGACCCGCTCGCTGTTCCGCATCCTGCTGACCGGCAAGACCGATCAGGCCAATCTCGACGCAGTGCCCGTGCATCGCCGTGACCTGCTGTTCGATCCCGACAGATACGCCCGTCCCGACGAAACCTATTATTTCCGCAACGGCGACCTGCCCAACTGCGAGGTCCGCTATGACGGCCCGGAAGCCCCGCGCAAACTGGACGCCCGCGGCACCACGGCGGCGCCGGTCGATCGGGCGGAGCGGAAGAAGCAGGCGCTGGAACGGTGGGGGAAGAAGTGAGGGGGAGGGGCGGTACGCATTACAATCCAACGTATAATTTTACAATTTTATTTCGATGCTCGTCTGAATAAACATGAACATGAACCACATATGGAATTCTAGTCCATTTGTATACAATAACCCCATTATCATCTCTTCGCGAAAACTCTAATGCACGTAGATATCGGTCAATGGCTTCCGGGTCAGACCCCACAGGGAAATGTTTATAGATGCATTCCGCAAAATCTCCTGTATTGCATTGGTTGCAAACAATATCAACATCTTCTACGGTTCTCTCGCATATAAATGAAAATGAATAAGTCCCTATAAATACGAAAATTACAATTGCTATGGGAGGTATTGCCAAAGCAATAAGTATTCGTTTCAGCCATTTTTTTGATTCACTCATGACTTCCTCCAAGGATATCACGCCTTCAGGTCTTCCAGATGCTCCTGTTTGGCGAAAATACCGTGAGGCAATACCTGGGGCTAGGCGTCTGGGTGTGGCGCCATCTTCTCCACCCAAACGCAATGATACTATCCCGCAGATACACGCCCTCGTATGGCGAGCAGAACCTTATACGAAAGAGTGTAGGGCGTAAAGCGAGTGAGTTCTATATCAGCAGTTCTCATTATGGCCCGAGAATGGTGCAGGAGTCCCCTCTCCCGCAAGCGGGCTACGGGATTCACACATCTTACCGATGATTTTTCAAAGAGTTACGTCATGCCCGGGCTTGTCCCGGGCATCCACGCGTTTCCG
>OBEQ010311534.1_pt1 | contig 22323 bp, 23 predicted proteins | sample 1670901 | NCBI WGS metagenome assembly OBEQ01 (sample SAMEA104232315, study PRJEB22302) | groundwater metagenome | biome: forest; feature: aquifer; material: groundwater | place: USA | collected 2011-08-07 | depth 5.4 m
ATCGCTTTGTATCCCAAATCCTCTGCAACAATGGACGCGGTTTCAAAATCAATACGCTCATTGAGCGACGCCAAGATGCCGCTCTTCAACAACTCCTGCATCACTCGAGCGATAGGCAAATCAAGCAGTGCCGCAAATTCGCGCACAGTCATCACGCTTGGCAATGTCGCTTCCTTGTCGAGAATTTTTGGCCCGCTTTTTTGCGCCTCAATCTGCGCCATTTGAGCTTCACGCTTTGCCGCAAGGCGTTCACGCTTTTTAAACTCCGCCCATTTTTCCATGATGCCCGCGGCTTCATGATCATTGACCTTAATCGCGTGACGGCCAATACTAAAGCCGAGCGATGGGAGCGATTCCCGCAACTCTTCTGTGCTGACCCGTAATCGACGTGCGAGCTCCGAAATGTTCATAAGTGCGAAGATCATAGCCTTTTACTATGTCCAAGTCAATCCAAGAAGGAATTCTCCTCATCGACAAACCAGCAGGGATCACCTCGCATGACGTGATTGATGTCCTGCGTCGCGCCTTTGGTATTCGCCAGATTGGTCACGCGGGCACGCTTGATCCATTTGCCACTGGTCTTTTGCTCGTGGGAGTGTGTAAGGCCACTAAGACACTTTCACAGTACGTTGGCCTAGACAAAATCTATGAGGCGACGTTCGTGCTTGGGGCAAGTTCGACGACGGACGATCCTGAGGGCACAATCACGCCCTCCCCCAACCCCTCCCTGGCAGGAGGGGAGATGAACGCATTAGTCAAAAAAGCGATAAGAGAGCTTACGGGAGAAATACAACAGATTCCTCCAGCTTATTCGGCGATCAAAATCAAAGGGAAAAAAATGTATGAAGCCGCGCGCGAAGGCAAACCGCTTGTTGCCCCGCCGCGTGCTGTCACCGTGTATTCCTTTGACTTAATAGGTCCTATTGGTCCCATAGGTCCTACTCCCCAAGGACCTATTTCGCTCCACGTCAAAATTCATTGCAGCAGCGGCACCTACGTCCGTGCCTTGGCTCGCGACCTTGGCGCAAAACTCGGCGGCGGCGGATACGTTTCGCAACTGCGCCGCACCGCGATCGGGCCGTTCACCATCGACAAAGCCATCCCCTTGTCAGAGCTTACTCCCAGTGATATGCTCCAATCGTAACTCATCTGACTCTCGACGGGTTTTGACGAATATGGCAGAAGCAGGCGCCGCGATCTCAACACACACATTTTTCATCGGTTTTACCGCGACTTTGAGACTGACACGCAATTAGGAACACGCGTTCCTCGCTTTTGTCGCGACCTCTTAAAAACGCGACCTACTCGTGCTTCGGCTCTGAAATGGCTCACCGTACCATCCGTACGCCTCACCATTTCATCACCTCCAGCACGTCGTATCTCATCGTTTTTAAGAGCTCGCATTCCCTAACCCTCGAGCCTACACGTGTGCAATACATACTTTTTATCGGGCTTGGGGGTCTTGTGATTGGCGCCGCTGTTGGCTACGCGATTCGGGTGATGCTCGCGAAGCAACAAACAGCCGGCGCTGAATCCAAGATCGAAAAGCTTTTGAACGAAGCAAAAAATAAACAGCAAGAGATTCTTCTTGAAGCCAAGGAGAAGGCTCTTAAAGTGGTCGAGGAGAGCAAACGCGAAGAGACGGATCGACGCCGTGATTTGACCGAAGCGCAAAAGCGTCTGGAGAAACGTGAGGAAACGTTTGACGCCAAGTTGTTGGAAATCGAGGATCGCAAACAAACGCTTGAGGAAAAAACTAAACAAGTCGAAGAAACAAAGGCGCGCGTTGAGCTTTTGAAAGAGGAACAAAAAAAGAAATTAGAGGAAGTCGCCGGACTCACCAAAGCGGCGGCCGAAGCGCGGCTGATGCAGGAAGTGGAGGAAGCATCGCGTGATGCGCTTGCCAGCCGTATGCGCAAACTCGAGGCGGTTGAAGTCGAAGAATATGAAGCGGTGGCGCGTCGTAAACTGTCGCTGGCGGTGCAACGTTTTGCTTCGTCTGTGGTGACAGAAACGACAACGACTTCTGTGGAGTTGCCGTCGGACGAAATGAAAGGACGCATCATTGGCAAAGAAGGACGCAACATCAAGTCGATCGAACACCTCACGGGCGTGGAAATTATTGTCGACGACACGCCGGGCATGATTACCATCAGCGGCTTTTCGCCCATTCGCCGCCAAGTCTGCAAACGCGCGCTGGAAATGCTCATTGCTGACGGCCGCATCCATCCAGCGCGCATCGAAGAAACGATCGCAGAGGCAAAGAAAAATCTTGCGGTAGAGTTGCGCAAAGCAGGCGAAGAAGCACTCTATACGCTTGGCATTCCCGTGAGTTCGATTGATCCAAAACTCGTTTCGATTTTGGGACGCTTGAAATTTCGCACAAGCTACGGACAGAACGTACTGCAACACTCGATAGAAGTTGCAACCGTGAGCGGCATGATTGCTGAGGAGCTTGGTGCTGACGTCTTCACCTGCAAAAAAGGCGGACTCTTCCACGACATTGGCAAAGCCGTCGATCACGACATGCAAGGTGCGCATCCAGAGATTGGCTACAACATCATGAAAAAGTTCGGGTTCAGCGAAGACTTGTGCTATCAGTCAATTGCGCACCACGAAGACAAACCTCGTACGATTGAAGGCGTGATTGTGAAAGCGGCAGATGCGATTTCTGGCGCACGACCTGGCGCTCGCAAAAATACACTTGAGCAGTATGTTCAGCGTTTGGAAGAGCTCGAGAAAACCGCCACGTCATTTGAGGGCGTGGAAAAAGCGTATGCGATTCAGGCAGGGCGCGAAATTCGCGTGTTCGTGGAACCGCAAAAGGTGGATGACTACAGCGCGTATCAACTCGCAAAAAATATTGCGCAAAAAATTGAGTCTGAACTTCAGTATCCTGGCGAGATCCGCGTGACAGTGATTCGTGAGACTCGCGTTGTGGAGTACGCACGATAGATGCTAGAATGAGGGAAATTATCCACATCTCTTATGAACAAAGCGGAACTAGCAGCCAAAATCGCCGAACATCTGTCACTGCCAAAAAAAACGTCTGAAGAAATCGTGGAGCTGTTTGAATCCATCATCACTTCAGAGCTTGTCGCCGGACGCGAAGTTACCATCGCCGGATTCGGCACCTTCTCGGCACGCCGCCGCGCCGGCCGCAAAGGCGTGAATCCGCAAAAGCCAAGCGAGTCCATTGATATTCCTTCTGTCATCGTGCCAAAATTCAAAGCAGGCAAAGCGCTGAAAGATACACTCAAAGGGAAACGGAAGGTGTAAAAAAACTCCGCCCACGTCAATGGGCGGAGTTTTTTGTTTAAGCAAGTCGCTGTTCAAGACGTCTGATGTAATTATTCGTAGCCATAATCTCGCAGTCCAAATTCTCATGGAGTTTAATAAAACCATCCATTTTTCTATCAATATCATCAAAACGCTTGTCGTGTTGATCCAGCCTTTTCTCAATCTCAATAAACTTTAATCCGTGTTTAAACAATGTCATGTCGATCCCGTCAAATCGTTGATAAACATCGTTGAAGCCAGCCTGAATAAGGTCAGCTTGTTCTGAAAAGCCTTCCTGAATTTTCTCCGTCAATAGTTTACCGATCATTTCGAGATCTTCTTGCGTCAACATAACCTGGAGATGAAAAATCCACGTCGGCAATCCGATCGTGGTGTACGAATAAAGTTACTCTATCACTTTTCTAGGAAAAAATCAAGGGCACTTTGTCCACAAAAACTTATTCCGCCGCCGGTTCATTTACAAAACTAATTACTTGCTCTTGCACGTCGGCAAGCGCGACAAGATGCGCGTCAGGGAGATGACGTTCTTTCCATTCAACCGAGTCTGCAGCAAGAGTTTTTTCTGAGACGATCAAACGCAACGGAATACCGATCAAGTCTGCATCTGCAAATTTTTCTCCAGGCGAGGCCTGGCGATCGTCCCACAGCGTTTCAATCCCCGCCTTCTCCAACTCTTCATAGAGCGACTGCGCGCCCTCTAAAATTCTTGCGGCAACATGTTCATCTTTTGCGCCAAGAGAAACAAGATGTACATCAAATGGCGCGACCGACTTTGGCCAGATGATTCCTTGCTCATCATGATGCACCTCCACCAGCGAGCCGACGACGCGCGATGGCCCAATGCCATAACAGCCCATGATCACCGGCTGTGGCGCTCCATCTTCGCCATTCACCGTAAACGCAAATGAGTCACTGAATCGCGTGCTCAATTTAAAAATATTTCCGACTTCGATCGCCTTTACCTCTGAAATTTTTCCGACCGTACACTTCTCGCAGGTGTCGTCTGCTTTCATTGTTGCAATTTCACGATTCTGTGCATGGCCACAGTGTCCGCACATAAAAATCAGATCCTCACCATTCGGCGTTGCTACCTGAAACTCATGGCTATATTTTGAGAACACGCCACCGGAGGCCTCGGCAACAATCGCATCGAGCCCGCAGCGATGGAAAATACGTAAGTACGCTTGGCTCACTTTTTCATAGTAAGCGTCGAGTTCAGCTTGGCTTGTGTGGAATGAGTACAAATCTTTCATGGAAAACTCGCGGCCACGCAAGAGTCCTGATTTTGCTCGCGCTTCATTGCGAAACTTGTCCTGAATTTGATACACCATGACCGGCAAATCTTTGTAGGATTTTACATACGCTTGCACAAGCGGCGTTACGACTTCCTCGTGCGTCGGCCCAAGCGCAAACTCTTTGCCACCAGCTCCTTCGAGTTTGAACAACACATCAATCGTATCCCAGCGCTCTGTGGTGTCATACAATTGTTTTGGAATAAGCGCAGGCATCAGAATTTCTTGACCGCCTACGGCATGCATCTCCTCACGCACAATTTTTTGCACCTTGCGCAGGACGCGTAAGCCCAGCGGCAAGTACGAAAAAATCCCAGCCGCGAGTTGATGAATAAATCCTCCTTGAATCAAAAAACGCGCATTCTTAGAATCCGCATCATGTGGCGCATTCTTGTCTGTTCTGCCAAAGAGCTGTGAGTAACGCATAGCGATTAACGAGGCCAATAAAAATAAGCGAGGATCGACAGCGCACCGAGCGAAAAGGAGATGACCATACCGGTAAAAATTTTCCCCCACTCTTCTTCATTTTTAAGTTCCTTGTACAGCATCCAACATCCAACACTTACCGACACAACCATCGGAAAGATGAACAGGATCATTCCAATGATGAGCGGCCAGGTCATCATAGACGTGTTTTTAAGAAAGAAGTCACAAGCGACACAACAATCAAAGAAAGGCCGATGAGCATGAGGGTCATGATGGTGGTAACAATTTTGCCTCCATCAGGATCATCCTTCAACGTACCAAACATCATGTACGCACCACAAATAAGAAATCCAAGTAAAGGAAAGGCGATGAGTGCGATGCCAATTATTAAAAACCAAAACATAATTTTTTACTGGTGCGCTGGGTGGGGATCGGACCCACGACCTTGGGCTTAAGAGGCCCCTGCTCTACCACTGAGCTACCAGCGCATCTGCATCTGTGATGCGCAAAAAGTATACGGGCTCCGTTGACGATCGTCAATAAAAACGCTATCATCGGCCGCATGCGGGCGTAGCTCAGTTGGATAGAGCATCTGGCTTCGAACCAGAGGGTCGGGGGTTCAAGTCCCTCCGCTCGCACCAAAAAGACACATCAACCGATGTGTCTTTTTGTTTACCACCCCTTAACTTCAATCGCACGCTCGGCAGCGGCAACTTGCGCTTCCTGTTTGCTCGTCCCTTCGCCTTGGGCAACGAGCTCTTTACCCAAGTAGACACCCACAACAAATTTTTTATTGTGATCCGGACCATCTTCCGAAAGCACCTTATAGGATGGCGTCGAGCCAATCGTTGATTGCGATGCTTCTTGCAAACGACTCTTTGGATCAATGTAGAGTTTGTGTTCAATGATGTGTGGGAGCTTCACAAGAATAATCCGCGCAATAAAATCCTTGCTCACGTCAAAACCTTGATCAAGGTACACGGCGCCAATAATCGACTCCATGGCGTTTGCCAGAATATAACGCCGCGCTTTGCTGTCTTGGTCCTTTTGTTCACCACGCGACAAATACAAGTAAGGCTCAACGTCTAGAGCGCGACAAATGTCCGACAAAATCTCTGCGTTCACGAGTGCGGCTCGCCAGTTGGTGAGCTCGCCTTCTGGATTGTCGTAGGTGTGATACAAATGCTCTGTGACAACAAGCTCGAGCACGGCGTCGCCCAAAAACTCCAATCTCTCATTTTGTCCGAGAGGAAAATCTGGATGCTCGTTTAAGTAGGAGCGATGCACTAATGCATGGCGCAAAAAATCTTTATTCTTAAACGTCACGCCCAGATTCGCCTCTAACCCGCTTAAATCTTCTTGCATACGTTATTTGTTCTTCCCTTGAGTAAGTTGATCTTTATACACAGCGCCGAGCACACCGTTCACAAAGCGACCAGAGGCGTCGCCACCAAATGATTTCGCCATTTCAATCGCCTCGTTGATCGCAACTTTTGACGGAATGGCATCGGCATACAGAAGCTCAAAGACGCCAATGCGCAGGACATTGCGATCAATCGTCGTCATTTGCTCAAGCGGCCAGTCTGGCGCAAAACGAGCGATCGTTTCATCAATTTCTGTCTGCTTATCAAGCACGTCTTTGACCGTTTTGGTGATGTAACCGGCGTCATCAAAATCTGGCGCAAACTCTTTTTTGTTGTAGTCGATAATTTCCTGCAGGCGCCCTTCTGGATGCCCTAAAAAGTCCCACTCGTAAAGAGATTGCATGGCGATCGTTCTTGATAGATGGCGATTGGACATAAGGAACTCCTTGAGTATACACCAAAAGGAAGCTTACGCTTCCTTTTTTGCCTCGGTCTTTTTTGCAGAAGCTGTCTTTGCAAGCGCTTTTGTTGCGCGCTTAGAAACGTCGAGCACGTTGCGGCCACTGTACGTTCCGCAGACTTTGCAAATGTGATGAGGCAAAACGACTGCGCTGCACTTTTTGCAGACGCTCGTCATAATCGCCGTGAGCGCATTATGCGCTCGACGATTGCCTCGACGGCGATGGTTGTGGCGACATGTTGGGACACCCATAGGAGTTCTGAAAATCTATAAAAATGAAGATCTGAAGTGTCGGGACTATAACGAAACAGCTCAAAAACGTCAAGACACGCTTAGATAATAGCCACGCTGGAAACTTTGTCGTTCTCCTGCTTGAAGCGCATCACGCGGACGCCTTGGGTGGCGCGACCCACTTCGGAAATGGATGCAAGCGCAGTGCGAATGACTTGTCCGCCTGTCGACACACAGAACAAATCACGCTCATCTTTGCCACCAACGATAAACGCGCTCACCACTTTGCCAGTTTTGTTTGTGACTGCCGCAGTCTTGATTCCTGATCCGCCGCGCCCTTGTGTTTTGTATTCTGTCACGTCTGTACGTTTCCCAAATCCATTCTGCATGACCACCAGCAACTGATACTCCCCCTCTTTTGTTTTGCCGGGCAGTACGTCCATTCCCACGACCTCATCTGACCCCTTCATGCGAATGCCGCGCACGCCAGAGGCGCCACGCCCCATGGATCGCACATTCTTTTCACTAAAACGCACCGACTGCCCATTGCCCGTGACGAGCATCACGTCGTCGTCGCCACTCGTCGGCTTCACCCATTCCAAGTTGTCGCCATCCTTGAGTTTGATTGCCAAGAGTCCAGAGCGTCGCACGTTGGCAAAATCTGCCAGCGTACTTTTTTTCACCGTCCCTTTGTTTGTAACCATCACCAAATATTTCATGGACGACAGATCATCAAGCGAGAGCGACGCAGAAACTTTTTCGCCAGGACCAAGTTGCAAAAAATTCACAAGCGCCTGACCCTTCGACGTACGCGACGCTTCCGGCACGTCGTACGCTTTAAGCTGGAATACACGTCCACGACTTGTGAAGAACATCAAATCTTTATGCGTGGTTGTAGAGAATACCTGCTCAACGACATCTTCTTCTTTGGTTGCAAGTCCGGCCACGCCCTTGCCTCCACGTTCCTGTGTACGGAACGTGTCCGGCGGCAAACGTTTAATGTACCCATCGCGGCTCATCAGGACGATCGTCGGCGCATCTGGGATCACATCTTCCATACGGAACTCACCAATGGCCTGCTTCACAATTTCCGTGCGGCGCCCGTCACCAAATCGCTTTTTTATATCGAGGACTTCCTCTTTCACCAATCCCAAAATGCGCTTCTCCGATTTCAAAATGGCTTCAAGCTCTTTGATGAGTTTCATCTTTTCCTCATACTCTTGCTCAACCTTCAAACGCTCCAAGTTGGCGAGCTGCTGCAAACGCATTTCCAAAATCGCCGCCGCCTGCAATTCCGACAGTTTGAAGCCTTTCATCAAATTCACGCGGGCTTCATCCTTGTCTTTGGACTTCTTGATGGTTTTAATGATCTCGTCGATCTTGGCGAGCGCTATACGCAACCCTTCCAAAATATGCGCACGATCCTTCGCACGATCCACGTCATACTGCGTACGACGTCGCACAATATGTTCGCGGTGCTTCACATACTCTTCGAGCAGATTTTTGAGATTCAACACACGAGGCTGAATCCCGTCCACAAGCGCCAGCATGTTGAAATGAAACGCTTGTTGTAATGATGTCATTTGGAACAAACGGTTCAGCACTTTTTTTGGATACGCATCTTTTTTTAAATCCACCACAATACGCACCCCTTCGCGATTTGACTCATCACGCAAATCGCGAATCCCTTCAATTTTTTTCTCCTGCACGAGCTCGGCAATTTTCTCAAGGAGCGTCGCCTTGTTCCCCTGATACGGAATCTCGTTGACGATAATCTGCCAGCCACTTTTGCCTTCCACAATTTCCGTTTTGGCGCGTACATCAATCGAACCTTTGCCCGTGGCATACGCCTGTTGCAAATCTTTGACGCCATACACAATGCCGCCCGTTGGAAAATCTGGACCCTTCACAAATTGCATCAGGTCAGCAACGCTCGCCTCTGGATTTTCGATGAGGTGTGACGTGGCATCACACAGCTCGGTCAAGTTGTGTGGCGGAATGTTGGTCGCCATGCCAACCGCAATCCCAAGCGTTCCATTCAAAAGCAGGTTAGGAAATTTGGCCGGCAACACACGCGGCTCTTTGTGCGCGCCATCAAAGTTTGGCATAAAGTCAACGGTCTCTTTTTCAATATCGAGCAACATCTCCTCGGCAATGGATGTGAGCTTGGCTTCTGTGTAGCGATACGCCGCAGCCGAATCTCCATCCAAACTTCCAAAATTTCCTTGGCCGTTGACGAGCGGATAACGCAAGGAAAAATCCTGCGCCATGCGTACCAAGGAATCATACACAGCCGAGTCGCCATGCGGATGATACTTTCCAAGCACGTCTCCGACGACTGTCGCGCATTTGCGATATTTTGCCCCGGCGCGCAATCCCGTCTGCCACATGGAATACAAAATACGACGATGCACAGGCTTCAAGCCATCACGCACATCGGGCAGGGCACGCGAAACAATAACCGACATCGCATAGTTGATGTAGGACGTTTCCATCTCACGCGTGATCGGCTGTAAATCAATATGCCCAAGCGTACCAACAGGAATCTGTTCCTCTTCTTTTTCTTTTGGCTTTGCCATAATGTTTACGGATTTTCCTGCAATTGCTGTGCTGTATCTTTTACCGCTTGTGACGTCGCCGCAGACTCCTCAGCTTTTGCGTTCACCTGCTGCACGGCTTGCTCAAGCGTTGGCTTCACGTCCGTTGCAAACGAATCTGATGCATTGCTCCCAGTTTCCTTTGCACTCTTGAATACATCTTGCACAGCCGGTGTATCAAACGCTTCTGGAATAGCGGCAACAAAACTGCGGATTTGCTGTGTGAAAAAATACCCCCACCCTCCCATGACAAGCACGAGCGACATGGCAAGGGCGATACGAAATGCACGCTGTCGTCGTGGCAAATCTGGATCAATGATGGGCTTGAGTTCTTCGTCCATACTATTCTCGAGAAAGAACGCGCGCGATCACGTCTTCCTCTGGTAAATCTTTGCGCGAGATTTTGAGTTTAGGGCTTGCTTCGCGTTCACACGAACCAAATACTTTGCAGAAAGCATCCACATCTGCGAGAGACTCTTTGAGATTTGTGAGAGCAAATGTCGAAGGGATCACCAAACGCGGCTCGACTTGCTCAACAACTGCCATCGCGGTCTTGGCATCCATCACACGATTTCCGCCAACAGGCAGAATCAAAATATCAATGCTACCAAGCTGGGCCGACTCTTCATCAGAGAGCATTCGATCGAGCGCACCCAAATGCGCGATATTCATTCCTTCGGCCTCGATGCGAAAAATACGGTGTGCTGTTTTGCCATCCTTGAGCGTGGCATTGATCGCATAAACAAATAGGCCTTTCACCTCATACTCACCGGCAAGATCGACCACAAACGTTTTACCATCTGCGGGGGCGACAACGCCTTCGATGTTATTTGCGCTTTCGCGATTGTGGGAACTCGCAACGATGTCGGCTTCGAGCGTGCGTGGGAAACGTAAGCCCGTCTCGTTTTGATACGGGTCCACGACAAGATTTGCCTCGCCGCTGATCGTCTTTACGTTGAAGGAAAAGCAGGAAAGTCCATGATTAGTAATCAACATAATGCGGGAAAATAGTAACATGTGAGGCGCTAAAGGGCAATACAAAACAAAGACCGTCCCTTGTCTTGAGGACGGCCGTGAAGCGGAACATGTCAATCCTTATTCGCCCTCTACTGTGCCTTTCCAGTACTCAATTTCTTTTTCAATTTCGTTGAGTTCTGGATCACGTTCAACAACCGACCAGCCCTCTTCGAATGTTTTTACTCTGTCCAAAATTTCGTCTTTGCCTTTTTTATCCGTGTCCGCAAGCGCCTGAAGTTCCACGAGTTTATTTGCCATCTTTTCCTGCTCACCTTTCCACGTTGCAACGAGCGCATCAAAGTCACTTTTTTTCTCTTGCATCATCTTAGGACCCCGTTCCTGCACGTGTTCTACAGCATCAAGAATCCCATCTTGCACTTGATAGCGTTCTTCTGCGGTAAACTCGTGCTCAAATAAATCGCTTTTAACAAGTTCGTCGAGTAACACGCCGTTTTGCAAATACTGTTCGAGTTTTGCTTTTACACCCGGCTCCACGTGATCAAGTACCATGCTTTTGAGCTCATCTGCACCCGCGTGGCCAACCAGTTCGTTGTACGCACGGCGATAGGCAAACTCGGCCTTGCCAACTGTGACAAGTGCATCATGAATCTGCTCTTCGGTTGCATCAAGGTTGGCCACAAGCTCAGCGTGCAACTTCATAGCCTGTTCACGCACTTGATCTGGTACGCCTGGCGAGAGCTTCTTGATAGCGATGGCAAACTCGTCAAGAAAGGATTGATGAGGATGAGACATAATGAGTCTATCGTAACCTGCCGTTTGATTTCTAACAACCAGGATCAATCCATACAGCGTTTTGTGAGACAGGGGTGTAGGACCGGTAATCCATTAATGAGTTGACAACGAGAGGTCATGGTAGCAGATGAGGTTTGCTGTAAATGCATTGAGTGCTTGATCGATGAATACATGCTTTGCTCAAACGAATTGATTATCCACACAAAGGAGAGGGTCCGTAAACACGCGCGCCCTTTTTCTCACGACGGCGCATGATCTCACTCCATAAAAGAAACCGGACCGGACGATTTCTATTATGGTGAGGAAAGGCAACCCGTGAGCCTATGATTGCTGTGTGTGGCGTAAAGGCTTATCTAAATTAAATCAAAAACAACTCGTTTGAGCAATCCATGTGTTCATTGATTGACGGCAAGCATTTTTTATGAGAGAGTCCATCTCCGGAGGAAGCCCCCATGGCCCCTGACCTACGTGCCTCAACTGACACACTCGTTACACGCTACGGCAGTATCCAAAACATCCCAGAGGACGTCCTCAACTCGCACGGCTATGTGCGCTTCCATCGCCAAACCCAAGGCGGGCTCACCATCGTGGATGCTGATTGGCCCAAAAAGGCCAAAGGGCTCTCCGTATGGATGCAAAAAAAATACGCGGGCTACCTGTTCGCGGATCATCTGCGCCGCCTCTATCACACCGTGAAAGGCACGGACTTGGTGCTCAACCGAGACCTCGCGCGCATGCAAAGACGCGCGAAGGCATTCATCGAAGCTGGCATCCCACCGATCTTTGACAAGCGCTTTAGCGTGGGATACCCCCTCATCGACTTTCTCGTCCAATACGCAACAGGAAGCTATGAGCGTCGGGCCGCCGGCAAAGTGGCATCAAATGCGACTCAACACCTAAACCCCGCAACGATCGAAGACGTTCGTTTGTTTCGCAGTGTCGCGTTCCTTCAAGACGGCACGATCGAGGAACCGCTGATCCGTGAGATCCTGTTCTACTGCGAGAAGACGTACAACTTCAAAAGTGATGAAACGCGAACGTACGTTCTAAGTCAGACGGAAGCAGGGATGCGATTCCTTGGCGAGATCCTCCGCGACCTGCCACACGAGCAACGGCAGTACGTTGACGTGCTGCCTGGTCATGAAGAAGCGGCCATCAGCAGACGTCGCTGGTACCTCCCTATCAGACCCGACAAGCGTGAAGGAATTGTCCGTACGTTCCTCGCCATCCTAGAGCAGGAAGAGACGGCAAAACGCTTGGAGGTCCTGCATCAGCGCCTCCTGCCAATCTTTCCCGAGTGGTGCGCAGAATTCAGCACGGAAAATCGCGCGCTAAAACGAGCGGATCGTAAACAAGCTGAGTATGATGCGGTTGTTGCGAAGGCCGTTGCCGAACTCGTGTTTGATGAGGTCCCCCCTGTCTGCTTCACAAGAGAACCCTGGGCCACGCCGCTCACCGAGGCACTCATGCGCCGCGCCGCGCTCTTGGTGACCGACATCAGTCCCAGGAACTTTCAGAACCTCGCCGTTGCCTCACGTAGCACCATGTGTATACTGCTTGGCCTACGCTCAGCTGTACCGCTCCCCAAGGCTTGCTATGAATTCCTACACGCCTATCGTGAAAAACGATTGCGTCAAATGGACGATGCAGAGTTCACTAAGAGCTTCCCATACCGGACATCCCCAATGCGTGCTGGAGCTCTCATCGCAGCCATGTCGGGCATAAACGCGTCTGAAGTTGCCTACTGGCACTGGGTGCGCGACCGCGTGAATCGTCTGCGCCATGACTGAATCTCACTTCGCCTTCGACCCCGGCCTGAAACACAGGCCGGGTTGTCATTTTTAACGCTTTCCGATACACTCTCCCCACTCTTATTCTTAGTTCCAGTTTCCTCTGTGTTGCGGGGCGTGGTAGCCCCGCCTATGCGGACTTGAGACTGGCCATTTTTTATGACCGACCAGACCCAAACGCTCGAGCAGTTGCTTGAGAACGACCTGTACCTGAAAATCCCTAAAGCGGGTGACGTGATCCGCGGCACCATCCTTGCCGCGAGTCGTCGCGAAGTGCGTATTGACTTGGGGGGAATCAAAACCGGCGTCATCCGTGGTCGTGAACTTTATGCCGAGTCTTCCGAGTACGCTTCCCTCAAAGAGGGAGATGAGGTCGAAGCCACCGTCGTCGAACTTGAAAATGAAAACGGAGAAGTTGAACTCTCCTTCCGCTTCGCCGGCCAGAAAAAGGCTTGGGAAGAAATTTCGCGTTTGTTCAAAAGCGGCGAAACGATCCAAGTGCTCGTGCTCGATGCCAACAAAGGCGGTCTCATCGTCCGCGTGGAAAACATCACCGGATTTTTGCCTGTCTCGCAACTTGCTCCAGAGCATTATCCTCGCGTGACCGGTGGCGACAAATCCAAGATCCTTGAAAAACTCAAGAGCTACGTGGGGCAAGAGATGACGGTGCGTGTGATTGACGCCAACGAGGGAGATGAAAAATTGATCGTGTCAGAAAAGGTGATGTGGGAAGAAAAGCAGAAAAACGTGATCGCACAACACAAAATCGGCGACGTGGTTGATGGCGAAGTGACAGCGCTTGCTGATTTCGGTGCGTTCGTAAAATTCGATGGACTCGAAGGGCTTGTTCACATCAGCGAACTTGCTTGGCAACGCATCGATCACCCACGCGACGTCGTGCGTGTCGGACAAACCGTGCGAGCAGAAATTATTGGCATTGAAGGATCAAAAATTTTCCTGTCGATGAAGAAGCTCATGACCGATCCTTGGGCGAACGTTGCGACACGCTACCAAATTGGCGACACGGTTGAGGGCAAAATTCTCAAAATAAATCCCTTCGGTCTTTTTGTAGAGCTCGACGCAGAAATCCATGGCCTCGCCCACGTGAGCGAGCTCTCCGACACGCCGATTGATGACATGGGTAAGATCGCCAATATCGGCGACGTCATGAAATTCCGCATTGTCTCCATTGAACCTAATGAGCACCGCCTGGGCTTGTCGCTCAAGGATAAAAAGGCAGAAGAGACTAAAGAGGAAACGAAAGTGGCTGAAATGGTGTAGAATGAGAGACGTAATTTCTTATGCGACCACTTTCAAAAAATATCATCATCGCCCTCATCGCCATTCTGGCTGTGAGCGCTCTGTTCTCTACCATTGACGTCAGTCAAAAAAAACCAGAAGAGGTGAGCATCGCCACCGTTGTTGAGCGTATTCATCTAGGACTCGTTGACCGCATAGACGTGCAGGAAGACACCGTAACAGTCTATGCAAAAAACGGAAGCCAAGCCGTCACGCGCAAAGAAGCGGGACAGCCGCTTTCGGAATTGCTTGTTTCCTATGGCGTCAGCACAAACGAGCTCGCCGCCGTGCCGATTGAGGTGAAAGATGTCGGCTTTGGGGCAACGATCACCCGCACTATTTTACCTTCCCTGCTTCCACTTCTTCTGCTTGGACTTATCTTGTGGTTCATGTTCCGCCAACTGCAAGGCGCGAACTCAAAGGCCATGATGTTTGGACAATCGAGCGCGCGAGAAGTCGACCAAAGCAAAAATCGTATTACCTTTGAAAACGTTGCCGGCGCCAAGGAAGCCAAAGAAGAGCTGGAAGAAATTGTTGAGTTTCTGAAAGATCCAAAAAAGTTTACGGAAGTGGGGGCAAAAATTCCCAAGGGCGTGCTGTTGATGGGTGCACCTGGAACGGGCAAAACATTGCTCGCCCGCGCCGTCGCTGGCGAAGCTGGCGTGCCGTTTTTCCACATCAGCGGATCAGAGTTTGTAGAGATGTTCGTCGGTGTTGGTGCCAGCCGCGTGCGCGACTTGTTTGCGAAAGCAAAAAAAGGCGCACCATGCATTATTTTTATTGATGAGATCGATGCGGTTGGACGCCGTCGTGGCGCCGGCCTTGGTGGAGGGCACGATGAACGTGAACAAACGCTCAACCAGATTCTGGTGGAAATGGATGGCTTTGATCCAAATATCGGCGTGATTGTGATGGCGGCGACAAACCGCCCCGATGTGCTTGATCCTGCGCTGTTGCGCCCGGGTCGTTTTGATCGACGCGTGATGCTCGACCTACCAGACATCAACGACCGCGAATTGATTTTACAAATCCACGCAAAAAATAAACCGCTCGAAGAAGGAGTAAACCTGCGTCGTGTGGCTGAACGCACGGTGGGTTTTTCTGGAGCAGACCTCGCAAACGTATTAAACGAGGCGGCAATTTTAGCAGCGCGTCACAACAACAAAATTGTGAGCCAAACAGATATTTTTCAATCCATTGAAAAGGTCATGCTTGGTCCTGAGCGTCGATCGCATTTAATGAACAGCAAGGAAAGAGAGGTGACAGCCTACCACGAAGGCGGCCACGCCCTTGTTGCCCATTCCCTTCCGGGTGCAGACCCTGTCCATAAAATTTCGATCATCTCTCGTGGTCGAGCGGCCGGCTACACCATGAAACTGCCGATCGAAGACAAAAAACTGCATACGCGCTCATCGTTTATTGATGAGCTCGCGGTTCTGCTTGGAGGATTCACGGCTGAAAAACTCGTCATGGGGGACGTGACCACAGGCGCTTCAGACGACTTGCGTCGCGCAACAGAAATGGCACGAGAACTGGTGACGCGCTATGGCATGAGTGAAGAGCTTGGACCTCGCACGTTCGGAAATGCCGAAGAAATGGTATTCTTAGGTAGAGAGATTCACGAGCAACGTGACTACTCAGAAAAAACAGCTGAAAGAATCGACGAAGCTGTAAGCCGCCTCATACAGGAGGCATCGGATACCGCAAAGCGCATTTTAACCGAAAAACGGGGGATACTAAACGTGATCGCCAAAACCTTGCTCGAGAAAGAAACACTCGAGAAGGAGGAATTCGAGCAGGTATGCACATCTACCGAAACATCCTGAGCCACGCCGCCTCACACGTGATGCACGACAAGCGCCTGTGGATTTTTGGTCTGTTCGCGGGGCTCCTAAACACAGGAAGCGTCATCGATAGCCTTGTGCAACTCACGCGCGAAGCCGGAGTGCTGACAAGCCCTGCCGTCCTTTTCGTACGGGCCGTTCCAGGGCTCACAAGCTTTCTCACCTATCTGCACACGTTGTCACTGCTTGCCATTGGACGAGCCGCAATCACGGGGGGACTCGTTATCAGCATTTTCGCTGTTGTGTTGTTGCTTTCCCTCAACGGCCAAGCTAATCTGTTTCATTACGTGAAAGAGCGGCGCAAACGTTTGGCGTTTTGGCATCCAAGCGGCGCAACGCTCGTGCGATTGTTTGTGGTGAATCTGTTTTCACGTGTGGTGCTTGCTGTCATGAGCGTCCTTGGCAGCATGATCTTGACAACGCTTGGCCAAGGAGATTTTGCTCTGCGAGCCCTTGTCACGTTTGCGGTGCTTGTAGTGACCATCCCGTTTGCTCTGCTGTTTGGAGCGCTCACCATCTTTGCAATGATTGAGATCGTCACAAAAGGAAAGGTGATCGTGGATGCGTATGCAGATGCTTGGCAAATTATCCGCTATCACCTGACGGCCGTTATGGAAGTCGCGGTTCTGCTCTTTTTGGTAGGACTCCTCGGCACGCTTGTCCTGATGGGCGCTATGATCCTTTTTGCCATCCCTTACTTCCTGCTGATCATCGCGAGCCTGGCGTTAAAATCACTCGTGCTGTGGAGTCTGGTGCTTGTCTTTGGAGGCGTCGTGCTTGTGTCGCTCATCTTACTCTTCGGCGCGCTCTTTACCAGTTTCGTTTATACAACTTGGTTCTTGACCTACCAAAAGTTTTCTGTGAAGACAAAAGTTGTTTCAAAAATTGAACGTATTCTTAAACATGTCCAAAGACTTTCCTTCAATTGAAGATCTCCTCAAAAAGTCGAGGCATGAAGTGGGGGTGCAGCCTGTGCACACTTCATCGACGCAAAGCGTTGAGGAAAAACTTTCCGAAAAAATCACGGACGTTCGTCTTGGCGAACACGAATCGCTTGCCCAACAAGAGGCCGCGAGCCTCAATCTTCCTTACGTTAACCTAAAAGGATTCGCGATCACGCCAGAAGCGCTCTCCCTTATTCCGGAAGAACAAGCGACGGCCCTCAAAGCAGTCTGTTTTCTCTACACAGGTCCTGAGCTGCGCGTCGGCGCTGTGGATCCTACAAGCGAGGCGGTCAAAGAACTTGCCTTTCAGTTGGGCGAACGCGAGAAGTCCCATACAGTCATCTATAAAATCACCCAAGCAAGTTTAGAGCATGCGCTAAAACTGTACGCGACGATTCCTAAAATAATTCCTATCGTCAAAGGAGTGAAAATCGCGGAAGACGAGCTCACAAAATATCGCGCACTCGCCAATAATTTCGGCGCCGTGCAAAAAATATTAGATACGGCATCCACGACAGATGTGCTCACCATCGTGATTGCTGCCGCGATTGAGCTTGATACCAGCGACATTCACGTGGAGGCGGAAGAAAACTTCATTGTTGTGCGTTTACGTGTGGATGGCGTTTTGCAGGACGTGGCAAAACTTCCGGCCGCCTCTTGGAAAAAAATCATTAGCCGCATCAAGCTCATTGCGGACTTAAAAATCAATATCACGGACCGACCGCAAGATGGCCGCTTCACGATTTTTCTAAAAAACGAAAGCGTGGACGTGCGTACTTCAACGATTCCAACCGCGTATGGAGAGTCGGTCGTGATGCGTTTACTGCGTCCGGGCTCCGTAAAACTTGGATTTGAGGCTTTGGGTTTTCGTCCGCCGATGCTCAAAAAATTTCAGGCAGAAATTGAGAAGCCTCATGGCATGATCATGACCACAGGTCCGACCGGTAGCGGAAAAACGACGACGCTCTACGCCGTCTTACAAAAACTCAATACCCATGACGTAAAAATTATTACCCTCGAGGATCCTGTTGAATACAAACTTGAAGGAGTGAACCAAAGCCAGATCGATCACACCAAAGATTACACCTTTGCCAAAGGGCTGCGTTCGATTCTGCGACAGGACCCGGACATTATCATGGTGGGGGAAATCCGCGATTTGGAAACGGCAGAAATTGCGATTCAGGCCGCGCTCACTGGCCACTTGATGCTTTCTACCATTCACACAAACGACGCGGCGGGTGCGATTCCCCGCTTCTTGTCCATGGGGGTGAAGCCGTTTTTGCTTGCTCCTGCGCTCAACGCTATGATCGGACAGCGTCTGGTGCGTAAAGTACACGACGTGTGCAAGGAAGAAATACAGCTCGCGCCTGAAGTTGTTGAACGCGTAAAAAAAATCCTCACGGATATTCCTGCAAATTCAGGCGAGGTGGTGAACCTTGATGCCTTGAAATTTTTTCAAGGCAAAGGATGTGATGGATGCAATAACACAGGTTTCAAAGGCCGCGTGGGAATTTACGAGCTTCTCATCATGGACGCAGATGTGGAAAAGGCCGTGCTCGGCGGATCGGTTTCGGAATATCAAATGCGCGACATTGCCAAAGCGCAAGGAATGACCACCATGACGCAAGACGGATTGTTAAAAGTCCTCGATGGAGTCACCAGCGTAGACGAGGTGTTCCGCGTTGCTGGATAGTGATCGTGCGTTCCTCCGGAGTTTTGCCGTGTTCGAACAAAATCGTCCATGACGATTTTTTTGTTTGATCTGTCTGCGGCCATTCAATAAACAGAACGGTTTGTGGCGTTAAAAATTCTTCCAGACCTAATTCTTCATAGGCCCTAAGGGTTCTATCGGTCCTAAATAAATCCGCATGGGCAATCTGTCGGATTTTTTTGTGTGTGGTTGGATACAGATTCAAAAGCGTAAACGTCGGACTTTTCACGTGAGCGGTCGAACCCAAGGCTTGCGCCACCCCACGCACAAATGTCGTCTTGCCGGCTCCAAGCTGCCCAACAAGCGCAACCAGTTCACCACCCTTGAGTTTTTTTGCGAAAGCCGCGGCAATCTGTTGTGTTTCTTCCAAAGAAGAAGAGCCGTAGTTCATACGCCTCTTAAACTAGCATCTCTTTAATTGTTCGTCTAACTATTTCATATCTGCATAGTGCTACATACCACTGGAGCTGCTTCCGCTTGATGAACTCCCACTCCATGACCCCGATGATCCTGAGGAGCCAGAGTCGCTCGATCCCGACCAGCTACCCGTTGAACCACTACTCCAGCTGCCGGAATCTGTTGATCCAGACCATGTGCTTGAGTCACCAGAACCAGACCAGCTCGATGGATCGGTCGATCCAGACCAGGTTCCTGTGTCTCCTGTATACGTATAAGCATTACCTGAGGCGTCTGTGTAGGTACTGTTTGATGCATCGTAAGTGTAACTCGCTGCAGAGGAGGTGTCGTAATAATATGCCGTGCCATCTGAGGCCGTATAGTAATATCCATTCGCATCAGAGCTCCAGTTAGATGTGTCGCCGTAGCTCGCTTTCCAGTCGTCATAGGTTGCCGCGTCGGGTTTTTCCCCTGTGGCACTATAAGAATCGTAGTAGGAATTATAGTAATCACTGTACCCGTCCGTTTTCCATGTCTCGTAATTGCTCGCCCACCAATCATCGACGCCATCACTGTTTGTATCTTTGGAACCCTCCGACGCTGATTGTGAATAGACATCGGCCCAATAATCCTTCATGCCGTCCATGTTGGCATCATCAGACGACCCGTCGCTCATGGTGCCGTCCTCTTTGGCGGTAAACGTATACTGATCATATTTTTCTTGCGCGAGACGTTTTGATTCTTGCACAAACACGGGACTCAACTGGCTGTTGAGCTCGTCCATGGCTGAAGAAATCATAGATGGATCAAACGACTCTACGTCAAAGCTTCCGAACTGTTCTTCAAATTTTTTAGAAACCGTGCCGTAGTCTGATGCGTACTTCTCATACAGCGACTGCATGTCTTCGGAAATAAGGTCATCAACCTCTTGCGGCTTCCCTTCGCTGTTTGTTCGGTACACGTTCCCGCTGTCGTCCTGCAGTAAATACCCTTCTGGCAATTCTCCTGCGGAGACGTCAATGGCTTCACCGACGGTATACTTCGGGAAAAAGGCTTCAGAAAGATCGTCAACCTTGCTCGCCCAGTCACTGCCATAGAGTGTTTCCGCGTCGGACTCACTTTCAATAGGGCGCAACACACCGTCGGGCTCTACGGCATAAACCGTCGGGACACTTGGAATTTTTACGAGCGACGTACCGGCTTGATAATCAACGACCCCACCAAGCTTTACGCTTGCAAGATCTTCTGCAGAAATTTCTTTGACACTATCAAAGTTGCTGTACCAACTGTCATAGACGTTTTCGTTTGGAAACGCGTAACGCTCGCCATCTTCGGCAAGATAGTACACAGCACTTGCGTCAGGACTCTTCACAAGATCGCCAATCGTCGCCTCAACGGTCGTGATTGAAGTTTCTGTTGCCGCCGCATCCTCGGCGTGCGAAATGGGCAGACGCACGCTCTGTAAAAAAATAGTCAATAACACGAGCGGCAGGTAATAAAAAACACGCCAACGATGCATAGAGTAAATTTATTGTGGTAAATGATCGGAAATGTTCTCCTTCTCGATTTATTAACTCCATAATAGCACATCTAAACGAAAAAATCAAGAGCCTCAAAACAAAAACTCGCCACCTGAAGGTGACGATCTTTTGTTTGGGCGCGAGAAGCTTCGCGCCGAAAGAAGACGAATCAATCGGTAAACAATGGGGTCTGCATTTTGGCAATGGCCTGGGCTATGGTAAAGACGCCAAGCTTTGCTCGAATGTGTTCACGGTGGCAGCGCACAGTAAAAAGGGAAATCCCCAAATGTTCAGCGGTGCGACGCGCGGTCAGTCCGTGCCCCGCGAGCGTGAGAACTTCCTTCTCGCGTAAGGTGAGTTTAGGCTCGCTGGTCGTGGCCGTTGTGGTTGGGGTGCTGGGGAGAAGATTGCGCTTCAAGGCCACAGAAATGGCTTGGGCACGTGTGTGAACACCGAGCTTCTTGCGGATATGCTCGACGTGCGTGCAAACCGACTTGATCCCGATACCCAACCGACGGGCAATCCGTTGACTCACAAAACCCCTAGCCACAAGCACTAGCACTTCCAGCTCCCGCGGACTCAAAGCAACATCCTTGTTCATGGAACCACCTGTACGTTCTGATGTTGCGGTGCTTCTTGCTGTACCTCCCGTTGGCTCTGGTCTTCCGTATCCTGATCCTGCTGGCTGGTGAAACTCATGCACAACCAGCCGCAGAAGATGATGAAGATGACTCCGCCAACGAGATCACCCCCTCCCCCACCTCCTCCGTCATCGTTACGGCTATATCCTGGATCATAGACTGTGCCCATGGGACCTCCGGCCGTGAGATTCTCACAAGCAGATAAGATTGTCAATAAATGTTTCCGTCATCAAGGACCGTCTGCCCCAGCCGCCCCCGAAGTAGCCCTCCGCCGCTTTCATCAACTCCACTCAGGAGTCGCTCGATGGAAGCGGCTTCTACGAATGGGGTCAGGTCTTGAATCGTGAATTTTCTGAACAATATTTTGCTCGACAAATACCAGATTCAAGACCTGACCCCATTCGATTCACAATCCACGGCCTGACCCTATCCGCATTGCCACATCTTTTCTGGCTCCGACGTTCGACTCCCCGACGCAAGCAAAATTTTTTGCTTGCTTGTGGTCACACAAAAATCCACCCGCCGAAGCAGGTGGATTTTTGGTGACCCCACGGGGAGTCGGCCTCGCCTCTCGGGTCGCCGCCGCTCCCCTCGGGCTGGCCACCGCCTCGCCATGCCAACTGGTGTTGGCATATAGCTCCGGCGTTCGACTCCCCACGCACATGCCGTGTGGCATGTGCTGTGGTGCCACCAGAAAAAACATCTACGCAAAAGTAGATGTTTTTTCTGGTGACCCCA
>OBEQ010014263.1_pt1 | contig 22322 bp, 17 predicted proteins | sample 1670901 | NCBI WGS metagenome assembly OBEQ01 (sample SAMEA104232315, study PRJEB22302) | groundwater metagenome | biome: forest; feature: aquifer; material: groundwater | place: USA | collected 2011-08-07 | depth 5.4 m
ATGTAAAAGAATTAAAAAATACTATTTATATATGAAGTTCGGTACTAAAGCAATACACGCTGGTGTTCATCCAGACGAATCAACAGGTGCAATTATGACTCCCATTTATCAAACATCAACGTATGTTCAAGATGGAGTTGGAAATCATAAAGGATATGAATATTCTAGAACTTTGAATCCAACTCGTCACGCATTAGAAAAAAATATTGCTGCCATCGAAAATGGAAAACACGGTGCTTGTTTTGGTTCTGGTTTAGCAGCAATAGATTGTGTCATTAAAATGTTAAACCCGGGTGATGAGGTTATTTCAACGAATGACTTATACGGTGGTTCTTACAGACTTTTCAATACAATTTTCGGTAAATACGGAATTAAGTTTCATTATGTATGCATGGGAAATCCTGCTGAGGTTGAAGTATTAATAAATGAAAATACAAAATTGATTTGGGTGGAAACGCCAACTAATCCAATGATGAACATTATCGATATTGAAGCTATGGCTAAAATTGCAAAAAAAGCAAATGCTTGGTTGTGTGTTGATAATACATTTGCGACTCCTTATTTACAAAATCCATTGGATTTAGGGGCTGATATCGTAATGCATTCTGTTACAAAATACTTAGGTGGACATTCAGATGTTGTTATGGGTGCTTTGGTAACTTCTGATGATGCAATTGCTGGTGAGATGTACCGTATTCAAAATTCTTCGGGAGCTGTTTGTGGACCCATAGATTCATTTTTAGTACTTCGTGGAATTAAAACGCTTCATTTACGTGTGCAACGTCATTGTGAAAATGGTGTAGTTGTTGCCAATTTCCTAGCGAATCATCCGAAAGTAGACAAAGTGTATTGGCCAGGTTTTGAATCACACCCAAACCACTCTGTTGCAAAAAGACAAATGAGAGGTTACGGAGGAATGATTTCATTTACCTTAAAAGGAAACAAAGTCGAAGATGCACATAGAATTGTAAAAGAGGTGAAAATTTTTGTGTTAGCTGAATCTTTAGGTGGAGTTGAATCATTAATTGGTCACCCAGCAACAATGACACATGCATCCATTCCAAAAGTTGAAAGAGAAAAAACAGGAGTTGTAGATTCTTTAATTCGTTTAAGCGTTGGAGTAGAAGATGTGGAAGATTTAATTGAAGATTTAAAACAGGCGTTAGATAAATAATCCTTTTGAAAAACTTCACGAATCTCTGTGAAAAAATCCGTGTGAATAGGTGGTTAAAAAAAATCTAAATGTCATTTTCCTGTAACTTTAACAACGAATACCATATATAAAGAAAAGTCTATTATGCAAAAACAGTTATTCAAATTTCTTCTTGGATTTATTTTAGCATGCTGTTTTTCGAATGTTTCAATTTCTCAATCACCAACAATCCCAATAGACTCAACTTTTCAATTAAGTCCAAATGCTTTTGGAATTCTCCCTTCTGGAAAAGAATGTGAAAGCATTTTAGAGTTTAAAAATTCAATAGTAAATGTTGGAAATTCTATTCGAATTGATGGAAATAAAGTGATTTTAGAGTACCACAATACTGATAAAGTCAAAGAACTTTTCACCAGCGCTAAAGATGGAATTGCGATTGATTTATTGCGTGAAGATCAGTTTTCTTGTGGTGTTGCAAATGGTAGAAATCCCTCTCCGATTTTTGATGGAGTTTTATTGAAACCGATTTATAGAAATGAATTGTTAAAAAGTAATTCTGCCCTTAATAAAAATCGTTTTATTGCTGTTGTTGGCATTATTCCAGATGAATTAGTCGGAAAAGGAAACTACAGAGCGGCTATGATTATCATTAAAAACGGATATACATGCCATTGGTCGAGTCCAGTTGAAATCCCACATAAAACCTTTGCACCGATTCCTTATGCTTTGCAAACCAATTCTGATCCAATTGTTACACTGAAAGAAAGTGGTATTATTTCTTCCAAAGTGGTTTATTTTCAATTCAAAAGAAATATTACTTCAACGACAGTGTATGACCCAATTCCAACTTCGAAAACGCTTATACATTCCATTGAAATAACCAGTTTCAGTTCTATTGAAGGAGATTCAGCTAAAAATCACATTCTCCATACGGAACGAGGTGAATTTATGAAAAAGATGCTTTCAAAAAGTGGGAAAGCCAATTTAATTACGGTTAACGCTTCAGAAAACTGGGAAAAGTGCCTGTTTCAATTGGAAATGTTGGGAAAGGAGAGTACAACGAAATTATCCCATGATTCGATCAGAAAAGTTCTGTATTTGGACAAAGCCAATAATTGGGATTCCTTGTTCAATACACAGAGACGCTCTCACGCTACAATTTATTACCAAGGAAATTTTGACAAAAAGAATATGAAAACCTTTTTATCGATGAATCTTCGAACTGCTTTGTTAGAAAAGAACATTCCTTTAGCTAAAAAAGCGTTGGACAGTCTATACAAAACAAAATTATTTTGTCCCTTATTGGTGGAAGAAAGCACCTTAGAATTACTTTTCAATTTTCCTGAATTGGTAGCAAATACCTGTGCTGTTCTATCGCTTTCACCCAATTTTAAATCGGAAGAATTGATCAGATACGTCCGATATTGGCTAATAAATTATCAAGAATTAGATTCTTTAGCGAGACAAAATTTATTATACTTATACTCCATGACTTGTAAACAATTACTCGATCGTTGGGACGTTTCAGCGACAAAATTGGCGAAAGTGTTACATCCATCAAGAGCTGATAAAGTAATGGTTACGGTTGAAAAAACATGTCCCTCTATTATAATGTTGGATTACAACATAGGAACAATTGAATATTTCAGTCAAGTAAATGAATACAAATCCATTCAAAAGAAATTTGAAAACATTGATGCCTATTTCAAAACGAAGAAATCATCCATGAATGAATTGGAACAATTGGCATTATTTTACAACCATTGGGGATGCTTTGATATCACGGTTAATTTACTCTACAAAGAAATTGGAAACCCACTTTTCTCGAAAAACAATGCGTTCATTTTAGCACAAACAGCAGCTGCCAGAAGCTACAGTAAATCCTCTGGAATTGACTACATGAAAATCATGAAAAAAGCCCATGAAAAAGATCCCATATTGTTTTGTTCATGGATTTCTCAAACGTTTAATTTATTGGTAAATCCAGATTTGAAAAATTTTTATTGTGAAAAGTGTGTGAAATTAGATGAATTAGAAAAGTGATGGTTTATATGTTTTCAGTTTCTCATTATTTGTTTAATTGCTAATATAGATGCACTAAATTATTAAACTTGTTTAAAATGTTTATTAGTTTTGTAACTAAATTAAATTTCATCCATTTTAAAACCATTTTAATTAGTACGTCATGAAAATCATTCTAACTGTCCTTATTTTAATGCCATCCTGTTTTTTCAGTCAAACCAATGAAGACACTACTTCTATGTGGTTTGAGTATGTCTTTAAAGTTGATGGAGAAATGACAAGAAGCGCCCAAGAATTCATGTTAAAAGATATTTACACAACTAATTTAAACATTGTAAATACTCAAATTAAAGATGGTTTAGTAACAAATAAGTTGATTTCAACTTATAATAAAAATACGAATGATAATATTAAAAATGGAATTTACATAACTTTTTGGCATGTTTTAAAATACAATCCATCCTTAATTTTAAATCCCGATTATATTAGCTTCATAGAAAATGAAATAAAAAACAATGATTTTGATGAAAAATTACTGATTAATATGTTTAAAGATTATTACAGAATATTCCTAAATCCGAACCCTGAAAAAAATCAGGATCTATACGCAAAAAGCATAGACCATGATTATGACTTGTTGTTTTATGATGCAATAAAACGTTGGAATATTGAAGAACAAGTAAAGATTAATAACTAAAAAGCACTTTAAATATACAAGGCCTAATAAAAATCATTAAATTTGATAAATTAAAAATACTAAAATGGCACAAATAACTTTAAAAGGAAAGGCAATAAATACATCTGGAGAACTTCCAACAACAGGAGTAGCAGCAAACGATTTTCAATTGGTAGCAGTAGATCTATCAACAAAATCATTAAGTGATTACAAAGGAAAAAAAATCATTTTAAACATTTTTCCTAGCGTAGACACAGGAACATGTGCTGCATCGGTTCGTAATTTCAATAAAACAGCATCTACTCTTGATAATACGTTGGTTTTATGTATCTCAAGAGATTTACCCTTTGCTCAAAAAAGATTTTGCGGAGCTGAAGGTCTAGAAAATGTCGTGATGTTATCTGATTTTAAAACAGGTCAATTCGGAAAAGAATATGGACTAGAAATCGTTGACGGACCTTTAGCAGGTTTAAGTTCTAGATGTGTAGTAGTTATTGATGAATCTGGCAAAATTGTTTACACAGAACAAGTAAGTGAAACAACAGAAGAACCTAATTATGAACTCGCATTGGCAAGTTTGTAAATTTATATTCTTGAGATCAAGACTTGGAAACGTATGAAAATCCAGTACAACAAATAGAAATTCTTATAAAATGGTGTTTTTTCCGAATATTTGGATTATAGATGATATGTCATCAATATCTTGAGTTATACAAATATTGAAATGCATTCTAGCTTTTTGTTTCAACGAAGAGATGTATATTTTCGAGAGATTTAGAAGAATATCAAAAAAAGGATTTAGTAACTATAGCATAAACGAATCAATTGTTGTATCTTTGCGATCTTAAAATAAAATACAATGTCAGCAGGAGTTAAAATATTTTCAGGAAGAGCAACAGAAGTGTTAGCAAAAAATATTGCTAAAAATTATGGTATATCCCTTGGAAATGTAATAGTTACTGATTTTAGTGATGGTGAATTTCAACCTTCATTCGAAGAAACGGTTCGCGGGAATGATGTGTTAATTATTCAATCTACAATGCCGCCATCTGATAATTTATTTGAATTATTATTGATGATTGATGCTGCAAAGAGAGCTTCAGCTCGTAAAATCATTGCAGTAATACCTTATTTTGGGTTTGCTCGTCAGGATAGAAAAGATAAACCAAGAGTTGCGATTGGTGCTAAATTGGTCGCAAATATGTTAATGGCAGCAGGAGTAGATCGTATTATGACGATGGATTTACATGCTGACCAAATTCAAGGATTTTTTGAAGTTCCAGTTGATCATTTATATGCTTCTTCCATTTTCTTTGAAGAAATGAAAAAGTTTAATACTGGGAATTTAATAATGGCAGCTCCAGATGCAGGAGGAACGAAAAGAGCCAATTCGTATGCTAAAAAATTAGACATTGGTTTGGCAATTTGCCATAAATCTCGTAAAAAAGCAAACGAAGTTGCAGAAATGACTGTTATCGGAGATGTTTCTGGTAAAGATGTTATTTTAGTAGATGATATGTGTGATACTGCTGGAACATTAACAAAAGCTGCAGATTTATTCATGGAAAAAGGCGCATTAAGTGTAAGAGCTTTTTGTACACATGCTGTACTTTCAGGGCCAGCTTATGAGAGACTTGAAAAATCAAAAATTACTGAATTGATAGTTACTGATACAATTCCGTTAAAACATCAAAGTAATAAAATAAGAGTGTTAACTGTAGCTGATTTATTTTCAAATGTAATCAGAAATATGGCTAACAACGAATCAATAAGTTCACATTTTATAATTTAATATATACAACAAATGAAAATTGCACAATTGAGCGGTTCGCCAAGAGCGAACGTAGGGAAGAAGGATGCTAAATTGACTAGAAATTCTGGTTTAGTTCCTTGTGTACTTTATGGATCAGGTGAACAAACTCACTTTTCTGTAAAAAATATTGATATCGAAAGATTGATTTATTCTCCAGAGGTTTTTCAATTCGAATTAAACATCGATGGTAAAAAAGCAATGGCTGTAGTTCGTGAATTACAACAACACCCAGTTAAAGGAAACATTCAACACGTAGATTTTCTTCAATTAGAAGATTCTCGTCCAGTTAAAGTATCTCTACCAGTTAGATTAACAGGTTCAGCTCGTGGTGTTATGAGTGGAGGTAAATTAATGCAATCATACCGTAATTTAAATGTTATTGGTTTGCCTGGTGTTATTCCAGATGCTATTACTTTAGACATTACTAAACTTAAAATTGGTCACTCTATTCGTGTTGGTCAAGTTGCAATCGAAGGAGTTACAATTTTAGATCCACATGCATCTGTTGTTGTTTCTGTTCGTATGGCTCGTGGGGCTGTTAAACCAGCTGAAGATGACGATGATGAAGTTGAAGAAGAAGTTGAAGCAGTTACTGAAGAGTCTGCTGAATAATTCATTTCAGAAATTTAAAAAGGGGGTTGATAACTATTTATCAACCCCCTTTTTATTTTCTTATAAATCTGAGTTTGATAATCTTTTACAATCAGATTTTAATAAAAAACTCTCATAACAAATTGCTATGAGAGTTCATTTTTATAGACTTTTAGAATACCTATTAGAAAACAATCACTTTTTCAAATGTTACTTTCTTTTCATTTGTCATTGTTAAGAAATATTGACCTTGACCATAAGTAGTAACATCAAATGCTTTTGTATAAGTGCCACTGAATTTATCTAATTTTTCCTCGAAAATAATTTGACCTAATTCATTTCTTAATCGAACGGTATACTCCATAATATCTGTAGAAGTAAATACTAAATTAAAAACACCATTGCTAGGGTTTGGATAAATATAGAAATGTGTACCAGGATTTGTAACTTCATTTATACCAACGCCTGTCATGGTTGCTATTGCAGAAGCCGCAGAAGAACATCCACCTGATGTCACAACAACGGTATAATTCCCATTTGCTGTTGCAATGTATGTTTGATTAGTTGCTCCATTTATAATTAATCCATTTAAGTACCATTGATTTCCTGTAGATGAACTAGAAGTGAACAAAGAATCATTTTGTGTAATTGTTGCCGTTGCTGGTATAGGGTTTACTGTCATTGTAATGTTTCCTGAATTTACTGTTGAAGTAGTTCCGCAAGTTGAAGTGTACGAACAAGTTACGATATCACCATTTGCTAAGCTAGTACTAGAAAAAGAAGATGAATTAGTACCTATGCTGTTACCATTCACTTTCCATTGATAGACAGCTGAACTACCTGCACTTGTAACGGTAGCGTTAAAATTTGCTGTATTTCCAGCACAAATAATTGAAGTAGATGCAGCAATCGAAACTGTTGGTGTAGAACTAATTTGAATCGTAATTGGTGAAGATGTATATGGACTACCAACAACATCAGGTAAATTCGATGTCATTACACAAGTAACAACTTGTCCTGCTGTTAAAGTTGAAGTTGTATAGGTCACTGTTGTTACACCAGTGCTAACTCCATCGACTTGCCAATCATACGTTGGTGCAGAACCACCGTTTGTAGGAGTAGCAGTAAAAGTTACGCTTTGTCCTAAGCAGATTGTATTATCAGAATCATTTGAAGCGATTGCAACTGTAGCATTAATTGTTGTTGATAATTGAAAAGAAAATACTCTTGTTGTAGTTCCTGAACTTAATGTATATTCTCCAGTGTGCCAAAAAGTAATTCCGTCTGGATCGAGCGATAATTGTGCATAGTCACCGTATCTATTAGTTGTCGTTTCTGGTCCAGTTCCAGCTGCTGCTACAGTTTCAGCAAATGTAAACGTTCCAAGCGGATCAGAAGCTAATCTTCCTGTGTAACATAAACTTGGATACATTGTTAAACTTGATTTACAATACGCCATTCCAATACTTCCATTATCATCCATCGCGATTGAACCAATCCATCGTGTATGTGAATCAGGTGTATATGTACCTTCTTGATATAAACTCCATGCGCCTGTTGTTTGATTTTGACGTAATTCTACCCATCGTATGCTTCTTTGTGTAGAATTGATTTTAACTCCCCAATTTAATAATAAAGTATTGTAACCTGACCAAGTTCTCCATTGTGCTCTATAGGTTGCGACACCACCAATACCATCTAATTTTTGAGATGTTCCTTGTTGATTTACATCATTCCATCCGAAATCATAAGAAGCATCAAATGCAGCGGTTGAGATAGTAGGTTGAGCTGTAATAGTTGCTGTTGGAGTTGCTCCCCACGTTACGGCCATGTTCCAAATTTTCACTCCATCAACTGCGCTTCCACCCCAAGCATTATCAGAGTATGCAAAGAAAGGACAAGGTGTTCCAACAGTTGGTAATGTTCCATCGGCATCAGCTGAAAGGGGACAATAAAATCCACCAGGTGAACCTGTTGTAAACGTTTGTGTAACTGCTCTTGCAGAAGAATTGCCTAATAACATTTGATCTCTTTCAAAACAATACATTCTTCCTCCTTGATTAGAAGTCATATAATATCCGTCTGCCCAAATTGAAAATTTTAAGTAATCTGGAAAAGAAGCAGAATTAAAGGTGTATGTATAATAAGAACCAGTTGGATCATTTGTTGTTGAAATTGCGATATAAATTTTAGAAGGTTGACCAAACTGAGCAATGAACCATCTATCAGCGTATTTGTCGTAAAGAACTATTGGATCTCCTTCACTTGGAATATCTGGAGTCCAAAGTGTTCCTAAATCTAAAGTTAACATTACATTTCCTGTTGATTTATTGTAAACTCTAAAAGGAGAAGAGTTAATACATTGAACATAATGAGTTGGTCCTGCTGCTCCTGTTGGATCTGAGGGTCTATATGGAGAAGTTTGACCAGCCCAGTTTTTGATTGGTGCTTTGTTTGCTAGACTTCTAGTTCCCATTTCAGTTTGTCTAACTGCTGGATTTTCACCATATTCTGATCCGTCTGCTGGAGAATAAACGAACGTTTGTGGAAGACGTAGACTTCTATCATCTCCTTCCTCATGTTCCTTATTTTCTTTGTGTTTAAATGGTTTCTCTTTTGCAATTTCTGAAAGAGGTCTTGTAATGTGGAAATCTGTACAAGTTATAACAGAAGGAATTGATTGATTTGTTGAAACTGAATTTTGAGAGAAAACTCCTGCCGAGAATACTATGCTTGATAGTATTAAAGTAATTTTTTTCATAGTTTGAGTATTTATAGCGTAGCAATATTACAAAAGAAATGAGTCAATTCCTAATGCTGATTAATTAAAAACACGACGTTATTTTTTTAACAAACTTTGAATTAAAATCGTACTTAAAATAAAAACTCTCGTGTTACAATAAACACGAGAGTTTTCCAATTATAATAAGTGCAAAATAGAATTAAATCATTAAAAAACAATCACTTTCTCAAATTTCAAATTATTTGCGTTCGTCATCGTTAAGAAATATTGCCCTTGTCCATAAGAGGTAACATCAAACGATTTTATATACGTTCCGTCAAATTTTTCTAATTTTTCTTCAAAAATAACTTGACCTAATTCATTCCGTAGTCTAACAGTATATTCCATTACTTCAGTGGAAGTAAATACTAAATTAAAAACCCCATTACTTGGATTTGGATAGATATAAAAATGTGTTCCTGTGTTTGTTACATCAACTAATCCTACAGAATTACAAATTAGGGATGGATTAGATGAACATCCATTTGTAGTAACTACAACTGTGTAATTTCCATTGGCAGTTGCCGTATAAGTTTGATTTGTTGCGCCATTAATAATTAACCCATTTAAATACCATTGATTTCCAGTTGAAGAACTAGAAGTTAATACATATCCATTTGGAGTTATAGTTGGAGTTGAAGGCAATGCGGTCACAATCATAGTTATAGAAGAAGAATTTACAGTTGAAGGAACTGCACATGTTGAAGTAAATGAACAAGTAATAACATCACCATTCACTAAGCTTGAATTGGTATAAGTTGTTGAATTTGTCCCAACATTTGTTCCATTGAGCATCCATTGATAAAATGGGGATGTTCCTGCATTTGTAGCTGTAGCTGTAAAAGTTCCAGTAGCTCCAGCACAAATTGTTGTACTTGCAGCTGCGATTGACACTGTTGGAGCAGAGTTTATAGAAATTGTGATTGGAGTTGAAGTACATGGACTTCCAACAACACCTGGTAAATTTGAAGTCATTACGCAAGTAACTACTTGTCCATTGGTTAAAGCAGAAGTTGTATATGTTGAAGTAGTAACTCCAACTGGAGATCCATCTACTTTCCATTCATAAGTTGTTACTGTTCCACCATTAGTTGGAGTAGCTGTAAATGTAACACTTTGACCTAAACAAATAGAATTATCTGAATCACTAGAGCTTACAGAAACAGACGCAGTAACAACAGTTGAAGCAGGTATTTGAAAAGAAAAGACTCTGGTAATTGTTGAACTTGTAGTGTATTCACCTGTATGCCAAAATGTAATACCATCAGGATCTAATGAAAGTTGAGAATAGTCCCCATATCTATTTGCAGAAGTTTCAGCTCCAGTTCCTGCTGCTGCAATAGTTTCAGTTAAGGTCATTTGACCTAAAGGATCTCCAGATAATCTTCCAGTATATCCCAAACTTGGATATGTAGAGGATCCAGCTTTGTTGTATGCTAAACCAATACTTCCATTATTATCCATTGCGATAGATCCAATCCATCTTGTTTGTCCATCTGACGGTGCATAAGTACCTTCTTGGTATAAACTCCAAACACCAGTTGTTTGATTTTGACGTAATTCAACCCATTTAATTCCTCTTTGAGAAGCGCTAATTTTAACACCCCAATTCAATAAAATAGTATTGTATCCTGACCAAGTTCTCCACTGTGCTCTATAGGTTGCCACACCACCAATTCCGTCTAATTTTTGAGAAGAACCTTGTTGTGATACATCGTCCCATCCTGAATCATAAGAAGCATCAAAAGCGGCTGTTGGAACTGTTGGTTGAGCTGTAATTGTAGCCGTTGGAGTTGCTCCCCAAGTTACTGCCATGTTCCAAATTTTAACGCCATCTACAGCTCCACCACCCCAAGCATTTTCAGAATAAGCGAAAAAAGGACAAGGTGTTCCAACTGTTGGTAAAGCTGCGTCTGCGTCTGCTGAAAGAGGACAATAAAACCCACTTGTTGCTCCCGATGTAAATGTTGCACTTACAGCTCTTGCTGATGAATTACCTAATAACATTTGCTCTCTTTCAAAACAGTAAACACGTTGAGTCCCCATATTTGATGTCATATAATATCCATCTGCCCATATTGAAAACTTTAAATAATCAGGTAACTCTGGTGCATTGAATGTATAGGTGTAATACGATCCGGTTGGACTAGAAGTGGTTGAAATAGCTATGTATATTTGTGTTGTAGATCCAAATTGTGCTATAAACCATCTGTCAGCGTGTTTATCATACATTACAATTGGATCACCGTTATTATCAGTATCTGGATTCCATAATGTACCAATGTTTGCTGTCAATAAATTTGCTCCAGTTGTTTTATCCATTACTCGAAATGGTGAAGCATTCACTGCTTGAACATAATGATTTAATCCAGCTGATCCCGAAGGATCTAATGGACGAGAACCATCACCTGTTTGTCCTGCCCAATTTTTTATTGGAGCTTTATTCGCATGATTTACTGTTCCCATTTCAGTTTGAATCGAAGCGGGATCATTGCCATATTCAGGTCCATCATCATTTACATTAAAAACAAAAGTTTGTGCTTTTCGATGACTTCTATCACCCGACTCTTTAATTACTTTCCCTTTTGAAACATAAGGATGTTCAGCTGACAATTCCGAAAGAGGTTTTGTAATGTGAAAATCTGTACAAGTTATTACAGAAGATGTATTTGTATTTTTATTAGGTGGAGATTGAGAGAAAACTCCAACTGTTAACATACATCCAGACAGAAATAAGGATATTTTTTTCATAGTTTTTAAATTAATTGTTTTAACGTATTTTCAATATTACACTGTTTTTATCATTTTTCCAAATTTAACAGATGTTTATTTTGTTGTTAATATTTTAAACTGTTTTTATTTTATGATTCTTTATCTATGGTTAGTAATTTGCTGTATTGTATGTATTTAATTTGAATAGACATGAAAGATAAATTGTCTATCAAGAAGATTGTAAGTAGATTATTATTAAACTGAAAAAACTAGACTCTTTCGAATCTAGTTTCTTACTATTTATTTAAAATTTACTAAATATTTAAAATTTTTTGTTAATTGATTTTCTTCAAGAGTCAAAAATTATAAGATGATATCTGATGAATTTCTATTAAAAATGGAAGCACTTTTTTGACTTCCAAATTATATTGAATATGAATTTGTTGCAATTTTTATTCCAGCTAAATCTTAAAGTGATATTAAATAAGAGCATTTAACAAAATTTCGACAGGATGAAGTGCTTTTCGACCTGTACCATCCGAAATTTGATGTCTACAACTTGTACCAGAAGCAGAAATTATGGTTGATTCTACTTCTTTTCTGATCGTTGGAAAAAGTACTAATTCGCCAATTTTCATTGAAACTTCATAATGCTCTTTTTCATAACCAAAAGATCCAGCCATTCCACAACAACCGCTTGGAATATTCAACACAGAATAATTTACAGGAATAGAAAGTATCTTTTTCAATGGTGTTAAAGAAGAAATCGATTTTTGAAAACAATGTCCATGCATTCTGACTCTTTCTGTATTTAGTGTGAATTGACTTGGATTAATTCTTCCTGCATCTAATTCTTGCGCTAGAAATTCTTCAATTAATAAAGTCTTTTTTGCTAATTTTTGAGCTATTTCTTTTAAATCTCCTCTGCATAAATCAGGGTATTCGTCTCTGAAACTTAAAATTGCAGATGGTTCAATTCCGATTAGTTGTGCTTCTGAATCAACGAATTCTTTTAAACGAGATACGTTTTCTTCTGCTAATTTTTGAGCTTGATCTAATATTCCTTTTGATAAATAAGTTCTTCCACTTTCAACTAATTCTGGAACAATGACTTTATATCCCAAACGATTTAACAATAAAACGGCAGATTTTCCAATGTGAACATCGTTGTAATTTAAAAATTCATCATTAAACAAATAAATCTCGCCATTTGAAAATTTTCCAATTTGTATATATTTATTAAACCAACTAGAAAAAGTTTGATTCGCTAATTTTGGTAATTTTCGGTGTTTTGAAAATCCACTGAAATGTTTTATTACTCCTCCGATTGGACTACTCATAACTCCATTGTATAACCAAGGAGTTTTACTGAATAACTTATTTATTTTGGTTGTGTTTCCTATGATTTTGCTTCTCAATGGAACACCATTCACTTTATAATATTGATGTAGAGCTTCTGCTTTTAATTTAGCAACATCTACATTGGATGGACATTCAGATTTACATCCTTTGCAACTCAAACATAAATCCATCACTTCTAAAATCTGCTTGTTATCAAATGGATTTGCTTTTTCTGAAAATGTAATTGTTTCACGAATTATATTTGCCCTCGCTCTCGTTGAGTCTTTTTCATTTCGAGTCGCCATGTAACTTGGACACATAGTTCCACCACTAATTTCAGTTTTACGACAATCTCCAGAACCATTGCACATTTCAGCAGCACGAACAATTCCTTTATTGGAGCTAAAATCCAAAACAGTTTCCAATTCAGGAGTAATTTGTCCAGCTGTATATCTCAAAAAACTATCCATCGGAGGAGTATTCACAATCTTACCGGGATTGAAAATATTCCAAGGATCCCAAGTATGCTTGACTTCCTGAAAAATTTTATAAATTTCTTCCCCTAACATAAAAGGAATAAATTCACCTCTCAATCGTCCATCGCCATGTTCTCCACTTAATGAACCTTTGTATTTTTTTACAAGATGTGCTATGTCTGTAGCTATAGTTCGAAATAATTCTGTTCCTTCTTTCGTCTTTAAATCGATTATTGGTCGAAGGTGTAATTCTCCTGTTGCAGCATGCGCATAATGTACACAATGCAACCCTCTTTCCTCTAAAACTTTATTGAAATCTTCAATGAAATCAGGTAAATCGTTGACGTCAACAGCTGTATCTTCTATAACTGCAACCGCTTTTGCATCTCCAGGAATGTTAGACAATAATCCTAATCCCGCTTTTCTTAGATTCCAAACTTTACTTGTATCTTCCCCTAAAACGACTGGAAAATGGAAACCTAAATTCAATGAACGTAACTCAACTTCTAATTGTTTAGCTGTTTCCAAAACTTCATCAGCAGAATCTTTTAAAAATTCAACCACTAAAATAGCAGCAGGATCTCCTTCAACAAAAAATCTATTTTTACGTTGTTCTATATTCTCTTTCGTACATTCTAAAATGTAATGATCTATTAATTCAACACTGTCTGGTTGATATTTTAAAGCAATTAAATTCGCTTTTAGAGATTCGTTGATACTATTAAAATGAATACAAACTAATCCTGCAAACGGTTTTAAAGCAGGAACTAAATTCAATTTTATTTCGGTGGAAAAAAACAATGTTCCTTCTGAACCTGCAATTAGTTTACAGAAATTAAATTTTTCTTCACTGTTTCCAAAAGGAGAAGAATCGGCCATTAAATCTAAAGCATATCCTGTATTTCTTCTTGGAATGGATTTTTTAGGATAATTTTCATCAAATAAACTTCTATTTGATTCATTTCCTAAAAGGATTTTTGCTTGCTGATAAATAGATTTTTCAAGTTCACCAATCCCATTTTTACCAGCACATTTGTCTTCAAATTCTTGATTGGTTAAACTCCCAAATTCAACTTCATTTCCATCTGCTAAAAACCCTTTGATTGAAATTAAATGTTCTCTGGCTGAACCGTAAACAACAGATCTAGCTCCACATGCATTGTTACCAACCATCCCGCCAATCATACAGCGATTACTTGTTGAAGTTTCTGGTCCGTAGAATAATCCAAATGACTTTAAATAATGATTTAAATCATCCCGAATAACTCCAGGTTCAACAATTGCAAAATGATTTTCTTTATTAACTTCTAAAATTTTAGTAAAATTTTGCGAAATATCTACAATTATTCCTTTCCCTACGACTTGACCTGCTAATGAGGTTCCAGCTGCTCTTGGAATAATACTCACATTGTTTTCTCTCGCAAAATGTATGATCTTGCGAATATCTTCTCTTGTTTTTGGGACAGCAACAGCTAAAGGTATTTCACGATATGCTGATGCATCCGTAGCATAAAGAGTTCTTAGTGTTTGGTCAGTATGAAGAGTACCTTCAATAGATTTAGCTAAATTTTCAAGAGTCATTTTATTTCATCCATTTTTTAACTCGTTTTGCTGTTTTTTTCTTAAATCTTTTTAATACTTGTTCACGAGAACTTACATTTCCTATTTTAATAATATCAGTACCCATAAATTGACCTTCACGATAAAAAGTAAATTCAAAACTGATGGTAACTAATTCATCTCTGTATATTGAAAATAAATGACCTGTATTTAAAGCTGTTATGAAATTATCGTGATTCTGAGCTAATTTGAAATGCTTATCATAACCTCTTACAGATACTGTTAGATAAGTATCTAGTCCTTTAGAAGTAACAATTTTTTGAACTGAATCATTTGCTAATAATTTTATATCACTTCCAACTTTCAAAATGTTTAACGATGGAATTGCTTTCACACCAGCTTCATTTAAAATCTCAGTAACAGCAATTTCGATAGAATAACGATCATCTCCTTTTTCAAGTTGACCAACTACTAATGCATTGTTTAATTTTACTTCACTATTTTGTGAAAAAGAAAGTAAACTTGGTATTACAAAAAGGATTGATAGTACAAACTTCATAATTTAAAAAATTTCTTTAGCGATTGAGTGAACAGAAAAGGAATTTGACATTGTATAGTAATGAATGCAAGGAACTTTCGCAGCGTATAATTCTTTGGATTGAGCTATTCCCCATTCAATTCCAACTTGTTCAACCATTTTATTGTCTTTGCATTTCAACAATTCTTTTGATAAATCTTCTGGATAATCAATATGAAAAAATTTCGGTAAAAATGAAATATGAGATAAATTTTTAATTGGCTTCAAACCAGGAATAATTGGAACCATAATCCCTACTTCTCTACAGGCAGCAACAAAATCAAAATATTTTTTGTTGTCGAAAAACATTTGAGTCACGATGTATTCTGCACCAGCATCCACTTTGGCTTTCAAGTAGATTAAGTCGGTCGTTAAATTCATTGCTTCAAAATGTTTTTCAGGATATCCAGCTGTTCCAATACAAAAATCAGTTGGTTCTAATTGAATATCGTCCATGATGTAATTTCCGTCATTCATTCCTTTTACTTGATGAATCAGGTCTACTGCATATTCATGTCCATCCAAATGAGGGCGAAAAGTTGATTCTGTTTTTATGGAATCTCCTCGTAAAGCCAATACATTATCAATTCCTAAAAATTGCAAATCAATTAGCGCATTTTCTGTTTCTTCACGGCTAAAACCTCCACAAATTAAATGAGGAACAGCATCAACATGATATTTATTCATAATTGCAGCACAAATCCCAACTGTTCCTGGACGTTTTCTGATGGCTATTTTTTCAAGTAATCCTCTTTCTCTTTCTTTATAAATATATTCTTCTCTATGATACGTAACATTTATAAATGGTGGATTGAATTCCATCAGGGGATCAATTCCATCGTAAATAGATTGAATACTTTTCCCTTTTAGAGGTGGAAGAATTTCCAAAGAGAATAATGTGTTTTTTGCTTTCGCAATGTGATCTGTAATTTTCATTTTTAAAGTCTGTATATGACAAAGATATATAAAGGCTTTAGATTAATAAGCAATCTGTTTAATACATTTTATTGAATAGTGAAAATATTTTATTTTCGCGATTTTTTAAAGCAAATTTAATTCAATAATAATTCCGCTATTTTTATATCAAATGGAGTTGTTATTTTTATATTTTCCTCATTTCCAGTAGTTACACTTATTTCATAGCCAGCTTCTTCAACCAATGATGCGTCATCTGTTATAGCAGTATGAAATGGTATTTTATAAGCATTTTTTAACATATCAAAACGAAAAAATTGGGGAGTCTGAACTGTTAAATAATTAATTCTTTCGATGGACTCTGTTAAATTACCAACTATTTTACGGATGGATTCTTTTAAAATTAAAGTGGGAATTGCTGAACCTTTTTCTTTAGCAACAGAAAAACATCTGTTAATTGTATCTTGACTTACCAGAGGTCTAACACCATCATGAACTGCTATTATTTCCTTTGTACAAACGGATAAAGCATTTTTTATGGAATCATATCTTTCTATTCCTCCGGAAACAATAAAGTGTTCAATCTTGAAATTATGCTGTTGAATTAACTCTTTCCAGTATAATTCCCATTCTTTGGGTAAAGTCAAAATTATCTGACAATTTTTATCATAAGAATAAAAACAAGTAATTGTATGCATTAGAATGGGTAATCCACCGATTTCAAGAAATTGTTTTGGAATTTCAGACCCCATCCTTTTTCCAATTCCTCCAGCAGTGATGATTACAGAAAATGACATATTTAAAAAATTGGAAATGAATTTTTCTTATTCACATGAAAGGTTATTATCTCCCTTAATATCTTTGCACTATCGTTTAGTCTTCGAAAGTGGTACTTTCTCTCCTCAAGGAGGGAAATATTATATAAAAAAAGGTTATTCGTCTATGACAAATAACCTTTACTATATCTTGAATAAAATAGTTTAAGCTATTTTATTTGGATTATTTTTAGCTTCAGCATCAAATTTACGTTGCAAGTTTAACCAATAAAATAAACCAACAAATCCTAAAATAATACATGAATAGTTGAATATATTTCCAATATTATCATAAAATAAACCAGCAGTATTGTAGAATCCATCACCAATACTTTCCATCATTTCTCTTGAACTCATATCTCAAATTTTAATATCACAAAGTAAGTAAAAAAATAACCTATATAAAAGTAAATAGGGTAAAAAGATCTTTTTTTATTGAACTTCGCTTGTTACGTCTTCTTTATCAGTGTTTTCTATTCTAAATTTTTCGATTGCTAAGGTTAATTCAATAAAATCATCGACAGACAATCTTTCTGGTCTCAACGTTAAAAAAGGATGATCAAAAAGTGGATTGTGAATTATTGATTTCAGTGAATTTCGAATCGTTTTTCTTCTCTGCCCAAACGTTTGCTTCACAACATGAATAAATAATTTATCATCACATGCCAATGTTTCTCGATCATTTCTGGTACAACGTATTACTCCTGATTTTACTTTTGGAGGTGGATTAAAAACATGCTCATCTACTGTAAAACAGTATTCAATATCATAAAAAGCTTGAATTAAAACACTTATTATTCCGTATTGTTTTGTTCCAGGTTTTTCTGCAATTCTCCATGCGACTTCCCGTTGAAACATTCCCATAATTTCTGGAATCTGGTTTCTATATTCCAAACATTTGAACATTATTTGAGAAGAAATGTTATAGGGAAAATTCCCAACTACAGCAAAAGGTTCATCACCAATTATCGTTTCAAATTTTGTATGCAAAAAATCTTTTTCGTAGATTCTGTTTTCTAAAACAGGAAAATGTTCTTTTAGATAAGCAATAGAATCACGGTCAATTTCCATGACATGAACTTCCGATTCTTTTCTCTCTAATAAAAATTCAGTCAAAGCACCCATTCCTGGACCAACTTCTAGAACTTTATTACAGCCTCTAAAACCTTGAAATTGTTGAGCGATTTTTTGACAAATATTTTTATCAGTCAAAAAATGTTGGCCTAAATGCTTTTTAGCTTTTACCTTAAATTTCATATCTTAAATTCTTCTAAAACAGATAAAGTAGTACGAAAAGCAGCAAATTTTCCAGCATACCGTGCCGAATGATCAGCTTGTAATGCAGGAGCATGTTTTTGTTCGTATTCTTCGAAAATTTCTTTGCTTGGACTTAAGTAAGTAATGGCAAAAGTCATTCCTCCTTCTTCTTCACCATGAACACGAGAAATTCTACTTTCAAGAAAACAACCTGTCTTCATAACATCTGGAATATGAGTTGAACGCATCCATTCTAGCCAATTTTCATGGATTTCTGGATCAATACTTACTGTAACATTGTATAAAATCATAGTACAAAGATATAAAATGATGGTGAATGTTTGATGGTTAATGTTTGATTGAATTTTATTAATAAAAAAAGCCGACCATTACTGATCGGCTTTTACACTATCTATATATAAAGAATTAGTTTTTACTAATCATTTTTCTAGAAGCTCCTTTTGAAGTTTGAACTTCTAAGAAGTAATTTCCTTGTGGTAAATGAGAAATATTGATTGATGTTCCATTTGACTGCGAAATTAATTTTTTACCGTCTAATGAAAACAAAATCATAGAATTAATTGAGTTTGAAGATGAAATATTAACAACTTCTGAAGTAGGATTTGGATAAACATTAAATTCAATCTCCGACATTTCATTTAAAGAAGCAGTACTTTGGTAGTAGAAATATTCATCTTGAGCAGTGTAAAGTGATCCTCCTGCATTTATTTCATACAAATTTTCAACTTTAGTAACAAATCCTTCTGCATCATACGTGTAATTATGTCCCATTAATCCAAACATCCCTGTTTGATTATCTGTTAAAAGTAAATTAGAGCTATTATACGTATAATCTACTTGAATTGCTACTTGTGATGTAACTACTCCAGATGAAACCAAATAGCCTACAAAAGATGTTAAATTTCCAGCAGTATAATTGTAGGTTGCAGACACAAAGTAGACAAGAGGAGTTGTATTGTCATTGTCGTCATCACCATAATATTGAAGAGTATTTACTACATCTCCAGTATAAGTATACATAATTAATTCAGAAGGGTAAAACGTAATACCATCACTTGAACTATTTGAACTTACACTTGAAATATTCATCGTTGTTGCGACATACGCTATTGAATCTATTTGAGTAACGGTTTCAACACCTGAAATAGAATTAGTAGTGTTTGATATCACTAATCTATCAGAACTGTCATAGGTGTAATTTTTCCCATTACTAAATACCCAAGAACCTGCGTTATCATTTTCATATCTATAAGTAGCTACTTTTCCAGAAGATGTGTATGTGTACAATTCTCTGTAATTAGTAGTTGAAGTATTTGATGTAACTTGAAAATTTGAATTGTATACTTTTGTATTTGTCATATTTTGAATCCCATTCATAAATGACGTTGATGTTGTGAAGTTTACTTCAGGCGCTTCCCAATTCCATAAATACACACTTGATCCATTGTTCGTTCCCAGAATAGGTCCATTATAATTAATAGAACCTTCCCAAGTTGAATAAACGTAAGCTGTCGAATCAGTTGCAGTTAAATTTCCTGACTCATTAAATTGACGATCCGAATAGCTCGTTATTTTTTTTTGAGAAAAACAGGTAAAAGCGCCAAAAACGCTAAGTAATAGTAGTGATTTTTTCATAAATTGAATTTAAATTTAGATAAATGTAATATAAATATTGGAATTATTATAAATATATTTAACTGTATCCAGGGCAAACTCATTTAAACACAATATCTAAAAAGAGTTTGTTTTATGGAGTTTTCACATAGATTCTGTGTAAATACTCCGTGTAAATCTGTGGTTAAAAAATTAATTAATAGACTTATTTTAGTCTGATGAAGGATCAAACTGTTGAAATGGATTGAATCGATTAATTGTACTCACTTCTTTCAAATTTTGATTTTCAACTCTTATGACTCGACCAGGGTATTTTTCAACCATTGTCATATCATGAGTTGCCATTAAAATAGCTGATTTTTCTTCGATTGCAACAGCTATCAATAAACGCATTATTTCTTCTGATGTTTCAGGGTCTAAATTTCCAGTTGGTTCATCTGCAAGTATTAAAGCTGGTTTGTTTAATAATGCTCTAGCAATTGATAGTCGTTGTTGTTCACCTCCAGATAATGCATACGACATAGAATTTATTTTTTTCTCTAAACCTACTAATTGAAGAACTTCGGTTGCTCTTTTTAACATTAATGATTTATCGGTCCAGCCTGTTGCTCCCATTACGAAAAATAAATTCTTTAAAACGGTTCGATCGGTTAATAATTGGAAATCTTGAAAAACAACCCCTATTTTCCTTCTAAGCATTGGGATTTCATGTTTTGTTAAGGTACGTAAATTAAAACCTGCGACTGAACCTTCTCCATTGTTTAATAAAATTTCGCCATACAATGTTTTTAAAAAGGAACTTTTTCCACTTCCTGTTCTTCCAATAAGGTAAACAAATTCACTTTCACCTAAATTAAAATTCATTTCGTCTATGATTAGAATTCCATTTTGGTATATTTTAGCGTTTTTTATTTCGATTACGTTTTCCACAGAAATATTTTTTTGTAAAGTTAATGAAATTGAAGAAAATAAGATTTTTTCCTTTGAATATTTCTCTATTACTTTTAGTCCTTCTAGTCTTTTTTACTACTTTTATGAAAAAAAATCATCGTATGTTAAAATCAATGACAGGATATGGAAAAGCAACAGCAACCTATCTTGATAAAAGAATTTCAGTGGAGATTAGATCTCTTAATAGCAAATCATTGGATTTAAATGTTCGATTTGCTCCTGTTTACAAAGAATTAGAAGGTCCCATTAGAAGTTTAATTGGGGAGTCTTTGGATAGAGGAAAAATAGATGTGAATATCAATATTGAAGGAACGGGTAGTGCAAAAAATTATACAGTCAATCAGGATTTAGCTAGGGCTTATTACAAAGATTTAAAAGAAATCAACGATGCTATTGGTGAAAATACAGAAGACTATATGTCACTTATTTTAAGAATGCCTGACATATATATCAATGAAAAAGAAGAATTATTAGATGCTGAAAAAGAATGGCTACTAAACCTTGTAAAAGAAGCGGCAGGAGATATAAACGTTTTCAGAAGACAAGAAGGTGTTGCCCTAGAAAATGAGTTCACAGAAAGAATCGAAGACATCAGAAGACTTTTATTAGAAGTTCCTAAATACGAAAACGCTCGTATTGATACAATTCGAGAACGTATGCGTAAAAGTTTGGAAGAATTAGAAATGAAATCGTATGATGATAATCGATTCGAGCAAGAAATCATTTTTTATATAGAAAAATTAGACGTTTCGGAAGAAAAAATGCGTTTAATGAATCATTTAGATTATTTCTTAGAAACAATGGTTTTACCTTCAGGAGGAAGAAAATTAGGTTTCATCTCTCAAGAAATTGGAAGAGAAATTAACACACTTGGAAGTAAAAGTAATCACGCAGAAATGCAAAAATTGGTTGTTGATATGAAAGACAACTTGGAGAAAATTAAGGAACAAATATTGAATACGCTTTAAGTAGGGCATAGGGATTAGGTCTTTATGAGTTGAATAGAATTAGGTCATAGGTTGTTTTCCAATTCAATGTAGGGCATA
>OBEQ010662107.1_pt1 | contig 22318 bp, 25 predicted proteins | sample 1670901 | NCBI WGS metagenome assembly OBEQ01 (sample SAMEA104232315, study PRJEB22302) | groundwater metagenome | biome: forest; feature: aquifer; material: groundwater | place: USA | collected 2011-08-07 | depth 5.4 m
CTTCCGATCTAACAAGAGAACAAGCGTCCTTTGGACAATTGCGATCGGCATCGCCTTCTTGTCCTTGTGGTACGTGTTTCTGTTCGAGCCCGCCGCGACTCGTTTGGACTGGGCCATAACGGAAAAGAAAAAGCTCGACGCTTTGCAAGCGAGGTTGAACGCAGTAAAAAGGGCGACTTTCGCTTCGTCGTTGATGCAAAAGAGACGGTAAGCACTTTTGCGCAACTCTTTTAAAACCATGTTGCGTAGTGATTATTGAATATAACAACCCTGAAAGGTTTTGACAAATGCGTTTGGATGAGATAGCGAAACAATTCGGCAGAATCTATACAGCCATCGCTATCCGCTGGGGCATTATTCAAGTCAACCCTGTCATGCACTTCAAGAGATCTAAGTGCAAAGACACCTTTTAAGGGAATGAAAGCAAAACTGCTGACCCTTGCGGGATGGGATTTGCAAGAATTTTCCGAATGCAAAATTATTCAGCTTGGGCTTTGGAATAGCGTGAAGTTTAAGCTGAGGTTTAGAGACTGTGGTACGAGAGACACGAACAACCCCAAGGAGGCAATTCCAGAAGACGAAACTTTGTGCCCGGTCTTCTCGCAACCACTCTATGCAAAATTCGGAAAGATTAATAATGCACCCAAAACCCCTTTATAAGCATTTCGCTTATTGACGATGTAGGTTTTCAATGCGAAGGAATGGGGGTTTTCAGGCGATTTCCCTCTTTATTTTCGACAGCAACGCGTTTTTCTTCTTTCCTTCCTTCAACGCCACGCTGAGAACGTCGTAGATGTTTTTGGCGGTTATGATTTCTATTTTTTTCAACTGCTGTTCGTTCAAAACAACGTCGTCTTTGTTGGAGTAAGGGATTACGACTTTCTTTATGCCAGCCTCGATCGCAGCCTCGACTTTTTGCGTTATCCCGCCTACGGGCAAAACTTCTCCCCTTACGCTTAGAGAGCCTGTTAACGCGATGTCTTGCTTTACCGGCGCTTCTTCCAACGCAGAGATTACCGCAGTCGCAACACTCACGCTTGCGCTATCCCCCTCAACCCCTTCGTAAGTCTGTAGGAATTGAATGTGAATGTCGAAGGAGGAAGTGTCTTTGCCCGTATGCCTTTTGATTATTGCCGAAACGTTTTCCACCGCTTCCTTCGCTATCTCCCCCAATTTTCCTGTCGCTATAGTCTTTCCTTCCTCGCGCGAGCTTGCTGGCGCCACTTCCGCAACTATGGGAAGGACTACTCCCGAATCTCCCATTACTGCCAGCCCGTTTACTTTCCCAACTTGCGCTCCAGTGGTAACGAATATCTTGTATTCCTTGCGCATTTCTATCGCTTGCTTGGCCATCTGTTGTTCGAGAGTTTGGGCGATGCCTTTCGCTTTCAAAACGTGTTTTGCCGATACGAGCGAAGCATTTTCTTCCGATGCAACGTCGCCCGCAGCCCTGATGAGTCCGCCCAATTCCCTTAGTTTCAAAGTCAATTTGTTTTTCCTCCCGCTTCTTTTTCGCGCTTCCTGGATTATTTCTTCTATTGCTGATGCGTCAAGGTGTGGTATTTTTCCGTCTTTCACGATTTCTTGAGCGATGAACTGCACCAGCTTGTTTTCGTTTTCCGCAGTGTCTTCGATGGATTCTTCCATGTACACCTCGTAGCCATACCCGCGTATGCGCGAGCGTATTGCGGGGTGCATTCTCTGCAAATCGCGGTAATTTCCCGCCGCAGCGAGCACGAAATCGCAAGGCACAGCTTCCGTCCTCACTTGCGCTCCAGAAGAAAGTTCACTCTGGCCTGTGATCGAATATTTCTTTTCCTGCATTGCAGTAAGCAGTTCCTGCTGGCTGCGCGGCGATAATGAGGAAATTTCGTCTATGTACAAAATCCCGCCGCTTGCCTTGTGGATGAAGCCTGCGTCGACGCGCAAGTGCGCAGGCGTGCCGAGCCCGCCCGTCTGGAGCGGGTCGTGTTTTACATCGCCAAGCAACGAGCCTGCCCTTGCGCCTGTCGCTTCGACGAAAGGCGCTTTTTTCTTGTCGGAATTGTCTATCAAAAGCTTTGGTCCCGCTATTTCCCCGAAAAGCCTGCTTCGCCCCAACTGCATTCCGATCGCGACGATTCCCGTTATGATGAACAGCCCGATTAGCATTGCCGCAGTGATCACGTCGCCCCACTGTTGCCTTCCGAAAGACAAGAGAAAGAAGGAAGACAAGAACAATACTAGGATTACGATTATGTTGAAGTTGTTTGCCGGCACTTTGAGCCTTTCCTGCTCGATTATTTTCCTTCCCTCCCCGGCCTTGACTATCCTAATGCGGGGGACGTTCGCGTCTTCATTGCCTGGATAAACGAGAATATCTTTCAAATCTGCTGCGGGCATTAGCTCGCTCATTGCTTGAGCCAACATTGATTTTCCGGTTCCCGGCGTTCCTATGAGCAAAACGTTTCTCTTCTGCCTGGCTGCTTTCTTGATTATCGCGACGGCTTTTTCCTGCCCTATCACGCGGTCTACCATGTTTTCGGGCACTTTCACTTGCGAAGTGTCCTTGACTTTGATGGTAGCCTTAAGTTTAGCCATTCCAACCCACTTCAAAAAAGCTTTTTGCTGCTAGTTAATTAATTTTTGAAGTCTTTTAATTAATGCGCTTGGATTAATCGTTGGGTTGGAAAGCATGATGCGGCTGGTTGTTTTGGGGAGCGGCGGGTCTCTGCCCACGCGCGATACGCTACCAGCTGGTTTCGCGTTCAAGTACGGCGGCGTGTTTTTGTTCGACTGTCCGGAAGCGGCGCAAGTGCAATTGTTGAAGTACGGAGTGGGGTTCGCCATCGACGCGATTTTTCTCTCGCACTTGCACGCAGACCATTTCCTTGGAATAATGGGCTTGACGCAGAGCATGGGCTTGATGGGGAGGACGCAAGAATTGAAGGTTTTCGGGCCGAAGGGAACGAAAGAGTTTTTGTCGAAATTATTCTCTTTAAGGCACTTGAAGCCAACTTTTCCCGTCGCAATAAAAGACGTTTCTTCGGGCGTTTTCTTCAAAACCCCCTTGTTTTCAGTGAAAGCTTTTCCGGTGAAGCACAACTGCCCTGCGATAGGCTTCGCGGTGCAAGAGCCGTCGAAATGGAATTTCGACGAGAGGAAAGCCAAGGCGTTGGGCATAAAGGGAAAGCTCTTTTCCGACCTGCTGGATAAAAAGAAAATTACGGCGGACGGAAAGGTTGTGAAGCTTGAGAGCGTGGCTTCCGAAAAGCCGGGAAGGAAAATAGTTTTCACCGGCGATTCGTTGCCTTGCGATGCGATAGAGAAAAACGCAGAGCGCGCCGATTTGCTAGTGCACGACAGTTGTTTCGCTTCCTCGGAGGCGGAGGCTGCGAAAGAAAAATTCCATTCCACCTCAAGGCAGGCTGCTGAGACGGCGTTGAAAGCGAAGGCAAAACGCCTTTTGCTTTCGCACATAAGCAACCGTTACGAAGACAGGAGCGTCGTTTTGAGGGAAGCGAAGGAAGTTTTTCACGAAAGCATTCTCGCGAAAGAAGGCATGGAATTATTTATTTGAATTCCCTGATTTTGATTTGTCGGTAGATAAAATGATGGAAAAACTTAAGCAGATTAAGCCTTTGCCTCTGTTTAAAGGATGGAGTAAATTGACATGGGCTGTCGCTATATTAATTCCATTAGGTATGGCGATAACCAACCCCAACCTCCACGGGCCTGCTGGATTTATTGGAGGTTTTTTTGGACCGTTTTTGGTTTGGACTCTAGTTATTGAAGTTGTTTATCGTTCTATACCTCAGCTTGCCTCATCAAAGGAAAAACCACTTCCTAGTCAAAGTGATAAAAGTAAATTTGAACTTATAGTAATCGCAATAGTCCTTTTTGTGGTTTTCGCCGGGGTTTTCTTCTTCCTGTCGAACAAAAGCGCTTCAGGCGATACGCTTGTCGAAAACTCTTTGCTCGTGAAATCAAGCGACCCGGTTGGCGACATCCAAAAGCGCATTCCTGAAAAGCGGGTTTTGATAGAGCAAAGGCTTTTCGAAGGCAACAGTTCGAAAAATTCTTTCATAACGATAATGTCTTCCGAGATAGCGAGGGGATTGTCTTTGAGGGCTTTGAACGTGACTGTGTACGCGATTGTCGAGGGCGGGGAGAACGTTTGCTTTGGGACCGATTGCACGGGCGCGAGCATTATCGTGCAAGTAGGAGCGTGCAATTGCGTTTACTTCGACCCAACGCACATAATAGTCGAAGGGGATGAAAAATTCCTTTCCGACCAGAGCGTGAGGGCTGGAAGGCTAATGGGTTTTGCAGTTTTCAAGAAAACAGGTTGATTGTGAAATGCTTAAGGAATTGGAGAAAAGCGTTTTGTCGAAAGCGCAGGAAAAGCGCGAGGCTGGCGAGCTTGCGAAATTGTGCGGCATCCCGCTTTCTTCAGTGATGAGTGCGGTAGAAAGCTTGCGCGAGCGCGGTTTTGTTTCGACCGAAGTGCACGCTTCGCTCGAATATTCGCTTACGCAAGAAGGGCAAGAGCGTTTGGCGAAGGGATTGCCCGAGCAAAAACTGGCGAATGCTTTATCCAAAACAAAGACTTCTCCAATCCAAGAACTGAAGGAAAGCCTTTCTTCGAAAAGCTCTTTGGAAGGCGGGCTTTCGCCCGAAGAGTTTGGTATTGCAATGCAATGGGCGAAAGCTTTGGGGCTGGCGGAAATAAGGCGCGGGCAATTGGTTTTGCGTTCGCAGGAAAAAACTCCCCACGATTTGCTTTTGGAGGAAATAGGGAAAGGAATTTCGGAATCAAAGCTTTCCGAGGGCGAAAAAAAGGCGCTGGGCGATTTGGAAAAAAGAAAGCTCGTAGAACGGAGGGTTTTGAAAAAAGTTTTCGTGCAAGCAACGCCTTCCGGAGCGAAGGCTTTGCAGGAAGAGCGGGGCGACGTCATCACTCAACTAACCCCTCAACTGTTGAAAACAAGACAATGGGAAGGAAAGAAATTCGCTTCCTACGACGTTTCTTCGCTTTCTTCCGTTGCTTTGCCTGTGGGAAAAAAGCACGCTTACAAGCAGTTGCTTTTGGAAATAAAGCAAAAGCTCGTTGGAATGGGTTTCGCGGAAGCGCACGGGCCGCTGGTTGAATTGGAATTTTGGAACATGGACGCTTTGTTCATGGCGCAAGACCATCCGGCGAGGGAAATCCACGACGTCTTTCAAATCGAGGATCCGGCGCAAGGAGAGATTCTTGAGAAAAAGCTTTTGGAGCAAGTGCGCACTGCCCATGAAAAGGGTTTGGACGGAAGCAAAGGATGGCGTTACAAATGGGATCCCGAAGTTTCAGCGCGATTGGTATTGCGCTCGCACACCACGCCCGTTTCCGCGCGCAATTTAGCGAAGGGCTTGAAGCCCCCGCAAAGGATATTCTGCATCGGGCGAGTGTTCAGGCCCGACGAGATTGATTGGAAGCATTTTATAGAGTTTAATCAGTGCGAAGGAATCGTAATGGACGAGAGCATGAGCTTTCGCGAACTCTTAGGATATTTGAAGGAATTCGCCTTGGAAGTTTTCGGTGCGAAGGAAGTGCGCTTCGCGCCTTCTTACTTTCCTTTCACAGAGCCGAGCGTTGAATTGATGGCGAAAATCCCAGGAAAAGGATGGGCTGAAGTTGGCGGTGCAGGCATGTTCAGGCCGGAAATGCTGAAAGCGTTGGGCGTTGATGTCCCTGTGCTAGCATGGGGCTTGGGCATCGATAGGCTTGCAATGATTAAACTGGGTTTGAAAGACATTCGGGATTTGTTCACGCAGGATTTGAAAGCACTAAGAGCGTAGTGAAAATGGTTTCCATCACGGTAAGCAAAAAAGGTTTGTTCAAGCGAATTGGGGCGAAGGCTAGCGTAGAGAAGGTTTACGACGCCTTGCACCAAATCAAGGCGGTTTTAGAAGGAGAGGAAGGAAACGAAGTTTCTCTTGAAATAACGGCCGACAGGCCCGATTTGCTTTCTTCGGCAGGCGTGGCGAGGGCAGTGCGCGGTTTTCTTGGAATAGAGAAAGGAATGCCGAAAATGCTTTTGCAAGAAAGCCCTTATGCCGTGCGTATAGACAAGAGCGTTGCGAAAGTAAGGCCTTACATTGCTTGCGCGCTAGTGGAAAACGTGAAGTTGGCCGAAGATTCTTTCGAAGAGTTGATTCAGACGCAGGAGAAGCTCACGCTTACGCACGGGCGGCGCAGGCGCAAGGTAGCGATCGGGGTTCACGACGCCTCGCCCATACGCTTTCCGCTCGTCTACAAGGCAATCCCTTCCAACTCTCCCATCCAATTCGTGCCGTTGAGCAAAACGCGCAAAATGACCGTGGCGCAGGTAATGAAAGAGCACGAAAAGGGAATGGAATACGGATTTACCCTGGCGGGGAAAGAGCATTATCCGGTGATTTTCGACGATTACGGCGAGATAATTTCCTTCCCGCCGATAATCAATTCGGCCAAAACCACCGTCACCACGCACACGACTTCATTGTTCATTGACGTTACTGGAACGGATTGGGAAGCGTGCAATGCAGCATTGAACATCTTGTGCCAGGATTTCGCAGACGACGGCGCTAGAGTTTATTCAATAAAGACAGGCGGTAAGGCCACTCCGCAAACCGAGCCTGAAAAAATTTCTTTCGACGTTGAAAAAGCAGGCAAGCTTATAGGGCTGGATTTGGGTGCAAAAGAAATCGCCGATTGCTTGAGAAAACAGCGTTTGGGTGCAACAGCGAATGGAAAGAAAATCGAAGCGTTGATTCCCCGCTACCGCACCGACTTCATCCACTGGGTTGACTTGGTCGAGGAAATAGCGATAGGGTATGGCTACAACCGTTTCGAACCCAAGACTCCGAGCGTTTTCACCATAGGGCGCTTGAGCGAGGAAACAATGCGCGAGGAAAAGCTGCGCGACTTGATGGCAGGAGCTGGTTTCGTGGAACAATTGACTTACGTTTTGACTTCCGCCGAAAAACATTCGGCTAGTGAAGTGGTGCGAATAAAAAACCCGGTTTCAAGCGATTACAATGCGATTCGTTCTACCCTCTTGCCTTCGTTGTTCGCCACTCTTTCGCGCAATACTCACGAGCCTTACCCGCAAAAGGTTTTTGAAATCGGCGAGGTTGTAGTGAAAGATTCCAAACATGCCAACCGCACGTTGTCGCAGAAAAGATTGGCTTGCGTTGGCGCGCATGCGCAAGCGAACTTGAGCGAAATCGCCGCGTTGGCGTTAAAAGCAGCGAAACTGAACGGCGAAGAAAGGGTTTCTTTTAAGAAAACGGAGAAAGCGGAGTTCATTCCCGGAAGGTGCGTTTCCCTGTGGGCTTTGGGAAAACAAATGGGAATAGCGGGTGAAGTGCACCCTTCGGTTTTGGAGAAAATGCAGGTGGAAGTGCCCGTAGTGGCGTTTGAATTAACAGTCTGATTTTTTTACTCAAACCACGTCGATTATCATGCGTTCGACTTCGATTATTTTCACTGTCTTTAGTTGCTCGAGGGCGAAATCGATTTTTTCCTTTCTTTCGGAATACATTTCGAAAAGCACGTTTCCCTTGTCCACGTGCTCGCCTTTGGAAACCATGAAAATCATTCCGGCTTTCTTGTCTTTCGGCGCTCCTAACGCGCGGCACACTCGAGAAATTGCCTTGTTGTCTATGTGCTCTATTCTCCCTTCTTCTGCAGACTTTACGACGTACTTGAATTTTCCTGGCTTCAAGTCTTCTGGGCGCACGTCGGGGTTGCCGCCTTGCGCTTGGATTATTTGCTTGAATTTTTCCAACGCTTTTCCCGAAAGCACTTGCCTTTTTGCTAGCTTGTACCCTTCTTCACGCGTTATGCCTTTCACCATGGACAAAAGTATTCCGCTCATGGAACAGGCTTTCTCGAGCATAGCGTGGTTGTGCTGGTTGTACAGCGTTTCCAGCACGGTTCTTGCTTCCAAAACCGGGCCTATGGTTTCAATCAACGGCCCGCTTCCGTCGGTAATAGTGCTTTCCACTTTCATTCCCAGCAAAGCGCCTATTGCCGAAAAGTCTGCGGCTAATTCTTTCGCCGCTTTGACGTCGTTTATTTTTGCTCCCTTGCCCACGGGCAAATCAATCAAAACGAACTTCGCGCCTTCCGCTTTCTTTTTTGCTAGGATGCTCGACAACAGCAAAGGCTTGGGGTCCAGGCGAAGGGGGTTGCGGATTTTGATGAGCCTGTCGTCTGCCGAAGCCATGTTCAACGCTCCTCCCCAGACGAGGCATCCTCCTGTCTTTTTCACCACCTGCTCTACTTTCTTGATCGACAATGCGACTGGCGCAAGCACTTCCATCACGTCGGCAGTGCCTGCGGCTGATGAAATCGCGCGAGAGCAGGTTTTAGGAATAGTGAATCCCAGCGAAGCCATTATGGGGACGAGAATCATGGAAACCCTGTCGCCCGCCACTCCGCCAATACTGTGTTCCGAGACCACGTTTTTGGTTTTGAAATGCAACCGCTCGCCTGACGCGTAAATGGCTTTAGTCAAAGCTACAGTCTCGTCGGTGTTCAACCCTCGAGTGTAAATGCCTGCAATGAACGCGGCTAATTCCGCCTGGCTGAGGTTTTCGGAATTCAAGTCTTTCACTATCGAAGCAATTTCCCCTTCGCTCAGAATCCCGGCGTCCAGCTTTTTCCTGATAAAATCCAAGCTCGAAGGCCTTTGCATCAATTCTATTTCTATCCTGTCGCCGTTCTTTGCTTTCAACGCATCGGCGACTTCCTTGAAGAGTCCGACAGAGCCTTGCCCGACGCACTCGACACAAACGTCGACCATCGCAGTAATGGAGCGGTTTTTCAATTTCACTTTGACCCTGTCCATTACCCCCAAGTCCATTTGCTTCGCCTGGTCTTCGCTCAGGATTATTTCGTTCTGCCCTTGTTCGATGTCGAAAACAACCGCCTTCAATTCCATAGCAACGCCTTTGTACGCACAAAGCAAATGCTTTTTATTCGCTATGCAAATATAATTGTGTTCGTTAAAACCCCCAGCGGAGGGCAGGCTCGAATTGCGGCGGGTTTTTAAAACCCGCAAAGCCATTTGTTTTCATAAACCGCGAAGTGTTGTTCATGGTTCAAAAGCCTGATTTCGAGAAAATGTTCGGAAGCAAGACTACTATGGAATTGCCCTCGGGAAAGCCATTGTCGAAGGAAGACCAGGAGCTAATGCAATTCTTGGAGGAAAGCGCACCGAAGATTGCGATCGTGGGCACGGGCGGAAGCGGAACGAATACGCTCAACCGTCTCGCTGAACTGAACGTGGTTGGCGCTAGAATATTCGCCACCAATACGGATGCGCAACACTTGATGACCATTAAAGCCGACAAGAAGATTTTGATGGGGAAAATGAAGACGAAGGGGAGAGGGGCGGGAAGCAATCCGGAAGTCGGGGAAGCGGCAGCGTTGGAAACGCGCGAGGAGTTCAAGAAAAATTTGGAAGGGCACGACTTGGTTTTCATAACTTGTGGGCTAGGAGGGGGAACGGGGACGGGCAGTGCGCACGTAATAGCGACTGCGGCGAAGGAAAACGGTTCTCTCGTGATTGCGGTTGTAACGCTTCCATTCACTTCTGAAGGCACGAAGAGAATGCGCAACGCGATGGTCGGGTTGGAAAAGCTCAAGAAGGTTGCTGATACTTGCATAGTGATTCCCAACGACAAGCTGCTTTACTTTGTCGCTGACCTGCCGTTAAATTCCGCATTCAAGACGAGCGACATGGTTCTCGCGAATGCGGTGAAAGGCATCACTGAATTGATTACGAGGCCGGGTTTGGTCAATCTCGATTTTGCAGACGTGCGGACGATTTTGGAGAAGAGCGGGAGTGCGATGATCGGATTGGGGGAGGTTTCCACTCCCGACCAGAGGAATAAAGTTGTTTTGGCTGCGGAGAAAGCGTTGAGTTCGCCTTTGCTTGACTTGGACATAAAACAAGCCGACAAAGTCTTGATTAACATTACGGGCGGCAGCGACATGACCCTAGGCGAAGCTGAAGCTGCAGTGCAGGCGATAAGCTCTAAAGTCGCTAAAGACGCGCACATCATTTGGGGTGCGGCTGTCGACAATTCGATGCAGAATACGAACGTGCGGGTTCTTGCAGTTCTCGCGGGCATTAAGGACGAGGGATTCGCCGGCGAAGAGCAAGAACCGATAGATTTAGATTTCATATAGGGTTTTTGGAAATGGTTGACGTAGGCGGTTTTGTTGCAAATGCAGGGCAGATGCTGACTTCTTTCATCGAGCAATCGCAACGCGTTATAAGCATCACTTACAAGCCCAAGGAAATGGAGTTCAGGCAAATGGCTTTCACTACGGCGATAGGAATGCTTTTGCTCGGAGTCATCGGATTCGTAATCACGCTCGTTTCGTTCGTTTACCGTTAAAGGCGTTTGTGGGAGTTGAAAACAAAAAATGTTATTTGCGTATAGGGTTACTGCCGGCCAAGAGAGCATAGTTGCTGATTTGCTTTCCGAGAAAGTCAGGAAGACGGGAGCGCCCATCCAGGCGATAATCGTTTCGCCTCGCTTGAAGGGGTATTTGATGGTTGAAGGCGTAGACCAGGCTGAAGTGAAGAAGCTAGTCGCAGGAGTTCCGCACGTGAAAGGCGTTTTGGCGAAGAGCATCGACGTCAAGGAAATCGAGCAGTTGCTGGAAAGCGCGCCAGTGGAAATCACTCTCGAGCGCGGGCAGTTGGTAGAAATCACCAGCGGGCCTTTCAAAGGGGAGAAGGCGAAAATCGTGCGTATCGACCAGGCGAAGGAAGACGTGACTGTAGAGTTGGTGGAAGTTGCAGTCCCCATTCCCGTGACAATCAAGCTCGACACGATTAAAGTCTTGTCGCAAAGCCAGCGGGGCTAATTTTTCATCCTACTTGCAGTATATCTTGTTTACTTTAGCGTTATAGAGGACGTTGTTGCTTTGCTTTAGCGGATCAATCCAATTGCCGCTCGGCCTCCCGAATTGAATGTGCAAGTGGGAAGGTGTAGTTCTCGCATTTCCTGTATTGCCGACCTCGCCTATTTTCTCGCATTTCCTAACCTTCTGTCCCACGTAAGCTTCAACTTTAGACAAATGGCAATTAGCAACCCAAGTTCCGTCATCGAGAAGTATGCTCACTTTCAAGCCGCACAAGCCTGTATCGGCCCTGCTAATGCTTTTTACTACCCCGCTTGCCGGCGCCACAATTGGCGTTCCAACCTTGGCAAAAATGTCTATTCCCTGGTGCCTGTGCCCGACTCTTGGCGCCCCGAAAGGAGAACAGCAACTGAACTTTCCTACCAAAGGCCAAACGTAGCTGCTGGTTGAAGGAGCAGTATAATCTTGGGTTTTGAAGTTTTCTGGCGGTTTTTCAATCGGCTGGACAATAGTCTCTTCTTGGCTTGTGACAGACTCTCCTTCCGCCTCGGTTTTTACCTCAATGTTAACGTGGTTTACTTTTATCTTAACGGGAATTTTCTTGTCTTCAAAAAACACTTTGGAAAACGACACCACCAGCGTTCCTTCGACCGAATCGAAAGGCCAGAGTCCGTTTTCAAGATCCGCATCCACGAATGCGTCAAGTTCAAACTTGTATCCCCCTTGGTATTTTGCCGTTGAAACGGAAACGAATTCTTCCGCATCGCCGTCCATCCGTACTAGCGCGTCGCCCAAGTCGAATTGAGTTTCAGCGAAAAACTCTTGCTTTGCTTCGGGCGCGTCTTCACTTACCATGAAAACAATCTCGTCAGGCATTTTGGGTAATTCAATCTTTTGCGGGGTTGGCGCGGGCGTTTGTTTTGTGATATTGGCTTGCATTTCCTTCAAGCGGTCGAGAAAACTTTTTTCCGGCGCAGGGCTTGCAGAGGGGGAAACTGAAGCGGAACCCTTGCTTTCATCCTTAGCTTTCTTCACTTCATCCAAAAACTGGTTCAACCCTTTCGCAGTTTCGTTAACGCTGTTTTTCTGGTTCCTTGCCTTCAGCATGGCTTGGTTGAGCTTTTCCTCGAAAACTTCCCTCTCTTCGTCGCTCATGTCCTCTATCAGCGAGCTTGCCTTGCGCAAGACCGGTTCGAGCACTTTCTTTTCTTCTTCAGAAAGGTCTTTAGGCGAGAAAACGTGGATGGGCTTTTTGGAGATGGGGAAAAGCGTGAACCTCCTGCTTTCCGTTTTCCTCTCGAATTTTTCGCCAGGCCCGAGCGTTATCGTCGTATGCCTTAGCACGGGCGGCTCCTGGTTGTCGAAGAAATCAGTTTTTCCTTCGCCCGTTCCTGCGTTTGAAAAGAAAACCTCCCCCGAGTTTCCAGCGGCAGACTGGGGGATTATGTCTATCACCCCGAATTCAACTTGTTCGTCCCCCCTGTTTTCATACGCTATGGAATCGCCCGTTGCGGAAAAGGTTTTTTTCACGAAAACCGGATTTCCGTCGATGGAATAGTTCTTCCCTTCAGGGCTTTTTTGCTTTGAAGTTTCCAAAACAGGCGGCTGGGGGTTGAGGACTGCAAGCAAAACCAGCAGAACGAGGAAAACGGCAATGCCCATTTTATAGTCCGAAAGCTGCATAGCATTCAACACTCAAAACAAAGTCTTAAATAATTGCTTTAGGCAAAGTTTTCTTGCAGCTTCTATTGTTCCGAATGCGTTGTTAGAAGGTTTAGTTTGAAGTTTTGAAATTGAAAAGGTGTTTTAATGGCGAAAAAGACGATTGCAGCGATGGTTGAAGGCGGAAAGGCGAGCGCCGCGCCTCCATTGGGACCGCAGCTCGGGCCTTCTGGCCTGAACATCGGTGAGGTTATTACGAAAATAAACGAGAAAACGAAGGATTTCGCGGGAATGCAAGTGCCGATTAAAGTGCATTTTGAAAAGGGAAGCAAGACTTTCGAAATTGAAATGGGAACGCCTCCAACAAGCGCTTTGGTGAAGAAAGAATTGGGAATCAAAGAGCCGGTGAAGGAAGAGGCGGGAGTAAAAGGAAAGAAAATCATCGGCAACCTTTCGATTGCGCAAATAGTGAAAATAGCGAACATGAAGAAGGACTCTACGCTTGCTAAAACGCTTAAGCAGCAGGCGAAGGAAATTGCCGGAACATGCCTTAGCCTCGGCGTAACCGTAGAGGGGGTCAATCCTAGGCAGTTCATCAAGGAAGTTAACGAAGGAAAGTTCGACCAGCAATTGGTCGATTGATTTCAGGAAACGAAAAGGGTTTTAAACTCCTTTTCGCAAATTTTTCTTACTCGTTTTCCCGTTTTACTGTCCCGAGCGGGCCAGGAGGGGCGGCAAAGTTTCACTTTGCCTTTGGAATGGAAAACAGAGTTTACAATCATTAGAAAAGTTGTTGTAAAATGGTTTTGCTGGACAAGAAGAACGTTGACAATGCGTTAGCAGAAGCGTTGGCGCAAAAGACCGAAAAGAAGTTCGTCCAGAGCGTTGATTTGGCTATTAATTTTCAGGACGTCGATTTCAAAAAGCAAGAGGGAAGGATTAATCTCGAAGTAGTATTGCCTTTCGAGCCAAAGCAAATGCGAGTATGCGTTTTTGCAGACGGGCAAGTGGGTTTGGACGCGAAGAAGGCAGGCGCGGATTTGGTTGTTTCTACTGCGGAAATCGATTCTTACGCGAAGGACAAGAAAAAGCAAAGCGAATTGCTCGAATACTCTTTGCTTTCAGTCCCGCAGTTGATGGTGCCGATTGGAAAAGCGTTGGGCAAAGTATTGGGAGCGAGGGGCAAAACCCCCAAGCCCATGCCTCCGAACGCCAACATGGCATCGTTAATTTCCAATTCTCGCAGAACTTTAGTTTTGAAAGCGAAGGGAAAGTTCCTTCCCAGCGTTCATTGCATAGTGGGGAAAGAAAACACGCCTAAAGAGCAAATAATCGAAAACGTTCTCGCGATTTTCGCCGCCATGGAAAGGCAGGGTTTTGACAAGAACGTGAAAAGCGTTTTCATAAAAACCACGATGGGCAAGCCTGTCAAGCTGGGCGTGGCGAAAGCTGCGGCGTAGAGTTGAAAAAAATGATTTCCAAACAGCAAAAGCAAAGTCTCGTGCAGAAAATCAAGGAAGAGGCTAAAGCGTATCCTGTCGTTGCCGTCGCTTCCATAGCTTCGCTTCCTTCGCGCAATTACGGTTCGATAAGGAAGAAACTGCGAGGGCAGGCGGAAATCGTCTTCGGAAGGCACACGCTTTTGAAGAAAGCTTTGGAGGAAGGGCGGCCTGAGACGAAGGAATTGCTTCCGTTGCTGGGCAACGGCGGGATTTTGGTTTTTACAAAGCTTCCGGCGTTTAAGCTTTACAAATTGTTCAAGCAAAACAAGAGCAAAACCACAGCGAAGCCCGGACAAATCGCTCCCGCGGACATCGTAATTCAAGCTGGCGATACCACCCTCGCTCCCGGCCCTGTGCTCACAGAACTCAAGCAAGCGAAGATCGACGCGAAGATTCAAGGGAACAAGGTCGTAATAGTGAAAGATGCGGTTGTCGCGAAGAAGGGCGAAGCGATTTCAGAGCAAGCAGCCAAGATTCTCATAAAACTCGCAGTGATGCCAATGGAAACGGGCATTGACGTGAAAGCGGTTTGGGAAAACGGCTTGCTTTACAAGCAAGACGTGTTGGATATAGACGAAGCTGCATTTTTAGAGAGTTTGAAGCAAGCGCATGTGCAAGCGGTTAATCTTGCGGTATTTGCAGGCATCATGAACGAAACGACTGTTCAGCTCATAATTGGAAAGGCTGCAAGGGAAGCGAATGCAATACAAAAGCTCGTGGAGTCAAAACAAGTTTCTCCAGTAGAGGAAAAGCCTGCTGCCGCGCAAGAAGCCCCTGCAGAAGCTGCTCAAGCACCGGAAGCTCAAACTGAAGCAAAATCATGATTTTAGGAGGAATGAAAAAAATGAAGGACGTATACGCGGCTTTGTTGCTGCATAGCGCAGGACAGCCTATAAGCGAGGAAAACGTCTCCAAAGTGTTGAGTGCAGTTGGCGTAAAGGAAGACGCCACTAAAGTCAAGGCGCTCGTCGCTGCTTTGGAAGGCGTGAATATCGAAGAGGCTGTGAAGCAAGCGGCTTTCGCGCCTGTTGCTGCACCCGCGAGTGGCGAAGCCAAGAAGGAAGAGAAGAAAGACGAAGTCAGCGAAGAAAAGAAGGAAGAGGACGCCGCTGCCGGTCTTGCTGCATTGTTCGGTTGAAATTTTTTTAATTTTCAACCGTTCAATCTCCAAGGCTATTCCTATTGCTATTCGGAAATTCACGGCTCTAAAAGAAAAAGTTCAGCCGGCTTTGTTTTCAGGCTGGCCGGGCAAGTTCATTATGCGAGTGCGCGGCACGTTGACAGGCGCGTTGACGTTGATTGCGAAAGCCATTAGGGTTCCGACCGTGCTGGTTATGTAGTTTATTGCCATGAGCACTTCCTCCGCAGCTTCATTAGGCAATTGCTTGGTTTTCTTCCAGTCTTCGATAATCTTTTTCCTTTCCTTGTCTTCGGCTTCTGCGTTGACAATCCCTTTGATGCTCATCTTGGCGAAATCAACCCTATAGCTCGTAGCATGGTCGAAGTGGATTTCAATATGCTTGTCCGTTTCCTTCAAGTCGGTGATTTGAATGCTCACGTCGTAGCCTTCGAATTTCGTCCCGCTCAGCTTTTCAGCGCTAATCGCGATTACCCTCCCGCCGTTTACTCTCATGAAATTCAACCTCCGTATGCAGTTTTTTCTCAGTAGAAAATAGTTTTCAAAATTCCTATCTATAATATCTGGTTCGAAAGCGTTTTTATAAGGTAGTGGTTTCTCCGACTTTCAGGATTACGGGGTTGGTTTTCGTCGACGCTTGCACGCGCCTTGCAAAATCGTCGGCGTTCGTTTTGATGCGGTCGAAAGTATTGTAGTGCATTGGTATTGCATTCTTGGCGCGCATGCGCTTTAGGGATGTAACCGCCCCGATAACGTCCATGGTGAAAGTTCCGCCTATGGGCACTAGCGCCGTTTTTACATCCATTTGCGTCAAATCGTAAAAATCGTAGGTATCGCCAGCATGATAGATGGTTTCGCTTCCGACTGAAACAATGTAGCCCACCGGATACGTAGATTGAGGATGCTTCGCAGGCGTAACCGTAATCTGTGCTCCCATTAGCGTGAAAGAGTCGCCTTCCTCCACTGGAACTCTTGCGCGTGCAGGCACGTCCAACAACGCAAGCGTTTCTTCCGGAGCGACGACTTGCGCGAGCGTTCGCGATTGTATTACGCCGACGCTGTAAGGGTCGCAGTGGTCGAAATGCTCGTGCGTGAGCAAAATCAAATCGCATTTGGTGATTTGCTGCGGTTGCACTGCTGGCGGAACCAAGCGTTCCAACTGCCGCGGGCGCGGGTCGAGCCAAGGGTCGATCAGAATCGTGCGAGGCCCCATTTCCACGAGAAAGCCGGAGTGCCCCAGCCAAGTTACGTTCATTTTACGAACTCCACGTTCGGCATCGAGCGGAATTGCTCATCGCCAGTCAAAAACTTTATCCCCCTGTTTTCAGCAACGGTATAGCCTATACAGTCTGCATACGACAAATTCTTTTTCTTGTTTGAAAGCCTGAATTCCATAGCTTTTTGGATTTCTTCATCATCGATTTCCAAGAGGTTCTGCTTTAATCTCTTAAAATGTTGGGCTGCTTCCTGCTTTCCAAAATCTCTAAGAATGATGTAATAAAGTTCTATCAAATTCAGCAGGCTGGTCTTGCACTCGCATTTGGCATATTCGGCGTAACTCTCACCGCCCTTTATCGAGCCAATTAGAGCATAAGTATCAAAAAAATAGGTTTTTACCAACCCCGCCTCGCCTCGTCCTTAAGCTTTTGTGCGTCCGCCTTCCATTCCTTCAACGAACCGAACACGTCCGAAAGAGTTGAAATTTTCTTAACCTCTATAATCACTTTTTCTTTTTCCTCGAGCTTTTCTTCTTCCACGAGCTCGGCTGGTATTATCACTCCCAGTGAGCTCCCCCATTTTTTCAAAGATACCGTAGCAGAACCCATGAAAAATCACCAAGAATAATATAACTAGAGTTATATTTAAGCTTTTCTTCGATTAAAAATGGAAATTTGAACTGGTTTTATAAACCAATTTTAAACGCCGTGCTTTTATTCTACCATGTCTTGGGGAGTGGTTTTCGGGCCCGGCGGAGTGCCCATCCAGTGCAAGGGCGGAAGCATGGCCGAAGGAGTAGAATGCACGAAAAAACTCGGGCTTGGCGCCATAGAATGGGAGTTGGTTCACGGCGCGAAAGTAAAACAGGAAACCGCCGAAAAGGTGGGTGTAAAAATCAAGGAAACGGGACTGCGCTTGAGCGCCCACGCCCCGTATTATATTTCCTTGATTTCCCACGAGCATTCCAAGCGCAAGAAAAGCTACGAATACATTTTGGATACTGCGAGGGCGGTGCATTACGCCGGCGGAGGGAGAGTTATATTTCACCCTGGCTTTTACGGAAAGTGGGACAAGAAAAAAGCTTTCGAAGAGATGAGGGGTGAATTCGAGTTTTTGATTGAGGAAGTCAAGAGGCAAAAGCTGAGTGTGGAATTGCGGCCCGAAGTGACGGGCAAGCTTTCCGCCTGGGGTTCGCTGGAAGAGCTTTTGGAAATGAAAAAGCAAGTGAAAGGAATAGGCGTGTGCATTGACTTTTCGCACGTCCACGCTCGGGGGAACGGGAGTTTAGATTCCAAGAAGGATTTCGAAGGGGTTTTCGACTTGATTGAAAGTTTTGATAGAACGATTTTGGACGATTTGCACGTGCACTTTCAAAGCGTAAGATACAGCGAAAAAGGCGAATTGTCGCATTTGGAGATTAGCGCGGACAGCCCGCCTTGGAAGCCGTTCGTTGAAATGCTTGTAGAACGCAAATGCAGCGGGACGATTATTTGCGAAAGCCCTGTTTTGGAGGCTGACGCGCTGCGAATGCAGAGGTATTACCTCTCGCTGAAAGGAAAGTGAAGCGTTCTATCTGTTTTTAAATTCGCTTTCACTATTTTTGTTATGAACACTAAAGCCTGGTTCGAGCGTTTCGAAAATAAAAAAGCGCCTAAACTCGCTAGAGTGCTTACCGCTTTCAACGTAAACGTGGATGCGGTTGCCTTGGGGCTGGATCAGGCCAACAAGGTTTTGGCTTCGTTTTCCCAGCACGAAATCGCGGAAATAGAGCGGAAGAGCAATTCCGAGTCTATTGGCGAGATCAAAAGTCCGGTTGATTTTTTCGCCGCGTTGTTGCACTACGTGAAAACTGGGAAAGCGATGCACTTGCATGCTTCTTCCGGCGTATTCGACTGGTTGGGAAGCGTTTTTACGGCCGACGAAACGCGCATAGGCGGGCAGGCGGGGATTATGGCAAACCAGCTTTCCGCCTTCAACGACTTCGTCATCACTTATTCATCCCTCTTGTCGCCTTTGCAAGCTTCTTTCTTCGACCCGAAAGTGTGCTTTCCCTCAACCGACGGTAAAAAGCTGACATGCCATCCTGCGAAGAAAGTTGCAAGGAAAAGCGATGCGACCAAGATAAACTGGATTTTCGAATTCAAGGCAGGCGAAAAGCTGAAGGCTAAAACCGAATTCCCCTCTCCCCGCTCGAATCGCTTGATAGTCTCTTCGCCTGCATACTACGCCCCCGTTTTCGAGAACGTTGACGTCAAGCAGCTGGCGAAGAACGTGGGCATTGCCTTGCTTTCCGGATTCCAGCAGCTTCATTCCGACAAGAACCTGAACCCTGCGTTAAAGAAAATTTCTTTGCAAATCCAGGAGTTGAAGAAGGCAAACAATGCCATTGCTGTGCATTGGGAGTTCGTGCCCATGGAAGACAAGAAAGCGGAAAAACAGGTTTTGCTTTCTGTAGGGAAAGCGGTGGACAGTTTGGGGTTGAACGAAGTCGAGATCGTGGACGTTTTGAAAACCTTGGGTGCAAAGAAAGAGGCGGACAGGATAAGCAAGATGGAAAACGCTTACTCGCTTTACTTGGGTGCGAAGAAGCTTTTGGAAGTTTTGAATCTGGATAGGGTGCACTTGCACAGTTTCGGATTCCAGATTTTGGTGTTGAAAAATCCTTATGCTGTGAGCGTAGAGAAAGCGCGCGATGCGTTGATATTCTCTTCGATAGTCGCTTCGCTAAAGGCTTTGAAGGGAAGCGCTTTCGTTTCCAAGAAAGAGTTCGAATCGCATTCTCTCGTTCCTTCGGAAACAGGCTTCAACCAGATACGCGCGCTGGAGGGGGGGATTGATGAAGAGCGCGTAAAACGCCATTCTTCCTTCGACCGGCGTGCGCTATTGGAAAGCGGGATTTTCGATTTGAAGGACCATTACGTGATTATTACGCCTTCCCCCATAGTCCACCCGAAAAGCACGGTGGGCTTGGGCGACGTGATTTCCGCGATGGCGTTGGCAGCGGAAAGGGGTTGAGCTTTGATGCTTAAACTTTTCAACTCGCTTTCTTTGAAGAAGGAAGCTTTCAAGCCATTGAAAGGAAAGCAAGTGCGGATTTATTCATGCGGTCCCACTGTTTACGACTACGCGCACATAGGAAATTTTCGTGCGTATTTGTTTTACGATTTGCTCAAGCGCTGGTTGGAGCACGAGGGTTATGCGCTGAGAAGCGTAATGAACATTACGAATGTCGATGACAAAACCATCAAAGGGTCTCACGAAGAAGGCAAAACGCTCAAAGAATTCACCGATTTTTACGAGCAAGCGTTTTTCCAAGATTTGAATGCACTGGGAATAAAGCCTTACGATTTCTATCCGCGGGCGACAGATTTCGTGCCGCAAATGATTCAATTGATAGAAAAGCTTTTGAAAAAGGGAATGGCGTACAAAGGCGAAGACGGAAGCGTGTATTTCAAGATTTCGGCTTTCAAGAAATACGGACGGCTTTCGCACTTGAATTTGAAAGAACTTAAGGCTGGCGCGAGCGGGCGGCTGCAAAGCGACGAGTATACGAAAGAAAGCGTTAGTGATTTCGCGTTGTGGAAAGCCTACGCTCGCGACGACAGGATGGTTTTTTGGGACGCGCCTTTCGGAAGGGGAAGGCCGGGATGGCATGTTGAATGCAGCGCGATGTCCATGCATTATCTCGGCGAGAGCTTTGATTTGCATACGGGCGGAGTCGACCTCAAGTTTCCGCACCACGAGAATGAAATCGCGCAGAGCGAAGGCGCGACTGGAAAGCGTTTCGTGCGCTATTGGTTGCACAACGAGCATTTGTTTGTTGAAGGAAAGAAAATGTCCAAGCGTTTCAAGAATTTTTACACCTTGCGCGACGTTCTTGCGAAAGGGTATTCGCCCAGGGCAGTGCGCTTGCTTTTGCTTTCCACACACTACCGCTCGCAATTAAACTTTACTTTAGAAGCTTTGGACAATGCGGAGAATACCCTGCGCAAAATGGGAGAGTTTGCCTTCAGGCTGAGGGGGGCGAATGCGGTGAACGGAGAAAAGCACCTGAACTCGGTTTTGGACAAGGCAAGGAAGGAGTTTGCAAATGCTTTGAACGACGATTTGGATGTCGCTAACGCTTTGACAAGTATTTTCTCTTTCATGCGCGAGTTCAACAAGGCGATTGACAAGGGTAAAGTTTCAAGCGGGCAGGCGAGGGGGGCGTTGGATTTCCTGAAGGATTTCGACGGGGTTTTCTCTGTCGTGGACTGGAGTGCAACTCAAGAAGTTTCTCTCGAAAAGGAAATCAAGGTATTGATTGAAGAGAGGGAGAGGGCGCGCAAAGCGAAAGACTTCAAGAAGGCGGATGAAATCCGCGCTTTGCTGAAATCGAAAGGAATAATTCTGGAAGACACGTCGAAAGGCGTGGTTTGGAAGAAGGGCTGAATGCGGCAAGTCATATTTTGTATACGCCGTTCCCCTTGTGGACTTTTGCTGAAACCTTCAAGCCGACTGAATCTCCCGCCTTGGCTTCCTGGATTTTCTCTTTTCCTATTTGCATAGACTCGACAGCCTGTTGCACTACGGCGTGCCCCAACGCGTTTTCTATCGCTATGTTTTCTCCCACGTGCAGCGGTGCAGTCAAGTTGACTAACGCAACGCCCAACTGGCTGTAGTAGTGCTCAACCTCGCCAACTTTCTTTTTATCCATATTGCCCCCCACCTCTCTAATAGTCTTTTGAGGCAAAAGGCGTTTAAATCAGTAACCGTGTTTTTAAACGATTTAAAAGCCCTTCACAGTATCCCGCTTTGCTGCAAAACCATCATTTCCTCCCTGCTTATTTTCTCTCCTGCTTTCAAGCGATCGTAAATTGCTTTCGCCTTATTCTCTATCTTCTTGTGCTGCGCTTGAAGCCTTCGCGCCTCTTCGCGCATTTCCCTCTGCCTTTCCTCCATTTCCCTGAGCTTCCTTTCGCCTACAATTTTCACTAGCTCCCCGTGCTTTTCTTCCTGCAAAACTTCCTTCTGCGTCAATAGTTCCATCGCTTTGGAAATGCTTTCCTGAGACGCAGTTATCTTCTTGCTTTCCGCAAGCAAAGCTTCGTGCGATTCTTGCGCTTTTTTGGAATGCTCTACGACCTTTTCGTGAAAACGCTTTTCTTCTTCAATGAGTTTTTTGAGTTTTTCCTTTTCCGCAGAATAGTCCTTCAAAAGCTGCTGGAAGCCTTGAGCTTGAGGCATTTGCTTCAGCAATTCCTTGATTTTTTTTGAAAGCTCTTTTTCGTCCTTCGGGCTCAAGTCTTCCGTTTGCTGCAACCACTCCAACCGCTCTACTTCCTCTTGGATCGCGGCGGGGTTTGCCCCCGCACCTTCGGCTTTCATTTTGCCCCGCATTTGGGAAAGCTTTTGCTTCGAGGAAGCGATTTGCCCTTTAGCATTTTCTCGTCTCTTGCGGAATTCGTTTGCATGCGCGTTTTCTTTATCCCGTAAAGCCTTGAGTTCGCTTGCTTTTGAGAAATGCGAGCGCAATTGGGTTATTTTATTGCGGTTTTCTATGGAAATAGTCCTGACTTCCCTTCTCGCGGAATCCCGCTCTTGCTTTAGCTTTCCAGCGTCCATTTTCCTTTACCGTGCAACGTGCGAAAAGAATTCAGAAGGTGGAATTTGGCTTTTCGTCGGGCGGCAATTCCAATTCTATTTCAGTGATTATCTCGTCCAACTCCGCCCGTTGCTTTTCCAACACTTTTTTGATCCTGCGGATGCGCTTTTCGTTTAATGCTATTTCTCGGTATTTGCGAGCGGCTTTGTTGAAGTGTTCTATGCTCAGCGTAAAGTATTCTTCTTCATTCATGCTTTGCGCTATGCCGCCCAGCATGGTTCCCAAAAGCACCACCCAATCCGCGAAATTCATGCGAACACGCGCGTGAA
>OBEQ012310182.1_pt1 | contig 22310 bp, 19 predicted proteins | sample 1670901 | NCBI WGS metagenome assembly OBEQ01 (sample SAMEA104232315, study PRJEB22302) | groundwater metagenome | biome: forest; feature: aquifer; material: groundwater | place: USA | collected 2011-08-07 | depth 5.4 m
CACGATGAAGTTGCATTCATAGAATTAGCAAATAATTTAGACATACCATTTCTGACATTTACAGCGAATGAACTGAATTCTCAAACTGTTTTCAATCCTTCGGAAGTTGTTATGTCAAAACTAGGTGTTCACAGTGTTTCTGAAGCTTCTGCAATGTTGCTTTCTAATAACAATGAATTACTTTTAGAAAAACAAAAAATAAACGTTTCATCTGGTAAAAAACATACGATTGCAGTAGCAATTGATAGAATTGCTCAAAGAAAAGCAATTGTTGCTATTGTAGGAGCTGGACCAGGTGATGCTTCGCTTGTAAGTGTTAAAGGAAAACAATTATTAGAAGATGCTGATTTGATTTTATATGCTGGAAGCCTTATACCAGAAGAGTTAACTCATTACGCAAAGTCAGGAGCAATTGTTCGAAATTCAGCAAGTATGACACTGGAAGAGCAAATTGAATTAATGGATGAACATTATGCAAAAGGACATTTAATAGTTCGTTTACAGTCTGGAGACCCTTCTATTTATGGAGCAATTCAAGAGCAAATGTCAATATTTGATGAAAAAGGAATGGATTACTTTATTGTACCAGGAATTTCTTCATTCCAAGCAGCGGCAGCTTATTTAAAATCAGAATTCACAATTCCTGAAGTTGTACAAAGTATTATCCTTACTCGTGGAGAAGGAAAAACCCCACTTCCAGAAAAAGAGAAAATCAATGAAATGGCAAAACATCAAGCAACAATGTGTATCTTTTTAAGTGCAACAATCGCGAAAGATGTTCAAGCTCAATTATTAGAACATTATACAGAAAATACACCTGTTGCTGTGTTGTATAGAGTAACATGGAAAGATGAAAAGGTATTTACAGGAGAGTTGAAAGATTTAGCTAAAATTATCAGAGATAGTAAATATACTTTGACTGTGTTGATTATTGTAGGTGCAGCAATTGGTGCTAGAAAAAACAGATCTCAATTGTATAGCCCAACCTACAAGCACACATTCAGAACAGGGAAAGAAGTTAAAATTAATGCATAAAAAATGATTCTAGTTTTTGGTGGAACAACAGAAGGTAAAATAGTAGCAAGTATTCTTGAGAAAGAACACTTGCGCTACTTCTATTCTACTAAAACAGAAATAGAGTTTGATACTCGTGAATTTGGAAGATATAGATTTGGAGCGTTTACTAATAAAGACTTAATTGAATTTTGTACAAAAAATAATGTAAAAGTAATTATTCATGCAAGTCATCCTTTTGCTGAAGAATTACATAAGACAATATTTGAAGCATCTTCAAATTTAAATATTCCTGTAATTCGATTCGAGAGAACATATACTGAAAAAAGCACAAATGAATTGATTCAGTATGTTACCAGTTATGAAAATGCAATTGATTTTTTGATTTCAAATAAAATTCAAAGTTTATTGGCATTAACTGGAGTTCAAACGATAGTTAAATTAAAACCTTTTTGGAAGAATTACAAAACTATTTTCAGAATATTACCGAGAGATTCATCTCTTAGTGTTGCTTTAGAACAAGAGTTTCCAAAAGAAAATTTAATTCTAGAATTTCCAAGTGATGATTTAAATTATGAATTGGACGTTGTTCTAAAAAGTAATTGTGAAGCAGTAATCACCAAAGAAAGTGGAAACTCTGGATTTTTAGATACAAAAATAAAAGTCGCATTAATGACTAAAACTCCTTTGATTATTATTCAAAAACCAGTATTACCTTCTACTTTTATTTCAGTAAAAAATAAGGAAGCTTTAGTAGAGAACATTTTCAACTATATTAAAAGGAAAATTGTAAGATTATGAGTTTACAAAAGATACCAGATGGACCTTTACGAAGTGGTTACACAACAGGAGCTTGTGCAACAGCTTGTACCAAGGCTGCATTAATATCTTTAATCACACAAACGCAATTAGAAGAAGTTGAAATCACTTTACCACTCGGTCAAAAAGTGACGTTCGATGTCGAAATGAATCAATTGAATGGATTAAGTTCAACTTATACTACAATCAAAGACGCAGGAGATGATCCAGATGTTACGCATAAAGCTAAAATTGGAAGTATTGTCACTTTTAATGATTCGAATGAAATACTTTTCAAACAAGGAAAAGGAGTTGGAATTGTTACTTTACCAGGCTTAGCGATTTCAGTTGGAGAACCTGCTATAAATCCTGTTCCTCGTAAAATGATGATTGACTCTGTAGCATTTGTTTTACATACCTATTCTGTCAATAAAGGCGTTACGATTGAAATATATGTTGAAAAAGGTGAAGAAATTGCTAAAAAAACACTTAACAGCCGAATTGGAATCATGGGTGGAATTTCCATCTTAGGAACAACTGGAATTGTAAAACCATTTAGTTCTTCAGCATACATAGCAAGTATCACTCAGGGAATTGATGTTGCTCTAGCAAATGGTTGCAACGAAATTGTGATTAATTCAGGTGGTCGTTCTGAAAATTTATTAAAAACCAGATTTTCTGAATTACCGGAATTTGCATTTATTCAATACGGCAATTGGATTGGGGAAACATTAGAGAAAATCAAATCTAGTGACCTAAAAAAAGTTACAATTGGGATCATGATTGGAAAAGCAGTAAAACTAGCTCAAGGAGAAATGGATACACACAGCGGAAGATCTTCTTGGGACAAAGAATTTATCTATCAATTAGCACTAGATTGTGGATATGATACTGAAAAATGTTTGCCCATTTTAGAATTGAATATGGCAAGACGATTAACTGAGTTTTTTGATTTCAAGCAAGATGAACCTTTCTTTATTGCGTTGATGGAGAAATGTTATTCAGTTTGTACGAGCCACATTCCAAACGTTCAGTTAAAAGTACTATTAATCGACGCAAATGATCAAATAATTGAATTAAAAAAAATACAAAAATGATAGGTTATTTATTTACAGATTCGTTATTACTCGGAATTCAACATTCATTTGAGCCAGACCACATGGCAGCTGTTTCAGTTTTAGCGTCTGAAAAAACGAATAATAACATCAAATTATCGAAATTAATTTGGCGATCTTCTCAATGGGCTTTAGGACATTCAGTAACCTTAATCTTATTTAGTGTTTTTGCTTTAATTCTAAAATCAACCATTCCTATAAATCTTTCAGTTTATGCGGAAATTGCAGTTGGTCCTATAATGATTTTTTTAGGAATTGCTGCCATTAGAAGAAATCATAAATTAAAAAAAATGATGGCAGATCATAAAGTTATTGCAGAACACGAACACATCACGAATGCAATGCATCTTCATGGAAAAGAAGGTACTGAAATAGCAATGAACCCTTTGAATAGATCTTTTTGGATTGGCATGTTACATGGATTGGCAGGGACAGGAAGTGCATGTGCAATAGCATTGGTTTTAGCATCGAAAGATACATATACGGCAATGGGAGTTATATTTTTACAATCAGTAGGAATCATTATTGCGATGACAACTTACAGTTGTGTTTTAGCTCTTTCAGTTTCACCATTTATTGAAAGAAATCAAATGATTTTTAAATTAATGAATGCAATTGTAGGCGTTTTCTCCATTTTTATTGGTTGTCTTTGGATTTATAATTCTATCTTTAGGTAATAGTTAGAAGTATAATTAAGTAAAAATTAAATAAATAAAATGGAGAAAAATCTTCCTCTAAAATCAAGTGATGAGCTTTCAGAATTTTTGTTGTACTCAACTCCAGACGGTGCCGTAAAAATTGAAATTTATTTTCAAAATGAAACCGTTTGGTTAACACAAGAAAAGATAGCTGTATTATTTGATGTACAACGCCCTGCAATTACCAAGCATTTAAAGAATATATTTGAAAGTGGTGAATTGTTAGAAAATTCAGTTAGTTCCATTTTGGAACATACTGCCAAAGATGGAAAAAAATACAATACTAAATTTTATAATCTTGATGCTATAATTTCTATCGGCTATCGTGTAAACAGTTCAAAAGCTACCCAATTTAGAATTTGGGCTACTAAAACGCTTAAAGAATATGTTATCAAGGGGTTTGCAATGGATGATGATCGACTAAAAAACGGTCAATATTTTGGTAAAGACTATTTTAAAGAGTTATTGGAAAGAGTTCGTTCAATTCGAACAAGTGAGCGAAGAATTTACCAGCAAATTACAGATATTTTTCAAGAATGTAGTATTGATTATTCGATCGATTCAGAAATTAAAAAGAAGTTTTTTGCAACAATACAAAACAAGTTTCATTATGCTATTACTGGAAAAACTGCTGCTGAAATTATTTATCAAAAGGCAGATAGTCAGATTGATAATATGGGCTTAACTTCTTGGAAAAATTCACCTAATGGAAGGATATTAAAATCTGATACTGTCATTGCAAAAAACTATTTGGAAGAAAAAGAAATAAAACAATTAGAAAGAACTGTTTCTGGTTATTTTGATTATATCGAAAATTTAATTGAACGAAAAAATACATTTACGATGGAGCAATTGGCAGAAAATGTCAACAAATTTTTATCTTTTAATGAATACAAAGTACTGGAAAATTCTGGACGTATTAGCAAGGAACAAGCAGTAATAAAAGCCGAACAAGAATATGAAGTATTTAATAAAACCCAAAAAATTGTATCTGACTTTGACAAAGAAATTCAAAAGTTAACAAGTGAGAACAAAACATATAAAAACGAAATATGAAATAAGCCATGAGCGAAAAACGTCACAAACACGGATGAATTTCAAAATGGCGATTCCATATGACATTTAAAAAACAATAAAATACATATGAATAATGACAAAGCTTCAAAAATGAATTATCCTTTTACAGCAATTAGTGCGCAAGAAAATTTTAAATTGGCACTTATTCTTTGTATGATTGATCGTTCACTAGGTGGTGTTCTTGCTTTAGGAGAAAAAGGAACTGGAAAAACGACAACTGTTAGATCGTTATCCAATTTAATGAATCGGGTTTTTAATGATTTTTCATTTATTAATTTACCTATAGGAGCGACAGAAGACAGAGTTTTAGGATCTGTAAAATTGGATATTTTAATTAATGAGAAAAAAGTAGAAATTCAAAAAGGTTTATTAGCAAAAGCGAATAATGGGATCCTTTATATTGATGAAATAAATTTATTGAATGATTACTTAATGGATGTATTGCTAGATGCTTCATCTAGTGGTGGTTACTTTTTAGAGCGTGATAGTATTTCTCAGTGGCAAGAAAGTAATTTTTGCTTAGTAGGCACGATGAATCCAGAAGAAGGTGATTTACGTCCGCAGTTAATGGATCGCTTTGGTTTATGTGTTGAAATCAAAACGCCTAATGAAAAAGCTGTACGAATTGAAATTGCAAATAGAAGGTTAAATTTTGATACAAATGAAACTGCTTTTGTTCAACAATTTGATGGTAATGAAGAACAATTAGCGAATCAAATTAAAGTAGCAAAAACAAATTTGAATGCCGTTTCAATTCCTGATTCTATACATTCTGAAATCGCAGAAATATGCATTGAACACAAAGTTGAAGGTTTGCGGGCTGATATTTTATTATTGAAAGCGGCAAGAGCTTATGCTTCATTTAATAATAAAACGAAAGTTGAAGCGGAAGATGTTCATCGGATTAAAGATTTTGTTTTATTGCATCGTTCAAAAAAACAGGATCAAAATGAGCGGGAAAAAGAAAATAATAATCAGAATGATAATTCAGAATCCAGTTCAAAGTATGAAAATAAGAATGAAGAATCTGGGTTGAATGATTACCTGTTAAACGCAACTAAAACGGATCAATTTTTAAAAATGGATCTTGAACATAAAGTGAGTTCAAAAGGTGTTAAATTGAATTCAGACTCAAATGTAGTAAGTCCTATAAAAAACTCGTTTATCCGAAAATCGCCTATTCATTTTTTAAATACAATCAAGCATTTTATTGTTCATGAGAAATTAGAAATTAACTATAAAACGATCGATTCTAAAACGGATCTTGAATTGATGTTCTTAATTGACTCGACAAGTTCTATGCTTCAAAATAAACAAATTGCTTATGTAAAAGGAATTATAGAGCAAACTGTTGAAAAAAATAAGTTGAAGAAAATAAGTTATTCAGCGATCGCAATGATCAATGGGTCAGCGACTATTTTAAGTCAAAGAACCTCCAATGCAGATGATTTAATCGCATCAATTTGTCAATTAAAAACAGGTGGTAAAACGAATTTGAAAGCTGGTTTAAAATTAGTGCATTCAATTTTTAAACAAAGAAAAAGAAATCAGTATCAATTATTCATTCTTACCGATGGACAAATTAATGTTGGAGAAACAAAAAATCCGTTCAACGAAGCAGTTGATTATTATAAGAAGTTTATAAAATCGGCTGTTAAGACATCAATTGTCGACATGGAGAAAGGGTTTGTGAAATTGGGACAAGCTGGTCAATTAGCCAAGCAGTTTAATTGTAAATTGATAACCTTTTAATAGATATTAAATATGATTCATTTAATTACAGGAGGACAAAGATCGGGAAAAACAAATCATGCATTACAATTAGCATTATCAATGTCGGAAGCCCCTGTTTATTTGGCTACATCTCGAATTTGGGATGAAGACCATAAAGCAAGAATCGAACTACACAAAGCAGAAAGAGATGACCGCTGGGAAAATATTGAAGAAGAAAAATATTTAAGCAAACTTGTTTTAAATCATAAAACAGTAATATTGGATTGCGTTACTTTATGGCTTACTAATTTTTATACTGATTCAAATTACCAAATAGCGGATTCTCTTGAGGAAGCTAAAAAAGAATTTGATTTATTCATTCAACAAGAAATGAATTTAATAATTATCAGTAATGAAATTGGAATGGGAGTGCATCCAGAAACTTCTGTAGGTAGAAAATTTATAGATTTACAAGGATGGATGAATCAACATATTGCGGAAAAATCAGATACTGTAACCTTGATGGTTTCCGGGATTCCTTTGAAAGTGAAATGAAATTTAAAAAATAGATATGGAAAATTTTAACATTGAATCGATTAACCAAGAAATTCGAGAAAAACTTGAACATAAAATTGATTTTAAAACAAAACCATTAGGAGCATTAGGGAAATTAGAAAAAATTGCTTTACAAATAGGATGTATTCAAGAAACGCTAGAACCTGAATTGAGAAATCCTACAATTGTTGTTTTTGCAGGTGATCATGGAATAGTGAATGAAGGTGTAAGTCCATATCCTCAAGAAGTAACCTATCAAATGGTTTTTAATTTTCTTCAAGGAGGTGCAGGAATTAATGTTTTCTCAAAACAAAATGGAATTGAGATCAAAGTCGTAGATGCAGGAGTAAATTTTGATTTTGAATCACATCCAGATTTAATTCAAGCAAAAGTTGGAAAAGGGACAAAAAGTTATTTATCCGAATCAGCAATGACTGAGGATCAATGCCAAAAAGCGATAAAAAGCGGTGCTGAAATTGTTGACGAAATTCATGTAAATGGATCCAATATAATTGGTTTTGGGGAAATGGGAATAGGAAATACTTCTTCGGCTGCAATCTTGATGAGTTTACTTTGTGGAATTCCTATTGAGAATTGTGTTGGAAAAGGTACTGGATTAGATGATGAAGGTGTTGAAAAAAAGAAAGCAATTTTAAAATTAGCTATTGAAAATCATAAGAATATAGATAAATCACCTCTTTCGATTTTAGCTACATTCGGTGGATTTGAAATTGCAATGATGTGTGGTGCAATGATGAAAGCAACAGAATTAAAAATGATTTTAATGATTGATGGCTTCATCGCCACATCTGCATTATTGGTTGCTTCTAAAATGAATGCATCTATTTTAGACTATTGCATTTTTGCACATCAATCCAATGAAAACGGACATAAATTAATGTTAGAACATTTAAAAGCTGAACCATTATTGAATATAGGAATGCGTTTAGGTGAAGGAACAGGTGTTGCTGTTGCTTATCCTTTAATACAATCCGCTGTTCATTTTTTAAATCAAATGGCTTCTTTTGAATCTGCTAGTGTAAGCAATAAAGTATGATAAAAAAAGAACTGTATACATTTCTCGCAGCTTTATTGTTCTATACTCGAATTTCGTTTATAAAAACGAGTAAAGTTACTGAAGTACACTTTTTAAAATCTGCTAAATATTTTCCTTTTATAGGATGGTTGGTTGGCGGTATTTCAGCTATAACTTATTTTGGATTCGCAACTGTTTTACCAAATTCTGTAGCTATTTTGATTTGCATGCTTACTTCTATATTAATTACAGGAGCTTTACATGAAGATGGATTAGCAGACGTTTGTGATGGATTTGGAGGCGGATGGAATAAAGAGAAAATACTTTCAATTATGAAAGATAGTCAAATTGGAACCTATGGAGTAGTTGGGCTATTGTTTGTTTTTTTATTCAAGTTCATACTTTTATATGAAATCTTCTCCTCACAATCTCATCATCCAATTTTCAATAACTCATTTTCAAGTATTATTTATCCATTATTAATTCTAATTACGGGACATTCTTTAAGTCGATTGGTAAGTATCAGTTTTATGTTTACGCATGAGTATGTAAGATTAGAAGCTGATAGTAAAGCAAAATATGTAACTCAAAAAATGAAATTAACCACTTTACTATTTAGTGCAGTGTTTGGTATATTGCCTTTGCTATTTTTTGATATTAGCATTTTTTTAGTATTAATTCCAATGCTTTTAATTAAATGGTTGCTAGGTCGGTATTTTACAAAATGGATTGGTGGTTATACAGGAGATTGTTTAGGTGCAACACAACAATTATGTGAGATTATATTTTATATTTTTATTCTAATTAGACCATGGAGATTTATTTAATTCGTCATACAAGTGTTGGAGTTGAAAAATCAGTTTGCTATGGACAAAGTGATGTTCCTCTTTCTTCTAATTTTGACAATGAATCAAATAGTATTTTGAGTCAATTTGATTCTAATGAACAGTTTCAAATTTATTCAAGTCCTTCATCTAGATGTACTCATTTAGCTGGGAAATTTAACAAAACGATAGAGCCAATCCTTGATTCAAGAATAATGGAATTAAATTTTGGAATCTGGGAATTACAAAAATGGGATGAAATTAATCCGAATGAATTAAATCCTTGGATGGATGATTTTGTAAATGTAAATTGTCCAAATGGTGAATCATATCGAGAATTAGCAATCCGAACATTTGAATTTTTAGATGAAATAATCAAATTAAAACACGAGAAAATAATTGTAATTTCACATGGAGGAGTAATTCGTTCGTTAATAGCTCAAATATTACAAATTCCTTTAGAAAAGTCTTTTTCTTTACAAATCGATTGTGGAAAAATAAGTAAAATTAAAGGTGATAGTTTAGATCACATAATAGTTGAATACATAAATAAGTAATTTTATAAAAATGAAAATATATACAAAAAAAGGGGATAAAGGAACTACAGCGTTGTTTGGAGGTAGTCGTGTTTACAAAGATGATGTTCGCGTGAATTGTTATGGAACCTTAGATGAAGTGAATTCTACGATTGGATTATTAAGAGCTAAATTGGGAACTGAACACGAATGGCAGTCTAATTTGCATAAAATTCAAAAAGACATGATGGACATGATGTCACATTTAGCTCGTCCATCTGATTGTAAGAAAGAAAATCCAAACCCAAAACCGATTGATGGAGCGGAATTCTGCGAACAATGGATCGATGAATTGGAATCAAAAATGAACACAGCTTCTGATTACTTTTTATTACCTGGAGGCAATGAAATTTCAGCGCTTTGTCATGTTGTACGTACACAAATGCGTAGAGGAGAAAGACTTCTAGTTACATTAATGAAAGTTGATGAAATTGATGATTATATTGGAGCATATATCAATAGAATGTCTGATTTATTTTTCATTCTTGGTCGAGCTGAAATGGACAAAGCAGGTTTAGCAGAAGAAAAATGGCAGTTGTTTTTGTACAAAAGAAAAAAACAACCTACTCAAGAATAGCCTTCGACAAGCTCAGGCTACGGATTCGCAGCCTGAGCTTGTCGAAGGCTACTCTTGATCAATATACAACTTCTTAAGTTCTTCAACAGTTTCAGCTTTCGGATTTTTCCACATACCCCGTTGAATAGCTTCAAGCATTCTTTCTGACATATCTTTAAGAGCCCATGGATTAACTTCTTGAATAAATGCACGATTTTCAGTATTCATCAAATACTCTTGTGTAATTCCTTCATACATAAAATCATCGATCAAATCGGTTGTCGCATCATAGGAGAATAAATAATCCATCGTTGCCGCCATCTCAAAAGCACCTTTGTAACCATGTCTTTTTACACCTTCAATCCATTTAGGGTTCACAACTCTTGAGCGGTAAACCTTTAGTAATTCTTCTTTTAAGGTTTTTACTTTTGGATTGTCTGGTCGAGAGTGGTCTCCAAAATAAATTTCAGGTATTTCGCCTTTAACTGTATTTACAGCATTCGCCATTCCCCCTTGAAATTGGTAATAATCGTCTGAATCTAAAATATCATGCTCACGGTTATCCTGATTATGCATCACAACCTGAATGGATGATAAACGCTTTTCAAATTCCTCGTGAGCTGAAACACCAATACGATCACCACCATAAGCGTAACCACTCCAATTGATATAAACTTTTGCTAAATCATCCTTTGTTTGCCAGTTTTTTTCATCAATCATTGCTTGCAAACCGGCTCCATAAGCGCCAGGTTTTGAACCAAAAACACGGTACAAAGAACGTTTATGTGCTTTTTCAATTTCAATTCCCTTTTTTTCCCATTGATCTTTTTCCTCCAAGTATTTTTTACGAATTGGATTTTGATCTAAAGGTTCATCTAATAAGGCAATACGTTCAATAACATTATTAAATAAAGAAATAACATCTGGAAAAGCGTCACGAAAAAAACCTGAAATTCTTAGCATTACATCTATTCTTGGACGCCTTAATTGTAACAATGAAATTATCTCAAAATCAGCAACTCTTCTATTTGCACTTTGCCAAATAGGTTTAACTCCAATTAGCGCAAATGCTTGAGCAATATCGTCTCCACCTGTTCGCATCGTCGAAGTACCCCAAACGGATAATCCAATTGATTCTGGATAATCTCCATTTTCTTGTAGATAACGGTCTATAATTAGATTGGCACTTTTAACTCCTAGGTTATATGCTGTTTCTGTAGGAATTGTTTGAACATCAACAGAGTAAAAATTTCTTCCAGTTGGTAATACATCTAAACGACCTCGAGTTGGGGCTCCAGAACTTCCCGAAGCGATATATCTACCATTTAATCCAGTTATTAAATTATCGATCTCTTCAGTTGTACGAAGTATTTTGGGATATGTATTTGTATTGATGAAATTTAAGACTTTATCACATTCATAAAATCCACTTTGCTTATTGTTTTCTAATAAATCAGCCAAATAATCTCTAGAAAGAAGTTCCAGTTTTTCAACCACATCACCAATTGTTCGGCAATGAACTCCTTCAATTACATCATTAAATGATTGAGAATAATCACAGTTAATTGGATCAAAATTTAATTCTAAGTCTTTAGCTAAAGCCTGTGTAATTCCAATTTGTCCGCTTACTGGAATTCTATGCAAAGCGATTAATAAATCAAGTAATTGTGTAGATTCAGGCACAACACCTAAAATGTGTAAACCATCTCTTATTTGGGCTTCTTTTAAATCACATAAATAACCATCTAACTTTACTAGTAATTCATCAATATCATTGACTGAAGATTTTAAATCGGTATCCAAATTTGTGTCATTCACCAATTGTTTAATCTGAGCCTTTATAACTGATGAACGCTTGTTGTCTATTGTATAAGCTTCGTAGTATTCGTCGATTAAATGCTCCAATTTTGTTAGCTCACCATAACTCTCAGCACGTGTCATCGGCGGAATTAAATGGTCTATAATCACTGCATGATTTCTACGTTTTGCTTGCGTTCCTTCTCCTGGATCGTTCACGATAAATGGATAGAAATGAGGTATCGGTTCCAATAACAAAGCAGGAAAACAACTTTCTTTACTTAAAGCAACACTTTTTCCAGGAAGCCATTCTAAGTTCCCGTGCTTTCCTACATGAACAATTGCATCTGTTTGAAACACATGATTTACCCAAAAATAATAGGCTAAATAATCGTACGTTGGAGGTAAATCAGGAGAGTGATAAATAGCTTTTTGGTCTTGGTTATAACCTCTTGATGGTTGAATACTCACAAAGATATTTCCAAGCATAAACCCAGGTATTACAAATTGATTGTTTGTGAAATACTTTGAATCTTCAATTCGTCCCCATTGTTTTTCTATCTTTTCTTTCAATGCGGTAGTAACCTGTTGGTATTGAGTTTGAAAATCGGTTAAACTCAGGCTAACTTGAAAAGGTTTATTGAAAGAAGCGTCAATATCATTTGTGACGTAATGGGTAATTAATGTAATTAATTCTGCTGTTGTTGAAGGGGAAAACTCACCTAAATCATAATCATTTTTCTTTAAAGCGTTTACTATTTGAATCATACTCTCTGGAGTATCTAATCCCACTCCGTTGGCTAATCGACTATTTTTATTCGGATAATTAGGCATTATTAATGCTATTTTTTTATCCGAATTGTTTTTGTTAGCCAATAAACTCCATTTTTCAGCAAATTTGACGACAAAATTACATCCTTCTATGTGAGGACTGTATTTTAAAATATCGGAGTCCGTTAATTTATCTTTCCCTATAGAAGATTTAAATGAAATAGCAGTTGTAATTATTTTCCCATCAATTTCTGGAAGCGCGATATTCATAGAAACATCAGTTGGTGTTAATCCAAATAAATTATTTCTCCAAATCTCTTCTGTACAGGATGCAAAAATGGCTTGTATGACTGGTGCTTTTACTTTCGAAAAAATAAAGCTTTCCTCTTCAGCATCAACCAGTGATTTTATTGAAAAACTTGTCGTATTAATAATTACATCAATTTTTACATTTCCATAATAGGTTAATAAATCATATAATTCATCCGTAGTATTTTTGTCTCTTAGGTTGTTGACAAAGATAAAAATTGGATTAAGTTTTTTTTCAATGAGTTTTTTTGAAAGTAAATGAATAGGTTCTAGATTATCAGCTAAATAATGTGTTTGATACGTTAAAATAGCTACATTTCCTTGTGTGCTTTTTTTATCTTTTTTTGCTTCTTCAATTGAAAGAATTCCTTTTTCATTATCCAAAATAAATAAATCAGGAATGCGTTTTGGTGCTTTGTATTCGAAAGCCAAATTGAACACTTTTTTGAAGAGGTATTTTAAGCATTCCGTTAAATTATTTTTCCCTCCAGCTCCAAAATATTTCCAAACAGCATCAAATACATCAATTTCAACACTCGAAAGATTGAGTAATTCGACATCTGGAGCGTCATATCCAGGAAGAAATAATACAGGAATATTTTTTGCTTCGCATTCGATAGAAATTGCTTCAACTAAATAAGGGTAATAATTGATTCCTCCTAATAGTCGACAAACAATCAGTTTTGCGTTTCCAACAATTTCCTCTACATATTTATCAATTGTTAATTCTTGTTTTAAATAAATCAAGTTAGCCATTCTCAACGATGGTATTTTATCGTTGAGAATAACTAACTCGTTATAAGCATTGTTTAAAGAGTGAATTTCTGTGTCTGCAGAAGATAAAAAAACGACATCTCCTGGAGTTTGATCGATGTAAAATACTCCATCATCATTTGGATTCCAACCACCTGGAATCGTTGGAATTAAATGCATCTATTAAATAGTCGGTTGATAATTGGTTACAGTCAATTTCTCATTGATTATCGCTTCTAAATTTTTCTCTTGTAATTCGTCTCCAATAATTACAAGACTTGTTTTACGAATTTCATCCTCTTTCCATTTGCGGTCAAAATAGTTTTCAAAACGATTAGAAACTCCTTGTAACACCATTCTCATTGGTTTGTTTTCAATATTGATAAACCCTTTCACACGGTAAATTTCGTATGTATCAATTAATTCTTTTAAAGCAGATACCAAACTTTCAGGTGAGTGAGGTGCTGTAATATTTACTACCACTGAATCAATATGATCATCGTGAACATGTTCTAATCCATTAGCGTGATCTTCTTCATGGTGTGAATGACGACTTTCTAAATCATCTTCAGCTTTAGCGTTAACACCTAATAAAATATCGATTGATACTTCGCCATTTGAAGAGTTAATTATTTTAACATTTGATCTAACTTTATTCGTTATTACGGATTTAACTTCTTCGAATTTTACATCATCTATCAAATCTTGTTTAGTCATAATAACTAAATCAGCACAAGAAAGTTGGTCTTCAAACAATTCCTCAATTGGTGTTTCATGATCTAATGTTTCATCTGCCAAACGTTGTGCTTGTATTTTTTCACGATCACAAATTTCACCTGTAGCTTGACCAACTGCATCAACAACTGTAATTACCGCATCAACAGTAATCTGAGGTTTTAATTCAGGCCAGTTAAATGCATGTAAAAGCGGTTTTGGTAGTGCAAGTCCTGAAGTTTCAATAATTATATGATCAATAGAATCCTTTCTTTCCATTAATTTTAACATTACTGGTAAAAATTCTTCTTGAACAGTACAACACAAACAACCATTTGTTAACTCAACTACATCATCTTCATTTGGACAACAAGACTTAATTAATTCTCCATCGATTCCCATTTCTCCAAATTCATTTACAATGACTGCTAATTTGCGACCATTTGCATTTTGAATGATATTTCGGATAATAGTTGTTTTACCTGAACCTAAAAATCCTGTTATAATCGTTACTGGTATTTTTTTTGACATCTTGAATAGTTTTTTTTAACAAAAATACATTATAATTTCAGGTTTGTTATTGGTTTATGATAGAATAAGAGATAAATACGGATTGTTTTTTTAAAAATAGTATAAGAAATAAACATGAAACAACATTAAGTAAGTTTTTTTGTTTGAAATTTTCAATTATTGGCTCTTTTAAAATGTTACTCTAAATTGATTTGGGGCTTATGTCTTCTCTAAAAATCTACTGACTGTTATCAAAATAATTCCTACTTTTACACCTATGATTTCAAGCAACAAAAAGAGCGTTCAAATTTTAGTAGAGCAGTGCATTTCTCATGGTATGAAACACGTTGTTTTCTCTCCAGGTTCTCGAAATGCGCCATTAATAATTGCTTTTGATGAACATCCTGATGTAAAATGTATTGTCATTCACGACGAAAGAAGTGCTGCTTTTTACGCAATGGGAATGGCGCAACAATTAAATGAACCTGTTGGAATTATTTGTACTTCTGGTTCCGCACTTTTAAATTATTATCCTGCAATTGCTGAATCATATTACCAATCGATTCCATTAGTTGCAATTACTGCAGATCGTCCATCTGAATGGGTAGATCAAGGGGATGGACAAACGATCGTTCAACAGGAAGTTTTTAAAAATCACATACGCTATTCTTGTAATTTAAGTGAAAAAGCAAGTGATTTGGATTCTATTTGGTATATAGAAAGAGAAATTTCTACCGCTTTTAATCATGGAAATGGAAGTTGGAAAGGTCCGATACATATCAACATGTCTTTCAATGAACCGTTGTATGGAACTTCTGAAATAGAATCAGTAAAAGGAAAAGTTATTCAATCGATGTCTTCCTTTTTTCAGTTGAATTCATCTCAAGAAATTGAATTAAAGAATATTTGGGAAAATTCACAAAAAAAAATGATTATTTGTGGACAATTGACGATTGATAAACCGCTATTAGATCAATTAAAACAATTATCGGATGATACTTCAGTAGTTGTTCTTGTTGAAAATACTTCCAATCAAGTTCATCAGTCTTTTGTTCATTGTATTGATAGAACTTTAAATGCAGTCACTGAAGAAGAATTAGCCGATTATGCACCTGATTTATTAATCACATTTGGTGGAGCTGTTGTTTCAAAAAGAATTAAATCTTATTTAAGAAAGTTCAAAGCGAAATACCATTGGAAAGTAGGATTTGATTTCCCATACATGGATACTTTTCAATCTTTAACACATACTTTTGAATGTTCCCCACTTTCGTTTTCATCGCTTTTAAATTCATTTTCTTCTCCTAGAAATGTATCTAGCTTTGGATCAAAATGGAAGCAAAAGGATTTTATGGTACAAGATCAATTGCCTGCGTTTTATGAAAGAATTCCATATTCTGATTTAAAAGTTTTTGAAACGATTTTAGATTACGTTCCAGAAATGTCTCATTTACACATGGCGAACAGTTCGGTTGTTCGTTATTGTCAATTATTTGATCCTGTAGCAAGTATTAATTATTGGAGTAACAGAGGGACAAGTGGAATTGATGGAAGTTCAAGTACTGCTTTTGGTGCGGCTTCGATTGATTCAACGACTTGGAATACATTGATTACCGGAGATGTTTCTTTTTTCTATGATAGTAATGCTTTTTGGAACAATCATCTAGGGGCAAATATTCGTGTTTTTATGATTAATAATGGGGGAGGAGGGATCTTTAAAATAATTCCAGGACCACATTCTACAAATCAATTGAATGATTATTTTGTGGCTCAACATTCTTTTTCAGCTGAATATATTTGCAAAGCTTTTAATGTTGATTATTTCAACGCTAATTCTATTGAAGAAATTGAAAATCAGATGGAATCATTTTTTGAATACCAAGAAAATGGTCGGCCTAAATTAATGGAGATTTTTACTCCTACAGATGTAAATCCAACTGTTCTAGAAGAGTTTTTTGATAAAATTAAATAAGGTTTTTATTTCATTTAATTTCCCAAACTTCTCCAGAAGCAAAAAAGTCATCTAGGTTTTTATATTTTGATTTTTCTTGTGCTTGTTCGATTTGACGAACCAATACATCTTCATAAACAGTTGTTGCAACTTCTCTAATAACTCCTATTGCCACAGGGAATTCGGGAAGAGCCATTCTTATAAGCATTAAATGCAATGTCGGATCTTCATCATAAGCATTATGTGTCAATAAATCATCTTCTGAAATTCCATTTTCGCCAATCGTCACAACTTCTAGTTTTAAGCCTTTCAACCGAATTCCTTTGTTTTTTTCTTTTCCGAAAATCATTGGTTTACCATGCTCTAAGATAAGTTGAGCATCTTCTTTTGTTTCTTTAGAAGTAATAGCTTCGTGTATATTATCGTTAAAAATAACACAGTTTTGCAAGATTTCTATCAAGGATGTTCCTCTATGTTTAGCAGCTCGTGTAAATACTTCAGTCATAAATTTTGGACTAGTGTCTGGAACTCGGGCATAAAAATTCCCCCTTGCACCTAATGCTAATTCCCCTGGTAAAAAAGGTTCTTCAATTGAACCATGAGGAGATGATTTTGTGACGCATCCTGAGTCTGAAGTGGGGGAGAATTGACCTTTCGTTAATCCGTAAATTTTATTATTGAAAAGTAAAATATTTAAGTCAATGTTTCTTCTAATAAGATGGATGAAATGATTTCCTCCAATCGCCAAAGAATCGCCATCACCCGTGACTTCCCAAACAGATAGATTTGGATTCGCCATTTTTACACCCGAAGCAATTGCAGCAGCTCTTCCATGAATTGTATGAAACCCATAGGTTTCCATGTAATAGGGAAATCTGGAAGAACAACCAATTCCTGAAATGAAGACGATGTCTTCTTTTTTCTTTCCTAAGGAAGGAAGTGTATTTTGAACAGCACTTAATATAGCATAGTCGCCACAACCAGGACACCATTTAACTTGTTGGTCACTGACAAAATCTTTTCGAGTTAACGAGCAAGTTGTTGAACAATCTTCTTTAATCATTCTGCTAAAGTTTTAATGAATTTATTTTTCAATTCATCGATCGTAAAAGGTTGACCTTGAATTTTATTGTGTTGCATATATTTAAATTGTGGCAATGAAGCTTTTAAGTGAGATGCAAATTGCCCCATGTTTAATTCACATACCATAATTCGCTTATATTTACTGAAAATTTCAGCTGTATTTTCTGGTAAAGGATTGATGTAATTGAATTGACAAAAAGCGATGTTATGACCTTCAGCTTGTAATTCTGTAACAGCACCGTATAAAGTTCCATAAGTTCCTCCCCATCCAACAATTAATAAGTCATTATGTTTTTTTCCTTTTACTTTTTGATGAGGAATAAATTTTTGAACTCTTTTAATTTTAGCTGCACGCATCAGAGTCATTTTTTCATGATTCTCAGCATTATGAGAAACTTTTCCAGAAACCTCTTGTTTTTCCAATCCTCCGATTCTGTGTTCATATCCAGGCATTCCTGGAGTAGCCCAATATCTGGCTAATGTATCTGGATTTCTAAGGTATGGTTCCCATTCTTTCAAATCTTTATGAACCAAAGAAGGACTTATTGAAGGTAAACTTTTTGTTTTTTTGATAGCCCATGCTTCAGCTCCATTTCCCAAGTAACCATCGGTCAATAGAATAACAGGAGTCATGTGTTCTAATGCTAATTTACAAGCTAAAAAAAGGGAAGACGCATTTTTCTTGCGGATTTTTTTTGGGAATTTTTAGAGCAAAAAAAAAGTCCTGCCATTTTGGGCAGAACCTTTAAATAATTCTTTTTGCTCTAAAAATAGTTTGCTTGTAAGCAGGGCGAGCTAAATTATCGCGTGAGCAAACATTTTTTTGTGATGGCTTTTCGCCGGACAAAAAAGGATGTTTGTGAACTCAATATTACCCTTTTGTGGAGGACGACCGGAACAAAACTAAATCAAAGCGCGATAGCACAAATTCCTTTTTTCTGAGATGTTGCATAAAAAAGCCCAAATTAATGGGCTTTCAGAATCTTCTGCTTGGTTACGTTCCTAAAAGAAAGAGGCTTTACCAAGTATCACAATACGAAGTTACGAAACTTTTTAATATATTTATGCAATTATTCTAAAAAATAATTTATTTTAAATGAAATACGAAAAATTAGAAGAGTTTGTTTCTAAACCCAAACTAGACCGTTTCCTTGTAAGTTGTTCCAATTCCAAAGACAAAGCTCAAAATCTATATGGGGCAAACTTATTGGTTTCTCAAGCATTTTATCCTGTATTGAATCTGTTTGAAACTTTTCTAAGAAATTCAATCAATGATAAATTAGCAACTTATTTTAATGATACTTCTTGGATCATCAACCAAAAAAATGGGTTTATGAATCATTCATCACTTGCCACTAAATTCTTTTTGAAGAATCAAGTTTTAAATGCAGAAAGAAACACTCGAGGTACAATAACATCTGGTAAAATTGTGGCTGAACAAACCTTTGGTTTTTGGACAAGCCTTTTTGAACCACACCATTACCGACTTATTGGCGGTCATATTATTCATTGTTTTCCAAATAAACCAACTAATATTAATAGAACCAATATTGCCAATTACCTTAAAGAAATTCGTAAATTTCGTAATCGAATTTATCATAATGAATCTATTTGTTTTAATAATATCACAATAGACTTTACACAAGCTCAAATCATTAAAGAAAATATTTACCAACTTTTGGAATGGATGGATGAAGATTTGAAAAAGTTTGTAATACAATATGATAATATTAATGAAAAAATAGCAGAGGCTTACATCAATTGATACGTATTTGAAGTTTTTATTCCATTTTGGATATTTTTTGAGATGTTTCATTACAAAATTTGCGTACTCTGTACGTCTTTTTTTTGTAAATTCATAAATGTAAATTCTACCTTGATAATCCCTCCTTCTACATCATCTAAAAAAATTGATCTACAAATATTGCCCTCCTTATTTTTTTCAATTTTTATACTAGCAATTGTTAAATCTCTAACCTCTATAATTGAAAACTCATCTACTTTTATCTCTTTTACACCCTCAAAACTTAATTCAATAGAATCATAATCTTCTATATCTTCATTATAAATATCAATGCCATAACAAATTTTTTGATTTAAAAAATCAAATTCTATTGAATTAAGAGGTTGGTCGTGAAATTCTATGCCCTCGACTATATCCTTAAAATTATTATTATCCATACTTTTATACTATTTTGTTAAACCATTTCTTGTGGATTATTTTTATGATATTCCCATAATTCTTTATAGTATTTTTTCATTTCTTGTTTATATTCCCATCTAGCTTTCCAATACTGCTTTTTAATATTCTTATAATTAGGCAATTTCTTTATATCGTTATAGTACTTGTTCCATGTAGAATGTCTTGTAGGGTCTAATATTACTCTTGGTCTAACAACAATTTCTGCGAGATTGATGTTTATTGGAGAAGTAACTACTAAACCTGTAGCCTCAATATGAGATGGATCAGAACCCTTTCTAACTGGATTTCCATTTTTATCCAAATATAAATCTCTATTATTTTTACTATTCGGATTAAATCTGTGCCAATGATCCTTTCCTTCCCATCCAGGTTCTCCAGGTTTACCTTTATCATACTGTACTTCTTCCCCCGTTTCTTTGTTTTTAAAACGTCTATAATTACCTGTCTGGTTTTTAGAACTGGTAGTTTCCACCCAATCTTCGCCTAATTCTTCGGGTGAAGCGGGTACTGAACCACTACCCCAATCAATATCATTAATCTTCAATTGTACTCTTGGAGCTGCTTGTGGTATCAATTCTGCAGGCATTGGCATTGGCATTGTAATCGGAGGTAGAGGTACTGTTATATTCGGTGGTGAAACATATTTAGGTAAAGTAATCCAACCTTTTGGTAAAGAAAATTCAAAAGGTACGGATCTTGGTACAGCCAAGGTTCCAGTATTTTGTAATAAAAATTCTAACCCTTCTAATTCTACTCCATCTAATAATCTATTCTCACTAAAAGCATACGGCGAGTTATGAGGATATTTTGGAGAAAGTGGATCAATCGCAAAGAACCTACCAACTCTAGGATCATGCATTCTATACTTGTAGTTTACAGAATTCCCATCCCCTTTAATATCATCATCCAAAAGTTGCCCTTGGAATCCGAACCGGTACGAGCGTTCAAAAAACAAATTCATCCTTTCTTCCATAATGGGCGAAGTATGTTTTTAAATTGGATTGCTTTTTTCTCTATAAAATGCCAAGAAAAGTAGGCTAAAATAAATGAAATAATCAAACTATATATCATTAATTCGATATAATTCAATTTGAAAAAGTGCATTAATGTTTGTTGAACAAGAAATCCGTATATGTAGATTCCATAAGATAAATCGCCAATTTTATTCCCGATTTCACAAATGAACGAGATTGGATTTAAGCCAAATAGTATAAATAAAATTGGAAGTGTTACATACCTTGTGTAGTTATAAAATTCAAAGTGAATTGATATTAAAACGAATAAGGTTAATATTAGTAGGATTTCTTTTTTTCTTTTAATTTTTTCAATTTTCAGTGAAGCGATTATCGATCCTGCTATAAAAAAAATACCCAACTCTTGTAATTGTCCGATGCTTAAAATGTATTTATATTGCATCATTTTTTCAAAATAGAATAAATTTCCGATCAATAAAAAAACAAATAATAGTATCAGAATTGTTTTGTTTATTATTTCATTCTTTCTAAAAAAGATTAATAATCCAAGTGAAATATACATGGTGAATTCATACGGAATTGTCCAAAGACTTCCATTTATAGTATGTTTATAAGTATTGTTTCCAAAAACTCCAGTAATTTCAGGTTGTATCAAATAGAGTGATAAATTGTTTGGGAGGTATGACAATACAGTGTTGTTTTGAAAAAAAGGAATATTACCTTCATAAACTAATGGAGCTAGAAGTAAAGTTAATAGTAAAACAACAAATAATGCTGGATACAATCTCAAAAGTCTTTTCCAAAAAAACTCAATTAAATTTTCACTTCTTTGAAGGCTTTGAAAGATTAAATAGCCACTAATTACAAAAAAACCTTTTAAACCAATATAAGAAAAACTCACTTGTCCATTCGTTAATTGACAAAGAAAATCACACTCAGGAACTCCCGAAAGTGGATAGGAATGAGTAATAATAACAAAAGAGGCGAAAATTAATCGAAGAAAATCAAAATTATTTTTTCTATTATCCATTGTTGTTTTATAATTAGCATCAAAATATTCTCTTACTTGAAGCAAATTGATTGTTTTTTTGCCAAATGTATTGATTCGACCTCGAATATACAAGTTCTATAGTTGTTTTACGATTTATGAAAAATAGTAGGGTTAAAATTATTTTGAGGTGCTGAGGTCTATTTTGATATTTTTTACGAGTAGATAAAATCTGAATTCCGAAGCATGATTTTGCACCTAATAAATTCAATTGGGACCCATAGATTAAAAAAGTG